>OHBE01000077.1_pt1 | contig 102932 bp, 95 predicted proteins | sample 1577231 | NCBI WGS metagenome assembly OHBE01 (sample SAMEA3541506, study PRJEB24748) | human gut metagenome | biome: human gut; feature: human-associated habitat; material: faeces | place: China | collected 2012 | reverse complement strand
CTGTTTTGCACGGTAAAAGCGTAGGTTTTGCGTTGCAAAACAGCCGCTTTCGCAACGTCAAAGCGCAGTTATCACTTTTTAACGGAATTATGTTTACAAAACTAAGGTTGTTTTTCAGTATCTGACTTGAGCCGTAAAAAGAAAATTGTTCCTCAATCAATTTCTACTGAACCTAAATAGTTTTAGGTTCTAATAAAATCTAAATCTTTTGCTTTTATTTTGTTATCCGAATATGTTGCCGTAACTTTGCACTCTTATAATAATAGGTACACGTAAAAAAGAAATAACAGATGGCATATTTATTTTCATCAGAATCAGTTTCAGAAGGGCACCCAGACAAGGTTGCCGACCAGATTAGCGATGCTCTTCTCGACCAGTTCCTTGCCTACGACGATACTTCTCGTTGTGCAATCGAAACTTTCAATACTACCGGACAAGTAGTGATTATGGGCGAAGTGCGCTCGAAAGAATACATCGATATTCCTGCCATCACACGCAAGACTATCAATAGAATAGGCTACACAAAGGCTGAATACCAGTTCGACGGCAATAGCTGCGGTGTTCTTTCTGCCATTCACGAGCAAAGTTCCGATATTAACCGTGGCGTAGACCGTACCGATGAGGACAATCAGGGCGCAGGCGACCAAGGTATGATGTTCGGTTATGCCTGCAACGAAACGGCAAACTACATGCCCGTTACGCTCGAATTAGCTCACTTGTTAATGACAACCTTGGCGGACATACGCAAAGAAGGAAAGGTGATGACCTACCTTCGCCCCGACTCAAAGAGCCAAGTAACGGTGGAATACAGCGACGACAACATTCCACAACGCATTGATACGATTGTGGTTTCTACCCAGCACGACGACTTTGTAAAGCCTGCCGACGATTCTGTCGAGGCTCAATTGAAAGCCGACGAAGAGATGTTGGCGAAGATTAGAGAGGACGTTTTGAACATTTTGATGCCACGCGTGAAAGCTCAGATAGAGTCGGAAAAGGTGCTGGCACTGTTCAACGACAACATAAAATACTTTGTAAATCCTACTGGGAAGTTCGTTATCGGTGGTCCTCACGGCGACACAGGACTTACAGGTCGTAAGATTATTGTAGACACCTACGGCGGAAAAGGCGCGCACGGAGGTGGTGCATTCTCAGGAAAAGACTCATCGAAGGTAGACCGTTCTGCAGCATACGCAGCTCGCTACATCGCAAAGAATATGGTAGCAGCAGGCATTAGCGACGAAATTCTTGTGCAATTGGCTTACGCTATCGGTGTTGCACAGCCCGTTAGCGTCTATGTGAACACTTACGGACGTGCCAACGTGGCTCTGACAGATGGCGAAATCGCCGAGAAAGTAAAGCAAATGTTCGACCTTCGCCCCAAGACGATAGAACGAATGCTGAAACTACGTCAGCCAATGTACTTGGAAACAGCGGCTTACGGACATATGGGACGCAAGAACGAAACGGTGAAGAAAACCTTCACCAGCTTGTATCACGAAAAGAAAGAAGTAGAAGTGGAACTCTTCACTTGGGAGAAACTCGACAGAGTAGCAGAGATTAAGAAAGCATTCGGACTGTAAAAGAATATGCCAACAACCGACTCCATCGCCACACCGCCATTGTTAAGGCGGCTGCAAACCCCACCTCAGCAGTATGCAAAGACCGCTACGACAGAGCGTGGGGAGGCGGGCATTGGACAGGCAGATACGGTCAAGACCGAAGGAACAAAGAGTTTGCTGAAATGGAAAGCTCCCAAGCCTTTCAAGCTGACAGACGTAAAGTTTGCTCAAGAAAGCTATTTCAAGGACAATCCGTACTATCGTCCAGAACTCGGAATGTCGCATAGCGGCATACTTGGCGACCCCGCTCCTTATAGCGTGAGCAACGATAATGTAGTGGCAGGTACGCTGCTTGTATGCTTTGCCTTAGTTATGATAGCCTCATCAATGTCGAGCGACTTCATTGTAAGGCAGATAAAGGGTCTTTTCCATCGCCCCTATCGTCGTACAAATGTAGGCGAAACAGGACACGAAGTGCGCTTCCAAGTCTTTTTGGTAGTGCAGACGGCATTGCTCTTGAGCATTACCTACTACTTGTTTACACGGTCTGAGAATGGCGGCAACTACATTGTTGATTCGCAACTGCTTGTCGTGGGCATCTTCTTTGCCATCTTCTTAGGGTATTTCCTTATAAAGAAGCTATTGTATTCCGTTGTAAACTGGGTGTATTTCGACCGCAAGAGCAATCAACAATGGTCGCAACTGACCCTGTTTATCGTATCTGCCGAAGGCGTGCTCATACTTCCTGCAGTGCTGTTGATGATTTATTTCGGGCTATCGGCGCAATATACGCTCATCTATGTAGCAGCCATTGTAGGTTTAGCCAAATTGCTTCTCTTTTACCAAGGATATGTTATATTTTTTAAAAGAACAGCTGCCAGTCTGCAAATAATTTTGTACTTTTGCACCCTAGAATTAATGCCGCTGATAGCATTGATAGGGTTCTTGGTATATACCGATAACTATTTGACTATAATATTTTAGGACACGATGATTAAAAAGATATTAATATCACAGCCTAAGCCAGGGAGCGACAAGTCGCCCTATTATGAAATAGCCAAGGATTTGGGCGTAGAAATGGTGTTTCGCCCATTCTTCAAGGTGGAAGGCTTGTCGTCTAAAGAGTTTCGTCAGCAGAAAATTAACTTGCTTGATTACACTGCTGTGGTATTCACATCTCGCCACGCCATTGACAATTACTTCAAGTTAGCACAGGAAATGCGCATCACCATTCCTGAAACGATGAAATATTTCTGTGTGATAGAAACGATTGCGCTCTATATTCAGAAATATACGCAGTACAGAAAGCGTAAGATTTTCTTTGGTAATTCGGGTAAAATAGATAACTTGATTCCTACAATGGTAAAGCACAAGGACGAGAAATATCTTGTTCCGTTAAGCTCGGTGCACACCCATTCCATTGGAACGATGCTCACAAACAACAAGCTGAAGCACAAAGAATGTGTGATGTATCGCACCATTAGCAACGACCTTACAGAGGAAGAGAAGAAAACTTTCGACTACGATATGCTTGTTTTCTTCAGCCCTACGGGTGTTCGTGCCTTAAAAGAGAATTTGCCCGACTTTGAACAAGGCAACATTAAGATAGCTGCATTTGGTCCTGCAACAGCCAAAGAGGTGAAAGACCAAGGTCTGCGCCTTGATTTGGAGGCACCATCAGCTAAGTATCCTTCTATGACAGGTGCGTTACGTGCCTTCTTGGAAGAACAGAAGAAGTAAGAAAACACAGGAGATTATCCCACTCGGATTATCTTCCGAAACATAAAAAGCTAATCACCAATGCCTATTACCCGCAGATTTACGTTGTGTAAAGAGGAGCGAATATGCAGCAAACTGCTCATAGACAAGCTCTTTAATGGGGGGAATAGCCATTCTATGGTTGCTTTTCCGCTGCGGGCAGTATATGTGATTAAAGACCGCAACGAAACACAAGACGCAACAATACCACAAGCAAAGATACTCGTCAGCGTACCCAAGAAGCACTTTAAACGTGCCGTAAAGCGCAACAGAGTGAAGCGACAGGTAAGAGAAGCGTATCGAAAGAACAAGTACATCTTACTCGACAAGCTGCAACCGATGCCGAATCAGGAGGTGTTACTCGCCTTTATATGGCTCGATAATATGCTCCACGCATCTGCTGATATAGAAAACAAGGTGTGCAATCTGCTCCAACGCATTGGTGAAAAGATTGAAACAGACAGAAAGGAGGCTACTCAAGAATGACGTTTCAGAAGGTTTTACACGCTGTTTCGCGCCTGCTATCGTGGCTGCTGATAGTTCCAATTCTGTTTTATCAACGGTTTATCACGCCTTTTACGCCCCCTTCTTGCAGGTTTACACCTTCTTGTTCGGAGTACGCAAAGCAAGCATTGATGAAGCACGGACCTATTAAAGGACTCAGATTGGCTATCTGGCGAATACTAAGATGCAACCCATGGGGTGGAAGCGGGTACGACCCAGTTCCCTAAACAACACATAAAAACACTCCAATAATACATTATATATAATACAGCCCTTGCGGGTTTTAAACACAATAATTGATGAAGAACTTTGTTGAAGAACTAAAATGGCGCGGTATGTTGGCGCAGATTATGCCTGGTACAGAGGAGTTTCTGCAAAAAGAAATGGTATCGGCATATCTTGGAACCGACCCTACTGCCGACTCTTTACACATTGGACACCTTTGCGGAATTATGATGCTCCGCCACTTGCAGCTATGTGGGCACAAGCCTTATCTGCTCATCGGTGGCGCAACAGGTATGATTGGCGACCCATCGGGTAAGAGCCAAGAGCGCAATTTGCTTGATACCGAAACCCTTTACCACAACCAAGAGGCGATAAAGAAGCAGGTTAGCAAGTTCCTCGACTTCGATGGCGATGCGCCCAACAAGGCAGAACTGGTGAATAACTACGACTGGATGAAGGATTTCACCTTCCTCGACTTTGCCAGAACTGTTGGAAAGCACATCACCGTAAACTATATGATGGCCAAAGACAGCGTGAAACGCCGCCTCAACGGTGAAGCAAGCGACGGTCTTTCGTTCACTGAATTTACCTACCAGCTATTGCAAGGCTACGATTTCCTATACCAATACGAGAAGTTTGGCGTGAAACTGCAGCTCGGAGGCAACGACCAATGGGGCAATATGACCACGGGCACAGAGCTAGTCCGCCGAACACTCGGACAAGAAGCCGAGGCTTACTGCCTGACTTGTCCACTTATAACAAAGGCAGACGGCAAAAAGTTCGGTAAAACCGAAAGCGGAAACATCTGGCTCGATCGCAACCGCACCACTCCATACGTATTCTACCAGTTCTGGCTCAATGTCAGCGACGATGATGCAGAGAAGTATATAAAGATATTTACTTCGCTCGACAAGCCCACTATCGACGCTCTTGTAGACGAACATCGCCAAGACCCAGGCCGCCGCAGCCTCCAACGCCGTTTGGCAGAAGAGGTTACGCGTATGGTACACTCGCAGGAAGACCTTGATATGGCGATGGCTGCATCGAACATTCTTTTCGGTAAGGCTACCAAAGAGAACCTTCTGCAACTCGACGAGCAGACTTTCAACGACGTTTTCAAAGATGTTCCACACTACGAGGTATCTAAAGACTTGCTCGGACAGCCTGCGGTAGACATCTTCAACCAAGAAGGTATGCAGATTTTCCCAAGCAAGAGCGAAATGCGCAAACTTGTTAAGGGCGGTGGCGTATCGCTCAACAAAGAGAAGCTGCAAGCTTTCGACCAAGTAATTACTGCCGAAGACCTTATCGACGGTAAGTATTTATTGGTGCAGAAAGGCAAGAAAAACTACTTCCTTGTAATTGTGAAGTAACTTTATAACGCAAAAGACTGTAGATGAAAACGAGAAAATAGATAATGCAGGTTGAACTATTTCAACTCTATTTACTATTCCTCATTTCTATCTACAGTCTTTTTTTATTTGCAAATAGTTGAAGCAAAAATACCATTCTCCCTTACACTGCAACCCTTATTCAAACCCTTCTAAACTTAATCCTCATCAATGAAAAGTTCTTTCGACACCACTTTAAAACAAGGTTTCATTTTCGCTTTGCTTGCAACATTAGCTTTAGCAATTCTCTTTTTCGCTTATATATTCAATGGAAGCAGCCTCGACTATATGGACTTTGCAGGGTGGACATACTTTGCTACATCGTGTCTTACCCACGCCTGGCTCTTCATTTTTATTCCTTTCTTTGCCCTTTTCTTGCCGATGGAAATGATGGGACTGAAGCGTCGTTACTGCAATGCAGTGCTAACATTGGTTTACAGTTTCTTATTTATACTTGCTGTAACAAACAGCTACGTCTTCAACATCTACCATTTTCACATCAACGGACTGATATTGAAGTTCCTGACAAGTCCCGGTGCTTCCGAAATATTTGTCTTTTCCACAGCTATGAAACTGAAAGCAGCCACTATTGCCATTGGCTTGATTGGACTTTGCATTGGTCTTTGCTGGCTTTCTTGCTTTTTAAGCGCACGTCTCCGCATTGCCTCTTTCTATCGCAAGGCTCTGCTCCCACTATTTCTTATTGCCTTAACTTCGCAAACAATGCACATCTATGGTAGCGCGACGATGAAGACTTCAATCGTAGAAAGTACCGAAGTACTGCCCTACTATTTTCCGCTACGTATGAACTCGCTGCTCACGAAGTTAGGTATAGTAGACAAAAATAAACTGAACCAGATACGATTTCAAAATAGCGAAGCGGCTGTAAACTACCCTCTGCACCCATTGACAGCAGAAAAGCCCGACAGTGCGCTCAACATCGTAATTCTGTGCATAGACTCTTGGAACCCACGCACTATGACACGCGAATGCACACCCAACATATACGAGTTTGCAAAACAAGCAGAATACTACACAAAACATATCAGTTCGAGCAACGCCACTCGTGGTGGCATCTTCGGAATGTTCACAGGACTCTCGGCTTACTATTGGAAAAGTTTCGAGTTCGCAAACGTTCAACCCATTATGATAGAGGAATTGCTGCGTGCTGGCTACACCGTGCAAGCCTATCCGAGTGCGACGCTCGAATATCCGCCATTCGCAAAACTATTGTTCAAGAATGTAAAAGGACTGAATACCAAGACTGCAGGCAAGACACCCTATGAACGAGACTTCCAAATAACACGCAATTTCCTGTCTGATTTGGACAAATACGATGGGCGTAAACCTTTCTTTTCGTTCATCTTTTACGATTTAGCACACGCAATAGAAATTCCGAAATCGAAGCTCTACCGCTTCCAGCCATCATGGGAAACGTGCGATTATATGAAGCTATCGAACAATACCGACCCTACACCTTTCTTCAACCTCTACAAAAACTGCGTGGCAGAGGTGGATTCATTGGTAGGACTGACGCTCGATAAACTCAAAGCAAAAGGTCTGCTTCGCAATACCGTTGTGATGATAACAGGTGACCACGGGCAGGAATTTAACGAAAACCACAACAACTACTGGGGACACGCTTCCAACTATTCGTATTGGCAAACTGCAGTGCCAATGGTTTACTATTACCCAAGTTGCAAGCCTGCAAGACGAAACTACCGCACCACGCACTACGACATTTCGCCAACGCTATTGCATAAGGTATTGGGCATAAAAAATCCGCCCGCCGATTACTCTATGGGAAAGTATCTTTCCGATTCCTCTTCCCGCGATTGGCACCTTGTTGGCAGCGACCTATACTACGCTTTCATACGTTCCGACGGTACGATAATAGAGAAACGAGGCGCAGGCAATATTAAAATCTTAGACAAGCGTATGCGTTCCATTGATGAGTATCCGCTCGATGCACGCAAGCTGAATGAGGTAATACTGGATATGAACCGCTTTTTTAAGAAGAAACAGAAGTAAAAGAAACAACAGATAATTGCTATCTGCTAAGATGTAGAATACAGCAATATTTCTTTGTGTATAGGCGAAAAGAAAGCAATAAATCTGTAATTATTTTTCAAAAGAGTATCTGCTTTGTAACTCATTATATACCAGCGTATTACGAAACCTATTGTTTTGCATTCCAAAAGCGGCTGTTTTGCACGGTAAAAGCATAGGTTTTGCATCGCAAAACAGCCGCTTTCGCAATGCCAAATCGAAATTACTGTTTTCCTTCGGAATTATCTTTATAAAACCAAGGGTATTCTCAAATGTGATACAACTAAAAATAATATCGGCAAATGCGATATTATAAACAAAGAAAGCGTGTAAAGTAAACCGTATTAAGCCAACTTTTCCAATAACTTGGCACACGTCGTTTACTTTACACGCTCGTCTGTTTTATGTTACTTCTGAATCATCTGGAAATCAGATTGCTTCTTTCCAGCCTTTGTCAAAGGCATCTGTGTTACGCCTTTAGATGTTCCTTGTACGATGCGGGTAGGAGCAACCTTGCTGCCAGCTTCGCCAGCTGGGGTAGTAAATTCTACCTTTTCGAGTGGTCCCCATTCGTCATTGGCATTCTTAGCCAAAGAGCAAGCATAGTACGTTGTAGATGGAGTTGCGTTCCAAGTTGCGTTATCAACACCGTATTGGTTCCAATATGGGTCCTGTTCACGGTCTTCCTTCAACAGATTTTTAACGCCTTCCTCGCCCATTTCAGGCTTATCGTATGCATTCTTTTCAATGATAATGTCTCTGTGTACTGAACATTCGCTGTTTGGAGTGTAGATTACACGTTGGTAGTAACTTTCGCCACTCTTTGCAAACTCCTTGATTTCGATACTTACTTTGGCAACGCCAGTGCCACCAAGTTTCTTTGTTGTAACTGGAACAACAACCATATCTGCATAGGTTTCTGCTGCGTCCCACGCTTGCACATAGATTTCGTACTTGGTGTCAGGTTGCAAACCTGTCCATTCGTGTGTGTATTCGCCAGTGCATTGTACACCCCATTGCTTAATCATGTCGCCCATATTGCTTAGTCCCATCATTGGACCGAACTGCTCGAACTGCTCTTTAGCCTTACCTTCAACAAAGATACAAACTGCATAACCCTTAGCATCTGCATTGGCTGCGAACTTGGCTTTAACGGTTGTAGATGTTGCATCTACGATTTCGCCCGTTACCTTAGGATTTCCTATGAGCGGTTTCTTAGGAGTTGTAAATTCTGCTTTCGACATATTGCAAGCCACACCGTACTTGTCGAAGCCAATCGTAATGATGGTGTAAGGTGTATTATCCTTGAATGGTTGGTCGAAACCAGTCATCTGTGCATTCGTGAAATCGTCTTGCATCATAGTCTGATTGGTTCTCTCAAAGTAAGAAGCAGCAATATCGTCGGTAGTTATCTTGCTTGAAACAGACTGTGGGATACAAGCTATCTTATACGATTTACATTCTGGTGTCTTCTTTACTGCTACCCAAAGTGTATCGCCGGTAGAACCACTCTTGTAGTCTTTAAAGGTTACATCGGCTGCAACTCTGCCTTCAACGGTTGCAAAGAAAACGTTATCAATACGGTCGACCATAAACGCCTTGTGAGAGTTGGTCTTTTCCAATACTATCAATCGGTTAGGTTCTGTCTGTGCAAATGCTGTCAGACTAAAGATTGCCATAAGGCAAAGTAATATGTTCTTTTTCATTGTTTTACGAATTTAAAGGTTGTGTTTTTTACTTTAATAATAAATACGCCATGTTGCAGGCTTGAAGCATCGATGCCTTCACCGTCAGCAACTTTCGTGCGCAACATGGTTCGACCCTTCAGGTCGTAGATGGCAACATCTGTTTGTTCGGCATTTAAGCCGTTGATGTAAAGCATATCGCCACGCTGGGAAATCTTGATTCCCCCCGTTTCGCTGTTGCCTACTTTACCGATTCCGTCTGTTGTCTTAACAAACCTAATGTCTTTAATGGCTGATAACTTCCACACAGGTTCTACTGTAAAAGCACTTCCAATGATGTGCATTCCGTCAGCAGCGAAGGTTATCTTCTGAATGTCTGTTATGGCATACTTGCCAACAGCACCCGATTGTGGTGTAACCACGAGCTGCGTCTGCGCATGAACTTGTGAGAAGCCCATTGTCATTATGGCTGTTACGACAATTGAGAATAGTCTTTTCTTCATAATGATTGATATCTAAGTTAATGTTTAAATTATAATAATTGCAGATTTTCCAATTCTCTATTCTGTGATTTTCTGGATTTCATCTATAATTCCTTATATACGGAAAGCATTCACACACTATCGTATCAAGGCGTTATTGAATTGTAAAGGTACAAGTAAATTCGGAAAAACTTAATTTCTCTTAAGATTTTTGTACTAAATTAACAATATTACAGACTCTTTATAAAAAGGAATAATACCGTGGGTTCGATATAAGAATTACGTCCATATCTTATTTACAAGATTCTCAAAGAAAGAAGTGATTATGATTTAATGCGCTTGTTATCAGAACGTAATGAATCTTCTTCACCAAAATCTTACATCAAACTCACGTTATTCAATGAACGAAAAGAAGGTAATAATTGTGTAAATATTTTTCGCAAGCATAACTATTACATAACCCACTCTGCGTCAATGCATTACAAAACCTATTGTTTTGCGTTCCAAAAGTGGCTCTTTTGCACGGTAAAAGCGTAGGTTTTGCAGCGCAAAAGAGCCGCTTTCGCAATGCCAAAGCGCAGTTATCACTTTTTAACGGAATTATCTTTACAAAGTTAAACAGAAAGCTTAATACTTGAACGATGAGCCTCCCAAGAACTCTCGAAGCAACGATGTTGGCGGCAGACTGCGGAAAGGCAACGATGCAAAGTAGCTTAAGAATTTACGCAAACGATAGGCTTCGGCATATTCATCGCACTTTTCGGGTACCTGTTCCAATACGGCTTCAGCTTGCGCCTTCAGTACCGCAACCTCGTAAAGCATAGCTGTGTTGAACATGGCATCGGCATTTTCCTGATAGGGGAATATCCATTTCTTTTCGCCAGCACGCACGCTTGGCCAGCGGCGTATGGTATCTTGTGCCGAACAACCGCGATACTTGTAGTCGCGAACAATGCGGCGAATGAGTCGATTGTCGGTTGTTGGAATATAATTGTGGTCGTCTAACAGAATGGTTGTCAATGCAGAAGCGTAAATACGAAACTTCTTTTCATCGGCAATATCTTTTGTCAGCATCGGATTCAGAGCGTGTATGCCTTCCACTATCAACACGTTGTTCGGCTTTAAACGCAACTTTTTGCCTTTCATTTCGCTCATTCCCGTTTGGAAATTATAGCTTGGCAACTGCACTTCTTTGCCTTGGAACAAAGCTGCAAACTGTTCGTTGATGAGCGGAATATTCAGCGCATACAGATTTTCATAGTCGTACTCGCCCGTTTCGTCCTTTGGTGTGTCTATGCGATTTACGAAATAGTCGTCTAACGAAATCTGTACAGGCTTCACTCCACACGTCAGCAGCTGCACCGAAAGTCGTTTGCAGAACGTAGTTTTGCCACTCGACGATGGGCCAGCTATCAACACAACCCGTACGCCTTCTTTATTTGCGATGGTTTCTGCCATTTGCGAAATCTTCTTTTCCTGCAACGCTTCGCTCACATTTATAAGGTCGTTGGCAAATCCTTGCTTCACGGCTTCGTTGAAATCGCCCACCGTTCGCACGCCCAAGATTTCTTGCCAACGATGGTGAACCCTGAATACTTCAAACATTTTGCCTTGATTTATAAAGTCGTCTAACTTAGCAGGGTTCTCCGCTGAGGGTACGCGAAGCAACAATCCGTCGAAGAATTTCTCGACTCCGAACAGCTTAATCTGCGATGTGTTCGTAAGCATCGAGCCGTAGTAGTAGTCCACGTAGTCGTCCAACTTGTAATAAGTGGTGTAGAGCGAGCCCATACTCCCAAGGAGTTTCACTTTCGCTTCGTCGCCCAATTCGCGGAACATATTGAGAGCCTGCTCGGTTGTGGCTTCGTAGTGTCGTATAGGCAAGGCTCTGTCTATGATGCTTTGCATTTGCTGACGAATCTTTATGGCATCGTCTTCGGTAACGGTGTGCCCTATACTGATATTGCAGTAGTAGCCATTTGACACAGGAATGTCTATCACCACCTTGCTTTTTGGATAAAGGTCGTGCACTGCCTTGCACAGCACCATGAACAGCGAGCGGGTATAAGTGCGCACGCCCGACGCCGAATGAAGGTCGAGAAACTCGACGTCTTTATTCTGAAAGACCTGATAGTTCATTCCTTCCACCTTGTTGTTCACCTTTGCGCTCACTGGTCCGAAGTCCATTTTCAAATTAAATGCACGATAAACCTCATAAAGTGTGCTGCCGATTGGGACTTCTAAAGTTTTTTTATTATTTTTGCAACGGATTTGTAATACTTGTTTCATCTTGTATGAACGTTTAACGATTTAAATCAGGGTATAAAGTTAGCAAGTTCTCATTAAAGAGCAAAAAAAATTGCATTACAATACAATTAATTATGACAACAGGTGTTTATTTAGCCATTCTTTTTAAGATTATCGGCTCATTGGCATTGCTTATTTACGGTATGAAGGTAATGAGCGAAGCATTGCAAAAGATGGCAGGTTCACAATTACGCCACATTTTGGGCGCAATGACAACAAACAGATTGACAGGTATGCTTACAGGAACGTTCATTACCTGTGCCGTTCAATCATCTTCAGCAACAACGGTAATGACCGTTTCGTTCGTAAATGCAGGACTGCTGACACTTGCGCAAGCCATTTCGGTGATTATGGGTGCCAATATCGGAACCACACTCACAGCTTGGATTATGTCGTTAGGCTATTCGGTAGACCTTACGAGCTTTGTTTTCCCAGCCTTCCTTATAGGTATTGTGCTGATTTACTCGCGAAAAATGCGCTATGTGGGCGACTTCCTGTTTGGTCTTTCCTTTATGTTCTTCAGCCTTGTGCTGCTGAGCGATGCTGGGAAAGCACTCCATTTGGACACAACACCTGAGGTAATAGAGTTCTTTAAGTCGTTCGACGTAAACAGCTACTTCACCATTCTGGCTTTCCTTGCTATCGGTTCCATCATCACTTGTATTGTTCAGTCGTCCGCTGCCGTAATGGCCATCACCATTTTGCTATGCTCTACGGGTGTCTTACCTATCTATCTTGGCATCGCTTTGGTAATGGGCGAAAACATTGGTACAACCATTACAGCCAATTTAGCAGCCTTGGCTGCCAACACACAGGCGCGAAGAGCCGCCTTGGCGCACCTTATGTTCAACGTTATCGGTGTGGTTTGGGTGCTCGCCGTGTTCTATCCCTTCGTAAATGTGGTGTGCGGATTTGTTGATTACGACCCTACCGCAGGCGCATTTAATGCCAATATCAAGGTTAAACTGCCTATTGTCTTGGCAGCTTTCCACACTTCGTTCAATATTATCAATACTTTCTTGCTGATTTGGTTTGTCCCTCAACTCGAGAAAATGGTTTGTATGTTTATCAAACCACGCAAGAGCGAAACCGAAGAAGACTTCCGTTTGCGTTTCATTCAGGCAGGTATCATGAAGACGCCAGAACTTTCTGTACTCGAAGCAAGCAAGGAAATACACTCGTTTGCCGAGCGTATGCAGCGTATGTTTGGCATGGTAAGAGAGCTGTTGAACACCACTGAAGAGTCGAAATTCGTAAAATTATACTCACGAATAGAGAAGTACGAACGCATTTCGGACAACATGGAGATAGAAATTGCGAAGTATTTGGACCAAGTAAGCAATGCCCACCTCAGCGATGAAACAAAGGAAAAGGTGCGTTCCATGCTGCGCGAAATATCCGAACTTGAAAGTATCGGCGACTCTTGCTACAACATAGCACGCACCATAAACCGTCGTATATTGGCAAAAGAAGACTTCACCGAGAAGCAATACAACCGCATGGAGCAGATGTTTGAACTTACCGACGATGCCCTGACGCAGATGAACAACCTGTTGGTAGGCCACAAGCACGACAACGATGTGAACCATTCGTTCAACATTGAGAACGAAATGAACAACTACCGCGACCAGTTACGCACGCAGAATATTCAAGACGTGAACGACCATAAGTACACTTACGCCATCGGAACAATGTATATGGACATTATCCAAGAGTGCGAAAAGCTCGGCGACTATGTTGTAAACGTCGTTGAAGCACGTATGGGAGTAAAACAAAACAGTTGATTTCAAACGGTTTATTTTGGAGTTTAGAGAGCTTTTATTAACTTTGCCAATATGGAACAAGAAAGTTTTGCACGACAATTCAGCCCAGTAAACTATACAATGAACGTAAGAGGACAACTCTTCGACCTCTCGAAGCCTTGTGTAATGGGTATCTTGAACGTTACACCCGACTCGTTTTATGCCGACAGCCGCATGCAAACAGAGGCAGAGATATACAAACGCACCAACCAGATTATAGCGGAAGGAGCAAAGATTATCGACGTTGGCGCATGCTCAACACGCCCAGGTGGAGAGTTCGTAGACGAAGCCGAAGAGATGCGCCGCCTTACCATGGCACTGCCCATCATTCGCCAAGCACAGCCCGATGCCATTATTTCCATCGACACTTTCCGCGCATCAATCGCCAGACGCATGGTCGAGGAGTTCAATGCAGATATTGTAAACGATGTTGAAGAAGGCGGCGACCCCGATATGTTCCGCACCGTTGCCGAGTTGGGCACACCTTATATATTAATGTCGAAGGCTGCCAACATGCACGATATGCTTATCAACCTATCGCGCGAAGTGCAGGAATTGCGTGCCCTTGGACAGAAAGACATCATCTTGGACCCAGGCTTTGGCTTTGGCAAAGACCCCATCGCCGGCAACTATGCACTTATGGGAGTAATGGAACAGCTGCACGCCTTGGAGCTTCCCATACTTGTTGGCATTAGCCGCAAACGCATGATTCACCAGCTATTGGGCATCACAGCACAGGAAAGCTTGAACGGAACAACAGCCCTGAATATGATTTCACTGATGAAAGGTGCAAGCATCTTACGTGTTCACGATGTGAAAGAAGCCGTAGAAACCATACGGATTTACGATCGTTTGGTAGCTGCGACAAAGGCAGAATAGGCTGCCCGTTGCATAAAAGAAATAGCAGAAAGGAAGGAATATGTTTTTTGAATTTGGCTTAAAAGACATCATCGATATAGTGTTGGTAGCACTTATGCTCTACTACCTCTATCGCATTATGAAAGAATCGCGTTCGCTCAACGTGTTCGCGGGCATTATGGTGTTCGTCGTTATCTGGCTTATCGTCAGCCAGGTATTGGAAATGCGACTCTTGGGAAGCATTATGGACAAGTTGGTTTCTGTGGGAGTAATCGGTCTTATCGTGCTCTTTCAAAAAGAAATACGCTACTTCCTCTACAACCTTGGTGCGCACCAAAAAGCAAAAAACATTCTGAAACTGTTCCGAAGCGACAAGAACAAGAAAGGCGCAGACCGCAAAGCCATTCTCCCAATCGTTATGGCGTGTATGAATATGGGCAAGGGAAAAGTGGGCGCACTCATCGTTATAGAACGCAATGTTATCTTGCAAGACATCGTAGAAACAGGCGACTACATCGATGCACGCATCAACCAACGACTTATAGAAAACATTTTCTTCAAGAACTCGCCCCTCCACGACGGCGCAATGATTATATCGAAGAAGCGCATAAAGGCTGCAGGCTGTATTCTTCCTGTAAGCCACAGCCAAGACATTCCAAAAGAATTTGGACTCCGCCACCGTGCTGCAATGGGTATCTCGCAATCTTCTGACGCCCTTGCCATCGTTGTTTCAGAAGAAACAGGCAAGATTTCGGTGTCGATTCACGGCGAATTTCAAGTGCGCTTATCTGCCGAACAACTTGAAAGCATCTTGGCAAAGGAACTTGCAGACCTATAAAAACAAAGGAAAACAATACACAGAACAAACCTACTTTAAGTCCATTACGCTTGGGCATAAAGTAGGTTTGTTGTTTTTAAGAATCCACTTCGCACAATGTGGTATCAACTATAATCTTTCTTTTTCTTTATTTCCTGCTCCCTTGCCCTTGTATTTCGACTTGGTGGCATTGAAACTATAGCTAACGGTGCACTCTATGGCACGAGTGTTTGAAAGTTTTTCCATATAGAATTCCCTTACACCACTATAAAAAGTGAATTGATTTTTGCGAGCCGTATTGAAAATATCATTGACGATAAACTTCATCTTCCAGTGTTGCCCCCACTGCTTGGTTACACCAGCATTGATTTGCCACGCTTTTCCCACATCTAAATTTTCACCATTACCTTTACTCCTCCAGCTCAAATCTACATTTAGCATACAGGTCGGCGACAGTACAAGAAGGTTGTTGAATCTTATAATACACATTGGTTTGTTGAACCGCTTTACTTCACCTCTGTAGATTTCCTTGTAGAAAGGTGCTATAACACCGACCATCAAGGCAGGGTAGTAATGTTTGAATTGGGGCGAGAGTTGTACTACTAATTGTAATTCATCTAAGTTATAATCAGAGTTCATTTTCTTAGATAAGGTTGCATTATCTTCGCCATAATCTATAGCCGACGTTATGATTTTATCCGTTGTATGCATATAGCTTGCCAACAGCATTGCCCAGTTGTATCGTACATTGAGCGAAACATTATCAATGTACGATGGACGTAGCAACGGATTTCCACTTTCGTAGAGATAGCGGTTTATGTACAAGATGGTGCCACTGAGTTGAGAATACAGCGGACGGTTATACTTCTTGGCATAGCTGAGTTGCAACATACTTTTGCCTATCGGCATTACCAACATCGCCGTTGGAAAGAGTTTATTGTAGATACGAGATTGTTCTGCAATTTTTATTCCGTTCTGATAATAGTTGCTATTTACATGCTCGTAACGGGTTCCTAATTGCATAATTATCTTTCCCAATCGTTGTTGCAAATCTACATACACTGCCGTGTTGTTCTCTTTTATCAGAGGAATGTTGTCTGCCAAAAGCTTTTCTACATTGAAGAAATACTCATCACGCTGACTGTTAGAATACTCTGTTCCCAAACTGAGCTGTCCTTTCCATAGCGTTCTGGACAAATGCAATTCGCCTGCAAGCATACGCGACTTGTTATTATCAATCAGTGTAAGGGTTTTATTGGAGGTGTTACGATTTATTTCCTCCGTACAATTCTCTATTTTCCCTTTCTTCCACAACACATCAAAGGCCGCATCCAGCACCCATTTACCTATTGCGTTGGTATAATATCCATTGATATTATGCGTCGTTGTGCGTTTTTCGGCATCGCTGGAAACATTACTTTCATCTTCCAATATATTGTCTATCCACGATTTTGTCTGAGCCATACCCCAAACCTTGTGAGGCGTGTGTGTTACTTTATAGTACACACCCAACGAATGAATAGGCGAGAACGTATAGTTGAAACCTATTCGACCGTCATACATTTGCGAACGATCCTTCGACTTTATGTCGATATTTTGCGTATATAATGAGGAAAGCCATATATTTTGCAGGTTGCTACCTGCTCCTTTCATCTTGCTTCTCGAATATTCCAAATCGGCAAATATATCAAGTTTGTTAATGCGGTAGTTCATATTAACAACCTCAGAGCCGTAGAGATAATCGCAATAATTCAGCTTGGTAGTACTGTCAAATGCAAAACCTTCGCCCGACTCTCTTTCGGCTGTAATACGTATTACTGCCTTTACGGTGGCATTGTAGCGCGCACCAGGATTTGTTACAACTTCCACTTTCTTTATTTTGTTTGACTTGAGTTGTTCCAGCAAATTGTCGTTATTTACTTTCCGACCATTGATATAGATTACAGGCGCACCCTTTCCAAAAACCTCGATACCGCCTTGATTGCTGATTACACCCGGTAAACGGGCAATGACGTCTTTAGCATTGCCCAACCGCTCAAGAATCGTACCCTTCACCATTGTAACCAGTGCATCTCCCTCTATGCGTGTGACAGGCTTGTCCGACTTAACAACTATTTCTTCCATATTGACGGCATTGGCTGTCAAGCAAATAACAAGAGGTTCGTTGGTTCTTGCGTGGATTATCTTAGTATCGTATCCAATACACGACACTCTCAGCAATCCTTTTAATGCATTCTCAATTTTAAACTCACCCTTTTCGCCTGTTACCACACCCGTAACAAACGACGAGTCAGTGTCATTTAGCAAAACTACATTTGCAAAAGAAATAGCTTTCTGGTTACTATCTACTACTTTGCCGTGATAACTCTCTTGTGCATGTGTTGAAAAACATATACAACTAAGAAAAACAGTGCTGAATAAACTTCTTGCTATCATATTTTTTGTTTTGTTATTACATTGCCACAAACCTAATAAACTTGCTAATTCTTGGTTATATATAGGCATTATTTTTAGTTGTTTGTTACTTGTACTGCAAAGATAAGGCTTTTATTTTATAATATTAAGTAAAAAATAGCTTTTCCTTCTACTTTCTTTACAATGTCCCAAACAGCGCAACTGTGTTGCAGGCAAGTTGAAAAAGGGAATCCATCATTGTGTACCTCTATATTAAAAACATTAGGTTGTAGTGTCGTATAACTATTTAGGCGTATTTCTTTTTATTCAAATACAAATCCAACAACAATTCTTCAAATGATAAACAAAATCACATTAATCTTTTATTAAAATAGATACAGAACTATGAAGATACCTTGAAAAACAAACTATAATAGTGTAAATATTTTTCACAAGCATAACTATCATATAACCCACTCTGCGTCAGCGCATTACAAAACCTATTGTTTTGCGTTCCAAAAGCGGCTGTTTTGCACGGTAAAAGCGTAGGTTTTGCAGCGCAAAAGAGCCGCTTTCGCAACGTCAAAGCGCAGTTATCACTTTTTAACGCTATTTTCTTTACAAAAAAGGAGATAATAAAGGACGGTCTGTTTATAAAAGGAGTAATAAGAAACCTCTGTAAAATCCGTTCTCGCCAAAACACTATTATTGGTAACTGACAACATTATATTTGTCATTTTGCCGTTTTGGTTGGATTTTACAGAGGTTTCATAACAGATTAGAATTTAATGTCTGTGGCATTGCAACGCTATTGCTTCAAGAGAAACAATGCGCTGGCAATTCCACAGATAAATCTTACTCAATCACCTTCATCTCGGTACGGCGGTTGAGTTGGTGTTCTTCTTCGCTGCAAGGCACACCGTTGGCACATCTGTTGAGTAGACGTGTTTCGCCATAACCTACTGATACAATGCGTGATGGAGCAATGCCGTGTTCCACAAGATATGCCTTCACTGAGTTTGCACGCTGCTGCGACAGACGCAGGTTGTATGCGTCGGAACCGCGTGAGTCGGTATGTGACGACATCTCCACGCGAATATTAGGATTGTCAAGCAGGTATGCAACGAGGCGGTTAAGCTCTGGACGTGCATCAGGACGTATCGTAGCCTTGTCGAAGTCGTAGTGTATGTTATTGAGACGTATCGGCTCATTCAACTTAGGCTTCGTCAGACAGTGGTCGACAGTTACGAGTGGCGTCTTTACAGGGTCGTATTGTCCCTTTTCAATAATGAATTCCTCTGCTGGCAGACATTCCTTCATCGTAATGTAGATGCTATAGCGTGTGTCCGCTCTGAGTGATACAGAATACTCGCCACGGCTGTCTGTAGTGAGTTCATACAGTTTCTTGCCCTTGCCTGATTTCACCGTTACCGTAGCCCCTACTGCAGGTTCTGTCGTTCCACAGATAGTAACACGTCCCTTTAGAGTAAAATCTACAGGCTTTGGTGCGGGTACAGGCACCTGTGGTTTGGGAGCAGCCTTCTTGGCATTGAAACGGAATATAACTCCACAGAACACTCCAAAGGAAGACATATCGGTCTTGCCAAACTTCGTACCATTATTATCGTCTATTACCATACGAGGAGCTTTTACGGCTTGAGGATCATACACATAATCGCCATAAGGAACATTGAAGCAATGCATATAATATCCGCCAAGATTCAGTCCCACATGTTCGTTGAAGAAATATGAGAAACGCAGCTGTGCTTTCATTGCCAACCGAGTCTTTGAATCTATGTTTTCAGCTTTATAGAGAACCTTGTCCCCTACTGTAGGAACCTTTTTCGCTATCAATGAAGACTCGCCGCCACTGATACTCACCATACCAGCACGAAGGTTTAACTCTGCCATGAATGGTGGAAGAATTGTGGCAGGAAGACGGAACGATGGACCTACACCCAAGAAGATACGTTCTACGTTCTTGTACTTTGTCTCAATTTCTTTAAATCTCTTACGTAGGTTGCCTGTTTCGATTTCGGGCTTGTTCATAATATAATCACCGTCCAAGCCAATACCGAACCACTCCCAATAATGGTCGATACCGAGACCGAAGTTAGGTCCGCCATTAAAATCAAGAAAACGGTATGAATCATTATGGGAAAGACCGAAGTCGTATCCTCCGCGCAGTGAGAGCTGCCAATGTCGGTTAAGATAATCTGGCCCGGTGCTTAGGCTCACCTGTGCAAACGATGCAGTCATTCCCAATAGGAATAATACTGCTGATAATAATAGTTTTTTCATACTTGTAATAATTTTATTAGATAGTGAATAAAAATTTAATACTAATATCAATAGTGTTTAAGCGTCTATTTTCATCTAGTTCGATATACTTTGCGAGATTTATACCCTTGTACTTTTCACAGCTTTCAAATAATCGTGTCAATCTTTCAAGCCGCTGAAGAAAGGATATCACCCCACAAATCCAATAATATTGTTGCTACCATTGTGAATAACACCAATAACATATACAACATTCTTGATATCTTTGAATATTCCATAGTCATTCTGTTTTTAATTATAATTTCATTGTTAATCACATAACTCGTCAAATAATTTAATTAGTTTAACATATACTTAAATTCTGCACATAATCCAGCTATTTTGCAAATATAGCAATGCTTCTATGTTTAAGTGCAATATTAAATATTTTTATTGAAATACGCAAATTTTTTACAATAAAAATATCATCTGCACTAAAAACAAAAAACATTTATATGATCCACTGGAGTTTAAAGGAGAAAATAACTAATTAGAAAAAACTATATAGTAAGACCTCTGCAAATCCCATTCTGTATCAAAACGCTATTACTGATAACCAACAAATTGCATTTGTTATTTCGTTGTTTTGATTGAGTTTTGCAGAGGTCTCAATAGATGATTTTACATCAACCATCAATTCTTTTTAGTGGACCTGCGGAGAGTCGAACTCCGGTCCGCACAAGGAAACCATACGCTTTCTACATGCTTATTTCAGCCTTTGGTTTTCGAGCATTGACAAGACCTGAACCACCAACCAATGCCTTATCCTCTAAATTTCATTTGGGCAGCGAGGCATACCCAAACTATTTCCGATTTAACCTGCACCGCTTTACCCTCCGATTCGGAACAACATCTTTGGAGCAGTGTCTCGTTCAACTATCTAATAGTCGAATAAAGCCAGTAATCTACTGTACTTCGATTAGGCAGCGAGAGCGTAATTGTTTTCGCCAATTAATTGTTTGATAACCGATATTTAGGAGCCAGCTACCAATGCTCCGCATGCTTACATACCATTTCGTCTTGCCGTCAAATCCATACAAGCCCGAATTATTGTATCACAATATATAATTTGCAAAGATATTGTAAGTTTCTGACATAGCCAAACTTTTAACCGCTTTTTAAGTTCAATAAACTAAAGTTCTCATAGAGTTTGACTGTTCTACTACAGATATTTAGACGCAAGTGAACCGTGAATGCCTTATATTGGAAATGTACAAATAGAATGATAGAGAAACTTTTCAGAGGTTTCAATATTACGTCTGATAAAAATATTCTCTTCAGTTCCTTGTAAGAAAGAATAAGGATTCCAAAATAAGAAAAGCTGGGTTAGATTGCTCTGTCCCAGCCTTTGTAATAGTTATTCTTTAATTCTTCAGATTCAAATCATCGTTTAACGACAAACTTTACAACTGTTTTCTTGCCATTGGCATTTACCTTAATGATATAAACGCCTTCTGCAAGCTGTGCTACATTAAATTCTTTCTCACCATAAAGCCTTGCTATGGTCTGACCACTTGTTGAGAATATCTGAGCATCTGTATATTCACCGTTTATAAACAACTTATCAGAAGCTATTGTCAAGAATGTCTTAGAATCGCCATTAATCGTAAGCTCGTCAATACCGAGCGGTGTCTTCTCACCATTTGAAATGACCCAATTCTTCAAATCAGCCTTATTGCTAAGTGCAATATCGTATATATTGCCTTCCTCATCATCTGGGAATGTTTCCTTGTCCCAATAGATAATGTATCCTTTATTATCTGCACTGGCTTCGGGAAGAGAGGCTATCATCTTTAGCGCATTATCAACAGTGAATTTATTGATAGCAATATCTACCAAGCGAATATCTTTACAGCCTGTAAAATCAAGGTTGTCCAATTTGTTATGATTAAGAGAAATACCCTCCAATTCTGGACAGTTCTTAACGTTTACAGATGTCAGTTCGTTGAACATCGCAGCCAAACTTGAGAGTTCTTGGAACCCTTCAACATTAAGTGTTTTAAGTTTGTTGTCGCCACAACTCAATACTTCGAGTTTCTTGTTCGCTGATAAATCAAGAGCGGTCAATGCATTCGTGTTGCAATATAGTTCCTTCAACTTCGTGCACTTAGAAAGATTGAGTGATGACAGCTTATTTTCGCTGACATTAATTTCTGAAAGATTGATGTTGTTAGTGAAATCTATCTTGTCTAATGAGTTATCTTTCAAGTTAATTTCCTCAAGCTCAACGTTCTTTGAAAGGTCGATGGTTCCCAATCTATTGTGCGCAGCACTAAGTTCCTCGAGCTTAGGAAGCATTGTAACATTCAATGTTTGAATCTTATTCTTCTTACAATAAAGCTTCTCAAGCTTCGTATTCTGTTCTACTGTAAGATTGGTAATGCTGTTGTTGTCTACGGACAAAGCCTTAAGTGCTGGGAGTTTAGTCAAGTTAATCGAATTCAATCCATTGAAAGAAGCATTCAATTCTTCAAGTAGAGGAAGTTCTCCAACGATAAGATTCGTAATCTTGTTGTTCAAGACATAGATGTATTTTGCACTCTTAAGACCTGAGAGGTCTAACTGTCCGAGTTGATTTTCCGAGCAATCGAGCATAACCAACTTGCCAGAAGAAGCGCAGTCGATAGTTGATAACTTATTACCCTTACAGTTGATTGCAAGCAGGTCGCCCTCTATCACTACGAACTGGTCCTTGGCAGTCGTCTTTACGCTAATAGGAGTAAGATTTGTAATATCTTTAGATACAGTGTATTCCTTTGCCTCTCCATTGCCAACGATGACAGAAAGCTTGTCTTCTACACCTGCAACTTTGAGAGATAGTGCAGCACCAGCTTCTCCGTCAACTTTCATAACAAAGCGCGCCTTCACGTTCGATGGCTCTACGTCCAATATCCAACCCTTGCCTATTGCTTCATTAAGGTTGGCAGTTTCTATACTTGGATTGCCTTCAACCTTGAATTTCTTCTTCCAAGACTTTTCAAAATCCAACACATATACGTCCGTTACATTCGGAAGTTTCGCGATAACGGTGTTGATTACAGACACAGGAATCTGATTGTGCTGAATATGGCACGCATACATCTTTGAGGAATTGTCAGGAAGAATAAGAGAAGTAAGCTTATTGTCGTGAGCTCTCAAGTCCTTCAACTCAGCAAGGTCTGTAAGGTCAAGTGTTGTAAGTTCGTTGAACTGACACTCCAAAACACCAATCTTAGAGAGTCCTTTGAGGTTAAGGCTGGTCAATTTGTTATGGTCTACGGTAAGAGAAGACAAATTGGTTAAATTCGTCAAATCGAGACTTACAAGTTGGTTGTTGTTTGCAGATACAGCCATTATAGATGGGCAATTCTCGAAAGAAACCTTTGTCAATTCATTCTTTCCAAGTGTTACATTCTGAAGCTGCGGCATATCCACAAACTTAATCTCTTTGAGTTTGTTGCCTACAACGTCAAACTGATAAAGGTCTTTAAGTCCTTCCAGATTTACAGAAGTAATCTGATTGTTTCTTGCAGAAACGCTTGTAACAAGAGGAGACTTTGAGAAATCCAAAGAAGTTAGCTTATTATTGCTAACAGACAAGATATTCAGTTTACTTGCAACAGGCGCAAATGCTCCTGCAAGACTGTTGTCGTCCAAAGAAAGTTCTGTAAGAACCCAGCAATTAGAAAGGTCTATCGACGTTAATTTGTTATTTGACAAAGTCAACGAAGTTAGTTTTCTCGACTTTGAAAGATTGATTTCAGCAATCTCATTATACGAAGCATTCAGGCTCATCAGCTTTGTTGCCTCAGAAAGGTCGAGCTTCTTCAATGCTCCAGCAGAGCAGTCCAAAGAAACAAGTGCTGTTCCATCAAGAATATCAAGTTCCGTCAGCTTTGCATTATCAAACTTAATTGCATTAATACCCGTGCCGTAAATCTTGACCTCTTCCTTATGGTTGGTACTATAAACGGGATTCGGATAAGCATAATTTCCCGCAGCGTACTTCTTCTTATAGCCATCTCCCCAATCCACATAAAATTCTTCTTGGGGAGAATTTACTTCGAAGTAGAGCATCGCACTCGAAGCAATAGAGGTTTTAAACTGGAATGCCAACACGTCCTTGGGTGTCTGCGCAAACGATGAGGCGATGGCACAGAAAGCCATCAAGATAAATTGTAAAGTCTTTCTCATTTGAATAGTTAATGTTATGGTTATAATAATATCAGATGCAAATATAAGTATAAAATGTGAGTAAGGCAAACAATGCCACCTGATAATGTAAATCTAAATTTAGGAATGGTAATTCTTTCTAATTTGAGTTCGATATAAGAATTACGCCAATTATATTATTTAATAAGAATCTTAAAGAAAGACATGATTGTGTTTTAATATTCTTATAATCAAAAAGAACTGAAATATCTTCGTCAAAATCTTACACCCAGCTCACGTTATTTTATGAACGAAAAGAAGCAATAGAGTGTAAACATTTTTCACAAACATAGCTATTATATAAATCACTATGCATCAATGTATTATAAAACCTATTGTTTTGCATTCCAAAAGCGGCTGTTTTGCATTGCAAAACAGCCGCTTTTACCGTGCAAAACAACCGCTTTCGCAATGTCAAAACGCAGTTGTTATTTTTTAACAGAATTATCTTTACAAAATTAAACAAAAAGACTCTCATTATTTCATTAGAGCTTGCTAAAAGCACTTAGGATATTGGCTGACTTAATCTACTTTCTTATACCAAACTAAGGTCATTATTAGTTAGCTGTAACTTTTATTCGTTATTAATGAACTTTTAACAATCTTCCCCATTCCATTCTGACATCTTATTCATTATATTGATTCGTTCCTTTATATTAATATAATCTAAAGAAAGAATAAAGTGAATGTAAATAGAAAAATTGCTATATTTCTCTATTTCTTTTATATTAAATTCAGTGGGATATATACTAAATGGAATATTCCTAAATTCAGAATAATAACTTATTAATTCCGTATTTGTTGGTGATAATGCCTCTATTTCATGAGCAATTCTTTTATGACGTCCACAACAAAATCTATACATGATTTTGTTATATTCTTCCATTAAATTTATATTTATAGCCTCTATATTTTTTATTTGTTTAGACAATTCAATGCCATATAAATATTTTCCATTGTAGATATATCCAGCATCTTTTAGCTTTAGAGACTCAAAAATCTTACTGCTTAATTTGGACGCCATAGTATTAAACTCATCAAATATGTACCATAAGCATTCAGACCTTTCATTTGAAAAAGATAAATCATCTGGAGATTTAATAATGTATACTTCTTCACGACCTTCTGTCAAATCGGGTTCATGCCTTTTCCTTGTTGTGTTAGATAATATTCTTTCGTTTTTCTTCTCTTCTTTTTTTCTATTACAGAAATGAGATTGCCAATTCCGATAGGAGTCTGGTAATCCAAACTTATTGTATAATCCAACATTATCAAGTATTATTACAGGATTTGTAGATTCTGATTTTCGTAATCCTCTTCCTATTTGTTGAAGAAAAAGTGATAATGATTTAGTAGGACGTGCTAATTGAATAAATTCAATATCAGGACAATCGAAACCTTCAGTAAATAGATTGACATTACAAATTATATCTATTTCATTTCTTTTAAAGGCATCAATATATTTCTTTCTTTCATTTATAGGTGTATCACTATCAAGGGCAACAGCGTTGAAACCATTAGCAATGAAGTCTGTACAAAGTTTTGTATTATGTTCTTTATTTATTGTATAAACGATTCCTTTCTTTCCTTTTGCATTCTTGATATATGTATCTATGACTTGTGCCCTAATCTTATTGTTATCACAAATTCGTTCTAATTCATCGAGTGCATAATCTCCATTGCAGACCTTTTTGATTTTATCTATTTCTCTTTGTATGTAGGAATACTTTGCGACTGAATAATATTTGAATGTGCTTAAATATCCTTTTTTTATGAAATCTTTGATAGAAGGTGATAGTATCAACTTTTCGAATATGGTCGAAAACCCATCGCCGCTTAACCGACAAGGTGTAGCTGTTACTCCTAAAAGTTTTGCGTTGGGAAATTCATTTATAATTTTTACGTAACTTTCTGCTGTTATATGGTGAGCCTCGTCTACAATTATAAAATCAAAATCCTTATCCTTCCACCCATCTAATCTCCGAGATAATGTCTGTACAGATGCTATTTGTAAAGGATAATGTTTACGTTCCTTTTCACCAGATTGGATAATACCATGTGCCAAATTATACTTAATACCTAATTCTACATCTATTTGATCTATGAGTTCTGTCCGGTGAACTAAAACTAAAATCTTATATGCAATTTTCTGTGTTGCCCCTAAAACAAATATGTCTCTCATTAAAGAAACAAATAATCTTGTTTTCCCTGTACCTGTAGGCATTTGTAGCATTACACTTTTACAATCTCTCCAAGAATCGTAAATTTGTTCTTTATTTTTGCGTTGATAAGGACGCAATTCTCTATCTTTTTGATTTAATTCAATTAACTTATCTATATTAATGTCCATTACTGATGTTATTAAGATTTTGCAAATATTAGGTAAGGATAGCTTAATAGTGGTAATATATAGTAAATACCCTTGTTTAACAACAAAAATAAAAATTCCCTTACCCCAAAATATTAAAAATTGGAACAGGGAATTTGTATGATAGAACTAATTTCTGTATGCTTACGCTTCCTTATCGTATTCCAAATGGAAATTGACAACAGCTTCTATGCCTTTCTTCCAAAGGTCTACAGGCATATTTTCGTTTGGAGAGTGGATTGCGTTTGACTCCAAACCGAAGCCCATGAGCACACTCTTTGTGCCGAGCAACTTCTCGAATGTAGAGATGATAGGAATACTACCACCAATGCGAACTGGCAATGGACGCTTGCCAAAGACAGCCTCAAAACCACGTTCAGCAGCTTTATAAGCAGGGAAGTCGATAGGACAAACGTAGCCATAACCACCGTGAAGCATTTCTATCTTCACGCTAACGGTATCGGGAGCCACCTTGTTGAAGTAGTCTACAACGAGCTGACCAATCTTCTTGTAGTCCTGATGTGGCACAAGACGTGAAGAAATCTTTGCGTATGCTTTTGAAGGAATTACGGTTTTTGCACCTTCGCCCTGATAACCACTCCAAAGTCCGCATACGTCGAACGATGGACGGTAGCCTGTACGCTCGATTGTGCTGTAGCCTTCTTCGCCAAATATATTCTTTATGCCGAGCGACTTCTTGTATTCATCTTCATCGAAAGGTATAGAAGCAACGAGTTCGCGCTCCTCTTTCGATGCCTCTTCAACATCGTCGTAGAATCCTGGGAAGCATATTTTGCCGTCAGGACCTGTTACATCGCCTATCAACTTGCACAGAACGTTCGCAGGGTTAGCCACTGCACCGCCGAATGTACCAGAGTGAAGGTCGCGATTTGGACCGGTAACTTCAATCTGCCAATAAGCCAAACCGCGCAAACCTGTTGTAATAGAAGGCACGTCAGCACCGATAAGCGATGTATCTGATACGAGAATAACGTCGCACTTCAACAACTCTTTGTGCTCCTCGATGAACGGACCGAGGCTGCTTGAACCGATTTCCTCTTCGCCTTCAAAGATGAACTTCATATTGTGCTTCAACAAGTCGTGCTTGTTGATGTATTCAAATGCCTTAGCCTGAATGAACGACTGTCCTTTATCGTCGTCAGCACCACGCGCCCAGATGTGTCCGTCTTTTACAACTGGCTCGAATGGCTCGGTCTTCCAAAGCTCGAATGGTTCAGCTGGCATCACGTCGTAGTGGCCGTAAACCAAAACCGTCTTGGCATTTGGGTCTACTATTCTTTCTGCATAAACCATAGGATTGCCATTTGAAGGCATCACTTCTGCTTTGTCTACACCAGCTTCTAAAAGCAGTTCCTTCCATCTTTCGGCACAGCGCACCATATCTTCTTTATGGTCTGGTTGTGCACTTACGCTTGGAATGCGTATCAGGCTGAAAAGCTCTTCGAGCATTCTCGCCTCGTTTTCTTCTACATATTTCTTTATCATAGTCATTGATGTTTTGAGATTTCTTTTTCCATAGTTGCAACGCCACGAAAGCGAATGCACCGCAAATATACTACTTTTTTTCCTAATGCAAGTGGAAAAAGAGAATATCTTTAAGACAAGTTCTTATTTCACGCCTACTTTTACTTGTTTATTGCCTGCTTTAACTACATATACGCCACTCTGCACAGGCAGCGAAATATTGGTTGCAGCTGGTACAATGCAACTGTAAACGAGCGTTCCTGCCACATTATATATATGTATGTTGGCAGCATTGCCTTTTGTTGCTATGAGTATTTTACCGCTTTCGCTTCTGACAGAGATGTACGAACTTGAAACAATACCGATTCCTAACGTGTTATCTTCCACGATGTTGGGAACGAATTTCTTCCATTGGTCAGCTTCTTCATACGCTTTTTTGCTGCCGACAGGAACATATAACTTGCAAGAACCGCCGATGTCGCCCGTGCTGACTTGCTCGAAAACTTCTGTTCCCATTGCCTCGCCCGTTAAAGGTTCTTTCAGTTCGCATTTGATAGTTCTCAACTTCACACAACCGTAAAAAGCATCGTTTCCAATGTATACAACATTGTGAGGTATTCTCATTGCTGTCAATCCAACGCACCCATAAAAGGCTTGTGCTGATATTTTCGTTACGCTTTCGGGGATATTACAATCGCCCTTCTTCCCGCTGGGACATTGTATCACTATCGACACATCTTTGTTTAACAACACACCGTCCTTGCTACAATACTTCTTATTGCTCTCTTCCACGTCTATTCGTTTCAACTGCGCACAAGACATAAAAGCCCATTTCCCGATTTTCTCAACAAGACTGGGGATTTTAATAGACGTCAAACCGTGGCAACCCAAAAAGGATTTGTCGCTAATAGCTTTCAGTGTACTTGGCAAAGTTACGGCTGTCAGACCCTCGCACATATAAAAAGCCTGCTTCCCAATTCCCGTAACGGCATACGCAGTTCCCTCGTGAGTGGCTGATTCGGGTATCGTAAGCGCGCCTTTTAGCTTTACAGTATATACTCCTCTCGGCTTTTCCGATACCACATAAACCTCCTTGGCTTCCTTGCTGGTTATTTTGTAGAAAAGCTTTCCATCGGTAAAGTCATACGGTTTAACTTGTGCTTTCACATTCATTTGTACGCTTGCCAATAACAAACAAGCAAGTGCTAATACGAATTTCTTTTTCATAATAAAATAGTTTATCGTACATCTGTACGTTGGTTAATATTTCAATAGATTTTGATACAAACATTCATAAATACTGCAAACGGCATAGAGAAGTTCAGCAAACTCATTTGCAACAACCGAATACCGCCACAATTTGGAAACCAATTGGTAATTACAGATTTATGCGTCTTTCGCAAATATAGACATAAAAATCCATAGTTCCAAATTTATCTGACACTTTTCCAAATAGCCAATCCTTTTCTTCAGCCTGCAGTTTTGCCTGCGCTGTCCCATTTCAACGCTTGTCGCAGGAATTATTTACACGTAAATAAATATTTCTTTACGTGTATGGAAATTATTACTTACGTTATTTTACAAGAATTTTGCTGCTATTCTATTTTTATTATAAAATATGGAGTATATAATAATAAAATGTTTAAATATAGGAAAATATGGATATGTTATGTGAATAGGGTTTAAAAACACATCTAAAAAATCCTAATTTGTTTTGGCGTTCAATACTTTTCGTTTACATTTGCAATGCTTATGGGTATTTTATATCTTGTACCGACACCTGTGGGGAATATGGAAGACATGACGTTTCGTGCCGTTCGAATTCTCAAAGAAGCAGACTTAATACTCTGCGAAGATACTCGCACGTCGGGTATTTTGCTGAAACATTTTGAAATAAAGAACCATTTGGTATCGCACCACAAGTATAATGAACATGGAACAGCAGCAGGAATCGTGAACCGACTAAAGGCTGGCGAAACCATTGCGCTTATTTCCGATGCTGGCACACCCGGTATCAGCGACCCTGGTTTCTACTTGGCGAGGGAAGCTATTGCAGCTGGCATTACCGTTCAGACCCTTCCAGGGGCAACAGCTATGATTCCTGCCTTGGTGTCGAGTGGCTTTCCTTGCGACCGTTTCTGCTTCGAAGGCTTCTTGCCGCAGAAGAAAGGACGCAAGACACAGATAGAAAGCCTTGCCGAAGAGAGCAGAACAATGGTCTTTTACGAGTCGCCTTATCGCATTGTAAAAACATTGGAACAGTTCATAGAGGCATTTGGCGAAGACCGTTTGGTGAGTTGTTGCCGCGAAATATCCAAGCTGCACGAGGAGAGCGTGCGCGGAACACTGGCAGAAGTGCTTGCCCATTTCAAGGAAACAGCACCCCGAGGCGAGTTTGTTATCGTATTGGCAGGCAAGTCGAAAGGGAAAAAGAGTAAAAGCATCAGCGAAGAAGACGATTCTTCAAAATTATGAATGAAAATAAAATAGAGTATGAAAAAGCTATTAATTTATGCAGCTTGCGGTGCCATGGCACTCGCTTCTTGCAACCAAAACAAATCAATTAATCCAGCAGAAATCCAAAACGATTCTTTGCGTGCAATCATTAATGCCCGTGATAACGAGGTAAACGATATGATGGCAACAATGAATCTGATACAGCAAGGCTTTGCTGAAATCAACGCTGCTGAAAATCGTGTAACTTTAGCAAAGGAAGGTGAGAGAGCTGATAAAGCTACACAGATAAAAGAGAATATCCAGTTTATCACTCAACGTATGCAAGAAAACCGCGAGTTGATTAAGAAACTCCAACAGCAACTTCAAGAAACAGGCTTCAAGGGTGAGGAAATGAAGAAGACACTCGTTCAGATGACAGCCCAACTTGCTCAGAAAGACAACGAGTTGAAGGTGCTTCGTGCAGAGTTGGCATCAAAGAACATTCACATTAAGGAGCTCGACCAGACCATTTCAGGTTTGAATACAGACGTTAGTAATTTGAAGACTGATAAAGCAAACCTGACTGCTGCAAAGCAAACACTCGAAACCGAGAAGGCTAACTTGCAGACCGAGTCTAAGCAAAAGAGCGAAACCATTTCTACACAAGATATGCAGCTGAACACAGGCTGGTATGTATTTGGTACAAAGAGAGAACTTAGAGAACAGCGCATTCTTGCAGATGGCAAGGTATTGCAGGGCAGTTTCAACAAGAACTACTTTACAAAGATTGATATTCGCTCTACACGCGAGGTTAAGTTGTATAGCAAGAGCGCAAAACTTCTTACTGCTCACCCAAGCAGCAGCTACTCGCTTACGAAAGATGCAGCAGGTCAATACGTTCTTCGTATCAACGACCCACAGACATTCTGGAGCACAAGCAAGTATCTTGTGGTACAGGTAAGATAAAACAATAAAGTATTCAAATAAAAGCGAGCATCTTGTTTTCAAGGTGCTCGCTTTATTTTTCGGGGTGTCTTCCCATCTGTTTTATTTTCCGTTTTATAGTTGGAAATAAAGCGATAAAACTGTAAAGAAATTTTCAAATAGATAGTTTGGTTTAACTGCCTTATTATCAATGTTTTGCAAAACCTATTGTTTTGCGTTCCAAAAGCGGCTGTTTTGCACGGTAAAAGCGTAGGTTTTGCATCGCAAAACAGCCGCTTTCGCAATGTCAAAATGTAGTTATCACTTTTTAACAATATTTTCTTTACAAAATGAAGGCGATTTTCTGCCAATCTTAATGCCTACGGTATGGCTTTTAAGTCGATTTCTTCTTATCTCCGTTCCTTGAAGAACTGCTGCATTAGCCTTTTGCATTCTTCTTCCCGAACACCTTTTGTTACGATTGTTTTGCTGTGAAGTGCCTGTGGAGCAAAGGCAGAAAAGCCCCTCTTCTCGTCGCTGCAACCATAGACAACCCGCTTAATTTGCGACCAACCCAATGCACCTGCACACATAATGCAAGGTTCTACCGTTACATAAAGGGTGCAGTCTTGCAGGTATTTTCCACCTAACTCGTTGGCCGACATCGTTATTGCCTGCATTTCCGCATGGGCGGTAACATCGGTCAGTGCTTCTGTAAGGTTGTGCGCCCGTGCGATAATTCTGTCGCGACACACTATCACGGCACCAACGGGAACTTCGCCTTTTTTGAATGCTTCTTCAGCCAGTGCCAAGGCTCGCCCCATATAATAGTCGTCTTTCTTTATTTGTTCTTCGCTGCTCATACATTATTATATAATCTTCGCAAAATTACAATATTAATTCTATAATTCAGAAAAAAACTCTATCTTTGTAGTATGGTTAAGATAGGCTTGCGGTCTGGCAGTTGCTTCGGCAACCTATCATTCTGAATAATATGGCATTACACAACGAAACAGGTAAATGGGGCGAGCAGTTGGCGTGCGAATATCTTATGCGCGAGGGCTACAGAATCGTGGAAAGAGATTGGAAATGCGGTCAGCGTGATTTGGATATAGTCGCCATAGAAAACGATGTTTATGTTTTCGTAGAGGTGAAAACACGTAGAAACGAACGTTTTGCCAATGCTGATGAGGCTGTAACGACACAGAAAATCCGTTCTGTTTCCATTGCCGCAAATGCTTATGTGAAGGGGCACCGTATTGACAGAGTGTTGCGTTTCGATATAATAACGGTTGTTGGAACGCCCGACAAATTCGAAATTCGCCATATTAAAGATGCCTTTCTCCCATTTGTATGACAGAAGAATGTGGAATAGTAACAATGTATTTACTTCAATGAACATCATTCACAAGATACGAGCAGCTTTCCAAAAGGAAAATAAGTCTACCACTAACGTTGTGCGATTGGAAACCATCGGCAGCACCAACGACTTTCTGAAAACTTATACGCCCTCGGAGGGGGAGCAGATGACTGTGGCTGTAGCTGATTTCCAGACTGCTGGACGTGGGCAAGGAGCGAACTGTTGGGAGAGCGAAGCAGGCAAGAACCTGTTGTTCTCTGTGCTTTTGCACCCAGTTGAAGTGCCTGTTGCCTGTCAGTTTCTGTTGTCGGAATATGGTGCATTATCGTTGCGGGAAGTATTGACAGACTATGTGGGCGAGGGTAGCATTACGCTGAAATGGCCGAACGACATATATTGGAACGACAAAAAGCTAAGCGGTACGCTGATAGAAACCAAGTTGAGTGGCGGAAGGATAAAAGACTGCGTGTTTGGCGTGGGACTGAATGTGAACCAAACGGAATTTAAAAGCGATGCTCCCAATCCCGTTTCGCTTTGTCAGATTTTAGGCAAAGAGGTGAATAGGGAAGAGCTTTTGCAAAAGATTATAGCCTCGTTTGAACGAAACTACGAGTTGATTCGGAGTGCGAACTATGGCGCAATCTCGGCAATGTATCACGAAGCATTGTATCGTTCAAAAGGTTTTTATCCTTACGAAGATGCGGACGGAGTATTTGAAGGGGCTATTGTGGAAGTTGAGGACGACGGACACCTGATACTTCGCGACCGCGAAGGGAAGATAAGAAGTTACGAATTTAAAGAAATAAAGTATGGCAAGATTTAAAAGAATTCTCTTGAAGCTTTCAGGCGAGAGCTTAATGGGCAAGCAAGGATACGGCATTGACGCAGAACGCCTTGAAGACTATGCACGCCAAATAAAAGAAATACAGGAAATGGGTGTGCAAATCGGCATTGTTATAGGTGGCGGCAATATCTTCCGTGGACTGACAGGCAGCCAGAAAGGCTTCGACCGAGTAAAGGGCGACCAGATGGGTATGTGTGCAACGGTGATTAATTCGCTCGCATTGAGTTCTGCGCTGGGTGCTTTTGGCGTGAAATCGAAGGTGATGACGGCAATCCGTATGGAACCTATTGGCGAATTTTATAGCAAATGGAAAGCAGTTGAAGCACTCGAAGAGGGTTACGTTTGCATCTTCTCGGCAGGTACGGGCAATCCTTATTTCACTACCGATACGGGTTCGAGCTTGCGTGGCATCGAGATAGAAGCCGACGTAATGTTGAAAGGTACGCGTGTAGATGGTGTTTATACGGCAGACCCAGAGAAAGACCCTACGGCAACGAAGTTTACCGAAATAACTTACGATGAGATATACAATAAGGGTTTGAAGGTAATGGACCTTACTGCCACAACAATGTGCAAGGAGAACAATCTTCCTATCTATGTGTTCAATATGGACATTGTCGGCAACTTAAAGAAAGTAATCGACGGCGAGGACATAGGTACATTGGTGCATAATTAAGGGAATAAAAAACTGCAAGGCTGTTGTTACGATTGAACAACAGCCTTGCAGTTTATATGAAAAAGTGGGGCATGGAAAACACATTATAAAGTGTCTGCTCAAATCAATATTTAGGCGTTCAGATAAATATGACGTCATTTTCGGTCAAATATGACGTCATATTTGCTTGAATATGACGTCATATTTTTTATTCCTACCTATGATGTTGAATTTGCATATAGGTTTTGTTGTCTCTGGAAAGTTAGGTTAGAACGACACCAAACGTGCTCCGTCGGCTTGTTCTTCTATTTTTACCTTGACCGCATTTTCGGGTAAAATGTCCTCAATCAGCTCGGGCCACTCCAATAAACAAAGGTTTCCGCTGTAAAAATAGTCTTCATAGCCCATATCGTAGACTTCTTCCAATTTCTTGATGCGATAGAAGTCGAAATGGTAAATAGGGCTGCCCTTGTCGTCGGTATATTCGTTTACGATGGCGAAAGTAGGCGAAGTAATAACGTCTTCTACACCTAAGACTTCGCAAATGGCTTTAGTGAAGGTCGTTTTTCCAGCTCCCATTTTACCGTAAAAGGCAAATACTTTGTTGTTGCCGATGTTGTCTATAAACTTTTTTGCAGCCTCGTGAATGGTTGCAAGACTTTCTATTTTGATTTCCATTGTTCGTTATCTTTTTGTGTTCTGTGTAAGTTTGACGCTTTTGGGTGTCAGCGTAATGATTGGAACTATCATTTCCTCGATGGAAATTCCACCGTGTTGGAACGTGTCTTTGTAGTACGACACGTAGTAGTTGTAGTTATTCGGATAGGCAAAGAAGCTGTTGCCCGTTGCAAAAACATAGCTTGTGCTGAGGTTTGGAGCAGGAAGTTGCGCCTGCTGTGGGGTTTTTATGGTGAACACTTCTTTTGAATTATAGTTCAGGTTCTTGCCCAATTTGTATCGTAGATTGGTGTTTGTGTTTCTGTCGCCAATGATTTTTACTGGCTTGGTTGTACGGATAGAGCCGTGGTCGGTGGTCAGAATGATTTTATAATCAGACTTTGCCAACTCTCGGAATACATCGGACAGGACGTTGTGTCTGAACCAACTGAGCGTTAAAGAACGGTAGGCACTCTCGTCGCTCGCCAATTCGCGAATCATTTTCATCTCTGTGCGAGCGTGAGAAAGCATATCTATGAAGTTTACAACCAATACATTCAAGTCGTTTTGTTGCAGATTATTAAGTTGCTGCATAAACTTTTCTGCACCGTTTGAGTCGAAAATCTTGTGGTAAGAGAACTTATCGTGGCGGCGATAGCGGTCTATTTGCGTTTGAATGAGTGGCTTCTCGTTCAGGTTTTTGCCTTCTTCTTCGTCCTCGTCTACCCATAAGTCGGGAAACATTTGGGCAATCTGAAGTGGCATAAGCCCGCTGAATATCGCATTGCGGGCGTATTGGGTTGCCGTCGGAAGTATCGTCATATAAAAGTCTTCGTCTATATCGAACAACTCTGCGAGCTCTTCCGACAAGATGCGCCACTGGTCTACGCGGAGATTATCTATTACGATTAAAAAGACTTTCTCGCCTTTGTCTATCATCGGAAATACACGGCTTTTGAAAATATCGGGGCTCATAAGGGGGCGAGACGCTTTCTCCTTGCCCTTTCCATCGTTCGGTGCTACCCAGTCGAGATAGTTCTTGGCAATGTATTTAGCAAAACCGTTGTTGGCATCTTCTTTCTGCATAGTGAGCATTTCGGTCATATTGCTGTCTGCACTGCTAAGTTCCAATTCCCATTTCACCAATCGTTTGTAGACCTCTACCCAATCGTTGAAGTCTCGGCAGTCGCTTATTTGCATTGCAAGCTGTTGATACTCCTGCTGATAACCTGTTTGTGTAACTTCGGTAACAATCTCTCTGCGGTGGATATTCTTTTTTAATGTCAGCAATATCTGACTGGGATTGACAGGCTTAATCAAGTAGTCGGCAATCTTTGCGCCGATAGCTTGGTTCATTATATCTTCCTCCTCGCTCTTTGTTACCATGACAATGGGCGTGGCAGGCTGTATTTCTTTCATCTTCTGCAGGGTTTCAAGCCCTGACAGACCGGGCATTTGTTCATCAAGAAGTACAAGGTCGAACGTTTGTGTGCGACATTGTTCTATCGCATCGGCACCGTTGCTGACGGTTACGACCTCGTATCCTTTCTTCTCGAGAAATATGATGTGGGCTTTGAGAAGTTCTATTTCGTCGTCTACCCATAATAAAAGTCCGTTGCTCATATCTTGTTTGTATCCTTTCTTCGTTTATTTAAATGCTGCCTGAACACCTTTTTATTTATCTTTTAGCTTTCACTAAAAACCACCTAAATCGTAGTATTCATCGTCGAAATCGTAATCGAGCGGCTGTTGCTTCTGTGGTTCTTTCTTTTTCTTTTCCACAGGTTTAACATCATCGTCGAAGTATATTACAGGACCATCTGTATTCTTTTTCTTCGGTTGCTCTTTCTTTTCGGTAGGTTTTTGAGCCTTTTGATAGTTCTCGGCAGGCTGTTGTTTCTTCTTTTCCGATGGTTTCTCGCTGTCCTTTACCTTTGCTGTCTTCGGCTTGTTGGTAGGAGTACCGACTGTATCTTTAGGCAAAACGGTTTCAGAATCCAATGGAATTTCCATAACATTATCGTCTATTGGCGCATCCTTTTGGTTGTCCTTATTGGCTGGTTTCTCCTCTTTCTTAGGTTCAACTGGCTTTGGTTGCGGCTTCTGAGTTGGAGTTTCCTCTATTGGAATAACCATCTCCGTATTATCAATAGTGTTCTTTTGTTCTTTTTTCTTTGCAGTTTCCTCTGTCGGAATAACCATTTCCGTATTGTCAATGACGTTCTTTGGTTCCTCTTTCTTTTCAGTTTCTTCAATAGGAACAACCATTTCGGTTGGAGTAACATCTTTGTTTTCGGTCGTTTTTCCCTCCTCAAGCGGTATCGTCATACCATTATCTACGGGCTCTAATGCTTGTTTGCGTGCATTGAGGTCGGTTTCTGTCGGGTTCCTGCTTTCTATTTCTTCTTGCAAATCACGCTCTTTCTCACGTGGTGTTGCCACTTCGGCAGGTTCAGAAAGCAGGTAACGCTTCGTTACTTGCAATGGTGCGAAGTGCTTTGCATAGAAGTCTTCGTAATCCTTATAGCTGAACGACGTTCCAATTAGCTGCAAGTTCTTGTCGCTAATAATAATGGCTTTCGTGTCTTTGCTTAGCTGCGCCGTTACATTCTTATTATTAAAGAGCTGGCGTGCATATTGGAAAGCCTCGTCGAAACTTCTGAATCCAGACAGCTTCATTTGATGCAGACCTTCAATGTCTTCTATTTCTATATCGAAATTGCGTACATAGAAACTTGTGAAATTGAATCTTGCCATTTCAAACAACAGCTTGTTTTCTGATAAAGAGTCGGGATTGTACACCAAAAGGAACTTGAAGTCGATGTCTCTGTCTGGCGAGAACTTCACTTGTTTAATACTGTCGCTATCATTCAAGACATTGGTGCGATAGTTCCAAACATCGCCAAGATCGAATTTGCTGTTGCGGATTTTCTTTCCAGCCTCTACGCCATTGACTATCATTCCAGCCATTTCGCTGATGCGACTTTGTGGAAACTTCTCAACAACAGTCTTCATTTCGTTTATGCAACCATTCACATCGCCTTGGTTAAGCTTGCTCAATCCGCCGATAAACAAGAATTTATCGCGGTTTGCTCCCATAGGGAAACGCTCATCGGAAATGCGTTTATTGGCAGTAACTTCGTCAAAACGATTGTTCTTGAATGCTTCGTAGGTAGACGCATAAAGAGAATCTTCAATATGTTCGCCAAACTTTGCATTCTCTTTAAAGTATGGGTCGGTAAGCACAGCCGTCCATTGGCTCTTCGGGAATTTTGCTTTTAGTTTGTCTATGTAACTGTTTGCAATGGCAGATTGGCTCTTACGCATATACAATAAGTAGAGATGGTAGTACACATCGTCCATCTGTTCGTAGTCAGGATAGTTGTCGCTGACACGGCGCAGAGCCTTTTCGGCTAAGCGAAGATTGTCTAAACGGTCTTTGAAAATCACACCAGAATGGTGCAAACCAGCCTCAAGTATTTTGTTGCTTGCCGCTAATTGCTCAGCCGTAAATGGTATTTGTGCCAAATAGTATGCCCGTTGATGCGGGTTGTTCTGCGCCGAATCCTTTTTACTGCTTATCGAATCCAACCTTGCTTCTTCCTTTGCGATAGAATCTCGTTGAACATCGGTAAGTTCAAGATTATTGTTTATTTTACCAACTACGGTTTGATTAACACGCTGCCAGTTGTCTATGTTCTCGCGTTTGCCCCACAATTGTTGGAAAGTAGCCTTACCTTGTTGCACCGCCATAGGGTTATAGAAGTACCATGTGGCATCTTGCCCTTGCTTGTTAGGAACGGCAGAACGCCTAAGAGGGTTATCGTTGTCGGCGTTAATGCCTCCATTCTGTGCCATTTGTTGAGCTGCTTCTTGCTCGGCTAACCTGTTTCGTTCTTCTTTTTCTTTCTTTTTAAGTTCGTTTATTACTCTGTCGATAGCTGCAAAGCGTTCTGCTTCGGGGCATTTCGCAAGGTATTGCAGCGAATCTTGCAAGTGCACCGCTTCTGTATGCGGCGTCAGTTCGTCGAGAACCTTTGTACGCTCCGACAATAGCTCATAGTCTTTACGGTCTTTGTCCAACAAACCAAGGGCTTCGTTGTAGCAACGGCGGGCATCGCTGAACTTTTCCTTTGCCCAATACAAGTCGCCAAGTCGCAAAAGCAGCACACCTTTCTCTATTCCGCTGCGTGTGGATTTCTTGTTGCCTTGCTCATAGGCTGCAATGGCGTTTGTTGTATCTTTGTTGGTAAGGTAGATATTGCCCATTGCATAGTAGACTTGGTCGAGATACTCCTTGTTCTTGTCGGAAGCAACCATACGTTTCAGACGGCTTACCATTTGTTTGGCTTGTCCTGCTGCCATTACTTCGGTTGCTGCAACGCGTGCATTAAACTCCAACTCGTAGGGTGGGTTGGAACGAATGACGTGCTGAAAAGCGTTGTAAGCTGCGTCTTTGTTGCCGAGAGCAGCCTGAATTTGTCCCATAAGATACCATTCGCGTGCTTTTTGCTTGCGTCGCATCTCCTGTTTAATTACTCTGCGCAGGTAGGGAACGGCTTTTTCGAGTTCGCCCGTGTGAATATAATAGTCGGCAAAGGTGTAATCCCATTCGCGAACAGCACGCCAATCTATTGAATCGCGCTGCATATTGCGGATTACATCTTCTGCATCGTAAAGCCAACCTGCCTCTATATACGACTTTGCGAGCCACGCACGCGCCTTGCCATAAATGGCTGGCTGTGTTCGGTAGAGCCTACTCATATACGCAAAAGTAGTGGCAGCCTCTTCAAAAGCTCCTTTATAGAACTGCGAACGCCCCATTAGCATCCACGCTTTCCAAAGAAATGGATTGTATTCTCTGCGCGACAGCCATTCAATGTCTTTTTCCGTCTTGCGCCTTGATTTGTTCCATTCAGGCTTTTTCTTTATACTATGGCGTGCAATGGCTTTTTCTGCTTTTTCAATGGCACGCTCAAAGTTGCTTTTTCCTAGTTCCCTGCTCGCCTTGTTGCCTACAGTGTAGAGCGGAATCATCTCCGTGAAGTTGTCTTTATTGCCATTCTCTTTCTCCAACGATGCGTCTATATAGGCTTGCGCACCATTATAATATGTGTTGTATTTGGCGTGGAAAGAGTGCCACCATCGTGTTTGCGAGGTGTTATTCTTTGTAGAGCAACTTGCTATAACAATGGCAAGCACTGCTACGAATGCGATATAAATATATTTTGCGTATCTAAACTTCACGTATTAATAAACTCTTGAAAGTTTGTTTTTATTGTCTTTTAAGCCGATTACTTATTGTATTTTCTTGTTTGTCAGCCTTCAATCATCGCTATTAACTCGTCTTTTATTTGGTTGGGAACATTGATTCCACGGAGAATTAGACTTCTGTTCCAGCCTTTAGCCTCATCAGGACGCATGGTGTAGAGTACTTCCGAAAACTCTTCGGCTTCGTCGTCGGTGTATTCGTTTGACTCTTTTCCTTTAAAACGGTCGAGTTCCTCGTCGTCGTAATATTCCACTTCCTTCGTGGCAGCTTCCATCATACACGTCTGTTCGCAGCTTTCGTCGATGCCGCTGCAAGTAGCACAGTCGCCCGATGCAGGCACAATAATGTCGGGCTCGTTGCTGTTGCGTCGGCTAATCCACGTTGAAATGCCTACAAGCACGCCCATTCCGACAATCGCCAAGATGCCTATTATAATGATGTCCATATACAGTTTGCCTCGTTTTTATTTTATCTCCTCGATGGAGAACCCTGCTTTTCGCAAGTCGTTCCAGAAGTGTGGATACGATTTTGAAACCACTTCAGGGTTGTTGATGGTCAGTTCGCCCAACTTAATGCTTAATGGAGCGAAAGCCATTGCCATACGGTGGTCTTTGTAAGTGTCTATTATTATAGGGTTTGCCACTTCGCAACGTTCGCCATTCCATATAATTTCCGAATCGTTCGAGTCGTGCAACACATAACCCAATTTTGCCATTTCGGTCTTCATAGCCTCTATGCGGTCGGTCTCTTTCAGCTTCAAACTGCTTAGCCCCATAAACTTAAAAGGAATGTTCATAATAGGGCAGAGGGCAATTAAGGTTTGCGCCAAGTCGGGCTGATTTTTGAAATCGTACTCCAAGCGAGGCAACATCTGAGGCTTACGGGTGATGGTTACATCTGTAAGTTCGTCCATTTCCTTGTCTGCAAAAGTGGTTTTCACCCCCAATAGCGAGAATATATACTTCGCTGCAGAATCGCCTTGGCGCGAGCCGTTTTTCAGTCCTGGGAAGCGAATGTACGACTTGCGGTCGTTCAGCAAAGTAAGTATGGCATACCAATAGCTGGCTGCCGTCCAGTCGTTCTCTATCGTGTAGCTGCGTTCCTCGTAGCGTTTGGGGCGAATGGTAATCGTATCTACATCTGTCCATTCTGCGTCGGCTCCATATTCGTGCATCAAATTCAGCGTGAGGTCGATGTAGGGACGCGAGATAACATTGCCCAACAGCTTCAGCTCGAGTCCTTTTTCTAATGTCGGACCTATCATCAGCAATGCCGAAACATATTGAGAACTAACGTTGCCAGCTACCTCTACGCTGCCTCCTTTTAGTTTTTTACCCTTAATGAGCAATGGCGGAAACCCTTCTTCGCCTGTATATTGAATGTCTGCTCCAAGGAAACGTAACGCATCGACCAATATTTTTATAGGGCGTTGCTTCATTCGTTCGGTTCCCGTAAGCACGTGTTCGCCTTCCGTAACAGCCAGATAGGCAGTCATAAAGCGCATAGCCGTGCCTGCCGCCATAATGTCTATTTCGTATGGATTATCTTTAAAAGCACGTGCTATAACAGCTGTGTCGTCGCAAGTAGAAAGGTTTTCGGGCATAATGTTTCCGCCTGCGAGTGCGTGGATAATCAGTGCGCGATTGCTGATGCTTTTCGATGCGGGAAGCTGTATGGTATCTTCAATATGCGTTGGAGGTGTTATTTTGTATTGCATTTTTATCTATTCGTTAAATATTTCTGCCGTTTTTTATGGCTAACAGAAGCTCTCTTTTTACTATACAAAAATACAAATAAAACTCGGTAACGTAGAAAAATAACTCTAAAAGTTTGCTAATCTCTTAAAAAGTAACTAATTTTGCACCATCAAACAGAACGGGATGTAGTTCAGTAGGTTTAGAATGCTGGTCTGGGGGACCAGTGGTCGCTGGTTCGAGTCCAGTCATCCCGACGGAAAAAAGCGTAAGAATCTATCCGTTAGATTTTTACGCTTTGTCGAGGATAAAATACTCGGCGAAAACTCGGTGAAGTATAATAATAGTAATCAATAGGGCATTTCAAACAAAAATTTGGAAATGTCTAAAAAAAATTTTGTTTCTCAAAAACAGAAGGCAACTATAGAAGAGATAGTTGCATGGAAAACGCCTACTTTTCATCAGGCTTCAGAGTGTTATGTAGCTGTAACAGCTTTCGACCCAACAATAGGAAAGCTTCATACGAAGAAGTTTATGTTAGGGAGAATTAAAGGCAAACGTGAGCAGCGTGTGTATGGCGAAGCCTTAAAAAAGAGACTTATTGAAAAGTTGATGCAGGGTTGGAATCCATGGATAGAAACCATGCAGCCTTTAGAATACACGAAGTTTGATGATGTCTGTGATAAGTACCAGGACTACCTAATGAAACTTTACAAGGAAAAAGGTATGCGAGAGGATAGCGTTTCGTCGTACCTTAGCAGGCTTCGGGTATTGAGGAAATGGAAAGAGAAAGAGAAGGTAAACCTGTTCTATTCCTATCAGTTTAATAAGAATATTGTCGGACAATTTCTTGATTATATATTTATTGATAGGAACAATACTATTCGGACACGGAACAACTATCTTACTTGGTTGAAGGTGTTTTGCAAGTATCTTACGGAACGAGGATATGTTCCTAACAATCCTACTGATGGAATGTCATCTACTCAACGGAATAGTCAGTTGAAGAATAGAGACGTGATACCTGATAAGGTTATGACGGATATTAAGGAATGGTTGAATGAACATAACAAATATTTCTTATTAGCTTGTTACATCTTACATTATCTATTTGTACGACCGAAAGAAATGAGTTTCTTAAAGGTTGGTGATTTCTCTATTAAAAATAAGACTTTGACGCTTCACGGTTCTCACACCAAGAACCACAACGATGCTACGCTTACGCTTCCTGACCATGTTCTGCGTTTGATGATAGATTTGAACATATTTGCTTTTCCAAGTAATTATTATCTTTTTAGCGATGGTTTTATGCCTGGCACGAATAGGCGAAGCGAGAAGACTTTCAGGGATTATTGGCATCTCCATGTACGCAAGCATCTTAAGTTCTCTGACCGCTACAAGTTCTATTCGCTTAAAGATACTGGTATAACGAATATGCTGAAGGCTAATACTGACGTTCTGACTGTGCGCGACCAGGCACGCCACTCTTCTATTCTCATTACGGACAGATATACACCAAAGGATATTAAAGATGCGAATGCCTTGCTACTGAAATATCATGGAGTCCTTTGATGTTGGTACGACCAATTCGATGTAATGCTCGAAATGGTGGGTGTATATTTACTAAAAAAGAATGTAGGATTGCTTATCTTGCCTTCCTACATTCCATCTTTCCTACACCTTATTATATATATATAAGGTGTCAATCTTCTATTTCAATGAATACTTTGCCACCTCGAGCAATGGTATCTTCCATGCGCTTCTGTAAAATAGCCATTGTTGCCCGTGAGTTTGAAACTCGCCCTACACCATCGTTCTTTCCAGGTAACAGGCAGCCGTGTGTGTCACGAGCTGTGTTCCCAGCATGAATGCGCACTCCTTCGTAGCCTGGCACATTTACGAGTAGGGGTAATGGACAGCGGAAGCGAGACGACATAGTAATGCATACTTCATATTTGCCTGAAGGAATAGCAGTCTCACCATATACCTTTATTTTCTGAATTTCTTCAGGTGTCATGTCTTGGCGCAACCCCCTTACGGTATCTTCGAGTATATTTGAAAAGAACACATCATTGATATAAAGATTACCAATGGTATAGTCCTTCTTCTTCCATTTGCGCTCCACTCTTAAAATTAAATTTCCCATATTACTTACCTTTCTATTTTACCCTGTTCTATGAGTTTGTAAATTTGCGCCACTCCTTTGTATGCTTCCATACCTCCATCGGGTGGAAGTTCTTCCCATTGGCCACCTGTAAAATGCTCACCATTGTGTACATAGGTAGCTTGCTGGTGTTGGTCAATCACAAAGTCAGGTTCATCACCCTGAACTATACGTGCTACGTGGTCAGTGAATTGAAGCACCTTTACAATATTTTCCACCGTATTGTCAGCTTGATAAGTCACACAGTGAAGATATCCATTGATGGCAACTTCACAATTAACATACTCTTCTTTTCTGATAATTTTCACTTTCATTTCTTTTAATTTTTAAATATTTTATAGTTGTCTACCAATACTCCATTGTCGTACACAGCGACGTAAGTGTACCATACATTGTTGTTCCCTGTAAACTGAACGTTGTAGAATTCTCCGAGTGAGAACTTATTCCGCACGTTGGTGTATTCTGGTGGAACAAAGCTACCATCTACTGATTTCAACTGATGGTAAAATTCCACAGTAGCAGAACGAACAATACCAGTAAATGGACGCAAGAAGTTAAATACAGGGAATCTTCCCCCGATGTTAAAAACCTTTCCATTATTTTGCACAGCTTCTTCATACGTTATGCCACTTGAAGATGTGATAACGCCTCTTGCATCACGTGCAGCATACCAGGCGTAGAGAGATGCTGGCGTGCCAGATGTTTTGCCAAAGATTAGGTCTATTGACCTCCATGTGTTCTTATTAAAAAACGTACCGAGATTAGGGACTGTGTCCAAGTATCGCTCGTAAAGTTTTTCCCACCGTGGTGGACGGCGAAAATGGACAATTCCATTTTCCGTAAGTTCCCAAATAACGCTTCCGTCCTCATCGAGCCTGCGGTCTACCCAGTCATTGCCAATATAACCTATAACACGTGATGGATAGGTTGCTCCAGGCTTATAAAACTCCTGCGTGTTATTCCGCATAATGATATGCCCATTACCAATATCTTTTGTTTGAATTGTTCCTGCTATGAGGTTGCCATCTTTATCAACAGCAGTAGTAACCTGTCCTTCAGAATTCTTAATATAAAAGTTATCCGTAGTTACAACTATGCGCTGCAAGTCAATGTCGATACCTGCCTTCTGAATACTTCCTACGACATCAGGGTCTTTCCAAGTAGTAGCCTTTGTACCTTCTTCCAGCTGTATTTCTGATAGGTATGCTTCGCCGTTGCGTGTCAAGCCTATGAATATCTGCAAGTAATTGTACCCTTCTTCCATCTCAAAGGTGTAGGTATAAAGTTTCCAAACACCATAAGTTGAAGGAATATTCGGATAACTGTTCTTAGGTGTGCTCATATCCTTTGAACGACTCCTTTTCACTTCGATATATGGCTGTTCGCTGCCATATATGCGCGTGTACATGGAAAGGGTATAAGTTCGACCGTCGATAACCTTTACTATGGGAAATTTACAGCCATTCCACTCGTCCTGCGTAGCTCCGTGGCGAGAGATGGATAGGTAGGGGTTATCGAAGTGGGCAACGCTGGGATAGTTCACGATGGTTACATATTGAGGGCGTTGGAGACTTAATAGGTCGAGTGGTCGCAGACTTGCGCCTTTCAGTAGGTTTACTCCGCTGAAGGTTTGTTTTTTCACCTCCAGTTGTATACTGTTAGCCGTTTGTTGAATGGTTGAAATTTTTTGTTCAAGCCCTTGTTTGTCTGCCTTGTTCTGCGCAATGATGCTCTTAAACTGCGTGTCGTTAGCTTCAAATTGCGCTTTGTTCCATTTCTGCGCACTGACGACGAACTCAACCGTAGCAGCGCGTGTCTGTCCCTTATATTTGGCGGTAATCTCAACTTTACCGCTCCACTGATTGGGGCTTACACCATCAAAGTACAGCGTATTATCACCAACTATTCTCGCATAGCAATTGTAAGGGGTAATATCTATGCTGCTGGGCAGTACTTCCGTCTGACCAAGAAACATTCGTATCTTGCCCTTGTTCTGTGCCAAGTTTTCAATATCACCCCTGTCGTTCGTTTGAAAGGTGAACGTGTTTGGAGTTACAACGAGAGTCAGGGCGGTATCTCCAGTATCGCCCTTTTCTCCATCATTTACGTTGGTAATGGAGATGTATGCACGTGCTATGACCTTTGCCATACTTCAAATGTGTTGATTGAGTGGATAGAGCTATTGCCCTATCCACAAGTGTTATTATTGACTGACTTCACAATAGAATGTCGCCTTCTGGTCAATATCCTTGGCTTCCACCACGAGAGGGTTGCCTGTTTTTTGGTTTGAAGATGTGCCCGAGAAATTGGACTTTTCGCCATTCTTGCCATACTTGCTCCACTTGTAGGTGAACTTCTTTGAGGGCGTGTTCTCGTCCTCAATGCGTTCTTCTCCACGATACAGTCGAGCGCAAAGCGTCGTTGAACCCTGTCCGTTCTTAATCTGCAATCCTGTTGGGGAGAACAGTTCCAATGTGTAGGGGTCGGTTCTGTCCTCGAATGTTACGATAGCTTCTGCTTTGTCAGTACCGTCGATGGCTTCAACCTTGAATGTCTGAACATTCAGCACATCATCTGCCTTTACGGTGAGTGTTGATACACCTGCGGTAGTTGCAATGCCACTTGAAAGAAGCTCCCACGCCTGCGTCTTCAAGTTGAGCGAGTACCACTTATAAGTAATACCGTCCTTATCCTGCGTGCCACCACGGTAACATTTGGCTTCTGCAGTGAGCGTAGAGATGTTGTTTGAAGCATCGAAGCTGTTACCCTTTGGCTGTGTCAGCACTACTTGGAAGAGCGCACCAGCATTTGCTGTCTTGGCCACAAACCCCTGCACCTCGAGCGTGGTATCCTGTTCGGTATCATCATCGTGATATACTGCCGTTATCTTGATGGGCAGAGAATTTCCTGTTATGTTGCCTTTGATGGTAAGCGCACCGCCTGCAGGTATTGTGGCAACGCTATACTGACCACTGGTTGCACCTGCATTCACGACTGTTCCACCAACCTCGTATTTCAACGAAGTGAGTTTGCTTATTAAATTTGTGCCATTGCCAGTAACATACACCTTTGGTGTTACCACGTTGTTGTCGTTCCCAAAATCAGGAGTGAACACCTTTGTGTCGGGGTTGTACATTTGTACTGGGTACTTGATGTCCATTACAAGCTGAACCTGCTTTGCGTCGTTAAGGTCTACTATCGTTACCTGACCTCTTGCCTTAATTGTTGCCATGTTTTTTCTTTTTATTGTGAATATATTTATTTCTCAATTTCTACAAGACAGTTTATTTGTGCCTTTAGAGTAACCTCTTCTGCCCGAACGGTGATGCGATTGCCTACCGCCTTGTGCCTGGCATTCCAAGCTACATCGAAGTCGGAGTTGCCCGTTTGGATTTCCCATAAGAATTGAAAAGGTTGCAAATCCGCGGTAATGTCGTTTTCACCGTGAAAAACGGTTGCCACGAGTACGATTTGCCCCTGTCCGTTGTGTATGATGTTGCCACCGCTCTCTGATAGAACTCTCACCGTATATGGCGATGTTCCGTCTTCGCCTTTGGCTGCATACTTTTTCCACTGCGTCGATTGCTCGGTAGGCTCGTCGGTGTTGCCATCTACAAGCGAAAGCCACGTCCCACCACTGTAGTACCATACTTCATACTTGGCTGCCACCGTTCCTGGTACCCAGTCGCCACGATATATCACGTTGGGAATACGCGACCCGTCTGCGCTTATCCACTCGAAGCGTGCCGAATTCATGGATACCTTATCACTTGTCAAATGGAAAGTCGCATTACTTTTATCCAATTTGAATTCGTGAATATTCCTATACACTTCGATTGTTCCACCTACTTCCTTAGAGGTTGTTATCATCGTAACGTTCATTCGGCTGCGGTGCAACGTAGGGTCTACTCCGTGAGCAATATCCCAAAGAGTGTTATGCCCACAAAGCACAATGTTGTCGCCTGCCTTCGGCTCATCGTTCTCTATGCTTTTATCTCGATAGGCGTCATCGTCCGTGATAACGATATACGCTTCTTCGGTGTCGGTCTTTTGTGCAACTTCCGAAACACATCGCCAGTAGTAGCTATTGCTGACATTCTCGTACACACCAGCCTTGATATTGAAAGTCTGACACAGGGCTTGGTCTCCAGGCTCCCAGTCGTTGGAAACAGCTTTCTCACCATCATCTGTATGGAAGTAACATTTCCAACCACCCTCCACGCGTACAATCTTGTCTATCACTCCATTTGCTCCTGAAAGCACGATATTGCCCCCGATATGCTTGTACTCATCTATTTGGAGCGAGCGGAAGATTGCCTTGCCAAGAACCTCAAGGTAATCTATTTGTCCGTGAGCCTTGCCGTAGCTATCCAACCATACCTTGAAACCATTCAGTCCTTGTGCAAAGCCTATGGTTTGGAGACTGTCTCCAAACGTAAGCCCTTTAAGAAAAGTTATCAGTCCACGTGCCGTGTCGGATTTCAGTTTTGAAAGGAAACGGTCATCGACTGGTGTCTCCAAATCGCGAGCCTTGTCAGCGTAGCCAGCCTTTATCTTATTTCCATTTTCAAGCAGATAGCCATTCAGGAGCGAGAGGCTTTGCAGCAATGAGAAATTATCATGTGTGTGTCCTATGCCTCCGTTTGCCGAGTAGCTTTTCTCGAGAACTTCGACGATAAAGTCGATGATGGCTGCTATCGTGGTAACGTTCCACTCGTCGGCATACGGATTCTGAACTGGAAAGAGTGCCCCACTGCTTAGGTTGAGTCGTTGAAACTCAACCAAGCGTGGGGCGATGGTAAAAGACCCCAATTCGGGTACTTTTATATCCATCATCTTTGCCGGTACTGCACTTCTGCGAAGATTGAGAAACGGACGTGCGTCGGCATACTTAAAGGTAAATTCAAAGTTTGAAGGCAGCTCCTTGGCTTCATACGAAGCCTCGCTGTCGGTAACCACTATCCTGCGCACATAGTTGTCGATATAGACATATTTCCCGAGAGAGGGGAAGAAGTCGAGCAGCCATCGGCGTTCCTCCTTGTTGAGATGACCAGTATTCTTCTTATATTCTCGAGTAGTATCGACGCGATATTCTTCTGCATCGTTTTCAATCTCGGCAATGTTGTGCGTGTGCTTTGCCGTAAACGTTGTGTCGCCATACGCACGGAAGGTGTCGATGCCTCCGAGCGAATTCTCGAAGAGAATCCACTGTTCCTCCTCGCTCCTGATGTCGGAAGCATAGTAGCGTTGAATATACGTCAGACGCTTGCCTTCGGTATCCTCCACCCAAACATCGTAATATTCGGGAAGGAATCCGAACAGCTTTGCCATAATGGCATATTGCACAGGTATTGTCTGCGCTTTATCCTTCTGCAGGTTCGCGATTGTTTTCTCGTCGCCTTTCACGAGTCCTACAATACGCTCCGTGTGATAGCCAACGCACTTGACGAAGCCTTCTGTCAGCGCATAGTAAGTAAGGAACTCGGGAGTATTGTAGGTAACAGGCTTCACGCTTGGCTGCCATGTGAGGAAGTTTCCTTTCAGGAAGTTCTCTGCCGAATCAGCCAATCGGTCCACTCCTGCACGGATAGCCGTAAAGGTAAATGCCTTTGTCTTTTCTCCTTCATATCGTATTGTAACCTTGAAGTCGCGTGCGATATGGTTCTGCAAGTATGCGCTCTCAACATCTTGAAGTTCGAAGTATAGCAATGGTGCTATAATATCCTCCAGGCTGATTTCTATTCTACCATGCCCGTCGGGTGTATAGGTGTGCTGCACGATAGGCGCACCATTCTCCGCATAGCTTAAAATGAATGTTATTTCCTCTTTGGTGGAAACAACAACTCGTTTCATTGAGCCTACAAGGCTGATATTGTCGGGTCTTATAATTATGTCCATGTTGACAAAATATTTATTGCAAAATTATAAAAACAAAAAACGATTTTAAAGGACACGAAGCACAGCCATTTCGAGTGAACAGAGAATGGTGTGCGGTAGTGTCAAATCTGCCAAGCGTCTATGATGTCTTCGACGCATTCAAGCCACACTTCCGTGCAAGAATACTTGTATTTCGCACTACGCCAAAAAGACTTGTGCCGCACCTTTTGTGAGCGGTAGGACTTCTGCCTCATTACTTTTTGTCCTAAATATTCCTCTGTGGCCACTGGTGGATACATGGTAACGAAGGCTCTGTTCTTATCCAGCCCAGATTTGTCGTATTCCGATTCCGATACTTGCCGAATGGAAACTTTTCCCACCCACTTGTACCTTGAGCGCATGGTCGGGAAAAAGCTGTCAATATCAGGAGGAAATGATAACGGCTCCATTAACGATATTGACTTCAATTCTGACTCCTGCGGTTCATTCTTACCGCCCAGTACGAATTTCAGTTTGTCAAGGAAGAAGGCTACTCCCCTGATAAGCACCTTTGCATGAGCTACCAAGTTCTGCTTTTGAGACTGCGACAGCAATAGCTTCACTTTCAATTCGTGCAGGGAATTTCGCAGCAGTAGGTCGTAGTCACGGTAAAACCGTGAGAACACGCCGTCGTGTCCATTATAATAAAGTGCGTAGTTAAACAGCTTTTTCGCTTTCTTCCAGTCGGACGAAGAAATATCATAGGGTGAAATCGTGCCGATTGTTCTCTCATTGGCAAAGGCAGTAAAAGCCAACATTGTATTTTCCTTGTCTGCCTGCTCGGTGTCACTTTCCTTATCATTACCCGCTACCACCATTTTGGAATTGAGCGATTTATATTTCCCGACAAAAAGATAATGACCTATTTCGTAGTCTGTCTTCGGATCTTCAGTGTCTACCTTATATATCAATGTTCGGAACTCGGGAATAAGTTCCGGTATCTTAACCTCCTTTGCTTCGAGCTGCTCTCCAGTATTATAATCTTGAGATGCTTCTCCTATTTTGGTAATAACTCTGAAATCGCCTGAAAATCCTATCTTATAGAAAGCCCCGTCTCTCGGTTCAAAGTAAGCTGCAGGATTAGCCTTGACCATATTGTTGAAGTCATCGTAGGATTCCGCAGCCTCGCTTCCAAGTTTATCCTCTGGGGTGAGCGTTATGCGCTGGTAATCCTTTTCGGTCTTGTATGAGATGGTAGGCTCTTCGGTCATGTTGTGGGTAAGGTCTGCCGTCGGCGAGCTTGCCATGACATCGCGAAGGAAAACGACATCGGCAGTTCCGTTACCTTCGTTTGCCGTGAATTCGCAACAGAACTTCTTGCGGAACACGGCAATAAACTCCGAGCAAGTGATATTGGGTACAAGGTCGGCAATGTGTATTTTCCCATTTACAAGCGTATCGATTACGTTGTTGAGTACCACCATCTTATTGAACGGCTCGGTTTCCGTGAAAAAGTTCGGCAGCAATTTGTAACCGAAATAGGCAAACACCCGTTGAAGAAGGTAGTTGGCACGAATAAAAGGCGTGATGTAATAGCCTTCGTCGAGCGTGATAGACACATTGTCCACATATTCTATTCGCTGCACCGAATTGTAGAAGTCGGAACCTGGAGCAGTTCCGTCGGGGTTGAAGAGTTTCGATACGGAGGCGTTCTGAATATATTCTTCTTTTCCAAAAGCATTAAGAATCTTGTAGTTAAGCCCTGTGGCTATTCCTGAATCATCTTCAACCAATATAGGGAAGATGGCAAACTGGTCGTTCTTGTTGTCTCGCAGCCTACGGCAGAACTCAATACCTTCCCTAACGGAAGACACTCCTGGAATGAATTCGTCTTTAAATATATCCTTCAGTTTCACGTTCTTTATCTTAGAGTAGAAAGAACCGTCGTTCAGGTAAAACGCCGTGGATATTTTCCCATTGCTCGATGCATTCAATACAACTTGTCGGCACTGTGCAAAGAACTCGCCGTCCTGTATGGTTACATCGATGGGGCGTATTTTCTGCGTACCGCCGAATGTCTCCGGAAAGCCAAGCATTCTGCGATTGCGTGCCGAGGTCGGCAAATCAATCGGAACTGTGCTCTCTCCATAATCGTTGAAGAATGGATTCGTACGTTCCACTTCTATTTTCGCGTCAGGCGAGAGATTGTAAGGTTCGCCTGTAGAAAGATGTGTTATTATCATATTTGTATGTTTTATTTTGAAGCAAGGCGTCTGACTCGACTGCGGAGTTTCTGTTGTGCGTCGAACTCGTCGAGGGCTACATAAGAGCGAACGCCATTATCCTTCAAGTCCTTCAGAACTTCCAACAGTTCCTTAGTGAAACCATTGCCAGGAACAGTTGTTACCGCTGGTGTTGGTTGTGATGTCGGTGTCGAGGTTGTTGGCGTGATATATCCACCTGCAACCCGTCCTTGCGTCTGCTGGATAATATATTTATTCATATCCAAGGTGCGGATATTGCCTGCGCGTTGTGCTTGGTCAATAATATTCAGGAATGGAGCCACTGTCGGGTTCTCTACAGCAGCGTTGGAAGCTACCCACTCACGGCTACGCCCATATCCACCTTCGCCAACAATGACAGTGGGCTTATCTATGAATCCACGGCGATAAGGATCGTAGTCAGCATGAAAGCGTTTGCCGTCCTGCTCACGCTCGACATCGATGCTTCCACCACTTTCGAGACCTGTAGCGACACGAGCTCCTGAAGCAGAAGATGCACCTCCGGCACCATTGAGCGACATGCGTTTTACTTTCTGACGCTCTGCATTGGCTGCAGCGAGTTGGGCTGCACCTGTTATACCCATCAATGCAGCAGTAACAGGACCTGCAATCGGTCCCAACTCGCCGAGTGCTTTCATTATGGCAACAGAAGTGTCTGCTACTATCTGCGATGCCTTGATGGCGAAGTTTATGTCGGCATACTTCTTTTGTATTTTCAGTTTATCGTTTGCCTTCTTCTTCTCTAATTCGGTTGTATCCTTACCTGCACTTCTTGCAGCTTCTATCTCTGCATCATACTTTGCATCGACGTTTGCTTCTTCAGCTTTCATCAATTCTTGTACAGCACCGCCAAAGAGTTCTCTATAATTATCGAAGTCAGCTTTCCATTTATCACGTTTTAATGCTGATACAGCTTCCTCGTATTCTTCGTGAGTTATTAAGCCTTGACGAAGATGTTCCTTCAGCTGTTCTAATTCTGCATTATAAAGTTCTTGCTGTGAAGCAAGACCGTATTGCTGACGGATTTGCAGCCGTTGCTCTTCGGCTTGTTTTTCGAGATTGGTAATAGCCTGCTGGTACTGTTCCTGCGTTAGTAACCCTTTTGCGAAGTCTTCGTCAATCTTTTTACGTCGGGCTGCCAGCTGGTCGGTGAAGGTGTCGATACCATATTCCTGACGTGCCCGTGCTCTCTCTTCTTCTATTTTTTTTGCATAGTCGGCAACGATAGCAGCCTTGGCTTTTTCGTAGGCTTCTGTAACTTCTTTCTGTCGCTCGCCATCCTCGATTGCCCTTTGAAGAGCTGCCTTGTAGTAGCCATCGAGAACGAGCAGCTTGGCATCGCATTCTTCCTGCAAGGTCTGTGGTTTGGCAGGAGCGGTTTCCTGTATTTTCTCGAGCGCATCGTAATACTGCTTTTCTGCTTCGACATAAGCATTGTAGGCTGCTTGCTGCTGGTCGGCTACCGCCTTGTTTTGTTGTTCTTTGATAGCTTTCTTTTTGGCAGCGTCTTTTATAACAAGGTTCTCTGACAGAGTCAAGTACGATTGTTCGATGGACAGGAGGTTGTTTTGGTGCTCGATATTAAGAGCAGACACATAGGCATTGTATTGCTCCTGCGTGAGACGTTTCTGTGCAAGAGCCTCGTTGAGTGCATTGAGGTCTTCTTCGTATGACCGTTTGGCATCTTCCAAGTCTTGCTGGCGGTCGTGTGAGAATTTACGAGAGGCAATATCGTCGGGATTAGCTGTCTTGCCGTGCTTCTGCTTTTTCGTTTTACCCTTCTTCGTCTTCTTGCCTTTTCCTGATGGCGAAGAATACTCCAACGCAGCCTTTCGTTGCTCCAGCGATGCTATTTGCCTGTCGATGTCTTTCAGTCCTTTTGTGTCTCCGACTTTTATATCCAGACGCTGCCTTTTCAAATCCTCTATCTTTTTTGTAATGGCATCGATTTGCGCACCTACTGTTCCTACTTTCGAGGTAGGAGAACTTTCACTGGCTAACATTTTCTTGCCAAATTCCTTACCAATGGCATCAATAGATGCGTTTACAGCCTTTATTTCATTTCCTGTCTTTTCTATCTGCTTTGACAAAGCAGAAACATTACCAGAATGCCCAATCGCTGCAAAGGTAAAAGCAGGAGCAACTGCACCCTGTGATGTTTGTGGACGTCCTGCATTTTGCTGTGTAAATTGTGCTTGTTCTCGTTTAGCATCCTCTTGAGCTTTTGCCTGTTGATTTTGCTTGACAATTAAAGCAGCTTTCTGTTGTGCTAATTTTTTCAGTTCTTCTTTCGCACCTTCAAGCAAAGCCTTTTCTTTGAGGGCACTTATATAGCGTTTGAGCGCAGCAGTGTTCTCATCATACACCTGCCCCTCTCTGGTAAGTTTAGCGGTATAATCAGGAACAATCTTCTGTAAAGCAGAAATCGCTGAACGACGTTCATCAAGAGATAGGGTGTTGTCATGGATACGACGAGTAAGCATTTCTATCTTGATGCGCTCTTCCTCAACCTTGCGGTTAGCTTCGTCGTGAATAGCGTTAAGTTTTTTCTGTACGATAGTGGCTGTGTCTGCACGCTTACTGAACATTAATAATGCACCTACAACAAGGGTAATACCTCCAAGTACCACTCCCCAAGGAGAAAGTTTAAGAACAACATTGAAAGCTTCTTGCAGGGCGATAGACTTTGTCATTGTCTTGTTGAGAACAGCGTGGCGCAATACTGACAACTGGAGCATTGCGTTCTCAACAGCGATAGCTGCAGCCTTGAGTTTGCTGACAGCGACGGCACGGAGACTCCATAAGTAGGCTACTTTCTGTGCTGCGACATAAGAAAGATAAGTCGCCGTAAGCAGTGCTACCACCTTGACGAGTGTCCATATCGTATCGCGATGCTTTACAATATACTTAATGGCATTGATTGCTCCTATTTGTATCTGTCCGTAAATATCGGTAAATTCATCTTTTAGAGGTAGCAAGGTCTTACCAAGAGAAATCTGCGCATTCTCCAATTCAACAGTACGACGCGCAGCTCTGTCGGCTGCAGAGATGTACGTTTCTCCAGCTTGAGCAAGGTTTTTCTCTACGATAGTAGCTACAGCTTTCATAAAGCTACCAGTCTCTTTGGTTTGTTCTTTTATTTCAGCAGCCGAAAGACCAAGGTTGTCGAGTATCTGTGGGGATTGACGTCCAAGACCTGTAACGATGGAATCTACCATATAATCGAGCGATTGTCCTGTCTGCTGGGCTTTCAATTGAGCAAAAGAAAGATACTTGCCGAGGTCTTCAAGGGGAATACGGAAGTCTTTTGCCTTTACAGCTGCCTTCATCAATTCTATATCAGACACCGTGCCTTTGGTCTCATCGCGGAGCGTTTGAAGATAATCCTCCGTACCTATCTTTTCAAAAGCGTGAATAACACCATCAGCTGATTCTGCCAACTCTACACTCTTATCTATTGTTTCTGAGAGTCCCCCGACTATCGACTTTCCTACTCGGGCGACTATCTCTAACGTTTTTACGCCCAATTGTCCTAAAAAGAAATTGTTGAATTGGTCAGAAGTTAAAAGCTCTTTGACATTTTTAGAGTTCTGTTTTAATTCTGACATTCGGGCATTTACGGTCTGAATACTTTTTTCAAGAGCAGAATATTGCTGTGGATTTAGAGCCTTAGAGACATTATCCAGTTCTTTCTGTAAATACTTAGACTGTTTCTTCAACTGAGACATTGTCATAGCATTTATATCCAGCGAGCGTGTTTGCTCCTGAATACGAGAACTCAACTCCCGAACTTGCTTGCCAGTATCCTTGTAGGAAGCAGCAAGATTCTTGTACTGCTCGGTTTCTTTCTTTCCAGCTGCTTCAAGTTTTATCATTTGCTGCAGTCTCTGCTTGTTCTCATTTCTGAGGGACGCTGACTGAACTTCGAGTTTATGGATTTCCTGTTGTGCCTTAGATGTCTTGACATCAACAGTATATTGGATTTGGTCTTCTGTTAGATGCTTATTTGCCATACTATTTATGGGTTAAATGATTTATCTAATTGGTCGTGAATGGTCTTTCTCACTTCATCGGTGAAGCCATAGCGAAGTTGTGGGAATGTTTCGTGATAGAGTACACCCCATACCACACGGTTGTAAAGAGCGAGGTTGCGTCGTTTGAACTTGGAAATACGGTCGCGTCTGCGATACGCCATATCGAGAAAGCGGAGGTAAGGAAGAATGCGGACAAAAATTGTATGAGAGTCGCTGGTGATGCTGCTCTCAAAAGAATGCTTTGAAAGCAGTGTGATAAGCCTTCTTGAGCGTAGTTGATAATTACTACGCACTACAGATTCCTGTGTGGCATAAATTTTCAAGAGACCCTTCTGTAGGGTATCGTGAACGAACTTTTTACGAACGAGACTTTCTGTTACCATACTTGCTATTTATATTGCAAATATAGTAACAGACAGTTATAAACTAAAGGACAAGGATTTTCCTATTTAACGAAATGCCTGTATAGTGGTATACCTATTATTGGGGTAAAGAACAAGCACAGTCCTAAATAGAACAACTTTACAGACCATGGCTCACCATATGTTAAGAACGGCATCAGAACAAGCGATATTAAAAAAAAGAATATTTCTAACATTACCATAATCAAAATGTTTATTTTAATGCAAATGTAAAACTTATAACTGAAAGTTGCAAATCAATCTTTTAGTATTTGACTTTCTATGGCTTTGAATAATTCATATACTACTTGAGGAACCATAGAGTTGCCGAGGGCTTTTATTGCTTCTTGCCTCCATCGGACAAAAGAAATGGTAAGACGAGATACATCAAAGGGAAGCCCATCATTTCCGATACAAACAGGGGAGACAGTTGGGAAGTCCCTCCACCAATCTTGTGGGCGATTTGTTCCGCTAAATTGCTCTGTTCCGCGTTCGGCTTTCTGTGCGCCTTCAGATTGTCCATTGTCATCATAGACCTCCTGCCATCGCTTGCCATCGGAGTTAGCAACCAGTCCATCTTGCTGAATATATCTGGCAATCCTTTCTGCTTTGAGTTCTCGCCTCGTTTCTTGAAATCCTGCGCACAAGGTGTCGGTAGAATCCCGTGAAAGTTGATATAATCCATCAGTCCGCTCGGACGTCGCTCGCCATTCTTTCTGCTGCCCATCGTTCGACCTCCCTTCTCTTTCAATTCTTTGATACGTTTGCTGTGCTGTATCTCTACTGCAAGCGGAGTCGGTAGTAACTCTTGAGGATAGAACTTCTGCTTTCCGTTCTTGCAAACCTTTAGTCCTTGCGTTACAGGAGTTGGAAGCATTTCTTTGGGCAATGAACCACACCCGGTCTCTTTGATGGGGCGCACCGACGGAACAAGCCGGAATAACAAACGGTTGGACGGAATATCCTTCACGTTCAAGATCTGTACAAACGGTTTCGACAACGAACTGTTGTTCTTTTCTATATATGTTGTCGCCCTCTTCAAATAAAGAGGGCGTGCAACCCACTTTAACCGCCTCAGTGGGCTGTACCATTGTAAGGATTCCAGCAACATTTTCGCCAATGACGAAAGAGGGCTGTATTTCCCTGACAGCTCGTAGCATCTCTGGCCAGAGGTAGCGGTCATCGTTCGCTCCAAGTCGCTGTCCGGCTGAACTGAAAGGTTGGCACGGGAATCCACCTGTGAGGATATCAATTTGCCCTTTCCATTCTTTGAAATTTGTTGTCTTGATATTTTCATAATCGATAGAATTTGGATACCAATAATTTAGAACAATATTACAGAATTCGTTGATTTCACAGTGAAAAACATTTTGCCAACCTAACCAAAGAGCTGCAAGTTCTGCTGCTCCAATACCGCTGAAAAGCGATGCATGTTTGATAGTTCTTTTCATTCATTTCTTTGTTTGTTTGTTAATGGCAAAATTAAATACTTCTATTTTGTTCGTAAAGGACACCTCGTCTCACGACGAAATGTCCCGACAAACAAACATCCAATAAATGAATGTCATGGTAGAAATTATCGTTCACGGAACAGCCATTTGAATTCCAGTCCTTGCGATCCACGGCGGTTGCAGAAATCGAAACCAGCATTGCGGAGGGCAGAGAAAACTTCTGTTGGGGCTATCTTTGCCGATGGGTCGATTTCCCTAATGGCATCTACCACTTCGGCGGTGGAAAAGAAATGGGTGGCATCGGCTGGCGATGGTGCAGGAGCGTAAGTCTTCTGCAGTGCAGCGATGTAGATGCTGATGTCGGTTATTGGTTGTTCGGTGTTGTTTTCCTTGTTGTTCATTTTTTATAAATATTTGATTAATAATTCAAGCCGTCGACCTCTTCCGGACTGTCGGGACAGAGGGCGTTGAGTGTTTGTAAATCATTTTTTAAAGCACGGATGCTTTGCAGCATTTTGAACGTGCCTGGACGAGGTTCTCCTGTATCTTCGACAAAGGTGCCGTTGCAGTCGGAGAAAATTTTGTTTTCGATATCTTCCAATGTGGCAAGATATCCGAGGAAATATCCACCGCCCACCATTTCGTTAAGGGCTGCGATGGTATCTTGGCTGACGTATGTCAGCGTCTGATTCATTGGACGATTCATGCTTTGCCTCCTTCCTTATCTAAAAAAGATTGAAATTCTGTCAATGTATTGATAATCCCTTCGAGTTCCCCCAAATTATTTCTCCACTTATCCATCAGTGTACATTGCCGTGATGTGGCTTCTCCAGAATCATGAATATCCTTGTAATGCCGATACATATGCGATGCGTTATTGATTTTTCGTTCTACTTTTGTTCGTATGGAATTCAGTAGTCCTGGGAGTAAAGAAAATTCTCCCATCGGGATAAAAAGCCCAATCTCAGCCTTGAACCCGTAGACAGAAGGGTCTTGTAAAATCTTCATTTTTTACCTCCTTTCTTATCTGACTTATTCAGCCTGTAAACCACGTATGCTGCACAAAGTGCAGAAACGAGCGAGGCTACAGGCTGCTGTTCTACACAAGCAGCTGTGATGCATAGGCACAAAGTTACAACATTGATGCGAAGCACCAAACGACGGGTTACCGTAAACTCGCAGATACGGCTGTAAAACTCGCTCTTCGTATCGAGCCAAAGGTTAATAGACTGAATTTTGTGCTGTATCGTAGCACGTACGTCAATAGACTGCTGCTCCTTGGCAGAGTTATCGAAATGAATTGTTTGTTGCATATTGCATTGTTGTTTTACCATTCCCAGAACTGCTGGGGCAGAGATACAGAAAAACGGCTGCACATCCCGCTGGTAAAACAACAATGACTTCACCCCGAAGAGCTTATCTTGATTGTACGAGATGGCAACCGCCAATATTTTAATGGGCATAAAAAAAGCCCAAGCAATGTGCTGAGCAATAACCGATGCTCGTCGGAATGGATTACCATTGTTGTTTTACCGATGGCAAAGGTAAAAATATTCCCCGAAACCTACAAGTATTTCGGGGAATATTTTTTATTTTTCATCATAAACTTTGATTACGTCGCGTAGTTCTTTTTCAAAATTAAAGATTTCGTTAAGATTTGTAATTTCATGTCTTGTTTCTTTCTTATCCTTATCAAAGGTAGAGATGTATTTTTTTGTCTTGCTGTTAAAATACAGTCTGCAGATAGGTTTACGATTATTGTCATCAAGAAGTATTGCAAAATAAGACAAAGCATCGCGATATACTACTCTCGAAATATCTACCTCCTTACGCACTATAGCTTTGACGATGTTAAATCCATCAAGTTCTTCTTGCGTAGTTTCAATACCATCATCTTTGGCAGATACAGCATCAGTCTGTTCTGTATCTACATTTGCAGTTATAGTTTCGGACGCTTCGCGTTGCTCTTCAGAACTGAGTGCAGTTTTCAGTCTTTTAGAAATGAGTTCGTTGATATAGCTCCCAATAGCCCTCTTGACAAGTTCCGAGAATTGCTCTTGTATTTTAGAAGTAATAATGCCTTCGTAGACTTTCTTTGTAAAAAACTTCACAATCTCTGGAGAAGGGGCTACAATTTCTTCAGCAAATATTTTCTTGAGCTCGCTTGAATATTTCAATTCACTTGCCGAACTAAGAATGCTATCAATATCGAAATAAGACTTGTGAAACTTCTTGAGTTCTGCAAATTGATAATCTTTTAAATCGGTAATATCAACCTCCAAGAATGGCTTTTCGTCCATAATATTTTGGTCTTCGAGATCTGTATAAAACAAATATCTTATTCCATTTGTCAGAAGTCCAAACTTAGCTTTGGAAGCTACAAAATATTTCTTTAATTGCGTATCATGGAGAGATAAATCCTGCTTCCAATGCTTACACTCTATGAGGATAATTGGACTACCTTCTTTCATTATGGCGTAATCTATTTTCTCTCCTTTTTTCTTAACTAAGTCGCAATCCATTTCCGGAATTACTTCCAAAGGATTAAAAACATCGTAGCCCAGTGCATTGATAAAGGGCATAATAAAAGCATTTTTTGTGGCTTCTTCTGTGAGAATACCATCTTTCAATTGCGCTATTTTATCCGCAAGTTGTTTTATAGAGTCCTTAAAGTCCATTGTTTTAAAGATTTAGATTTTCTGCAAAGGTACAAAATTTATTTTATTAACGCAAAAAAATGTGCGCCACGCAAAAGCCCCTCGCATTTGCGAGGGGCTAAGTGTGCGCCACAAGCCCGGTGGCGACTTTTGTTCAAATCGGCGATATAGTTGAAGCCGGGGCTGGTATATTGTCGGCTGCCCGTAGAATGCGGTTGCTCAAATCTATGAGCGCAGTCTTTAATTGGTTTGCTTCTTCGGGAGTGAAACCACCTTCGCCTCCGTTTCCGTCAATTCCATACATTTTATGTTGAAACCAAGGAACTGATTTGTCGAAGTATGTACGAGCTATTTCGCGCCACGATACACTCAAGTAAATATCACTCATACGAAATTTCATATCGGTGATTTTTTCTTTTTTCTTTGCTGTAACTTCCATAGTTTTTTATTTTTAATGGTCCTCCCCGAGGGGAGAACCTTTTGTTTTCATTCTTTTGGCATATCCGTCATTCTATCGAAAATGTCCTGTGCGTATTCGAGGAGGTCAGGATAACCGTTTGGATAACTGTTGCAATAATTTCTAATTGCTTCGAGGAGGTCTTGTTCTTCAGGAGTAACCTCCATTTTGATTTTTTCTTTTTTCTGTGTCATACTATATCTTTTATTTGAACAATACAAAGGTACTACTTTTTTGGATAGTAACCAAATTTTTTACTATCTTTTTTGATAGTAATTTGTATTTTTAACATTTGACTTTATTTATCGCTGCAAATGGAAAACTCCTTGTTACGGAAAAGTTCTGCCAAGCCTGATATTTGTTTCAATCGGAGAAGCTCGTCGGCGTCCATTCCTATATTTTTCAATATCCAGGCATCGGACATTCCTGCCTTTACAAGTTCGCCTACGATGTTGCTCATCAGTTCTATAGAATGAGAACCGCGCGCCCTGTTGTGGCGAATGGTAGATGCCATGCGGTTGCTAATATCTTTCTCGATGGTAACAACTGGCAAGCAGCCTTGTTCCCTCTCATAAATATCCTTGTGTGTCTTTATGACGGTGTATCGATGGAATCCATCGACTATTTCGTATACGTCTTCTTCAGGAAGATAATAGCACACTATCGGCATAGTGTAGCCATCTTCCTTTATTGACTGGTATAGGAGTTCCATTTCGGGTGGTGCAACAGCGTTCGGGTTATAGCTGTTGGCTCTTATCTTTTCGAGTGGTACTGCCTTCACGTTGTAAACGGGACTATTGTATCTTGTCTTCATAATAACTTCTTATATTTTTCTATTATGTTTTTTCGTCGGGCTATTTCGCTCTTTGTTTGCGAAAAGCCCATATATTTGCACAGGTGGTCGTTTTTCATAATGCATATACACATTCTTTTATAAGTAGGTATGAGCTTGAAGTCCTTGATGTCTATGTCGTCGATGTATGACATCTTAACAGGTAGCTTGCTGGTATTGTAGTTGCTCTTGCCACCCACCTGAATACTAACACCTGCTTGCTTTAAGGCGTTGATAGTGTCGGCATCGAGGACACCACCCTTTTCCTGCCAAAACTTCATGGAAGTTTCGAGCTTTGCAAGATAGTTGAGCCTTGTGTGTTCGGGGAGGGTAGAGAGAAGGAAGTACATGTAACTTTCCCATGTGTGCCCTTCAGGCAGCGTGATGGATTTCCACCCCATTGCCGTAGTTCCGCCGTATATGCCCGTGAAATTAACACCATTGACACGACTTACCAGCTTTCCCCACGTGTGCGGTTCTATGACACGATAGAGTGCAAGCGTCTCCTGTCCTTCCGAGAGGAAAGGAGAAGCAACACGCATTTGATGAATGCCGACACCAGCCTGATAGAAGAGGTCGTAGAGGTGGTTGTACGGAAAATGGAACTTAGCATTGGCTATCCACACGTCTTCTGTAGTCCAGTCGAATATAGGGTAAGCATTGTAAACGTCCTGATATATTTCCCTCGTCCACTTTATGCCCTTGTAGTCCCTGTAATTTCGATCGGAATGAATGGCACGCCAGCGATTCAGGCTCTCCTGTGTTCGGATACCGACAAGAACCGCAGTTCTGTCTGCCTTGTTCCTGTCGTGAAGCCATTGCGAGAAACGTTCTTGAAACTCGTAATCCCACATTCTTTCGTTGTAGAAAGGAAAGTCGACTGTCGTGAAAGTTCCCTTTGGCATTTGGCTGACCCATATATCGCGTTTGGATTCTTCCCACGGACGCCAATAGGACTGTGTCATGCTGGTGCACGTGGGAACCTTGAACGGCACGCACACCCTGTACACATCAAGTATGTCGGCATTGGAAGCCAACATGTCGGACACGTACTTGGCAGTAAGTTCGTACTGCGCTTCGTAATCGAGGTGCAATACAGAAATCTTGCGCTTCAGATTGTTTTGCCGTATGTACTGTATGCAAAGATTCAGGAGCAGTCCGCTGTCTTTCCCACCAGAGAAAGACACGGAGATATTGTCGAACTCGTTAAAAACAAGTTCCAACCTTTGCATACAGGCTTCATATACATTCATAGCTTTTCTTTCAAAGTTTTTATAGGCAGCGTCTTGAAATACTCTACCATATTCATTTTCTTTTCAATACATTTGTTGAAAAGGTTGTCTAAGCCGATATTGCCGTCAAGGTCCCAATATCGGCAGTCTGCAGTTTGCCCGACACGATAAGTGCGGTGGTTTGACTGCTCACGGACAGCATAGTCCCAGTTCTTATCGAAATAAATCGTATTCCGATAGTCCTGCAGGTTGAGTCCGAATGCAGACTGGTGATAACTTAACACCAGTGCTCTGGGGAACTCCCGACGGCAAAGTTCCTGACTTAGGATAAAGTTGCAGAAAATGATAGTCTTGCTTTCGTCGATGTCGTTGAAAAGCTGCCTTAGCTTTGTAACCTTATCCTCGGAACAACAATAGGAGTGCTGCATCTTCTGTGTCATCTCCAAAAAGATGTTGTTGTTCTTGTACATCAGCATCTCGTCGTTGAGAAACATATCCTTGATATTCTTGTATGTTTCCAGCGAGGACTTGTCCACCGTATATCTTATAGTGTTGTATATCTGCCGAACCTGCAGCTTCAGGTCGCATTCGTATATATAATGGCGAATGAGAGAATATAGGTAGTCTATATTCTCATATCCTGTAATGATTTCCTTTTTATACTGAAAGCGGTTGTTAAGTGTTTTTGTAACCTCCGTGTATTTACAGAATGTGTTCTTGAACTTGGTCAAGTCCATCTGCAATATGGCAGGGGAGAGAAATTCCATCTGCGCCCACAAGTCGAGCAGGTTCTTGGACAGGGGAGTACCGTTGAGTATGAGTTTATATTCTGCATACTTTGATATTTCCAGCAATCGCCTTGTGCGCTTTGCTGTCATGTTCTTTATCTTGATACTCTCGTCTACAATAACGAATGGCTTTCGAGCCTCTTTTATCTGCTGCAGTACTTCCAGGTACTTCCTGTCAGAGCTGCCTATGCTTTCTATTCCTACAAAGAGAGTGTTGCATTTGAAGTCGCTCCACTTATTGACTTCGTCAATGACAGAAGCTACACCTGCAGGGCTTTTTATTGTTCGCAAAGGAGCGAACCAAACCACAAGGTCGAGCTCGGGCACACTGTTGACAAGCTCGCAGCTTACACGCGTCTTGCCTGTGCCTGCTTCCATGAAGAGAGCACCGACTTTCCATTGCTGGAGATGTTCTTTTGCCTGCTGCTGATATAGGTAAAGGCTCATTTCCTCAATTCTTCTATGATATTATTTTCTCGGGGAGTTACTTTCTCGGGGACGTGTGTCTTTATCGTGTAAGACGGCAGCATATTGCCATCTTCATCGAAATAGGCACATTTCTTTGAAGAGTACTGAAGGTCGGTTTTCTGTAAGAACCAAGCCTGAATCCAATATGCATCAGACTTGTGCACTCCGCAGTCGGCTTTCACAACCTGACTTTTCGGAATGATAGCGGTAGAACCATCGAAAGCCGTGGCTTTGTAAGCCTTGTCGCTGATGGATACCAAACTCTTTAATCTTACAGAAAAACACTTTATACTCATAGTTGTTCTTTTTTAGATTTGGCATAATAGCCTTCCTTTGCCATATTGCAGACAAATTCTGCAATATTTTTCGGAGTTTCCTTCTCAATTATTTCATTGAGTTCTTCATCAATTCCGACCGTTATTTTTTTTACTATTTTCCTCGTTACTTTCCGAGGAATACGTGCTTCGTCGAGAATGACGTAGATTGTTTGTTCTGAGCGCACACCAGTCAGCTTCATAATTTGTTTTATGGTGTGTTTTTGAAGACGGTAAAGTCGTTTTACCTCTTCCTTTTGTTCGTCCGTGATCAATGTCTTCATTTATTTTTATCTCTTTTTGTTAGGAATTCCGCTGCCTTGTTTAAGGTTGAAGCAAGTTTTCTTGTGTCTTCTACACCGTTCTCCAATTCCATTCTCCAGCGTGGAGGATTTTTGCGATAAAGATACAAATGCTTATCGTCTTCTGAATATTCAAAGCCGTAAACATTTTTAAACAACTTGCTTCCGTGATGCCTTGCGCCCCATTCTCCGAGTTTGCGCATAATTTGCGCTAAATCTGTCGGAGAAAGTTTCGGTGCGTCTTCCAACATGGTAACTTTTTGCGTTTCATTAAAACGCCCGTCTTCGAAAACGATAACCACGCCGTTTTCGGTATCAGTAAGTACCCAGCTGTTAGGCTGGGTACTGCTTTGTATAATATATTTGTTCATTGTTTTTTGTAGAATGCTTGCTGATTATAATTAATTCCAATCTAACGATGTCCTAAGCTCATCATAATCGGTTATTATTTCAGTGTAGTCGCTATCATTGTTTATCCAATAAGGAAACTTAACCCTCTCTATATAAAGCTCGTTTGGATTCTCACCATTGGCAATTTCGAGTTCTTTCGCTATTTCTACAAGCAAAGGGTCATGGCGTATTACCGTGCTATCTTTTATGATTTCACCTGTTTTTAGCTCCACTACTCCTGTTTTGAATAGTTTAACCTCTTCTAAATTTTTAATCATAGATTCGCCGTATTTCTTCAAAGCATACGTGCATATAGTTTCATTTTTGAGCCAAAAGAAATAACTCTTAGTGGCTACAACATCTACTTCTTTAGGACTATCGAAGTCCTCTTCTGCAACATCATACCATCCATATTCTCTTTTTAAATTTTTCATATCGTGAACTCTTTCACGACCGTCGTATTCTGATATGAAATATTTGCCTTCTACCTTGCATATTTCAAAAGCAGATTGCTCCTCCTTTTTTAGCTCCAATTCTTTAATTAGAGCTATAAGAAGTGGGTCGTGCCTTGGAATATCCCTGCCAGCTATATACTTTCCGTTTTTTAACTCTATATGGCTTGTCTCCAAGTCCATAATTTCGTCTAAATTATCTATTTTTTCTTTTCCGTATTTAAGAACAGCATAAGATGAAATAATTTCTTCACTTAAGTGAAATAAACCGAAAGTATTGTAGAAAACCACTTCTCGCGGTTGTCCGTCTTTTGGTGTTAAGTCATACTCTTTTACTTTTTCAGCAATGTTGTTGAAAAATATTTCGTGTTCTTTCTTTTCTCTTTCTTTTTCATCCTCCTCTTCTTTTCTTATTCTGAAATTTTCTTCTGAAGGATAGACTTCGCTTTCTTTAAAGTTATCTAACACTTGAGGATGCACACTATCAATGGTTGTCGTGTGATAATCCTTATCGGAAACACAACCTTTGAAATTGCCCAATATAGACACGCTGTCATCGAAATATCCGAGTATTGTTTTAAACTCGTATAGTTCTTTTTTTGACTTGTGGCTTTTAGAATATACCACTTTCTTTCGTACTAAAATTGTGTTATTTTTCATCTTTCTTTGCCCGTCATGCCGATAGCGCAGCGTTATGTTTAGATATAATAAACTTCTTTTAATTGTTTGTCGGTGAACGGAAATTCGGGAAGTTCGCCGACCGTTATTTTGGTCATTCCGAACTGTTTATCAGTTAGTAATCGAATTTGATATTTGTTTTCCAACTTTCCATTGAAGTTCTGAATGAACTCCAATGCGTCTTCTTTTGTGTTGAAATGCTTGGCGTAATATTTCATCGCCTTAGCTTTTGTAACATAAGAATGCCCTGATAGCGTTTTTTCGTCTTTCTTTGTTACTACCTTGCCAGTAGTTGGGGTAAAGATTGCCCAGTGTACTTTATAAGGAGAAAATTCTGAATGGTTTTTGATAGTTGTCATTGTTTTTATACAGTTTTTTTGGTGTGTCTCACCAGCTCTTAATTATTTAATTTTATTTATATGCTTTATTGTATTCGTCTATTAAATAATCGTTGTCAAAGATACTTTCTGTTGATATCATATCTTCTTCATATGTATCAGGCTGTTCGCCATATATTTCAAGAATTTCACAAATTCTATCTCCATAACTGTTATTTGCCCAGCAGGCATAATGTACAAAATTACATTTACTCAGTTTGAAGTTTTCGAATATTTCGTTTACTTCATCTTCTGACAATTGTTCAAATGCAAAAAATCCTATTTTTTTCATGTCTTTTATTTTTTAATTGTTGTTTGTTTTATTATTACAATGCAAAGATACAACTTTTATTTGAACTATCAAAATAAAAGATGCTTTATTGTGATAAGAAAAACGTTAAATAATCTAAACGAAAAAATTTGCATAAAAAAGCCGTAACAGTACAAGAACTGCTACGGCAACAAAGAACGAGCTGGAGAGGGGTTATTCTGCGGAAACGAAACCGTGGGAAATAAGGTCGGCAAGGAATGCTTCGGGGCTGTCGGTACTGACAAGATAGCCTTCGAGTTCCTGAAGGCGCAGTGCGAAGTGTTGCATGTATTCCGCATCTGTACCCTCGCTGTCGAAACGGCTGCCTGCGTGAAGCTGGCGGAGGAACTCCTCGGGGCTGTATGCTACAATTTTGTGTTCGTCTCCTTTAATGCGGTAGGTTTTGAATATTGGTGCATCTACCCGACGATGTTCGGGGACTAAATTATGAGGAAGTCGGCTTTGTTGCTTTGCTTCGTTCATAATAGTACCAACGAATTCTTTGGGTGAGATGGTCGGCTTTTGCTGACCATCTCTTGTTTCTATTTTAATTCTTCTCATACTGCTAATTTCTTTGTTCTTATCTTCAAGTAAAGTTTTTCGCTTTCGGTGAGGAAAGGTATGTTTTGAAGGGTTGTGCCTGCATTCACCTGTCCTTGTTTTGCAAAGGTAATCATTTTTGCGAGAAAATGTATCCAGGCAGACATTTTTGTAAAGTTGGTGGAACCTCCGTGCTGGCGAAACTCCACCGTGCGGTGGCGAGCGTAGGCTTCGAGGTTTACCTTGTGGTAGCGGTTGTGGAAGAAGGCTGCTCGAAGGTCGCCAATGTTACGAGCGTGCTTGATAGAATTTTCTGTGATGGCAGTAAGTGCTTTGCAATATCGGTTGTTGCGTCTGCTGTGTGGCATGAAGTTGTCGATAACACCTTCAAGGCGTTTGTAGGTTAATATGAGGTTTTTCCAAGTTGTGAGGTCGAACTCCGCAGCATCCATGTGTACGTGAAGTCCGCAGGTGTCGTTTACCTTTGCGTTGCAGAGGTCGAGCACCCAGCAAACCTTTTCGAGTTCCTCGAGTCCCTGTTCTCCATGCAGAATTGGGCTAACCAATTCGAATGGGTTGTTTCCGCAAAGGCTGCTGTCGGTAACCAATTTCCAATGGTCGGTGTGGTCGGTGTGGTTGTAGCCTTCTACCTGTACGTTTATTCCTGCTGCGGTAAGCTCGCGTGCCAGGCGTTCCCGTGTGCAGTTGCAGGCTTCAATCTCCACTCCGAAATTGCGGTTGAAAGCGTAGTCGATTGCTGGGGCGATGGTTGCTGCAGCCTGCGCTGCCGTGTTGGTCAAACCCTGCATCATTCGCTTGTAGACGTTCTGCACAAATCCGTAGTTTCCGTTTGCCACGAGGTCGGCAACCTGTCGGCGTGTAAGTCCGAGTGCGAGAAGTTTCTGTATCTTGGAAGTCTTTGTTCCGTTTTCGTTTAGAATGCTTTGAATTTGCTCGTTCATAATCTTTGTTTTTAAATTGTTCTTTATTTTTATTGTACTGCTAAGGTAACACTATAAACGGGAACGTGCAAGTACTACAGCGTTTATAATCAGTAGTTTAGCTTAGTTTATCTTCTGCTAATAACTGATACAAAAAGCCACCACTGAAACAGTGGTGGCTCGCCTAAAAACAATCAATCTAACCAAAAAACTAAAAGACTATGAAGAAATCAAACGTTTATTTTATTAGTTGGTAAAATTTCGCATATGTGAGTTTGGTGTGAGGATTGCGAGATATGATGTCCATTCTAACCTCCTTACAGCCATAGCGAAAGAAGAGGAAGCGTTTGGGCACTCGGTGCACCATTATATCAAGCGTGTCGGTGGCTGTTATGGTGCCACGGAACAGCGAGTCGGAAACGCAACCAGAGAGCGACAACCATGGGTCGCGCCACGAGAAGCATTTAAGGGTGTCGGGGAGGTATCTTGTAATTGTGTCGGAGAGATAGTGGGCACTCGGAGGCTTGGTGATGGGTGCAACTATGTCGGCAGTGAGCGTAGTAGCTGCAGAAGCAGCGTGTGAGATACGACCTGCTTTTATACCTACTTGCTTTGCCACCTTTAGCAAAGCGTCTCCACTTTGTCGGAATTCCGATGTAGTAAGTGTAACTGCAGGTGCGGAAAGGTGGCTTCTTCCCGTGGAAGTTTCCGATATTTCCACCTTTCCATTGTGAAGCAGAATGTTTTGGTTCTCCTTAAGGCGGTCGCGGTCGGCTTTGGTCTTGACATAAAGGTGCACCGACAGTGATAAGCTGCCTAAAAGTGTTACTATGACACCTACAAGTATATAAGTGAGCGGTATTTTCCTTATCATAATTCTATTTTTTTATATATTCGCCATTATCGTTGAAATCTCTGAGTCGCTTGACGAATGAAGTCGGCAATATGGGATAAATAGCCTGCATGTTCTCGATGCATGAGAAGGTTTCCCTTACCAGCATAAACACACAGATATAGGTGCTTATCCATTGTGTCGCACCAACTACAGAACCTTGCACCGTGCTGTTTGCAAGAACGTTTGAGAGGATGAGAAGGCAAATGTAAATGCCTATCTTCTTGCTGAACTTTCCAAAAAAGCAGCCACTCGACGCATCTTTGTGCAACAAGTGCTTCCATAAACTAAGAAAGGTGTCTACCACGATAGCTACAGCTATCCACTTAGCAAACTCCCAGTCTTGGTAGAAATAGTGAGAGATGTCTGCCACTATGGTCAGGGGCAAGGAAACGATTGATATCATTGGTATTTTTTTCATAATTTAATTTCGCTTATTTCTGAACACAAAATTAACCTATTCCGTGTTCTTCACAAAGGACTTGTACTGTTGGTGAATTTGGAGCGTGTCGGGGGCTATGCAAGACAGCATCAAAGTCCACCCTACCGAATGGAGTTCCGAAGCCACGAAGGGGACATATTCCGCTCGGGAAAGCTCGCCACGAGAGAGCCATTCGATATCTCCCCTGTCAGCATCGGCAAGCATGGCAGCATGCACTTTTGAAAGCAGTGTAAGCGTGTTGTCGGAAGCGAGCATGTATTCGGCAGCATCGGCACGGTTCGGCATCTTGTTGGCAACTGTTACAGCTATGCGCTGGGTGAGTTCGTAAGAGTTGTGACTGTTGCCCGACATCGACATTTCTCCGTAGTCTATGAAAAGGAAAGAACCGATGCATTTGTCGAGACGTGCCTGCAGTTCCTCGAAAGACTGCCCATAAACGTAGTTGGCAATTTCGGGAACACGCGACGTTTTGGGAAGATTGCCGAGTGAAGTCAGAAGCTCGTCGTACCCTGCGGTATTACTTGCGCCATTGGTGAACATGGCACGTATACCTTCCTTATGCGGAAACTGGGCAAAATAGAGAAATTGTTCTTTTATCATATATTACTTATTTTCTTCCAAGTATGAAATAAATTTATCGACTTCATCACGTAACAGTTTCATCTTATCAATAAAGTTGGCAGTGTCATCATCTTCAGTTTTATGCAAACGAACAGACCAGTTGCAATCAGATACTTGTAAAAACGTGTTTCTGATATTTTCTCCATGCCATGTTGTATTTCCGTCAAAACAAACCAGACTCCCCGTAGAAGGTGAATCTTCTTTGTTTAGCCATATTCTTCTATTATACATTGCTATAAAATTTTGTCAATTATAGAGATAGGCAAACCTACCTCTTCGCTTATTTTCACTTTGTCCCAGCCAAAGCCCTTCATGTCGCGAACGGCATCGATGGTCTTCTTACGCAGCACCTTCAGGTAGGTAAGCAAGTTCATTTGCTCAATCTGCCGTGCATCGCCAAGTCCATCTTTTGAAAGGTCGTAGAGGGCGTCGGAGGCTTCGGTCGTGATAGGGCGTTCGGGCTTGAGCTTGAATTTCGTCAGCAATGAGAAAGCCGTCTTATTGAAAAGGTAGTTGGTGAAAGCCTGAAAGTTGAAATAGATTGCTGTAAGCAATTCCAATGGCAACGAAGCGAATTCGGCTGCCAATGCGTGGGCACGTTCAGAATTATATACCTTGTCGGGGTAATAAAGTATGGCAGCCATGAGTGGAAGTGCCGTTTCGCCTTGTTCGATGAGCGAACGAGCCTCTATGTATTGGAGTGCTGTGAGAGAGCATGTCAGTGTGCCATAGTCTTTCCTTACCTGATAACCTTGGAAGGTGCGTTCCTTGATGCGGACGGAAGGTATGAGCTGGGCGCAGAAACAGAGGTCTACGACGTATTGATATTCCAAACGTCGCAGAACGCGAGCAATGGGAATATTCAATCGGAATGGGTCCACACGACGGCAAAGCTCGTAAGTTTCCTTGTTCAGACCTTCAAGAACCTCGTTGTTGTTGGGGTAGTTGATTTGAAAAAGGAAGGTAAGCTGTTCGGAAATGGCAATGAGGTTGGCTATTTGCTCCTCGGTGCGGAAACGGCGTTTATTCCAATTCATAATATCGCAAAGGTAGTTGATGCGCACCTCGCCTGCAGACAGCTTTCCTGCTGCCATTGCCAACAAGTCGCTGGTCAGGCGAACGAAGTGCTGTTCGGTCATACCTTCCCAGTTGTTGGATATGCGGTGTATTTCGCCTTTGTATACGAGTTCTATATCTTTCATGGCAGCATAATTATTTTATCGTCGGGGTTGTTGTATGCCGAATAGGAACTGACGTCGGCAGTAGTGTCGGTAGAGAGCAGCGTGTCTACATTAAGCAGTAGTTGTTCTGCCTCACGATCAAGCCTGTCAGCCAAAGAGAGGGCTGCCATTATTTCGTCTTTGCCTGAACGTGAAGCATGGCTGTCGTCGAAGAGGTTGCGTATAGTTGGCGGAAATTCCAAAATATCGAAACGACGCAGCGACTTGGCGATGGTTTTCTTTGCAAGGGCAAGATATAAGGGCTGCTCTATACGCGAGGCGTTCTCTTCGGTTATTTTGTCGAAGTAAACAGCCAGTTGCTCGTCTAAAGTTTCCTTCTGCAGAGGAACCAGGCGAAAGAAAAAGAAGTACGACATATCGATAGGATATATCGTGTCGAAGACTTCTGCTGAGTGAATTTGGCACTTCTCCAGCATCTTGTTGTAAGGAGCCTCTTTCCATAGCTTTGAGGGTTCGCTTACCGTATCGGTAGAGAGCAGCCCTACAAGCGTATCGATGGCGTTGTAGTAATTTTCCATGTACGAACGGCGCATCGCTTCTATTTCATACTTGTAAACATCAACATCGTTTTTGCGCCTGGCAATGCTATCGAACACCAGCTGCTGCGCCATTGTAAAATTAGCAATAGCAGTTCGCAACGCCTCCTTAAGCTCTGTATCATCTTGAAGCTCAAGAATAGCTTTGAGTACAGAAACACTCAAAATAGTTTCCACACGTTTGCGAGCCGATTCGCCTGAAGGCTGCAAATCCTGTAAGTCGATATTTGTTTCTACGCCTGGCGCATAAGAGCTGAAAGTGGCGAGATTACCGAATAGTTCTTGAAGTATTTTCATGCTTGTTGCTTGTTTAATCGGTCCTTAGGTGATATGTCTTCCTGTCGCTGGGGCACTTCGCGATAGAACCCAATACGATAACCTTGTTTATAAAGGCTTGGGAAATTCAGCTTCAAAGCGATGTTGAATGGCTCGGAGCAAATCTCGTCTTCGGGTGTGAGCAACATTATATAAATGAGATAGTTGTAGTACGAATCAGAACCCGACTTACTGATTACACCGTCCTTGCTCACCGCAGAGATGGAAGCATCAAGCCCTACTGAAGACAGCAATGCTTCCTCCGTGCGCTTATCGTAGGCAATAAGCGAATCAATATATTCCTTATATTTAAGGTCTATCGTTTCAATCTTCCACTGCTGCTCGTGTCCAGAAGCGTCCATGAACGATATGGAAGAATAAGCCTTGCCTTGGTTCTCTGCACCGCTGAGATAGTCGCCAATCTTTCGCAGTTCCAAACGCATGTATTCAACCAGCAACGATTCTCGGTACTCCGTGCCGATTTCAATGCCATTGTATTTTACCAGGTCCTTGTTCTTTGATTTGCGTAATTTGTTCTCTTCGCAAAGCTTGGTGAGCTGCGAACGCTTGCTGACCACCCATGCGTTAGGTATGATGATGTGGATTTTGGCTGCCAACGAGTTGCGCAAGAAAGAATTGATATAAGTAGCTGTGCTGTTGCTACCCAATATATAGGGGCGTGCGCCCTGATGGGTTTCGTTCACACCATAGAACTCGTCTACCGATTTCTCGCGATGGTGCGATACGGCTGCATATAGGTAGTTGTCAACTTCTGACAATGCGAACTTCGGATAAATCTTATAGTTACCAAGTCCGTAAGACCAACGCCCCACAGCTATATGGCGGAAGTCGCTGTAGTTTATCTGTTCGTAGGCTATATCCTGACGAGTGGTAGCAAGACGGCAGTGCTTGTTCTCCACTGATTCCATACCAGCAACAGGCATCATTCCTAAACGCTTGCCACGTGCAAAGCGGAACTTGCAGAAGAAGTCTCCGAAGTAATAGAAGTTCTTGATATTGGTCTTGGCAAACTCCTGTGCAGTAGTCTCCATACCTCGTTCCTGCCAAGTGTCCAACCAATCGTCCCATTCAGGCAGTGCAGTGTATACACGTTTCATCTTACCATCTTCCACTGTCCGCATATAGGCACATGGTCCATTACCATACAGCATATTTATTTCTTTGCTGTACAGGCGAGGCAGCAGGCGGTTCTGTTTAATCTCTGTCGTTACTTCATCGCAGAGATTGTTTTTCACACCACGCATACACACCTGATAACCATTGACACTAAGCCACTGGTGCTCGTGAAGGAATAAATTATTTCCCTGTGGTATTAACAGCCCAGGAGTATTGAACAACTGTTGTCCCTCTCCTATTTGGAAAGAGAAGACATTGCCGTCTGCAATATAGTTACCGACATTGCCGTATAGTTCTATTCTATCATTCATAACCAATTTATCTTGTGAAGTTTATAGCCGTCATTCGGAAAGCCCATGTATCGGATAAGTATGCGATAACACATCTTAGGATTGCCGTCTTCGTCCTCGAAAAGGAAATAATTCTCTGCATCAACCGAAAATCTATCTTGTGGAAGCTGTGTCCTATACTTACAGTGCTTCTTTACCGTCAAGGTGTCTCCAGCCACACCCTGCGACCTTGAATAAGGAAAGAAGCAGAGTGTGAAGTCCCCTTGCGGTAACTTGCTTATCTCCCTTGCCCACTGCATCGCATTGATGCCGTCTATTTCGATAGGTTTCTCCATCACTTGCGAAATTATTCAATTATCCTATTGCGACAAAGGACGTTCGCTGGAGGTGGTTCGTCATATTTCCACCTTTTCGCAAGGTTGCACCGCATTATCAAAAATCAGCGGTGCGTCCTGACTTGCGTCGTTTGTTTATTTTGATTTTTCATTTTTGAAATGTAATATTTTGATTTTCAACAAAGTAGCATTTTTACCTATGTAAAAAGCCCTCGTTATTGCCTTATTTTGGACATTTTTTATCTTCGTTTTTGTACTTTATAGGGGCTTATATCGCTATATTTTCGGGTAAATCGTCCGGATAACTGCTCAATTCCTTTTTAATAAGGTCTGAATAAAGACCATATAAAAGGTAAATCATTGCACTTGGAAGCTGTGTTGTCAGTCCTGGACGACGTTTTAATTCTGTTTTCTTCTCACTTGATTTATCAAGCTCGATTTTACCGTTCGTTTTCTTCAGCGGACTGATAAGAATTGCACTGCAAAGGTTCTGACATTCATTCTCATCGATACGCACCTTGGGAAGCAAGGGAAGTTTCTCGGCAAAGAGCAACTGACACAAGCGGAACTGCTGCCAGTGGTAAATAGTAGGTGCGCCATCGTTATAGAGGAAAACAGAAAAACCGTAACTCTCCAAGGCTGCCTTCATTGTCAACGAGTCGGTCGTTATTTGCTCCAATTCTTCCCTTGTTTTGTTTCCTGCACGGTCGGGGTAGAGGTGTATAACCTTGTTCACTGCGTCGTTGCCAAAGAACGAATACACCTGTTGTGCAAGGTTCTGCTGGTCGTCGGGTATATATGCCCAAAATTCCTTAATAATATCGAAGCGACTGCCGTACTCCTTTTTCTGCCCGACGATAAGCGATTGAAAATTACCAGGGTCGTAACCTATGTACAGAGGCTCGCGCTTATCGTAGTGGCGAAGGTAGCGCGCGGTGAGCGTGAAGTGGTCTTTAAGGTTCTGCTTCAATATTTGGTCGTATATGTAGCTGTCCTTGAATTGGTGTCGCTCGTGGTCATAGCTTGTAAAGAACTTGTTGGTTACCTCTTTGTGGCGGATAGCACAGATGGCGGTGAGGAATTCGTCCATATCAAGGGTATCGAGCTGCGTCTTGAAGAACTTCGGACCGAGTATATCCTTGTTACAGAACGACGATGCTCGTATATAATAGATGGCATTGCGTCGCATATCGGCAATACGTGGTTTCCATCGGGCGATAAAGGCATTGAGTTTTTGGTTTTCCAAGCGTATCTTCTCTATTGTTACTGGGTTCTTGGTATTGCGCAATTCTTGCTGGAGCATGAACTGCTTGTACAGTGTTTGATTGATGGCAAGCGACACAGAAGCTATCTCCTCAATGAGTCTTGTGTCCATCTTGTTTTCGTAGTCCTCGAACCAATCATCTTCACCAAGGTCTACACGTGCGGTATCACTCACACCAGTAACACCTTCGTAGTAGGCTGACTTGCGAATTTCAGCAGAACCACCACGAAGTGAAGGAAAGAGTCGCGACTTTAGCTTCTCTCCACTGTTGTGCTTCATTTCCTCGACGAATGCGTGCACGGCATTTCGACCGGCAACACTCTCGGGCTGGTCGGAAGACACCAGCTGCAGGTGTGCGCCGTTACGGAAGATGACCGAGTGCTTTGCATAGGCAATCGGATAACGTGGCTGACGGAAGTGTGAGGGAAGTTTTGCCTCTCCCACAACATAATCGATGCCATATTCAAGCATGGCTCGCTGCTTGCCATTTACGATTACAGGACGTGAGAACGATGCCTGAATGTTTGGCCACACGTTGGTCATTAGTGCCACGTATGTTTTGTGAACAAGGAATGACAATTCTCCTGGCATATCGTTTGTTACACGGATAAGCCGTGGAACGATAACGCCTTCGGTCTTACCCGTGGCACGTGCCCATTCGGCATAAAGCATATTGGGGTCGATGATATTGGCAAGCAGCTGCACTCGATTCATGTAGTAGTGCTCAAAGTTGAGCATACTGTTTTCATTTATTTCTTTTTCAGTCATTCGGAATCTCCTCCATTATTTCTGCTTCTTGAATATCGGCATCTCGCAACAGGCGTTTCTTTTCTTTTGTTTCTATAGGCAACGAGTCGATAAGCGTAACATAGAAGCCTTCATTATGCTTGGCTGCTATTTCCTTTAGGCTTTTCTTTGAGAAGCCGAGTTCCTCGGGTGTCAATTCAGGTGTTATCAAGAATTGAACTCCCAAATCCCTGTCTGCTTCGGCTATTTCAGAAGCTCTGCGACGGCATTCCAAAGCAGCATCGTAGCAGCTTTTCATACCTTTGTAATCGCCAGTAGAACCACACAGCTTGGCAAGGTCTTCATATTTGTTGGCAAATTCACTTTCCCAAACTTTGATAGGAACATTGCAATCAACCTGAAAATAGTTGATTGCCTGATAAATCCTCTCCATACAAGTGCGCTCTTCTATTTTGATACGCTGCTCGGCATTGATACGTAGCTTTAGTTTTCGAGCTGCCCTTGTAATGTTACGTTCATATTCGAAAATCTCCGCAGACCATTGCAATTGCTGCAGGAATAATCTCACGTCTTGCGGAATACCCTCACATTCTCCACCTGTCAAGAATGCGGATATAAGGTCTGGGTGAATGGAATCTAATTTCTCGATTTGACTTTTCATATACCAAATAAATTCATGCGCAGGTCTTTCTCTTCACGTTCGTTCTTACGTTCTTCCAGCAGAGTTATAGCATCTATCTCTCCTTTCTCTGCCTTCTTAGCGAGTTCTGCGTCAATATTATATTCACCAAGCGCACGTCCTTGATGATAGGCTTCGCAATAAACATCGCCAGGCGTGTTTATGCGATACAACAAGGTCGTGCGCTTGGCTCCTTTCAGACCGAGCAACCTGCAGATACGTTCGGGCGTATAACTCAACGCTCCGAACGTTCTTACTTGATTTATATACTCATCTGACAGTACTTCTTTTTTGATTAATTCTGACATAGAATAATCTTTTTGGTTTCATCTTCAGAAAGAACAGCACCGTCTCTTTCCAACAGTACTGGCTGCTGTGGAAACATTGCCATGAACCTACGTACAGTTGCAGCAACGTATTTCGGGTCTATCTCCATACCATAGCCTATACGGTCCGTTTGCTGACAAGCCATGATGGTGGAACCTGAACCAGAGAACAAGTCCACAACGACATCGCCGTTCTTTGTACTGTTTGTTATCGGATATGCCATGAGGGCTATAGGCTTCATCGTAGGGTGCAGCCTGTTGGCTTTTGGCTTGTCGAAATTCCATACCGTTGTCTGCTTCCTGTCAGCGTTCCAAAAATGGGCAGCACCTGTTTTCCAGCCATACAGGCAAGGCTCATGCTTCCACTGGTAGTCCTGACGCCCCATGACGAATGTATCCTTCACCCAAATACAGCACTGGGCGATTTTGAAACCTGCCTCTCGTATGGCGCGACGGAAATTCTCGCCTTCAGAGTCAGCATGAAAGACATAGAAAGAACCTCCAGGCTTCACAATGGAAAACATAACATTGAAGACTGATTGCAAAAAGCGAAGGAATAAATCATTTTCCATTGAGTCATTCTGAATGGTGAGTTTGCTTTCTCCTCCACCTTCATAATTGACATTATACGGTGGGTCGGTAAGTATCATATCTGCCATTCTGCCATTCATCAGGGCAACAACATCTTTCTTTGCACGGCAATCTCCGCACATCAACCTGTTGTGTCCCAATCGGAATATATCTCCAGGACGGGCAAATAACTCTCCCTCGTCATCTTGCGGAGCAATATCAACAGTATCCTCCTGTATATCCGCAATATCAGTGTCGGAAGAGAACAGCTTTTCCCTTCCTATAGAGAAGTCTGTCTGCTTTACCTCGTATCCGAGGTTGAATTTGGCAAGTTCATCTCCATTGATATTGTATTTTGTGAAAAGCAGCGTATCCGGATTCTTTTCGGCAAATTCGGAGTTATAAGCAGCTATCTCTTCCACAGCTTCACGCTTGTTGGAAGCCTGAATTTCCTCGTATGGAATTTCAGGAATGCGGAAACCGTAGGAACGAAGTCGGAGCAGAGCCTTCCGACGCTGATGGGCATCAATAATCCATAACTTGCCGTCAGGGTCTTTCCACACTTTGAATGAATACTTGAAGCCACGTGTGATGATAAGCATCTGCAACTTCGATAATTTGTCTTCGTCTGGCTTTTTAAAGTCTTCTTGAAGTTCGATAAAAGAGTCCAGCGGGGCAGTAGGAAGATTGCCCAAATTAAAAACTTTTATACTATTTTCCATTGTTGTTATTTGTTTTGTTGTTCAAGAACCATCTTGAATAATTTTTCACGCTCCCGATGCCGTTCGAGGTTCTTGAGGTCATCAGCACGGCGGTTCTTGCGGTCGGTGCGTTTTATATAGGAGCGGTAACGCTTGATGTTGTCGAGCACGTTCTTGTGCTGGCGCAGGAACTCGGCAGGGTCGGCTTTGAGTAGCTTCATGAGTTCTGCTATCTCTGAGCGTCCGAAGAGCAGTGGGTGCTTACAGAGAAACTTGCCCGTGTCGTTGAACGATTGCAGCTCGGCGAATGCCTGAAGATTACGTATGCGCAATTCTGCCATATCAGCTACTGCCTGCGCATTACGCTCTTTCTCCAGCAGTTCGTCGAGCTGCTTCATCTTGCGATAAGTGTTGATGCGGTCGTTATAGAGAACTGTTGCCATCTGCACGTCCGCATCAGCAAGTTTTTCCCAGTCTATTTTCGGGTACTCTTCTTCTTTTTTTTTGGAGTAGCAGGCTTCTTTGATTGATTGCCTTTTCCTTCTTCGGAAGAGTTGTCCACAGAGTTATCCACATTGTCGGTTTCTGCACCAGTATCCTCTGACGGGGTGTCGTTACCGTCCCCATCTGTTGGGTTCTCTGCATCAGTGCCCTCTGATGGGGTATCGTTATCTTCACCATCTGTTGGATTCTCTGTATCAGTGCCCTCTGATGGAGTGTAGTTGTCTTCACCATCTATTGGGTTCTCAGTACCAGTGCCCTCTGATGGAGTACCGTTACCTTCACCATCTGTTGGGTTCTCTGTATCAGTGCCCTCTGATGGAGTGTCGTTATCTTCACCATCTGTTGGGTTCTCAGTACCAGTGCCCTCTGATGGAGTACCGTTACCTTCACCTCCAGAATTGTTATCAGTGTCTTTATTTTCTGCAGCGAAGAATTCGCGACGATTTCGCACGATTTCGTCGTGTTCACAAACGTCGAGCAATGCAAACAGAATATCTTCTGAACTCTTCTCGGGTGCATGGTCGAATCGTACAAAGTCGGTGTTTTGTGGATTCTTCTCATGCAGCAATGTGAGGTCGGCTTCTACAGCCTGTGGATTAACAAGCTGGTTAAAGTGAATAAGCTTTTCTCTTGTACTATACATAGTTTCTTATTTTAAGTGAAGAGAGCAGAAAAACAGACCGCCGTCTTTCTGCTCTCTGTAGTGTGTTATACTCCTGTACGAGATACTTCGACAAGTGTCGTTGTGTCAAGAACACGGAGCGTAATAGATGCACCTTCCTTTGCCGTCCATGTCGCACCGTCTTCGAGAACGAAGGTTGAGCCGTCGGCAATAGTGGCAGGCTTATCAGTACCAGCACCGATAAGGGTAATGTATCGTCCCTTGTCCGCCTTGGTAAGACCCGATACGCTTGCAATGGCTGCTGCACCTGTTGTGCCATTGGCAATTTTATAGGTATTGGCATTTGCCTTAATGGTAATGGTTGTAGCTCCAGCAGCCACCTCTCCAGCAGCCACTACGGCAGGATTACCAGTATAGAGGAGTGGTAGGTCTACAGAATTACGCTTAAAGGTGAATGTTCCATAACGACCGTCCTTATCGTCTTTGACCTCCGTATTGGCAAGGATAATAGGACGCTCGAGCTCACCAAGGATATAGCAGTCGGGAGACTTAACGTGCTTGTAGAAAATAATGAACTTTCCACCACTGTATTCCTCGATGAAATTGTACAAATTCACACGAGCACCACCCATGATGAGAACGAAACTATTTTCACCAGAAGTCGTAATATCTCCCTTTTCTGTAGTTGCTGTAAAGGATGGTATATCATGCGCCTCGAAGTAATGCGGAATTTCGCCTGGTTTTAAAGGTATAGGCGCAACCTCGCGTTGTGCATTGGGCTGTGGGAATGGCTTGGTGCGGTCTATTTGGTCAAGTGCCACAAGGTAAACGATGTAGGAAATTGCAGAACCATGCGTGTCACGGTCAGACACATCATCGATATTTCCTACTACAGCCATAGAGGCAAACGAAACCAAAGAGCCGGTAGCACCGAGCAAAGAGTAATCGAGTAATGCTGCAAGGAGCATTGCGAAACCAAACACTGCAAATGTTACCATGAACATTCTGCGAGCTTGACGGTCGGCGTAATTGAAACCCTTGTCAGGGTTGTATGCACGGCATTTTTCCTGAATTTTTGTTCTTATCATTTCTTTCTTAAATTTTGCGGGAAGCCGACGAGCGACTCCCCGCGGTGAAACAACATCTATATACTATTAAAAATGGATTCCTAATTAGCGACCTCCAGGAACGTTAGGCTGGAGTGCCTTGTTGATGGTGCGTTTACCACCTACGCAGCGTTCCAACTCGCGGAAGTTACCATCGTTACCAAGAATCACCATGATGTAGTCGCCTACTTCTGAAGCATTAAATGCTGCAGTGAGATTAGCAAACTTACCACTCTTGGCAATCTTTGGAAGATGGGTCTTATCGCCACACTCAATGCAGTAAGCTACTCCAGCCTTTGCATTTTCGATGTCGGTGTAAGTTTCCTGTGTTGTTGCGCTTCCAGTAGTCAACCAGAACCCCTTGTTGGCATCCAACTTGTCGACGATGGTTGCTGCAAACAGGTTGATGAAAATCTGCTGCCACTCGTAGTTATTGTCGTCCATGGCTTTCTTGGTGTCGAAGCGACGACCAGTGAACGATGCTGAACAACCTTCTTTCCAAGTGCTCCATGCACGAACTTGTTCCATCTGCTCCTGCATCTTCATTGAGAGCATCTCGCCAGGAACAAACTCAAGGAACTGAATGTTGCCTGGTTGATGCAACATCATGAATGGAAGCTGACCGAGGTATGGCAACCAAATAATACGAACGGTAGTGTCGGGAACTACATTGAGCCCCCCCATCGGACCAGAGAAGTCGTGGTGTGTTCCGTATGCGGTACGTATATTCTTAATCCACCAAGCCTGATGGTTCTTATTCAAGTAGATGCAGTGCTGGTCAATATCCATATCTTCCGTAACAGAAGCACGTACGTCTGCAATGAATTCCTGTACTGCAGCAAGCATTGTAGCCTGAGAATATGAACGATACACATCGCTTGTATGTGGCTTAATGTCATACTGATGCACATAACGCAGAAGCGTATAGAGAACACCAGTACCAGCATTGTTGTAGCTGCCAGCTACGCCCTGCTCTGGCTTAACATAGATACCACGCATACGACGTTTATTCTGTTCAACCTGTGCAGTAGTGAGAGTGTTGAGCAACTGATACTCAATCATCGTCCACTTGATTGGGTCTGAACCTTCCTTGTTGAGATAGCCGATGTACTTGCGCTCGAGTTCCTTCATAGGTCCCCATTCCATCTTTATCATGGCATCATCAACATAACCCATGTGGTTCTCGATCTTCATACCACCCTTGAAGACTTCGCCAGACTGATAAGCCTGTGAGACTTCGTCGAAGAATGTGTTGAAGACCAGAGCACGGTCTTGATAGCCATAAGCAACAGGGAAGTACTGTGTCATATCACGTACTTGGAGCACGCGAGCAATGAGCGCATCTTGACGCAATACGATAAATTGGTCTCCTACGCCAGCTTTCTCCACACCATCATAGTTGGTAGCATACTTGCCTGCAGCAAGGGCTGTAGCATCAAGCATCTTGTTTTCCTGAAGATACTGGTAACGCTGCTTGAGCGACTTGGCATATTGGCAAGCTGCCTTATGGAAGGCAACACCGTCCACTTGTTCGTCAACTTCGGGCAAAGCTGCAGCAGCACGAGGATTTGCAGCTATCTTATTCCAACGACTATCCATAGAGAACATCGAGTGCTCTATTCCAAACAAATACGTTGGAGTGTTACCGAAACCATTGATACTAACTGGAGCAGAATTTACAGTCTGCTCAGGAATATCTGGTGCAGCTTTTTCCCCCAGTGCCTGAACATCGGCACGGAGTCCGTTAATGCCTGCGATGATGCTTTCAACCGAAGCATTGGCTTGCTGAGCTGGTTGCTTGCCATCTTCGTTATCTACGGTAGCTGCAGGAGCAGAACCAACAAGTACATCGTGAATGGCATTGAGCGTCTTTTGGAACTCGGCAGTCTGTTCTGCCGTTTTCTTGGCAGCTTGTTCTGCTGCAAGGTCTTCGTTCAATTCTGTCTGATACTTCTTTTGGTATTCAACCATCAACGAATTGAAATCCTCCTTGGAGAGGGTTTTGCTCTCGAACTTCTGATTAAGATTCAGAAGTTTGAGAACTTGCATAAGTTTTTCTTTGAAGTTCATAAAAACTAAGATAAAAAATTAAACATTATATATTGTATATGGCAGTCTTCATTTTTTTTGTATCTGTATACTCGTTTGCCATAGCAACAGCTTCTGAAATGGCTTCACCCATAGTTCTGCTACCATCAGTAAGACCGATTTCCATAGCCTGCGGAGTGAAGAATGTTTCTCCACGCAATACTGGTGCGTCATCAGGGAGGTCTGAGAGCTTACTCCGCTGGGAACGTACTGCAGAAAGAAATTGTTCATTCATAGGATTGAGTACGTCATTGACGTATTTCTCATATTTGCCGTTACACAAATCATCGAAGGTCTTGTTCTTCAAGTCAGAGTTGGTTGCTTTCGTTTCCACGTGCTTGATACCAAGTTTCTCGTAATATCCCTCGAAATCATAAAAGCTGCACATCGTTCCAATGCTGCCTACATAATCGTTAGCAGTACGGGCATAGACACGTTGTCCATGACAGCCGATGTAGTATCCTGCAGAACAACACATCTGTTCATAGTATGTGAGAATGGGTTTCTCGCAGCTACGCAGTGTTTCGCTCAGTCGGTCAAGATACCACGCCTCTCCACCTGGAGAATTGATATGCAGGAAATGGCAGGTAATCTGTGGATTGGCTTCCGCTGCCTGAAGGTCAGCTTCAAGTTGCTTGGAAGAGAAATACCAATAACTGTTAGCCATGACAGTACCCCAAACACGATGGTAAGCAATACTGCCTTCAGGAAGCTCTTCATTGTCGAACTCGTCTGTAAGTGTTACTCCTGGAATGTCATTTTCCTGTGTCAGCATCTTCTGCAGTTCCTGAAGGGCTGTATGAGTCTCGAATTGATACCATGTGTGGTCTTTCAGATAAGCAGCTATTTCAGTAGGTGTGAAACCATAAGCTCCCTTCGGGTTCGAATTATCGTCTATCTTACCATTGAGAGGAAAGGCAGCAAGCATAGCTTGACGATACCCGTCAATGGTCATAAACAGTGGATACCCTGAAATTAAAAGGTTCTGTAAATCGTTCATCAAAAAATCTATTTTTGATGCGAATTTACTATATAATAAGGTGTATGCAAAAGACCTATAAAAAAGGGTCTGCAAGCATTTTGCACTTGACAACAAGGTTGGCAGAGTTCAGATTCGATGAAATTTGAACTCGTGCAGGAATATCCAATGTGCCTATCTCGTAAATTTTACTATTGGAAGTTTTTATCCTCACGATAGCATTTCTCTCGATAGAGAAGAAGCGTTGAGCATTTCTGTTGGGTATTTCTATTACGAGTGTCTTGTCGCAATTCCAATAATTTCCACTCTCGTTCTCAGATAGTTGAGGAATATAAGAGAAAGAATCTGCTATGAATTCATATATTCTCGGTTGGCTGCCTACTCCTGAATCAATAGGGCTGACTTCTATAAGATTTGAAAATTCTATCATAATTTGCTTTTTAAATTGACAAAAACGGCTATTTGGTATGTATTAAATGATGTTAAACGGATATTCTTTTATTATATTTTCTCTTCTTTTTTGGGTGCAAGAGGTTACGGAAGCGATAAAAGTTCTTTAATAATGCATCGGAAGAAATTGATAATAAACGATATCTGCGAATGAAGTCAAAGATAACTTCACTGTTATTGCGTTCCCTTCCAAACTCTTCGTTCTCCAGTAAAACGCTATGTAGCTCAAAATTGAACATTCTTCGAATCTGTTTTTCTATTTCCTTTGCAGCAGTAGGAGACAGATAATTATAATATGCAGGGTCTTTCCAGGCAATACCGTCTCCACCTTTCCGACATGGGAGGGAAATGCGAAGATTGCCGTCAGTATTATCAGGTTGGTTGGCACGCTGTCTTGACATGTTCTCCCAAATACAATGATAGAGGTCAGAAGTGTGTGGTATTTTTACCGTTCCACTTTTTTTATCCACACCGTATTTCCCGATAATGTACTCTGCAAGATAGGGTTCAATCTTGATAGTAGCATTTTTTTTAAAGGCTCTTTTTTCTTTATGCATTCTATTTTTGAAATTTTGTGTTCCTACCGTCCTACAATCCTACAAATTTTGTGGCGGTTTATGCAAAGTTACTCAAAATCAATTGATTATAGAAAATATTTCAATCATTTTTTTGCTTATTTCACTCAAAAACACCAACCTATACCGTCCTACAAAGCCCTAAAAGCGCAATTTTGTAGGACGGTATAGTCAAAAAGGTGTTTCCTACAGAAAAAACCTATTTCCTACAACGTCCTACAATCCTACACCATTTCCTACATATATAATTACTTCAATATATTACTATAATTATTTGATATATAAATAGTTATAGTAAATAACGTTTGAAAAAGAAAATTAATTTGTAGGATTGTAGGATTGTAGGAAGCGTTTTTCTGAAAAATATTTTTCAAAAGCTGTGTTTTCCTTGCTTCATTGAAAATTTAGGGGGTTCGGGGGAATTTGCGCTTTTTCCGTTGGGATAGAATATGAAATGAGCCGTACCTATCTTCGCAGACTGGCACGGCTCTCGTCTAATAAAAAAAACAACGTTTTTGGAGAAAATAATATCCTTTTTTATTTGGTAAAATCACTTTTTTTTCGTACCTTTACATCATTAAATTGGGGGCATATATACTCTAAAAGAGTAATTTAGGAGTCTTATTTTTATCACCCAATTTGATTATAAACACCTCCTTTTATAAAACATATCCAGTGTGTATTGGCACGCTTTCCTGATATATGTCCAAAAATCGGCTTAGCTGGTGTGAGGTTTAGCACCTCAGAAACTTTTATGTCTGTCTCATTCCATTTAAAAATGAGAAAGCCATTGCGTTTGAGGACACGGAAACACTCTTTGAATCCAGCTGATAGAATTTCCTTCCAATCGCAGCCTAAATGTCCGTACTTTGTCATTTGCCAACCCTTCAACTTTTTAGAACTCCCTGTGTATTTCAGGTGCGGAGGGTCGAATACCACCATAGAGAAACTCTCGTCAGGATATGGCATGTTCGTGAAGTCCGCTTGAATATCGGGCTTTATCTCAAAATGCCTTCCATCGCATAGCGTAGTTTCAAGACTTCTTATATCTTGAAATAAGACACGGTCATCATTCTTGTCGAAATAGAACATCTTGCCACCACAGCAGGCGTCAAGAATGGTTGCTTTATCCTTCATGTTAATCTACTCTTTCAAAAGTATAAACTACCACCCATGGATTACGTTTCCACGTACCCCTGCCACTGATTTTATCAATTAAATCTGCGTAGGCTCTTTGAGGAGAAGAGAAAAATTTAAGAATATTGCCATATATCTGTCTCGCTTTAGGTTTGACAGTGAAAAAGTAAGCATCATATCCGATAATTGATAATGATTCAATAAATGTTATACCTTCCTTAAGGCAATCTTCTTTTGAAATATCTTGTAAGCGTTCAATCTTTATATCTGTAATCCTGATGTGGTGGGGCATCAAGTCAGCACGGACAAACATCTTATTCTCATATCCAGCGGAACTCTCACACACATGGTCGAGCCATTCTGGAGCAGTATATCCACTCTTGTTAAGGTTATGATATGATTGTGCTATTGCTACAACTTCGCCGATGTTGTAGCGTGGGATAATATAGTCTATTGTATCTCCATTTTTATTGTAAAGGGTAAATATCCACCGCCCTTTATCATTGAAGCCTCCCTCAATCTTAAAGCCTTCATCAAGCATACGAGCAGAAGGCTCAAACCTTTCAACTCGCCTTGTCATTGTCTTTGTTCCACTCAGCACCGCCTGCGTGAGGTTGTACGGGTCATTGAACATCATCTTTTTCATATTCCTTATATTTTCACAATACTTCCATATAAAAGTCTTCGACCTCATATCCAGCATTGTCTTTAATTAATGGGTTGTCTGAAGAACAACCATTTATACCGAAATCTAATTTAAGGAGTTCTTCTACGTCTTTCTCTTTGTATTCTCCCTCTATTTCTATTTGAAGTTCTACTTTTACTTTCATATTTCTTTTATTTATTTGTTTTACTTACTCTATCTATCGTGTCTATATCTTTTTCAACTTGGTCTAATCGACCTCGTTCTATACCTCTTTCGTAGGCTGTGCCAACACATATGACACATACTATTAGAATAACTATTCCTGCTAAAAATCCAAATATAAAACTTACCATATTTCTTTTATTTATTTAATATTCTAAAAAGGTTCATCACTATCTTGCATAGGAGGAAAAGGAAAAGCCTGCTCTGTAGGTGTACTTGGAGCTGCAGGGGGTGTTTCCTGTCCTTTTGCAGGAGCATCTTCTTTTGTAAATGTTCTGCGGAAATCGATGTTATACAATTCCTTAAACTTATCGTAGTCAATAATAATCGCACTGGTAGATGTTTCTTTCTTCTCTCGTACCTTCACGACTGTTTCCTGATCATCGTTTCTTGGAACTTCAACAGTATCTTCCCAAATGAAGCGACGAGATGGAACTGTGCCAATGTAAGAGGGGTGGCTTCGTAGGTTCTGCTCCAGTGTAGAGAGCGTGCTCCCTTCCGTATTGTATCCTCCACGGTCGAAGATGGCGAAAATGGCACTCAAGCGCAGGAACAGAACGTTGGAACCTGGTTCGAAGGTAAAGGTATGTTTATCTCCACGAGAGTCTTTACCTGTAACATTCTTCGGTTGCTCGATGAGGAACTCACGACCTTCAACAACCTGCTTGGTGTCTATCATGTTGTTTACAGCTGTAAAGAACATGGCCAGCTTATCAGTACTGCGGATAAGTGAGAGTTGGAATTTAATCTTTTCCTGTGCTATCTTGAAAAAATCGGCATAAGAAAAAGGAAGCTGCAGGTTGGAATATTGCTCGATGAGCTTCACAGTTCCCAAGAATAAGGAAGCTGTCTTCATCAGACGATCCATTTCGCCTGAGTTGATAACATCTTGTTTCAACTCATTGTACGCTTCCTGCTTTAATTGTCGGAAGTGGTCCATAAACATAGGTCGTAGCTCCAATATCTGCAGGAGTACATTTGATAATCCTACTTTGTTGGGGTCTTCTATGTTTTTGAGTTCCTCAAATATTCGCACCTCCTCTGGAGTTCTGTTGCGAGGTTTCGGAACTTCACAAACGATGACACGGCTCATCAAAGCATTGTCATCGCGCTGGGGAGTTTCCTGTCCACATATAATGACGGGGGCGAAAACTTTGTCGTTTTCGATTTCCCTTCCTGATGTACCTCTTCTCTTCTGCTTGCCATCGCCGTCGTAAACGATACCTTTCAAAGCCTGAAATTTCGTATCGCTTATATCCTTGTTATTGTATTCATCGAGAACAACAGGCACGTCCTTAAACGTTCCCATGATAGTGGACATCGCTGCATCTGTTCCCGTGTTCAGGTTGAATATCGGAATATTGGGTGATATGAACAAAGAACGAATTGATATTGCTATCTGTGTCTTACCCGATGACATCGGACCCATGAAGAACGGAGCAGTGAACAAGCGGTCTATGCAGTGAATATTGCTTCGGAAAGCGCACATAATGGCAAAGATGATAGCCCACTTTCCGTTATCGTTGATTTTATACACCTGGTCCATTAAAGAAGCCCATTTTTCAAATGACACTCTTTTATCTGCAGGCACTTCTTTGTAGACCAGCTGGCTTATGAGTTCGTATTTGTCAGATTGTTTTCCGCTGCCTGCGTAAATTGTTGAGAAAGCTGGCAGGTAGTAGTTTTTCTTATTGTGGGTAACGACACCCAGTTCATTGACTGGGTCAAATCTCCATTGGTCATCAACATTGTGAAATATGCCATTTGCAAAGGAGAAGAATTGTTCATCGGTCTTTCTGCTCATGCCCTCACTCTGTTGATTCCCGTAGGTCTTAACCTCCGAGCACATTACGAAATGGCGACTCATATAAGTCTTGATAGCTTTCCATTGCCATTCCTCGCCATTGAAGTTCACTGCCTCGTAATTGATAAGCACCTCTTCTATCGACGACATCTTCAGCATAGCCTTTGAGGGTATTTCGATGTAGATAGGCGTGTCGTAGTAACGGCGGTTGATACGTAATACACGTTTGTTCTGTTCGAAATCGTCTGAGAAGATGTGCAGCAGCGGTGTCATGAAGAAGTCGGCAACTTGTGTCATGCCATTACCGTTCTTGTTCCTGAACATATAGCATACAGGTTCACTCTTTTTATTAAGGCGAGGATAATAGTTGCATTCTCTCCACATCTTGCGGTACTCCTCATTCTCTTTAACGTAATCGGGAGGTTCATTTACATCGAACTCTTCGTCGGCAAGATTATCGTTCAGCAGGTTTACTTTCAGTGCCGATTTACGCTTTTGGACGAAAGGCTTTCGGATTTCGTCGAAATCTCCCTTGCTGAGCTGCAGCGCAGAACAATAGTCTTTGCGCTTTATTGTTACAATGCTCTCTTCTATATAAGAAGTGAGCTCAACACATCTTTTTATAAGTGGAGCTTTATCGCCCAAATAATCTCTTAGGAAAGGTGCATGCAGCGCAATATAATAATCTACAAATGAACCTGTAGCATCATTATGAGTGATTTGTATGTTGATGCCGGAGCGAAACATCTCTGCCAACGTGTGTAGGTAATCACTCTCCTCACCATCTGCATTGATGCTGCAGCCTGTCTCGGAAGATATAAAGTAACAATACACACGGCGGAGTTCTTGAATATCATTGCTCGATGGACGACCTGCCACATATACAATAGGTTCTTCTCCATATTGGTCGAGGAAGTCCTGCATCACCGACGTCAGAATAGCAGGGTTGTCTTTCTTTATGTTTTCTTTCAATGAATCTATACCGAAAAGTCCTGCCTGCATTTTTGATTTAGGCAGTGTTTCTTTTATCTTCAGGCGGAGATTCCGTACACTTTCCTCGATGATGTTGAATTTAGTTTTGAACTCCTTGGTAACAGATTTCATATACTCAAGGCGAAGAGCTGCATCCTGAACACAAGCAATGAGTGAACATATTGTATTCAACCCGTCGCTGATGATTGTTTCGTCCTTGCAGCCGTGCGGTATTATCATCTTCTTAAAGGCTGTTGGAAACGATTCCGTCAGCCCTTTCAGCTTTTCTTTTGTCCCAGTGCCATTCTCTTTCGCAAATTCGTCGGGGTCTGTTCCTTTCGGAAGACGGATACACTTCACTTTTGCGCCTGCTTTCAACAGAAGTTCGCAGTTCTTCAGCGATGCTTTCACGCCTGCTGCATCTGCATCATAGACCATTACGATGTAATCTGTAAAGCGCAGCAGCAGTTTTACCTGCTCATCGGTGAATGCAGTACCACTGCCACCGATAACATTTTCTACACCTACCTTGTGAAGCGACATCACATCGAATTGTCCCTCTACAAGGTAAACAAAGCCTTGCTTACCGATAGATTGCCGAGCTTGATAGAGTCCGAAGATATGCTTGCCTTTTGTGAATAGAGGTGTCTCGCTGGTATTCACGTATTTCCCGACGCCATCTTTAGGTGTTATGATTCTTCCGGAGAAACCGATGATGTGCCCCTGCATATCATAGAATGGGAACATCAACCTATCTCTGAACCTGTCATAGGAACGTCCTTCATTATTGCCCACCACGTCTACATCTTGCAACATCTGCAGGGAGTATCCAGCTTTGGTGAGTTCTAACATCGCCACATTCCCCATAGGCGCATACCCGACACCAAAATCGGTTAAAGCCTTATCAGAAATATGGTATCCGCGCGTAGCAAGGAAACTCTCCGCCTGTTGCAAATTTTTCTGAAAGAATTTTGCTGCAGCTTCTATTGCTATTCGCTGTGCAGCCTTCTGCTTGTAGCGCACTTCTTCTTCTGGACTCATTTCCTTTTCAGGAAATTCCAAACCCGCTTGAGTAGCGCACCAGCGAAGAGCAGATGTAAAGTCCATATTCAGATGGTGCTGAATAAAGGCTATGACATCTCCACTTGCCCCACAAACAAAACAATGATAAGTCTGCCTTGACGGGCTAACCATCATAGAGGGAGTGTGGTCGTCATGAAATGGGCATACACCTTTATAGTTCACACCTGCTTTATGTAAATGCGTAAATGACTCTACAACATCTACTATATTTAAAGCTGACTTTACTTTATCTATGAAATTCTTATCTATCATTTTGTTTTTGTTTCATTTTTCAGTTCTTCTTCCGTGAACAGCTCCAACTGCCGGCTATCGACAGCTTCTGTAACAGTTACACCTAAATATTCTGCCACGGCAGCATATTCCTTACCTGTGATGGGTTTTCGTCCGAAGTAAAGATCCCAGTACCGACGCTGACCGATACCTGTCTCTTTGTAGAACATTCTTGTAGGAGAAAAATCTTCGGGGTGGCGAAATTTTATCTTAAGCAATGCTATCAATAAATTTCGCTTTACCAACTGACCTGTTGTCAATTTACGGCGCAATACGTAAAGTCTGACAGACATCGGACTACGCTCCAAGTGTTTCCCCATATCTTCAAACGACATTTTTCCAAGGTTTTGCCTTACAAACTCATCGTCTTGGGAGTTCCATCTTCTGTTGCCCTTCTTTCCCATATCGTGTGATGCTGTTGAATTGGTGGTCAAAACTTAATATCGCAACGTTGTCCGCAGGATGTATACGACCCAAATTTAATTGTGCATATACCCTAAGAGACTCTCTGAGTAAAAACAATTCCCTCTCGGTTAAATCGTTTATGGAGTATTTACCCCAGCTGTCTTTGTCGATGTACATGGTCTTTTAAAGTTTGTTCTCATTCCTTCAGTTGAAACTCTCCTTATTTCCTTGCGAAGTGTCGGTGTAAATGAGCGATATAATCTCTTCCTGAATTTCAGACGAACACTGAAACGTTTAATGCCGTTTTTCCGCTTAAAGGCTTTCCTTACTCTTCTTATACTGGTCATAGTTGCTTGATATTAAGGTCAAATTTCATCTCTCTCTTGAGAGGTATACCAATAACACTGTGGAACTTTCCATCTTCTTTTTGTGTAAGGAAAATGTCTTTCTCATATTCTTTTTTATAAGAATGAGCTCGACCATATTCGTCCCACACAATTTGTAGGTCGCCTTTATGACCGTTTACCTGCCTGACGTATGAATGTCTTAACTTCATCTCGTCAATAACAATATCACTACCAAGAGCTTCTATTGCTTCTTCAAAATCTTTTACTTTCATAGTTTCTTTTTAGATTGACATTTTTTAATATTGCTGTATTGTACATACTCTTTGAGTTTCAAGCAATACAGCCCATTAATACAATTACGGTGGAATTTACAGTTCCTACACTCATCACACATTGGGGAAGAGTTCTTTTTCTGTTTTTTGCAAATAATCCGCAATGACCTTTCTTTTCAGAGGGTCTGGCATAAAGTCGCCTCGTAACCATCTGTACACTGTCGAATTCGATACTCGACAAATCTTCGCCAAATCCATAATGGTTTGTTCTCTTTCATTTGGCAAAGAATTTACATAATCTTTAAATTCCATATTTGATGTTTTTTTTAAGTTTTATTGCTACTTCAAATATTTTTTACTATTTTCGTAGCGCATAAATTATTACGTAGCGCAAAGATGCAACATATTTTTGAAATACGCAAACATCTGAGTGATTATTTCACTCATTTAAATGAATTTAAATTTTAAAGCAGGGCTCATGGAAAAAGAAACTATTAACGACCGAGTTCGCTATATCATTGAAAAAGAGGGACATACTATCAGCTCCTTTGCAAGAAAAATAGATATTGGCGACCAAACTATTAGAAGCATCACAAAAGACAGGAATAAACCAAGTTATGAACTCATTGTAAAAATAATAGAGAGTTTCGAATGGGTTGATGCTAATTGGCTTGTTATGGGAGAAAAAAGTGAGATTGATACAGATAAGAAAAAACTCTACTCTGTAATTTCCACACAACAAAAGACTATAGATAGTCAGCAAAAAACAATAGACAGGCTAACAGCAAAACTCGTACAAGAGTTGTCTGAAGAGCCTTCTAAAAAAGTGGCAAGTGTCGGATAATAAAACTGTATCCAAAAGGATAATATGAGTGAAAATACGGTGTTTTTAATCACGCAAAAATATAAATATACCACTCAAATGTTTGGTTATCAGATACTTCCATAAGGTGTATAATCGGTAAAAAATCGGTGAAAAGAACTATACTTCATAAAATATCCCTATTGATTATCAGGTAGTTACGCTGTTGTTTTTCCGTCGCCATAATCCAGTCATCCCGACGGAGAAAAGTGCAAGGATTCGTTTCGAAATCCTTGCACTTTTTTCTTTTTGGAAATCAATATTTCCTATATTTTCTGATAAAATGTATTAATCGTTGATTTGAATAAATACTTTTTTGCCTTGAGCAATAGCTTCTTCTATGCGCTTCTGCAGAACCGCCATAGTAGCGCGCGAGTTAGAAACTTGTCCTACACGGTCGTTCTTTCCAGGTAATATACAGCCATGCGTGTCGCGAGCTGTATTACCTGGGTGTATTCTTATGCCTTCGTAACCGGGCACATTGAGAAGTAGTGGTAATAGGCGACCGAAGCGAGAAGACATGGTTATGCGTACTTCGTATCTGCCTGAAGGTATTGCTGTTTCACCATATACTTTTAGTTTCTTTATTTCTTCGAGTGTCATGTCTTGGCGCAACCCTCTTACTGGGTCTTCAAGTACGTTTGAAAATAACACATTATCAATGTAAAGGTTTCCAATAGTGTAACTCTTTTTTTTCCATCTGCGTTCTATTCTTAAATTTAGTTCTCTCATAATATTTGCCTTTCTATTTTAAATTAACATACGTTTGATGAATTGTAATAGTTTTTTTATTAGTTATTAGCAAAAATTATTATAACTTTATACTGTTGAAATATAAGAATTACCAATAATATTCACTATCACTATTAATAACAAAGTTACAGATTTTTTTTTATATTTCAAATGATTTCTACAACTTTTTTAATTATGACAGTTAAATTTGCTGAAACTACTGATTAATTTTTACTAATTGAAAATGTTCTAATTTAGATAATGGCAACTCCTACTTCCGTGAGGACACATTTATATTTTGGTTGTTATTAATATTTCTACTGTTTTGTGCATTCTTTCTTTTAGTTTTGTAAAGATAATTTTCTTAAAAAGTGATAATTGCATTTTGGCATTGCGAAAGCGGCTGTTTTGCAACGCAAAACCTACGCTTTTACCGTGCAAAAGAGCCGCTTTTGGAACGCAAAACAATGGGTTTTGCAAAGTGTTGATGGTTAAGTAGTTAAGAGAGAAATATACTTGCGAAAAATATTTACAACAGTATGGGGGGGTTGTAATATAAAAAAGCCCCTCGCATTGCTAGAGGCTATGGGTGCGCCACAAGCCTAATGGCGACTGTTGTTTGGCGGTATGATACAACCGAGGCTTGCTCTATATACTCGGCAATATGCCGAATGCGAAACGCTTTTGGCGATGTTTGTGTATCCTAATTATATAAGATGGGATAGCATTATAACACCACCTTTGCGCTCATCTTCTGTCCTTTTGCGCCTTGAGCAACAACGATGAATACGCCATTGCCGAGTGCCTCAGCAGGAATATCGATTCTGTCGGCTTGAGCATCTACCCTTGCCACGACCTTTCCGTCTGTGCTGTAAACGGCAGTTTTTGAGATTTGGCTTCCTTCAATGGTAAGTACGCTTCCGTTCTTGTAAGCCTTCAGTTCGCTTGCACCTTCTACCTTTTCTACAGATGTTGGGTCGTTATAGAGGTATGCGAAAGTCATTTTATTATTTCCTTCCTCTAAATCAGGGTCTATGACAATCATCTTGGTTCTTAGACGAGCATTGGCAAGTGCATCTTCCACTATTGAATTATGAAACATCGGTCCGTCCAAACTAAATGGATAAGAAGGATAGTACGCATCTTTGCCGAGATGATGCTTGTCGTATTCGAACTGCATACTCAGATAGAGCTTTTCTTTTCCAGTCTCTTCATCGACGTCTGTAATCAACATATCGGTTAGTTCCATACCGTCATAATTGTACTGAATATATCCGTTGAGCTTGGAGTTCGGCTCGTCAGTGAATGAGTTCTCCTTAATTCTGTTGCCATTTTCGTCATATTCGTACGTTTTGATGTTGGTTACAATCTTTTCAGGGTCGTTATCTGACGGATACCCAGACTTGATGAGCTGGTTCTTCTCGTTATAGATGTACTTCATATCAACGGTAGTACCAATTGAAAGCAGGTAGGTGCGGATAATCGTGTTGTTGCCATTCGTATCATAGATAAACTCTTTCTTGCCGGCTGGATTATCAAGAGCATACCCGTAGTATAGAAATCTTTCGTGTAACTTGCCCTTTTCGTCATAAGTATATTGGAGACGAGTATCCAATGGGAGCTTTTCTGGGATTTCTCCAGAAAGAATCATATACTGGTCAATGCGGTTGATTCTGCCTTTCTCGTCATAATAGAGAGAGTCTACGTGAGGGGACTTTCCTTGAGCATCATAATAGACAGAAGCCTTTAGCTTGTTCTGATTGTCATAAACGTAGCGGAAACCAGCTTTGGAATTTAATCTTTCAACACCTTGGAAGATAAACTTAGATGTTTGTTCCTGTGCTTTCATACCCATTGAGAATGAGAAAAGCATAATAGAAATGAAGAGAAGTTGTGATGATTTTTTCATTTCATTAATTGTTTGATTAGTACGACTTTGCCCGCTGACGGAATTAATTGAGTGCATACTTAATTCTAACAATGGGCTTTTAATTGATGTAATTTACATTTTGCAGAACGGTTAGTGCACTAATTTGCCAATGATACTGACAAACAAACCGTTTGTTAGCTTAGTATAGTTTATGTGTTTGGGGTCATACACACTTGCCTTGGAACATACCATAGGGGGCGTACGGCAATACTTAATCCACACGGAGCGTGGAGTTTATACTCAAAATAGTAAGTGTTTTGTGAAGTACAGAAAACGAAGTTAGGAACTTACAAAACTTCTTCTGTAATTTCTTACTGTTTCGATGAGGTCGTGTTCTGTTTTTGTTAATGTAACTATTCTTTTCATATTTGTGTCTTGTATTTTGTGTTGATTTTTACAAATGTAATGCTTTTATTCGTACTATGAAAATGTTTTAGTGCTTTTTAATAGCTTTTTAAACACTATTTTTCGTATTTAACATTCGTTGGGTGTAAATGGAGGAGTATATAAAAAACGCCCAATAGGTTTATAAAAACTTATTGAGCGTTTTTGTATGGAACTAACAAGGTACTATGATTTATTTATCTTGTCAGTGCACTTTTATAGATTGTAAAATGTTATTTTAGAGTTTCTTGTCTTCAGAAACATTGTTGCTATCAACGAAATCAACATATTCGCCTTCGTCATCGCCTATAACTTGCTGGTTGCGTTTGTAGTCTGGGCGATGGTCTACAATGGTATTTCCATTTATATTTACTCCTTCTTCCATATCCTCGGGACGAAATCTGCGTCGTGTGCGTGTTATTACCTTATAAAATTTATAGGCAATAAATAACAGCATAACGAAAACCGCAATGAATATAAAGAGTATAAACTTTAATAGAAACATAGCCTTTTATTTATAAAATCTATATGAAGTAAGGGAACGGAGTCTTTACTTTTTTATGATATACGATATTATGACATACCATGCAATAATGATAGCCAATCCCGTGAGACCGAATATTGCGAGTAAAGGAATACAAGTGAGCAGGAAAATGTATTTTACTTGGTTGCCTTTCCAACCCCACTCCTTGAATTTAAGTGCAAACATTGGTATTTCTGAAACCATCAGCCAAGAGCTGATAAGAATGCCGCCTAAGAGGAAGAATACCATAAACGGAGTAGCTTCCAACCATTTTTCTGCGCCAATAATGAGCGAACCCCAGAAAAGAGCATTGGCTGGTGTTGGCAATCCAATAAATCCAAGTGTTTGTCGCTCGTCAAGATTGAACTTTGCTAACCGTAGTGCAGAGAACGCTGCCATAATGTACGCCGTGAAAGGAAGTATGGGGCGCAGTGGCTCAAGTATAGCTGGATAACTCATAACGCTCAACTCGCTAAACAAAATAGTTGATGGTGCTACGCCGAAAGTAACGATATCGGCGAGTGAGTCAAGCTCTTTTCCAATAGGAGAACTGACGTTTAACAGTCGTGCGGACATACCATCAAAGAAGTCGAACACAGCTCCTATGATAATCCAAGTGAATGATAGTTCAATATTCCCACTGAAAGCGTATGCAATAGCCACGCAGCCAGAAACGAGGTTGCAGCAGGTTATGGTGTTAGGTATGTGCTTCTTGATTGCCATATTCCACCTTTCTTTATATCCTAAAATAGGCTTAGCTAAGTTTTGCAATTACAGTTTGATCGCCTGTCGTAGATTGTCCCATCTTTACACAGATTTCAGAATCTATCGGCAAGAATACGTCTACGCGGCTACCCAACTTAATAAAGCCCATGTGTTCGTCGATGAAACATTCTTCTCCTTCTTTTGCATAGGTTACAATACGACGTGCAACCGCACCTGCAATCTGTCGGCAGAGAATGTCTTTACCGTCAGGAGTTGTGATAATAATGTCAGAATGTTCGTTCTCTTCGCTTGCTTTTGGCAGCCATGCTTTGTGGTAGTTGCCATCAAAATGTTTCACGAACTTTACAGTTCCGTCTACTGGAAACCAATTGGCATGCACATTCCAAAGGCTCATAAAGATAGAAACCATAATACGGCGTTCATGGAAATACTTGTTTTCTTCCACTTTTTCTATCACAACGACATGTCCGTCGGCTGGAGCAACAACAATCTTTTCGGTATCTTCTCCACCAAAATAGCGAATCGGACAGCGATAGAAGTTCAGAACAATGCAATAGACTGTTCCAAAAATCGCAACGAATATCCAAAAAGGTATTTTATTCTCTATGCCAAACCACAGCGACAGAGCTATCAGCCCTATTGCAATGCCTCCATATAAAAGCTGGTCTGTGCCTTCGTGATGCAATCTTATTTTCTTGAGTTTCCTCTTAATTTTTCCCATTCTGTGAGAGTACAGTTTTTAACGAATGCAAAGATAATTATTTTTTATTACTCTCACAAATTTTTATTCTTATTCTTTTGGCTATGTCGTCTATAAGTCGTATCTTTGAAACTCGAAAACAGCAATCATATAGAATGGAAGATTTCGTACATTTACACGTGCACACACATTATTCAATCCTTGACGGCCAGTCGAAGGTGTCGTATCTCGTTGATAAGGCAGTGAATAATGGAATGAAGGGAATGGCTATTACCGACCACGGCGTAATGTTCGGAATAAAGGAGTTTTCTGATTATTGTGCCAATATAAACAAAGCACGTAAAAAGAACGGTGAAGAGCCTTTTAAGCCTATCTTTGGTTGCGAGATGTATGTAGCTCGGCGACGCAAAGAAGACAAGGTGAAAGAAATGCACGACAATTCTGGCTACCACCTTATAGTATTGGCAAAGAACTACCAAGGTTACAAGAACCTTATTAAATTGGTATCACATGCGTGGGTAGATGGCTATTATTACCGACCGCGTACCGACCGTGCCGATTTGGAGAAGTATCACGAAGGCTTAATCGTATGCACAGCTTGCTTGGCGGGAGAAGTTCCACGTAATATATTGAAGGGGGATATAGATGCAGCCCGTGAAGCAGTAGAGTGGTATCAGAGAGTTTTCGGCGATGATTTCTATCTTGAGCTGCAGCGTCACGAAGTGAAAGACCCTACGCTGTTAGCCAATCGTGAAGCTTTCCCTTTGCAACAGAAGGTAAACCGTGTGCTTTTGCAGTTTGCAAAGGAATACGGAATTAAGTATGTGTGTACCAACGACTGCCATTTTGAAGACAAAGAAACAGCAGAAGCGCACGACCACTTACTCTGTCTTTCCACACAAGAAGACTTAAACTCTCCTACACGAATGCGCTACTCAAAGCAAGAGTGGTTCAAGACCCGTGAAGAGATGAACGAAGTGTTTGCCGATTTGCCAGAAGCAATGAGCAATACATTGGAAATACTCGATAAGGTAGAGTTGTATAGCATAGACAATGGCCCTATTATGCCTTTCTTCCCCATTCCAGAAAGTTTCGGTACAGAAGAAAAATGGCGACAGAAGTTCAGCGAGCAGCAACTTTACGATGAGTTTACTACCGACGAGAATGGCGAAAATCAACTTTCTCCCGAGGACGGACAGGCAGTAATCGACCGCTTAGGAGGCTACGAAAAGATTTATCGCATTAAGTTCGAGGCTGACTATTTGGCGAAGTTGGCACACGATGGTGCAAAGCAACTCTATGGCGACCCTATCCCCGAAGAGGTTCAAAAGGCGATAACGTTTGAGTTACACGTTATGAAAACAATGGGTTTCCCCGGCTACTTCCTTATCGTGCAAGACTTTATAAACGCTGCCCGAACCGAGCTTGATGTAATGGTGGGCCCTGGACGTGGGTCGGCAGCAGGTTCGGTGGTGGCTTATTGCTTGGGGATAACGCGCATAGACCCCTTGAAATATGACTTGCTGTTTGAACGTTTCCTTAATCCCGACCGTGTCAATCTTCCCGATATTGATACCGACTTCGATGATGACGGACGTGGAAGGGTGCTGCAATGGGTAATGGACAAGTATGGCGAGGAAAACTGTGCCCACATCATTACCTATTCTACTATGGCAACCAAGAACTCGCTCAAAGACGTTGCGCGTGTGGAAGGCTTGCCATTGGAGATTTCAAACCGACTTTGTAAAGCCATTCCCGAGCGTCTGCCCGATGGTATGAAGATGAATTTAAAGAATGCCATCGCCTGTACACCGATGCTGCAAGAGGCAGAAGTGAGCGAAGACGCACGGGAACGCAACACGATAAAATATGCAAAGATGTTGGAAGGAACGGTGCGTGGAACAGGTATTCACGCCTGCGGATTCATTATTTGCCGTAATCCTATCAGCGAATGGGTGCCAATATCTACTGCAACCGACCCTGATTATCCCGACCAGAAAGTACCTGTTACCCAATATGATGGGCACGTAATTGAAACAACAGGACTTATAAAGATGGACTTCCTCGGACTGAAAACACTGTCTGAGATAAAGGAAGCGTGCAAGGTAATCAAGCAAACCACTGGCGATATAATAGACATCGAAAACATACCAATTGACGACGAACTCACTTATCAGCTTTACCAAAGGGGACAAACTGTAGGAACATTCCAGTTTGAATCGGCGGGTATGCAGAAGTATCTGCGCGAACTGCACCCAACGGTGTTTGAAGACCTTATTGCGATGAATGCCCTTTACCGTCCGGGACCAATGGATTATATCCCCGACTTCATCAAGCGCAAGAACAACCCTGCGTTGGTGAAGTACGATATACCTTGTATGGAAAAATACTTGAAGGACACGTATGGCATTACGGTCTATCAAGAGCAAGTGATGTTGTTAAGTCGTCAGCTTGCAAACTTCACTCGTGGCGAGAGTGATGCCTTGCGTAAGGCAATGGGTAAAAAGAAGAAAGCCATTGTAGACCAGATGAAACCTAAGTTTCTTGCGCAGGGAAAGGCAAACGGACACGACCCCGAAGTGTTGGAAAAGATATGGGGCGACTGGGAAAAATTTGCTAGCTATGCCTTCAATAAGTCGCATGCCACTTGCTATTCGTGGGTAGCCTACCAGACTGCTTACTTGAAAGCACACTACCCAGCCGAGTTTATGGCTGCCTTAATGACGCGCCGTTTCAGCCAAATCACCGAAATTACGAAGTTGATGGAAGAGTGCAAGGCTCTCAAAATATCAACCTTGGGTCCTGATGTGAACGAAAGCCAGATGGGCTTTGGTGTAAATAAGAAAGGTGAAATTCGTTTCGGACTTTCTGCCATTAAAGGAATGGGAACAGGCGCAGCGATGGCGATTGTGAACGAACGCGAGAAGAATGGTGCTTATAAGAGCATTTTCGACTTCGCCGAACGTATTGACCTAAGCAATGTAAACCGCAAAGCCTTCGAAAGTTTGGCTTATAGTGGTGGCTTCGATAGCTTCGGATTGCAACGGGAAGAATATTTCGGTGTTAATTCAAAGGGTGTAACGTTCCTCGATTCATTGGTTCGCTATGCACAGTTGTTCCAGCAAGAGAAGGCGCAAATGCAAAATTCGCTCTTCGGTGGCGACGATGCTGTCGAGATAGCGCAACCTGTTGTGCCTAAAACCGACCGCTGGCCAAGCATAGAAAAACTGAACAAAGAGCGTGAACTCGTGGGTATTTATCTTTCTGCACACCCATTAGATGAGTACAGCGTGATATTGAAAAATCTGTGCAACACGCATATCGAGGAAATCGGACGAGGTGCCGATATGGAGCAGTTGTCGAAGCGCGAGGAAATAACTTTCGGCGGAATCATTACCGCAGTGAACGAGCGTTTCTCGCAAAAAACAGGTAAACCTTTCGGCTTTGTTACGATAGAAGACTTTGAAGGCTCGGGCGAGTTGGCGTTGTTTGGCGACGACTGGGCACGATGGAACGGACTGATGAAGGAAAACTATACAATTTTTGTAACGGCAAAGTGTCAGCCTCGCTATCGCAACAGCAATCTTTACGAACTGAAGGTGCAGAATGTGGAACAGCTTTACGATGTAAAGGCGCACAGGTTAGAGCGTTTTACGATTTCGGTAGATGCCTCGTCTGTGAACGACCAAACGGTTTCCGACCTTGTTACACTCGTAGAACAAAACGAGGGAAGCACGCAACTTTACATAGAACTGCATACTGCCGAACAGTCGTCGGTAACCCTGCATTGTCGCAATAAGGGCGTGAATGTAGACCGTGCGTTGCTCGACTTTATTGCCAACGAAGAAAATATGAGTTATAAGATAAACTGACATATCCGAAAAGTTGGCACAGTGTTTGGAAGAACATAATAGTATAGAAATAATTGTTTAACAAAAAAATCTAAAAAACATGGAAGTAGAAATTACAACCGCAAACTTTGAGAGTTATAAGAATGGCGAATTGCCATTGGTAGTAGACTTGTGGGCAACTTGGTGTGGCCCTTGCAAGATGATTGGCCCAATCATTTCAGAATTGGCAAACGATTACGACGGCAAGATTGTTGTTGGTAAATGCAACATTGAAGACAACGACGACATCGCTATCGACTATGGTGTGCGCAACATTCCTACAATTCTCTTCTTCAAGAATGGCGAGTTGGTAGACAAGTTTGTTGGTGCTGCATCAAAAGACAAGCTCGACGAGAAGTTCAAGACTTTGCTTTAATCGGGCAAATCAACAACAGAAACAAAGGCATTAAGCGGTAACGCTTAATGCCTTTTGTTGTTTTGCTTCAGTGCAACAACTCTGTACCTTTCGTATAAGGTGTATTGCGGAACTATAAAGAATAGGTGTGGACAACTTGATTCACAGACGAAAACAGGGCAATAAATCTGTAAGCATTTTTCATAAGCGTAACTATTGTTTAACTTGCTTATTATCAACGCATTACAAAACCTATTGTTTTGCGTTCCAAAAGCGTAGGTTTTGCA
>OHBE01000064.1_pt1 | contig 105848 bp, 87 predicted proteins | sample 1577231 | NCBI WGS metagenome assembly OHBE01 (sample SAMEA3541506, study PRJEB24748) | human gut metagenome | biome: human gut; feature: human-associated habitat; material: faeces | place: China | collected 2012 | reverse complement strand
GATGATATTGTACGAATCATTGATTTCAAAGGAAATCCAATAGGGGTAGGAAAAGTAAGCACCCATTCACGCCAGGTCCGAGAGAATCTCGGCAAACATGGGGGAAAAGCTGTAGTACACTATGACTATTTATATATCGAATAGCCGGCTTTTCTCAACATATTTCCGTATTTTTGCGAATGAAGGTTTCTGTTTTTCAAAATAATTAGGCAATATGATTACCAGTTTTAAAGGAATATTCCCTGCAGCTAAAGCTTCTGCCCGGGAATTAACACTGCTGAATGATGAAACAATCAACCGGATTTTAATCGCCGTTGCAGATGCAATTATGGAACAGGCCCCGTTTATTCTTGCCGAAAACGAAAAAGATCTGGCACGGATGGACGAGCACGATCCGAAGTACGACCGCCTTCAATTGACGGAAGAACGACTGAAAGCGATGGCTGCCGATATAAAAAACGTAGCAACTCTCCCCTCGCCTTTGGGAAAGGTGCTGAGAGAAACAGTCCGCCCCAATGGGATGAAACTAACGAAAAAGAGTGTTCCCTTCGGAGTTATCGGCGTAATTTACGAGGCGCGCCCCAATGTCACTCTCGATGTATTCTCATTATGCTTGAAAAGCGGGAACGCTTGCATACTGAAAGGCGGAAAAGACGCTCAGGAATCCAACAATGTTCTTGTAAGCATCATACACAGCATATTGAGAAAATTCAAAATCAACCCGCATATCGTAGAATTGCTGCCGCCAAACAAAGAAGCCACCACAGCTCTGCTGACCGCCACTCACTTTGTTGATCTCATTATACCGAGAGGCAGCGGCAACCTCATCAATTTTGTGCGCGAGAATGCCAGAATACCGGTTATCGAAACCGGAGCAGGCATTTGCCACACCTATTTCGATGAGTTCGGAGATGTGCAAAAAGGAGCAGCAATCATACACAATGCTAAAACCCGACGCGTCAGTGTATGCAATGCATTAGACTGTGTCATCATACACGAAAAACGTTTGAGCGAACTACCTGCTCTCTGTCAGAAATTGGCAGAAAAAAAGGTTCTCATTTATGCCGATGAACCTGCATACGAAAGTTTAAACGGACATTATCCGGCGGATTTATTGCAACAAGCCACGAAAGAAAGTTTCGGCATCGAGTTTCTGGATTACAAAATGGCCATAAAGACCGTAAAAAGTTTCGAAGATGCTGTGGGACATATTTACGAAAACAGTTCGAAACATAGCGAATGCATCGTTACCGAAGACAAAGAACGAGCCGCGCTCTTTGGCCGGATAGTAGATGCCGCTTGTGTATATACCAATGTTTCGACTGCATTTACCGATGGCGCGCAATTCGGGCTGGGAGCCGAGATAGGAATCAGTACGCAAAAGCTGCACGCCCGAGGTCCTATGGGACTGGAAGAAATCACATCTTACAAATGGATCATCGAGGGAAACGGACAAACAAGAACTTCATGAGATGGGTATAAGACAACATGAGTAAGAAAAAACGAAATAACAACTAAATAAAAAAGAAAATGAAACAATTTACTTGCGTACAGGATATTGGGGACTTAAAATCTGCTCTTGCAGAGGCATTCGAAATTAAAAAAAACCGTTTTAAATTTGTAGAACTGGGACGGAACAAAACGTTGATGATGATTTTCTTCAACTCAAGCTTGCGCACACGCCTCAGCACCCAAAAAGCCGCAACAAACCTCGGAATGAACGTAATCGTATTGGACATCAACCAAGGGGCTTGGAAGCTGGAAACAGAACGGGGCGTGATTATGGATGGAGACAAGCCTGAACATTTGCTGGAAGCGATTCCCGTCATGGGTTGTTACTGTGATATCATCGGCATACGCTCTTTCGCCCGATTCGAAAGCAAAGAGTTCGATTATCAGGAAACAATTCTTAACCAGTTCATTCAATACTCGGGCAAACCGGTATTCTCGATGGAAGCGGCCACACGCCACCCATTGCAGAGTTTCGCCGATTTAATCACAATCGAAGAATACAAAAAGACTCCGCGCCCCAAAGTAGTATTGACTTGGGCGCCCCACCCGCGTCCGTTGCCGCAGGCTGTTCCTAATTCGTTTGCAGAATGGATGAACGCTACCGATTACGATTTCCTGATCACACATCCCGAAGGCTATGAACTCGACCCGCAATTCGTGGACAATGCCAAAGTGGAGTACGACCAGATGAAAGCATTCGAGGGAGCGGACTTCATATATGCCAAAAGCTGGGCAGCATACACCGGCGACAATTACGGTCGGGTGTTGAGTACCGACCGTAATTGGACCGTCAGCAAGCGGCAAATGGATGTAACCAACAATGCTTTTTTCATGCATTGTCTACCCGTTCGCCGAAACATGATCGTAACGGATGATGTGATTGAAAGTCCACAGTCCATCGTTATTCCCGAAGCTGCGAACCGTGAAATATCAGCCACTGTTGTATTGAAAAGAATGTTGGAACAGATTCCATAACATTCCTAATCCATGAGCCAACCAATTCATTTCTGTCGCAAACAGGCAGACTTCCATACTCTCATATAGCAAAAACAATAGCGACAAGGCATAATACGGTCATTAATTAATATACAATTGAATGCCTTGTCACCATTGTTCTTTTTTTGAAACTAATTTTTTCTAAAAAAAGTACTCACTTTTGTATGAATATAAGAAAAAGGGGTATTTTTGTGCCCATGAAAAAAATAGTTCTAATTATATTTACACTTATTTCGGTCTCTATTCACGCACAGCATCTTTCCAAAGACAGTCTTTCGACAGTGCACATCCAAAAACATCAACGAATACTGCAAAGTCCTCTCTATAGAATCACCCATGCCGGCGTCCCTTTAATTCTTATCGGAGCATTAAACTACGGCAAAGACAAAGATTTCCGTGTTATACGCAATTCATACATCCCCCACTTCCGTTATCATTACGATGATTATTTGCAATACTCTCCGGGGGTGGTCATGCTGGGATTGAAAGCCTTCGGAATAGAAGGCAGAAGTTCGTGGGGGCGATTGCTTGTTTCCGATGCGTTCAGTGCCGGAATCATGGCAGCTACGGTAAATATCCTAAAATATAGTTTCCGTAAGCCCCGTCCCGATGACAGCGGTAACAACTCTTTCCCTTCAGGACATACCGCCACCGCATTCATGTTCGCCACCATGTTGCACAACGAATACGGAACAACCAGGAGCTCTCTATACAGTGTGTTAGGTTATTCGCTTGCCACAGGCACGGCAATCAGTCGGCAACTAAACAACAAGCATTGGTTTTCGGATGTACTGACAGGAGCCGGAATAGGCATCGTATCTACCCAACTGGGATATTATCTGGCCGATCTCATCTTTCGAGGAAAAGGATTCATCCACCCCCAACTTAAGTGGGAGCCCGATATTGAGGACGAAACATACGCCTCATTGGGTATCCAGATGGGATATACTGTCGGCCGAAACAAAATACATTTACCCGAACACATCGACATTGCCGGACAGGGTGGTGCCACATCCTCTCTTTCGACCGCCTGGTTTTTTACTCCGCATTGGGGTATTGGTGGTAAATTTACCATTGCTCAGACTTCTCCCCAAATCCATACAAAACGCTTTTTTGATACTCACCCGGAAATCGAAAAAACAATAGAAAGTTTCGAAGCACGGACCATCAGCTATATCAGTAGCGTCGGAGGAATCCATTACAAGACTAAAATACTTCCGGGATTATACGCAGGAGGAAGCGCAATGGCAGGAGTAGGGTATCCTCGTAATTATCATGTAAACATACGCTATAAAAATCAAGTTCATGCAGAGCCTTTGCTACATTGCGAGTCTCATGTCATACCTAATTTAGATTTAACGGCACACTTCATGCATATAACAGGGAAAAACGCCGGACTAAAATTGTTTGTAAACTATAATATAGGTATCGGGAAAAGCGACTATATTTACTACCCTCCTCATAAAGGGCAAAGTATTGAACCAAAGACAGGAGTACACCGATTCATTTTACACAATTTCAGTATCGGAGCCGAAGTAGCCGCTTTGTTTTGGTAACAAACATCTATGAATGTTTAAATATCCTTTTCGGAAAGTTTGCTGATTAAGGAGAACAACGTTCTACTGATTTTCCTGCCGATTTCCAAGAATTAAATCCTTTTGCAAGTTCAATCACTTGGAACCCCTTGGATAGTAAAATCTTGGCTGCCCGCCTACTCCGCTTTCCACTACGGCAATACACTGCTACCGGACGTTCTTGTGTAAGCAATACCCCCACCATCGACGCAAAAGAATTGTCCAAGACATTAATATTAATGGCTTTGGGAATGTGCCCTTCGGAATATTCTGCCGGCGTACGAACATCCAATCGCTGTACCGCGTCATTCTGAATATAAGATTCGAAGTCTTCGACATTCAGCGATTTAAAATCTCCGTTCTGCATTTGGCAAGCAAAAAACGAAGAAAGGAATAAAATTAATCCTACAGCCCATTGAGTCATTTTATACATAATTTATAACACGCTTAATTTCTGAATATAAAAACAAGAAATCATTTATCTGTAACATTCGGAATGTATTCAAACCCCGGTCGGCAATATCGGTCTGACTCTATAACCTTTCCATCTTCACCATAAGTATGATATTTGAACTTGATTCTAAGAGTCTGACCCGGCCAATCGAGCTTGTATTTTTGCAAAGGGACTGAGACATAAGCTCTCCGATCATAATATGGTTCATCTTCTGCAGCATCGTGAAAAAGAGACAACGTCACAACCTTTTCGGTTCCTTCATGCACAATACTTTCTTCTACCATACCTATCACGTGTTTTTTACCTCCTTTTACTTTAAGGCTTAATATCATATTCAGATAATTTCTACCCATCCAAATACTGACCATAGTTACCGGATCTGTTTTTATTCCCTCAGCATAAGCCGGATCATTGGGCAGTTTGGGTTCAGGAGTAAGCAGTTCTTGCAAAGAGTAAATGATAGCTGCGCTCTTTCCATCTACCAACGTTGCTTCATAATTACTAAGGAGACGCTTAAATGTATTAGGAGAAATCTTTGTATTTGTCCGATCTTTTAAAATCGACATCAGCTCCCCGTTATCTGGAATAAGTAATTGCAAATGTCCATCTTCTCCACCCTTCACAGTTATAAAGCCCAACGAAACAGAAGGATAATGATAATCGTTCTTCTCTTTGCAGGCAGTAAACAGGAAAAGCAGAACCATAAACCAAACAATATGCAAAAAAACTTTTCTCATCGAGTGGCAGCCAAATAATTGATCAAGGGGTTAGCATACATCTGCAACAATTTTTCGCGTAAAAAATCATCATCTTTATCAGACAGCTTGATTTTCTCGAGCTGCTTGTCAATATATGAAAGAAAATGCGCTTTCTCATCAGACGTATACTTCGCTGCAAATGTATCGCTACCGTTCAAAGAATCGCACGCTATATAATTCCCCGGATATATTCGGTAATTCTCGTGAATCCGCTTATCAATACAAGCAGAAATACTCGCAAAAAGCTCCGGTTTAGGCAACGAGCGATCCATCAAGGCCAACTCATCATTGATACAGGGAGCCACATGAAAATGCACTCTTCCTTTATATCCGAAAAGTCCCGTCTCCATACTCACCAAGTCGTCTTGAGTGGTCTTTTTATATTCTTCTACATCTCTTTTCAGCTGAAACTCCCGAGCTTTCAGAAAATCGCAAGGATCATATTCGTACGAAATAGACAAAGGAGCAATATTCATTTCCATCAAACGGTCTACAACATCACCTTCGCCTCCCATCACCAACATTTTCAAAACACTGTCTTGCGTACGGTCGTTCGAATCTTTTGCCCTTCCTTCCCGCTGTGCAATCCAAATCGATTGTTTTTTCTCGGTAATGGTATAGTGCATGTAACGGGACATCCGAGCAGAAGAGTCGAGCATCGGGCGCATGGTGAGTGCCCGTTGTACAATAAACGACTTATTGATACGTACCAACTTCTTAATCCAGGGATAGATCAACAAGTTATCACCAATGGCTATCTCAACAGTATCCTTTCCCTGCTGAACCAACAGAACGGAAAGGAAACCCGAATCGAGGATAATATCCCGATGATTCGACATATAAGTATAGGCCTTTCCCTCATCCGGCAAAGCCGTATGATCCAATGTGAGTCCGGCTGTATGCTCACTTGCTATCTTCCACAGAATACCGTAACCGAAAGTTTTCTGGAAATCCAACTTAGTCTTACAAGTACGCATTTTCTCAGCCAGAAATTCAAAAGGCACATTCGGCACCGCAGTAGAGGCAGCCTTTTGAAAAGCCGGATCAGCAATCAATTCCTCCAAAATTTGAGGAAGCTCCTCGTCGTGATAAGGACGAATTTCATCAAACTCTGTTCTATCCATTATTAAATAAGTATTAAGAGTCAAGCATTAAGTATTGTATTAAGACTCACAGCCTCTTCTGAGGACAAAGTTAATACTTTCTACTTAATACTCAATATCTAATCTAAAATTGATTCTCTATTATATCTGTCATTATATTCTTTATATCTAAACCGGCAGCACGCACTTGTTGTGGAATAAAGCTTGTCGCGGTCATTCCCGGAGTAGTATTCACTTCCAGTAAATTGATTTTTTCACCTTCGGTTACAATATAATCCACGCGGATAATGCCCGAACAGCCCAATATATCATAAATAGCCGACGTCAATTTTTGTATCCGGTGCGTCAATTCTTCAGAAATCCGTGCGGGAGTAATCTCATCGACCTGTCCGTTGTATTTAGCGTCGTAATCAAAGAATTCATTATGTGTAACCACTTCCGTAGGAGGAAAAGCCACGCTTTTTTCTTTCGTTTTATAACATCCGCAGGTCAGCTCCGTACCTTCCATAAACGCTTCGACAAGCACCTCATCCGCTTCTTCGAAAGCTTTGTTAATGGCGGGCTGTATCTGTTCTTTCGTTTTTACTTTAGTCACTCCGAAGCTCGAACCGCCAAGACTAGGCTTAATAAAACAAGGTAAACCTATGTTCCGCAACACATCCTCGTCAGAAACTGACTGTCCGCAACGTAGCAATAACGATTCGGCCACACGGATTCCAAAAGCTTTCAGATATTGATTACAGGCAAACTTATTGTATGTAATCGCCGCCGCTAAAACCCCACTACAAGAATAGGGTATTTTCAGCATATCGAAATATCCTTGCAACCGTCCGTCTTCCCCCGGAGTACCATGAATAGTGATGTAAGCAAAATCAAAGCGAATTTTTTGCCCGCCCTGCATAAAGCTGAAGTCATTACGATCCACTGCTGCCTTTGTTCCGTCCGGTAATTGGACTTCCCAACGCAAACCTTGCATTTCAACAATATACAGTCTGTATTTCTCCTTGTCTATAAAGGAGTATATTCCCTGTGCACTACGCAGAGATACATGAAATTCGGAGGTGTCTCCTCCTGCTACGATAGCAATTGTGCGTTTCATCCTAATTCTCTATTACTTATATAACTTCTCCACTTCTCAATAAGTCGTTCCATATCGTCCGGAAGCTCGGAGGTAAAATGCATTTTTTCTCCGGTAACCGGATGCACAAAGCCCAGAGTCATGGCATGCAAAGCCTGACGGGGACAAATGTCGAAGCAATTGTTCACAAACTGTTTGTATTTACTAAAATGGGTTCCTTTCAGAATTTCATGCCCGCCATAGCGTTCGTCATTGAAAAGAGTATGTCCGATGTGTTTCATATGGACACGGATTTGATGGGTACGTCCGGTTTCAAGCATACATTCCACCAAAGTAACATATCCGAATCTTTCCAATACACGGTAATGAGTAACAGCATGCTTTCCTTGCTCAGGATCGGACATGACGGCCATCTGCATCCGGTCTTTCGGGTTGCGGGCAATATTACCGGTGACGGTTCCTTCGTCCTGCTCCACATTGCCCCATACCAAAGCGCGATATTTACGTTGAGTAGTTTTATTATAAAACTGAATTCCAAGATTAGTTTTGGCATCGGGGGTCTTGGCGATAACCAAAAGGCCAGACGTATCTTTATCTATCCGGTGCACAAGCCCCACATGCGGATCATTGGCGTCGTAATCGGGAACATCTTTCATGTGCCAGGCCAATGCGTTAACCAGCGTGCCGTGATAATTTCCATGCCCCGGATGAACGACCAGCCCGGCCGGTTTGTTAACCACCATCACATAACTGTCTTCATATACAATATCCAAAGGAATATCTTCGGGAATAATTTCGTTTTCATAACGAGGGCGATCCATCATTACGGTAATGACATCGAGCGGCTTCACTTTATAGCTGCTCTTCACCGGTTTGCCGTTGGCCATCACGAATCCGTCTTCGGCTGCTTTCTGGATACGGTTGCGGGAAGCATTGACAATGCGTTCGAACAGATATTTATCAACCCTGACCATGCTCTGCCCCTTGTCTACAACTACACGGAAATGCTCGTAAAGTTGGGCTTCGTCACCGACCGGTTCTATCTCATCCAATTCATTATCCAGTTCTTCCGGAAAACTTTCCTCCATCATGCGAATCTGTTTCTGTAATTGTTCCTGTTAAAACCAGCTGTCATCCTCAGCAGAAGATGACTCCGGTGAAGAAGATTTCATCGTTTCTACCGCAGCGGCAATTGAGTCCTCTTTTGCTTCACCCGATCCGCTTCCTACCATCAGCGTCAGAAAAGCTCCCATAGGAACCTTCTCGCCGGCAACCAATTGCCGACCCTGATATTTTACACCGTAGACCCAATCTCTTTCTCCGCTCACTAATTGAACTTTATCCAATTTAAAACCGGCGGCAAGAAGTTTTGCCTGCGCCTGGCGATAAGAGCTGTTATCCGCTACATCAGGCACCGGGCGTAGCGGAATATTCCTAGTATTGACAGTCAAATAAATCATACGTCCTTCTTTCACCTTGTGCCCCGCTGCAGGATTAAGGTCAAGAATAACCCCCGCCGGCTTGTCTTTCACATAGTTCGAATCGGCTACCATATATTCCAGCCCATGATTACGCAACATTGCAGACGCTTCTTGAATCGTCATCTCTTTTACATCAGGAACAATTACTGCTTCACCGTGTCTGGTATACACATCGAGTCCCTTCAAGGCAACGAACAGTATCAACAACACCACTGCAATCATAGCAATGATGTTCAGCCAGAAATATTTATTGGTTTTAAAAGAAAAGAATTCTTTGATTGTCATACGTTCTGCTGTTAATCTGCGCCAAAGATACGACAAAATAGTTGATTTTTTGAAAAGTGACCGATGAAAATATCGAAAAGTGTCAAGAAAATAAAAAAGGCAGAGTTTTTACCTCTACCTTTTCCTATTCCTTTATCGACTGAGAATCAGTTCTTCTGTCCGTTGTACTCATCGGAAACGGTCAGTTTCTTTCTTCCTTTAGCACGGCGAGCAGCTAATACTCTGCGACCGTTGGCCGTTGCCATTCTCTCACGGAAACCGTGTTTGTTCTTTCTCTTTCTGTTAGAGGGTTGAAATGTTCTTTTCATTACTGTATCTTGTTTTATGTTATTATTCCACGTAATCGGGCTGCAAAAATAGACACTTTTTTTAAATTAACCAAGAGATAATTCATTTTTTACTCCAAAGTTTTTGTGTTTTCTACTGATTTAGATTACTTTTGCATCCGATTTGAAACAAGATTAAATCAGTAATAATAATATAAAAAAATTATAGAAGTATGATTAATGCTCAAGACATCAAAAACGGAACATGTATCCGTATGGACGGAAAGCTCTATTTCTGCATTGAGTTCTTACACGTGAAACCGGGAAAAGGGAACACTTTCATGCGTACCAAGCTGAAAGATGTGGTTAGTGGATACGTCATCGAACGCCGTTTCAACATCGGCGAAAAACTGGAAGATGTACGTGTAGAACGTCGTCCTTACCAGTTCTTATACAAAGAAGGAGAAGACTATATCTTCATGAACCAGGAGACTTTCGACCAACATCCCATTGCCCACGACCTTATCAACGGTGTAGATTTTCTGCTCGAGGGCATGGTGCTCGAAGTTGTTTCCGACGCTTCTACCAAAACCGTACTTTATGCCGACATGCCTATCAAGGTTCAGATGAAAGTCACCTATACCGAACCGGGATTGAAAGGCGATACGGCAACCAATACGCTGAAACCCGCGACAGTAGAGTCAGGCGCTACCGTACGTGTTCCATTATTTATTAGCGAAGGTGAAACGATTGAGATAGACACTCGCGACGGTTCTTACGTAGGCCGTGTAAAAGCATAAAATGTCATACCAATGACACAAAGAAACGGTGGATTTGCAAAAGCATCTCCGCCGTTTTTTATTATCTTTGTCCATCATAAACTTAACATCATAAGAAATGAAAAGAATTATTTACACATTATTATTTGTCCTTATTTCCGTCGCAGCCAACGGACAGGCCAAATATGTATTCTATTTCATCGGCGATGGAATGGGAGTCAATCAAGTGAACGGCACAGAAATGTATGCCGCCGAACTCCAAAACGGAACAATCGGCGTGCAGCCTTTATTATTTACGCAATTTCCGGTGGCAACCGTAGCGACAACCTTTTCCGGAACCAATTCAGTGACGGATTCTGCTGCGGCGGGAACGGCGCTGGCGACAGGAAAAAAGACATACAATCACGCCATTTCGGTAGATCAGGACAAAAATCCGATTCAGACATTGGCGGAAAAAGCCAAAAGGGCGGGGAAAAAAGTGGGCGTAACCACTTCGGTCAGCGTAGATCATGCCACGCCCGCTGCGTTCTATGCCCATCAGCCCGACCGGAATATGTATTATGAGATTGCGCTCGACCTTCCGAAAGCCGGCTTCGACTTTTATGCGGGAGGAGGTTTCCTGAAACCGAACAAAACTTTCGAGAAAAAAGACGCCCCCGATATTTTCCCGATCTTCGAAGAAGCCGGATATACCGTAGCTCGCGGATACAACGATTATAAGAACAAAGCCTCAAAAGCAGAGAAAATGATCCTTATTCAAGAAGAAGGCGCTTCACCTTCGTGCCTGCCTTATGCCATCGACCGCAAACCGGGCGACCTGACATTGGCTCAAATCACGGAAAGCGCCATCGACTTCCTGACAAAGGACAACAAAAAAGGCTTCTTCCTCATGGTGGAAGGCGGAAAGATCGACTGGGCTTGTCATTCGAACGATGCCGCCACCACATTCAAAGAGATACAGGATATGGACGACGCTATCAAAGTGGCCTATGAATTCTATAAAAAACACCCGAAGGAAACGTTGATTGTTGTTACCGCCGACCACGAAACCGGTGGTATCGGCTTGGGAACAGGCAGATACGAGCTGAACCTGAAAGCACTGCAATATCAAAAGCAGTCTGCCGATGAACTGTCTCGTCACATCAGCGAATTGAGAAAAACGAAAGATAACAAGGTGACTTGGGAGGATATGAAGGCGTTTCTGGGAGAAAAGATGGGATTCTGGAAAGAACTGCCCGTTTCGTGGGAACAGGAGAAGATGCTGCGCGACGAATTTGAAAAGTCATTCATCAAACACAAGGTGGTATATGCCGAAAGCCTGTACTCAAAAAGCGAGCCTATGGCAGCCTGCGCCAAGAAAGTGATGAACGAAATAGCCATGGTGGGCTGGGTAAGCGGAGGACACTCCGCCGGATATGTTCCGGTATTCGCCATCGGAGCCGGCTCTCAACTGTTCGGAGAAAAGATCGACAACACGGAGATTCCCAAACGTATCGCCAAAGCGGCAAAATATTAACCGTCGGCATAATACATCGTTTTATATAAAGCAAACCGCCTTTCAGCATTTCTCTCAAACAGGCTGAAAGGCGGTTTGCCGCTTTCGGGCTAAACTTTCGTTTCGCCCTCGACAAAATTCTCCAGAAAAAGATTCTCTCCGTCGAACACTGCGTACGAAAAATAACGAATCCAGTCGCCTAAAATCAACACACGGGCAGTAGCGCTTAGCATCAAGTCCAATTCGATATGCCGATGCCCGTAGAGGAAAAAATTAATAGTGGGATGACTCTTCAAATATTCTTTGGTGTATAGCACCAGATATTCTTTATCTTCTCCCATATAGTCGGGTTCCTTTCCATCCATCCGCTTTTGCCGGCTATGCTTCGCCCACGTCAATCCCAACTCAACACTCCAGCGGGGATGCAATGCAGAGAAAAGTTTCTGCAAGGTCGTACTGTGAAAAAGTCTTCTCAGCAGTTTGAACTTATGATCGGGATCGCCCAATCCGTCACCATGCGCCAGATAGAATTCCTTTCCATAAATCTCCACCGTCAGCGGTTCGCGATGAACAATCACCCCGCACTCTTTCGTCAGATAATCGCCGCACCAGATATCGTGGTTGCCTATAAAAAAATGAACTTCCACCCCCATATCCGTAAGCTCGGAGAGCTTTCCCAAGAAGCGGGTATATCCTTTGGGCACGACCAAACGGAATTCATACCAGAAGTCGAACATGTCTCCCAGCAAATAAACGGCAGCAGCTTGATGCTTGATGCTATCGAGAAAATTCACCAAACGCCTTTCATGAGTCCGCCCGTGCTCAATGGCACGTGAACCCAGATGCGCGTCGGAAAGGAAATAAACGTTTTTCATTCGGCGGTAACGATTAACGGCTCGCAAACGGCGATTATAAAAAGCCCAGTTCCAGTTTCGCTTCTTCACTCATCATGTCTTTGTCCCATTCCGGTTCGAACACCAGATTGATGGTCGTGGATTTCACTCCCTCCACCGAGTCTACCTTCTGCCGGACATCTTCCATGATAAAATCGGCAGCCGGACAGTTGGGTGCGGTCAGCGTCATGTCTATCACAACATCCCCGCTATCCGCCACATCGATTTTATAGATCAGACCGAGTTCGTATACGTCCACCGGAATTTCCGGATCGTATACGGTTTTCAACATCGCCACTATTTTTTCTTCTATCTGAAACTTCTCCATAAAGCTTTCTACATTTAAATTCGAACAGCAAAGATAAGAATAAATTCGTTTAGAGGAGCCCCTCATCGGCAAAACTGTAATACCGCCCCTCACAAACAATAACGTGGTCTATCAGATGAATGTTCATTGTGCCCGCCGCCTTACGGATATGTTCCGTCAATGTGCGGTCGGGCTGACTGGGCAAAACATTGCCCGAAGGATGATTGTGGACGACAGCCATCTGCGTCGCCCGTTGAAGCAATGCCTCACGCAAAATAGTCCGCACGTCGGCATACGTCCCGTCGATGCCGCCGGTGCTTATCCTTACCTTATCTATCACTTTTGCCGCCTGATTCAAAAGCAACACCCAAAACTCTTCTTGCTCCAAATCGCACATCAACGGGTGGAAAAGATCGTATATGTCTTTAGAACATTCGATTTGACGCCTCACTTCCGCTTCCTGCAACTTCCGCCTCTTGCCCAGCTCCAGAGCCGCCATCACGGTAATGCTTTTGGCAGGCCCCATGCCTTTGAAACGAGAGTAATCCCGCACTTCCCATTTCGCCAAAGAGTTGAGATTATTATCGCAACTGAGCAGAATGCGCCGCATAAGTCCTACGGCGCTTTCATCGGTATTTCCGGAACCTATCAGAATGGCAAGCAACTCGGCGTCGCTCAAGGCTTGCGCTCCTTTTTCCATCATTTTCTCACGCGGACGGTCTTCTATCGCCCACTGATTGATAGACAGTTTGTGTTTTGCTTTCATTTCAATTTACATTTTCCCGCCTCTCCGTAGGCCGACCTCAGCGAAGCAGAGACGGAACAAGATTTGTGTTCATAGTTTTTTGTATGCTGTTTTCCCGCAACTCAGCAGAGAACCTTACTCATTGATAGAAATTCTTACGAAAAGCCTCGAATTCCTCCCTGCCAAGCACACAACGCTGCCACCATGCCCGCCAGAAACCGGTGCCATAGCCTATCAGCTGGATAAAAGCGGCGGCAATGGAGTAAAAGCCTATACGCAAACTTTTATTCTGCCATGCGGCATCGGCAAAAACCAGTAGGGCGTAAAGCAAAAGAGGCATGACGCTGTAGCCGCAAAAAGGAAATGCCAACAACAGTACCGCAGTACCCAAAGTAAACAAAGCCGGAAGAAGATGTACAAGTTTGAGCGATTCGGGATACTTCTTATACAGGTTGATGCGGGCAATGCCCGAATTGTGCACCTGCTTAAAGAACTTTTTCAAATCCGTCCGCCGCTTATGATACACCCATGCGTCGGGAAAGAGACGACAGGCATAGCCCGCTTTGAAAATACGGATGCTGAAATTGATGTCTTCGCCGAACCGCATCCGGGAAAAACCTCCCAACTCCCGGTAGACTTCAGTACGAATACCCATATTAAAGCTGCGGGGATAGAATTTATCCATCTTCTTTTTCCCGCCGCGGATACCGCCTGTGGTAAAAAACGACGTCATCGAATAATTGATGGCTTTCTGGATGTCGGTAAAAGATTCGTGGGCGCGGTCGGGACCGCCGAAAGCATCGGCCGCCTCACTTGCCAGTTCCCTCTCCACCGCTTCGAAGAATCCTTCGGGCAGAATGACATCGGAATCCAAAATAATCAGATAATCGCCGCTACTCCGCTCCGCTCCGTAATTGCGGGTCTGCCCCGGTCCGGAATTAGGCTTAAAGAAATAGCGCACTGCCAACATCTCCCGATACCTTTCAACCACTTGTTCGCAAGATAGTGTAGAGCCGTCTTCCACCACGATAACCTCGAAGTCGGTGAAATGTTGCCGGGTTAAGCTCCGAAGCAGTTCATCCACTTCATCCGGACGGTTGTAAACCGGCACAATGACTGAATAGCGCATAAAAATAACTGTTTTAAATTCAATCACAAATTAAGAGAAAAAAAAGGAATCGGGAAAAAGAATCGGTCAAAACTATCCGCCGAAGAGCATCCAAAGGGCAAGCATCCGGAGATAATCCCGGCCTAACCACCCAAAAATCCGCAGGGAAGAGACCTACAGAGTGCTTCTGAAAAGCTTTGTTTACTCCGCCAACCGCCTGTTTAATTTACATTTGCAACTGCATTGCCGTGCCAAAGAAAAAGAACACGCCGAACTACAAAAAAAAAGCCGGCGGGCTTTGAAAAAAACACGGCGGGCTTTGAAATCAAACACGCTGATGTTTGAAATGAAAGGCGGCGGGCTTTTCAAACAAGCATGAAAGAGATGCAAAAAAAGACCGGGACATGGATTTTCCGGTCTTCAAAATCAAAAAAAATCGATTCATTGTATTTCTTGCTTTTTGCGTAAAAAAGCACCGAAATACTCATACTGCAATCATATCACGAGCAATCGGCCTCGCCACATCCGCAAGAGATCAACCAATCGGCATATCCATCCACTTCGGCATATTCCCCGCATATATCAATATAGCTGTATGCCATAGTCAAATCGGCCCGGATGTTCGGATAGAATTCTTCCAACTGCTGCTGGAGCTCTTCGGGGGTGATACCATTTTCCATATTACTTCCTCTAAAGATATATAAACAACTTGCTTCATAGTCCTTGCCGGTCAAATATCGGCTACATAAAGCCCGGCAATTGCATGCCAGAAGCATAAGGATTCTCTTATCTGTCTCACAAATATAATGCACTGATGATTGTAAAACAAGCCCCTTAGCCCTTTTCTGTCTTTTTCATTTTATTCTCGCCGGAAACAGTTTGTACCCTTTCAACTTGTTGATGATAACCAACATGCGTTGCAATCTTTCTATTTTTCTACCCATATATGATATCGATTTGAAATTGCTGCAAACAAAGATAGCAAGGGCAGACGACAAAACATGTCGTCAACAAAAATAATTCCCCTTCTTTTTCGCTATCCTGCCGCAGGGCAGCGAAAAACAAGGGGAATGCTATAAACTCTTTGTTTTCGTTATTTGCTCACGATAGCCATGGTATCGGACGCAATCACCAGCTCTTCGTCGGTAGGAATCACCACGACTTTCACTTTCGAGTCGTCGGCGGAAATTACAGCTTCCACGCCACGCACACTGTTTCTCGACTTATCCATTTTAACGCCCATGAACTCGAGACCCTCGCACACCGCCGCACGGCAAGATGCCTGATTCTCACCCACGCCACCGGTAAAGACAATGGTGTCGACACCGCCTAAAACAGCGGCATACGCGCCTACGTATTTCTTGATGCGATGGAAATACATTTTTTCTGCCAAGATGGCTTGTTTGTTTCCGGCTGCCACAGCAGATTCTATCTCGCGCATATCGCTCGAAATACCGGAAATACCCAACACACCGCTCTTTTTATTCAAAAGATTGGAAACTCCGGTCGTGTTCAAGCCTTCCTTTTCCATGATGAAAGTAACCGCTCCGGCATCGATGTCACCGCTGCGTGTTCCCATCATCAAGCCCTCGAGCGGAGTCAATCCCATCGTGGTATCCATACATTTGCCGTCTTTGATGGCAGCGATAGAACCTCCGTTGCCGATGTGGCAAGTGATGATTCTTTGTCCTTCGGGTTTTACACCCAGAAACTCGCACACACGTTGCGAAACGTAACGGTGAGATGTTCCGTGGAACCCATAGCGACGCACGCCGTACTTCTCATAAAGTTCGTAAGGAATGGCATATAAGTAAGCATAGTCGGGCATGGTCTGATGGAAGGCCGTATCGAACACACCTACCTGCGGCACGTTTGGAAGAATGGCGGTAATCGCGTTCACACCTTTTAGGTTGGCGGGATTGTGCAGAGGCGCCAGATCGTTGCAGGCAATGAAAACATCCAGCACTTCTTTGTTCAGCAGCACCGATTCGCTAAAGCGCTCGCCTCCGTGAACCATACGGTGTCCCACCGCATCAATCTCATCCAATGATTTGATGGCGCCGTATTCCGGAGAGGCCAACGTATTCAGGATAAATTCCACACCTACGGTATGCTCGGGAATGTCTTTCTCCAACACTTTCTTGCTCCCGTCGGGCAATGTCAGCTTCAGGAACGAACCCTTCAAACCTATTTTCTCGATTCCTCCTTGCGCGATAACTTCTTTACTGTCCATATCGAACAGTTTATATTTAATAGACGAACTGCCACAGTTCAGTACTAAAATCTTCATGCTTCTAATTTTAAATAATTAATGACAAATGGTTACAAGCGAAGAACTCAACGAGTGTTCTTTGCGGCGATGGCCTGATTGGCCGTAATGGCAATCATCCGATACACATCTTCGATGGAACAACCGCGAGAGAGGTCGTTCACCGGACGGGCGATACCCTGCAAGATAGGCCCTACCGCATCGGCATGTCCCAAACGCTGCACCAATTTATAAGAAATGTTTCCAACTTCGAGGCTCGGAACTACCAACACATTTGCTTCTCCCGCCACATGCGATCCCGGAGCTTTGCTTGCTCCGATCTCGGGAACGAGAGCGGCATCCGCTTGCATTTCACCATCCAAATCGAGCGTGGGCGCCATTTCTTTGGCAATCTTGGTGGCTTCTATCACCTTGTCTACCACTTCATGTGTAGCGGAACCTTTTGTAGAGAAGCTCAGCATCGCTACTTTCGGACTCTCGATGCCTGCAACCGCTTTTGCTGTTTGAGCCGTACAAACGGCAATCTGTGCCAACTGGTTCGCGTCCGGAACCGGAGTAACAGCCACGTCGCCCATCAGCAACAGTCCGTTCTTTCCACATTCGGGAGCGTGTGTAAGCAACAACATCGCACCTGAGACACAAGTGATACCCGGTGCAGTTTTAATAATCTGCAAGGCCGGACGAAGAACGTTTCCGGTAGTGTTGCGAGCACCTGCCAATTGTCCGTCGGCATCGCCGCTCTTAATCATCAAGCAACCATAGAACAAGGGATCGCTCGTCAGCTTACGAGCCTCTTCAATCGTCATTCCCTTCTTCTTACGAAGCTCGCACAAAAGTTGCGCGTATTCCTCGTGTTTGGGTGAAGTCTCAGGATTGATAATTGTAGCCTTACAAATATTCCCTAATCCCCATTTTACTGCCAACTCATTAATCTCATCCGGATTACCCAACAAGACAAGGTCTGCAACTTCGTCTGTCAAAATCTGATTGGCAGCTTTCAATGTACGCTCCTCCGTTCCTTCCGGAAGAACAATGCGTTGGCGGTTTGCTTTTGCCCGCTCAACGATCTGGTTGATTAAATTAAGCATAGATATATTTAATGTATGTTATAAAAATCGAGACAGCTTACTATTTGCACTGCAAAAGTACTGAATTTTGTAATATCCACATTACAAAAACTTTCTATTTTAATTCCCAAATCTAAAATATTATAATATTTAACACTGTGCTTCTATTTTTCCTATCTTTGCACTGTTTTTCAACTATCAACAGATTATTAGTATGATACGTCAGTGCGCCATTTTATTTGGCTGTTTGGCTTTGGGTGAATTAATCGTTTATCTCACGGGGGTTAAGCTCCCGTCCAGCATCATCGGTATGCTGCTTCTCACTCTTTTCCTAAAATTAGGTTGGATTAAACTTCACTGGGTACAGGGAATGTCCGACTTTCTGGTAGCTAACTTAGGATTCTTCTTTATTCCTCCGGGAGTGGCGCTGATGCTATATTTCGACATCATCGCCGCACAATTCTGGCCGATTGTTATCGCCACCATAATCAGCACCGCCCTTGTTTTAGCCGTCACCGGATGGGTTCATCAATTAACACGTAAAATCAAATGAGCTTCTTAGAAAATAAATTCTTTCTGTTGGCAATCACCTTTGGAATATTCTTTTTTGCCAAACTGCTCCAAAAGAAAACAGGGCAAGTATTGTTAAACCCGATACTGCTGACCATCGCCATTCTGATTATTTTCCTCAAAATAACGGGCATATCTTACGAAACTTACAATGAAGGCGGACATCTCATCGAATTTTGGTTGCGCCCGGCAGTTGTAGCTTTGGGGGTTCCTCTATATCTTCAGCTGGAAACTATCAAAAAACAACTGGTACCTATTTTATTGTCGCAATTGGCAGGCTGCATTGTGGGAGTCATTTCGGTTGTACTGATAGCCAAACTTATGGGAGCTTCTCAAGAAGTAATTCTTTCATTGGCTCCCAAATCGGTAACCACTCCTATCGCAATGGAAGTCACCCAAACGATAGGCGGTATCCCTTCACTTACAGCAGCAGTCGTCGTAGCAGTAGGTTTGCTGGGAGCTGTTTGCGGTTTTAAAACCATGAAGGTAATGCGTGTAGGCAGTCCGATAGCGCAAGGACTCTCTATGGGAACTGCCGCTCATGCGGTGGGCACATCCACAGCAATGGACGTGAGTAAAAAATACGGTGCATACGCCAGTTTAGGATTAACGCTGAACGGGATATTCACAGCACTGCTGACTCCTACCATTTTGCGGCTGTTGGGAATATTGTGACAACAAAACCATCAAATTATCCGTTATATAATGCGTAAAACTAAAAAAAAGAATTCATGATTCCATTCAAAGATATCACATTAGCGGATAAAGACATAATCACATCATTCACCTTAAACAGCAGACGACGCAACTGCGACCTTTCATTCTCCAATCTTTGCAGCTGGAGATTTCTGTATAATACACAGTTTGCCGTCGTGGATGATTTTCTTGTATTCAAATTCTGGGCCGACGACCAATTGGCTTACATGATGCCCGTAGGAAACGGCGATCAGAAATCCATTCTTTACAAACTGATTGAAGATGCCGGAAAAGAAGGACAGCCGTTTTGCATGTTGGGTGTCTGCTCCGATATGCGGAAAGAGCTTGAAACAGTATTGCCCGACCGGTTTACTTTTACAGAAGATCGTGATTACGCCGATTACATCTATCTGAGAAGCGACCTTTCCACACTGAAAGGAAAAAAATTCCAACCGAAACGGAACCATATCAACCGATTCCGCAATACATATTCCGACTACGAATATATTCCGATAACTCCCGATCTTATCGAGGAATGCTTGAAACTGGAGGCCGAATGGTGCAAGGCAAACGATTGCGACCAGCACGAGGGAACAGGAAACGAACGCCGCGCTCTGGTGTATGCCTTACATAATTTCGAAGCAATCGGACTCACAGGCGGTATCCTGCGCGTCAACGGACAAATCGTGGCATTCACTTTCGGCATGCCCATCAACCACGAAACATTCGGCGTGCATGTGGAAAAGGCAGACACCCGAATAGACGGGGCATACGCCATGATTAACTATGAATTCGCCAACCACATCCCCGAACAATACGTTTACATCAACCGAGAAGAAGACTTAGGAATAGAAGGCCTGCGCAAAGCAAAACTCTCGTACCAACCGGTAACGATTCTGGAGAAACACATGGCTTGTCTCAAAGATCATCCGATAAATGAAATAAGATGGTAACAACAAGAAGCATGAAAGAGAAAGTTAAAACACTGTGGAGCATATGCTTCAATGACAGCAAAGCATTCATTGACATGTACTTCCGCTTACGTTATAAAAGTAATGTCAACATAGCCATCGAAAGCGGGGGAGAAATCATATCCGCCCTGCAAATGCTTCCCTACCCGATGACTTTCTGTGGAAACACAGTGCAGACTTCTTATGTTTCCGGCGCTTGCACGCATCCGGACTTTCGCGGGAAAGGCGTGATGCGTGAGCTTCTCTCTCAGGCGTTTGCCCGGATGTTTCACGGTGAAGTGCTTTTCAGCACATTGATTCCCGCCGAACCGTGGCTATTCGACTACTATAAACAGATGGGATACGCCTCCGTGTTCGGATACTCCATTCAGGAAATATCGATTCCCGATACTCCACCCTTGGGAAAGATAAAAGTGAAAATCGTAACCAAATCACAGAAAGAGGTTTATCAATATCTGAATCGGAAACTTTCCGAACGGGCTTGCTGCATTCAGCATACCGCCGAAGACTTCCGGGTAATCATGACCGATCTGTCCATCAGCGGGGGGATACTGTTCACCGCCAAGCAAGATGAAACAATTAAAGGACTGGCTATCTTGTATAAACGCGAAAAGGGATGGATTATCAACGAATTATTTGCCGACACACAAGAAATAGAACACAACCTGTTGCTCCATATAAAGAAGCAGATAGGCGAAGAACGGATCACCCGGCTACTGCCTTCGGAAGAAACGCCTCCACCCCATTTACTGGGTATGGCACGCATCATCAATCCGAAAAAAGTATTGGATCTATACGCCACCGCTTTTCCGGAAGAAGAAATGCAATTGGAACTCACCGACAAGCAGTTGTCTGTAAACAATGGCTATTACTATCTGTGCAACGGGAAATGCATGTTCAGCACGGAGCGTCTGCCCGGCCGCCATCTCTCCATGGACATAAGCGAACTGACGAAAAGAATCCTGCTTCCGCTCAGGCCCTACATGAGTTTAATGCTGAACTGACCTTTCACATCCGGCAACTTCGGGCAAAATCACCCTCCGAAGCGACAGGTAGAAACGAAAGGGCGTATCGAAACCTTTGCAAAACAGCCTCTTTTGTCGGCAACAAGCATCTATTACCTTTCAGCGTCGAGAAACCGGTTCGCACCTTAACAAAGAAACTCGCAACTAAATGTTTTTTGTTTGCGCTCATACCGCAAACCATTTAAGAGTCGAATTACGCACAGCGCCATGTGCGAAACAAATCCCGGCCGATTGAAAGTCTTGAATAAGCAAACCGACCGGGATTCGGATAAATAGAAACCTGCGAAGAACAGAACTTTCTGAGCATCGACAGGCAACTATCCTTTACAATCCGCTGAAATCTACGCCTTCGAATACCAGTGAGGGAATCCGCCACGAAGAATTCAGTCGCGGATCGTTGCCTGTTTCGACAAGAGAACTCCACAACGTGATCATATTACCCGTAATATTCATCTCCGAAACAGGCTGTGTCAGTTTTCCGCCCTCTATCAGAAAACCTTCGATACCGTAAGAAAAGTCTCCGGTAGAACTGTTGCAGTTGCCGCCATTGAAGCCTGTTACCAAAATACCCTTATCGATATCGGCAACCAATCCTTCCAAATTCTTATTTCCGGTGTTCATCACCAGAATAGACGCTGAGCTGATTGTCGGATCGACTTCCATTTTCCCGGCGTTATAAGTATCTATGAAGTAAGTGTTCAACACACCTCTATCGAAAATGGCCCGACGCTCCGTAGCGATTCCCTCATTATCGAAATAACGTGCTCCGAAAGCCTTCACCAAATGAGGGTCGTCCGTCAATGTCAGACGGTCGCTCCCCACTTTCTCATGCAGTTTGTTGAGCAGAAAAGAATTCTTTTGTTGCAACGCTCCTCCGTTCAAAGCACTCATCAACGGTCCCAACAACCGGCCGGTGTTCATCGGGTCTACCACCATCGTGTATTTTCCCGATTGCACTTTCTTTTGTCCCAGCTTACGCAACACTCTTTCCAAAGCCTTCTGCCCGATTCCTTTTTTTATCAGATCGTCGATGTATAAAGAAGACTCATACCAATAAGAGGAAGGGCGGGCTTCCCCTTCGCCTTTGATGGTTACGCTTGCAGAAAGAGAATACCACGTATTTTTCGTTTCTCCCTCAAACCCATTGCTTATTAAACGATATGCGGCATTCTCTCCGTCGTTGTAAGAAGAAGACACGGAAATTACACGATCGTCTTTCCCCATCGCTTCTTCCGCCACCGCCTTTGCCAACGCCACCTTATCGTCGGGATCGATGGAAGAGAACTTACTGTCCGACAATTGCAAATCGGGCTTTCCACCTTTATAGTAACGTTCCGGATCGGGCAACACGCGGGCCTTGTCTTCCGCCAGATAGCGTGTCGAATCGATACCGTTCTTGATGAACGTTTCCAGTTCTTTCCTGTCCAGACGGTTTGTAGAAATGCTTCCGTACCTGCCGTCTACATATAAAGAAACATTGAGTCCTCCTTCGGTAGCCTGTTGCAGAGTTTCCATTTTGGCATCCCTCAGTTCGAACGATGTGTTTGAAGAAGAATACAAAAGAACCTTTGCCGCCTGACATCCGTTCCTTAAAGCGTAGTCCATCGCCCACTGCGCCAACTTCTTATTATTATCTGTAATCATAGATTCGTCTTTTAAAAGAGATTAATGGTTAGTTAAAGTTTCAGCTTTCGCCGCCCACAGTCAGTTTGCTGACCAAGGCAGACGGCATACCGCAGGTTACAGGACACGATTGCCCGTCCTTGCCGCAAGTCCATGTGCCATTATCCACTTTCGCGTTCGTACCTACCATCGTGATATCCGCCAAAGCTTTCGGGCCATTTCCTATGATATTTATATCTTTGACAGGCTGTGTCAGTTTCCCGTCTTCAATCATATAGCCCGACTTCACGAAGAACGTAAAGTCGCCCGCGCCAATCTGCACCTCCCCATTGGTAAAGTTGTTCACAAATATCCCTTTCTTCACCGAAGCTATGATATCCGCCTCATCTACATTGCCCGCTTCCATGTATGTGGCCCGCATGCGGGGAATCGGCATATTGCGGAAAGACTCCCGCCGTCCGTTCCCGGTCGGCTCCACTCCGTAATGCTTGGCGCTGATACGGTCGTGTATATAGCTTGTCAGCACCCCCTCTTTTATCAGATAAGTCTTTTGTCCTTCAGCACCCTCATCGTCGAAATTCACTGCCCCGCGATTGAACGGAATCGTCCCGTCGTCCACTACATTGATGTGCTCGTTGCATACTTTTTTATTCAACTGATCGGCAAAGATTGAAATATTCTTCCGGTTAAAGTCTGCTTCAAAAGTATGTCCGATGGCTTCGTGAAGCAAGATACCCGATCCTCCGGCACCCATCACCACCGGCATCTCGCCGCCTTTAGGCTTAACTGCTTTGAACATAATCGCCGTTTGCTCCACCGCTTCGCGCGCAATAACCTCCACCACGTCGTCCGTCAAGAAATCGTAACCTTTGCGATAAGCGCGGGCGGCATATCCGTTCTCCATCTTCCCGTTCTCTTCCATGATACATACCGCTCCCAGCGTCACCATGGGACGATAATCGTAATACATCACCCCTTCCGAATTACAGAAGAATATGTGCGATGTAGTATCGCTTTGGCGGGCCTGTACCTTTCGTACCCGTTTGTCCATGGCAAAAATCCGTTCATTCAACCTTTGCAGGTATGGCATTTTGTCTTTCAGGTTCACTTCCTCCCAAGGCGATGATACAGTATAGTAGTTTTTCTTGAGAACTTTCTCGGTAAGGTTCAGCGGTTTATTCCCTTTATTGGCGGAAGCGATGCGCGCTGCCGTACGGGCCGCTTTCAACATCTCTTCCAGCGTACTGTTCTCCACATAAGCATATCCGCTCTGATCGCCCGAAAGCACACGAACACCGACTCCATAATCTATATTCGAATAACTATTATTCACCGCACCATCCATCAGCCTGATGTTATTGCTGATGGTATGTTCGAAAAACAGGTCCGCATAATCTCCTCCTTTCTCCAATGCGGCAGAAAGCACTTTCTTCAAGTCCGCTTCACTCACTCCGAAATGCTCCATCGCCAAAGCGATGGAAGTTTTCTTGTCGGCTCCTTTACCGCCCAATGCGCCGGAAGAGTTCATTCCCATCACAGAACCTGTTGCCAGTGTACCCAGCAAAGCCATTCCTCCGGTCTTTAGAAAAATACGTCTATCCATAATAATTATTATTAAATCATGTTTTACCGATTAATCATTCCCTTGTTATTCACTCTGCAACCCGTGCCTCACAACTCTGCAATCCCTTCATTCTTCCTTTGTCAGCAAACTTTCAAGTTCCTCCGCATTCAGTCTGAGGTAGAATTGCCCCTTATAAGCTACGGAAATGGCTCCGGTTTCTTCAGAAACGATAATCGCGTGCGAGTCGGACTGTTGCGAAATACCCATAGCCGCCCGATGCCGCAAGCCAAGATCTTTGGGAATTTCCAAGTCGTGCGATACCGGCAAGATACATCCCGCCGCTTTAATCCGTTTTTTACTGATAACCATCGCCCCATCATGCAAAGGGCTGTTTTTAAAAAATATATTCTCAATCAGACGCTGGTTCAATGTCGCGTCAATCTCTTCACCGGTCCGCACCACCTCATCCAAGGGTATGGCATGTTCAATCACAATCAACGCTCCGACTTTTTGCTTGCCCATGCTTAAACAGGCCATTACTACCGGCATAATGTCACTATGCTTCAAAGCGTCTTTTTTCGCTCCGCTAAAGAAATTTCCCAACGCGCTGAAACGCTGATGAGAACCTAACGTAAACAGAAAACGGCGTATTTCATCCTGAAACAGGACAATTAAAGCAATAACACCCACATTCATCAAAGTATCGAAAATAGAACCCAGCAACTTCATCTCCAATATTTGAGTGACCACCAGCCAAATAAGAATGAGCATGAGAATACCCGTAAAAACTTTGATGGATCCGGACACCTTCATCAGCTTGTATGTATAGTACAGCAAAAAAGCTACCAGCAGAATATCAATAAAATCTTTTATGCCAAAATCAAAAAACATAACGCTCAGAGTTTAATCATAGGATTGGTATTTTTTCTCATAGCCTCGACAATCTTCGCCGTCTCCACAGCTTCCCGCACATCGTGTACCCGAAGGATGTGAGCTCCTTTCATCAGCGCAATCGTGTCGAGCACCGTAGTTCCGTTCAACGAATCCTGCGGAGTTCCGCCCAGTAACTTATAAATCATCGATTTCCGCGACACGCCGACCAGTATCGGAAGCTCAAAGACACGGAATTCTTCGAGATGAGCCATTAGTTCATAATTGTGTTCCAGTGTCTTTCCAAATCCGAATCCCGGATCGAGAATAATGTCTTTTGCTCCCCAATCACGCATTTGTTGAATTTTACGGGCAAAATACATAAAGATTTCTTTGATGAGATTATCATAGTGAGGTTCTTTCTGCATGTTTTGAGGAGTTCCGAGCATGTGCATCATGACATAGGGCACTCCCAAACGGGCTACAGTTTCAAACATACGTTCGTCCATTTCTCCACCCGAAATATCATTTATGATAGCCACTCCATATTCTTTCACACACCACTCGGCAACCTCCGATCGGAAAGTATCCACGGAAACAACCGCTTCGGGATATTCTCGAGTCACAATCTCCAGCCCAGTACGGAGCCTCCGCATCTCCTCTTCAGCAGATATATGTTCGGCGTTAGGACGGGACGAGTAAGCGCCTATGTCAATAATCGAAGCTCCTTCTTCCATAATTTGCCGTGTTCTGGCAGCGATATCGGCCTCCGTCTCCGCCCGACATCCGGAATAAAAAGAATCGGGAGTTACATTCAAAATACCCATTACTTGTGGAGACGTCAAATCGAGCAAGCGGCCATTTACATTAATATAAGTAGGAGATAAAAAATTCATCATCGATTTTATTTCTATTTAGACTGTTGCAAATGTAGAGAAAAAAAGCAATTATTCACACTAAAGATACAAGAAATAAGCGTATATTTGCACACTGTAGAATATATCGACCCATAAACACCCCAAGCCCCATGTTCCGTCTTCTTTTAGGATGTTTTCTTCTTTTTATTTTTTGCGCGGTTTCTGTAAATGCACAAAAGGAAGCCAAGACATTCAACGTGTCTCCGGAACTCTACGCTTATTATCAGTATTGCCAGGAACATTTGACTCATCCCTCCGTAATGAACATGGCGGATACGTTGTTTCACATGGCCGAAAGATTACAGGATAAGCGAATGCAGGCCGTAGCCCTGTCTACCCAACTGGACTATCATTATTACCAATCGTCGGATGAAGACAGCGTGATTTATTACACCAATAAAGTAAAACTCTTTTCAAAGCGAACCCGGCAACCCAAATATTACTATTTCGCATGGGGAAACCGGCTGATTCTATACTACCTGAAGACCGGCAGGTCGAACATTGCTCTATACGAAGCCGAAAAGATGCTTAAAGAAGCACAGAAGGAAGACAGCAAAATCGGGTTACTGTATTGCTACAATGTCATGTCGCAAATTTATACAATCAAGAAAATGAAAACGATGGCATTCGAGTGGCGGATGAAAGAGATAGAGCTGACCGAGAAATACAAACTCGAGAATTATAACATTACCAATACCTACATTCAATTGGCAGACTACTATGTGGAGCAACACCAACAAGAGAGAGCGCTTGAAGCGTTGACCAAAGCAAGCGGCTACTCGAATTCGGCAGTTCACAAAGTGTGGTTGCAATTGGCTTACGTAAATTATTACAGCGCGTTCGGAGAGTTGCAGAAAGCAGGAAAAGTATTGAAAGAATGCAAGAAGATGTTTGAGCAAGATCAAAGACTAAAGTCGCTTAAAAAAGGATTGTATCATACAGAGTATATTTATTATCAAAAAACAGGGCAATTTCCCAAAGCGCTGGAGGCTGCCGAAAAACAGAGACTGGAGGAGAGCAATCTGGGCGAACACGTGCAGAGCAGCAACCACTATCGTTCCAAAGGGGAGATTTATAGCCGGATGGGACATTTTGATACGGCAGTAGATTATTTCAAGAAATATATGGAAGCGGAAGACTCTCTAAAAACTGCCAACGAGCGGTTGGCAAGCAGCGAATTCGCGACCCTGCTGAATGTAGAGCTTCTGAATGCCGAGAAAAAAGAATTAATGCTTCAGGCACAAAAGAAAGAGATACGCACCAAAACGGGCATAGCCGCTTTATTGTCAATCTTATTAGGTATTGTCTTTTTCTTCTTATATCGGGAAAATCGATTGAACAGAAGGCTCAAGTCTTCGGAAAGGGAATTGAAACTCAAGAACGAAGAACTCATCGTCTCGCGCGAAGAAGTTCGTAAAGCCAGAGATCGCGCCGAAGCGGAAAGCAGGATGAAAACAACCTTCATCAAAAGCATGTCGCACGAAATCCGCACGCCGCTCAACTCCATCGTAGGATTCTCCGAAGTGTTGAGCGACCGCTATAAAGACGACATGGAAACGGCGGAGTTCGCAGAAATCATAAAAACAAACAGCAAGGTCCTGCTCCGACTGATTACCGATGTGCTTGCCCTATCGGAACTGGATCAGCACGATAAGCTGCCGACAGACATCAGGACAGACATAAACGCCGCATGCCTGCAAGCGGCAGAAACCGCAAAAACATGCAAGAACAAGGAAGTATCCGTATCATTGCAACCACTGAAGGACAACCTGTTCATTCTAAGCAACCCGGAACGCATAACGCAACTATTGTCGGGATTGGTACGGAATGCCGCCAAATTCACCAAGAGCGGCAATATCAATATCAGCTATGCAGAATTGCCGGAAGCCCAAAAACTGCGGATTTATATTACCGATACCGGAATAGGCATTCCGGAAGAGGAGCAAGAAGAGGTCTTCGAACGGTTCTATAAAGTCAATCCGTTCTCGCAAGGTACGGGGCTCGGACTGTCTATCTGCCGGAATATCGCCGAGAAGCTGGGAGGGAGCCTGCAAGTAGACTCATCGTACACGGGCGGATGCAGAATGGTGTTGACGCTTCCGTTGGTATATGCATAGCACTTTTCTTCTCTCCGACATCGACACAAGTAACGTTTTTTGCCGCATACACGGATATTGTTCCGAAAGAATCACCTATCTTTGCCATACTTTTAAAAAGATTCAGGTTATGGAACTTGCTGCGCTTTATCAAATCTTTCTCAATTGTAAAACGGTGACTACCGACAGCCGCAACTGTCCGGAAGGATCGCTCTTCATCGCCTTGAAAGGCGACTCGTTCGACGGCAACGCTTTTGCCGGAAAAGCCTTGCAGGACGGATGCGCTTACGCTGTGGTAGATGAGGCGGAATATGCCTCCGCAGGCGACGAGCGATACATTCTTACAGAGAATTGCCTTCAGACCTTGCAACAACTTGCCAACTATCACCGCCGGCAGTTGGGAACACGGATTATCGGCATCACGGGAACCAACGGAAAAACAACGACCAAGGAGCTCATAGCCGCCGTTCTTTCGCAGACTTACAAGGTACTCTACACGCAAGGCAATCTGAACAACCACATCGGAGTTCCTCTCACCCTCTTGCGGTTGCGCCCCGAACACCAACTGGCTGTGGTGGAGATGGGGGCAAACCATCCGGGAGAGATAAAGCATCTTTGCGAAATTGCCGAGCCCGATTACGGCATCATCACCAACGTAGGCAAAGCGCACCTCGAAGGCTTCGGCTCTTTCGAAGGAGTTATCAAAACCAAAGGAGAACTGTACGATTTCCTCCGCAAAAAAAATCATCCCACCATCTTTATTCACGAAAACAATCCTTATCTGAAAAAGATGGCGGGCGGTTCGGGCTGCTCTTCGCCCCAAACAAAAAACGGAGTCAAAACAGACGGAGCGCAACCGTCGGCCCCATTTAACTGCATTCGCTACGGAACCGGAGAGGGACTGTACGTCAACGGAAAGATTGCGGCAAACGATCCGTTCCTGACGTTTGAATGGGAAGCAGGCGAAAAAAAGGGCAAAGAAGGGGAAGCAAACCGGAAACATCGCGTACAGACGCAACTCATAGGCGAATACAACTTTGCCAATGCCATGGCAGCCATCGCCATCGGCCGATTCTTCGGGGTAGAAGATGAGAAAATAGACCGAGCATTAACCGCATACACCCCGCAAAACAACCGGTCGCAACTGAAAAAGACAGCGCGCAATACGCTTGTCATCGACGCATACAACGCCAATCCTACCAGCATGATGGCGGCTTTGGAGAATTTCAGGAAGATGAAAGCGCCTCATAAGATGCTTTTGCTGGGCGATATGCGCGAGTTGGGTACGGAAAGCCCGGCGGAACATCAAAAGATTGCCGACTTCATCAGCCTATGCGGTTTTGAAACCGTATGGCTTGTGGGAGAGCAATTCGCAGCGGCAAGCCATCGGTTCCAAACGTTTGCGGATATACAAGAAGTCATTTCCCGCCTGCAGACGGAACATCCGCAAGGACATACCATTCTGATCAAAGGTTCCAACGGAATAAAGCTCGATAAAGCGATAGATTACTTATAAAGAATAATCAGGAGATTCCGACGAAGGTTTTGTTTCACAAGCATGAAACAAAGTGTTCTTGCCGGTGAAACAAAGTGTTCTTGCTAATGAAACAAAGTGTTTCAACAGCATGAAACAAAATGTTCCTGCCAGTGAAACCAATCAAACAAAAGGACGATTGCCTGAAAGCTGCCGCAACGCGGCAGAGAAAGATAGCCCGGAGTTGTTAAAAACAACATTATCCTCGACGGGCGAAGGTCTTCAGACAATAATACGCTATCAGGCTTGCCGTAATCACTCCTGCCGCATTGGCCATAAAATCCCACCAATCGCCTCCCCGATGCTTCGTACAAAACTCTTGCAGCAGCTCGATACCCCCGCCGAAAAGCAACGGACAAAGACAGGCTCCTATCCATGCATGCCAAACGGGAGTACGGTCGCGGCGATGTTGCAGAAAAAACTCCATCCACAACGCGCCGGACATACCGAAATACATGCAGAAGTGCACAAGCTTGTCGAATCCCGCAGGCGGATCGAAGCCGGTTTCGGGCGGATTGAAAAACGACAGAAAGATTACCAGCAGAATGATAAAAAAGGATATAGGATATTTCTTGATATAATAGAGCATAATTATCGCGTACTTTAAGGGGCAAATATACGTATCATTTTTTATATTTGCAGCCTGCTACAACAGTTATATAGCAAGAATGCAATCCAACCATAAAGATTATGACGAAGAATGAGAGAGCCAATTTCGGCAGCAAGTTAGGAGTGATACTCGCTTCAGCGGGTTCGGCGGTAGGGCTGGGAAACATCTGGCGGTTCCCTTACGAGACAGGAAATCATGGCGGAGCAGCTTTCATTCTCATTTATATGGGTTGTGTGATACTTTTAGGGCTTCCCATCATGATCTCGGAGTTTCTCATCGGGCGTCGTTCGAAAGCCAATACGGCAGGCGCATACCGAAAGCTGGCACCGGGCACTCACTGGCATTGGGTGGGGCGAATGGGAGTATTGGCGGGTTTCCTTATTCTGAGTTACTATTCGGTGATTGCCGGATGGACTTTGGAGTATATCGTGCAAGCCGCCACCGATAGTTTTGCCGCCAAAAGTTCGGCGGACTTCATCGCTTCTTTCCAACAGTTTACCGGAGACTCCTGGCGCCCCGCGCTATGGATGGCGGTCTTTCTGCTCGCCACGCATTTCATCATCGCAAAAGGGGTAGAGAAAGGCATCGAAAAATCTTCGAAGATTATGATGCCCGCCTTATTCATCATCATTCTGATTTTAGTCGGCTGTTCGATCTCACTGCCGGGAGCAGGTTCGGGCATAGAGTTCCTGTTGAAACCGGACTTCGGCAAAGTAACCGGAACCACCTTCCTGAGCGCAATGGGACAGGCTTTCTTTTCATTGAGCCTGGGCATGGGATGCCTTTGTACATACGCTTCTTATTTCGGCAAGGAAACAAACCTGACTAAAACAGCTTTGAGCGTGGGAGCCATCGATACGTTCGTGGCGGTGCTTGCGGGATTCATTATTTTTCCGGCAGCCTTTTCGGTGGGCATCCGCCCCGACGCAGGTCCCAGCCTCGTATTTATTACGCTTCCGAATGTCTTTCAGCAAGCGTTTGGAGACCTCCCCGTCATCGCTTATCTGTTTTCCGTGATGTTTTACCTGCTTCTGGCAATGGCAGCGCTCACTTCCACCATATCGCTGCACGAGGTGGTGACAGCCTATCTGCACGAAGAGTTCAAATTCACCCGGGGAAAAGCAGCCCGTCTCGTCACCGGCGGATGCATCGTCATCGGAGCACTCTGCTCGCTTTCGTTAGGCGTGCTGAAAGATATTACGGTTTTCGGATTAACCCTGTTCGACCTCTTCGATTTTGTGACGGCCAAGCTCATGCTTCCCATAGGCGGATTGCTCATCTCAGTTTTTGCCGGATGGTATCTCGACAAACGGATTGTAAAATCTGAAATCACCAACGACGGTTCTCTCCGCATGCCGGTATACGGGTTGCTCATCTTCCTCTTGAAGTACGTTGCTCCCATCGCCATCTCCCTCATTTTTATCCATGAATTGGGAATACTGAAATTATGACGGCGTGGAAAAACTTTTTCTATTTCACCCAAACGGAACGGCAAGGCATTCTCGTACTTGCCGTTCTTATTGTCATCGTCTGCTCCGTTTCGGCATTGTCGCGACACTTCAAGAACGATGACGAACCCGATTCGATAGACAAGGAGCGACTGGAGGAAGAATACACCCGATTTCTCTCTTCTCTCCAAGAAGCGAATCTTCCCGACCACCGACATCTCACGCTCCGCTCTTTTCCGAAATCCGAAGCCGCGCTTTTCCCTTTCGACCCCAACACCGCCGACTCCGCCGCTTTCGTCCGTCTCGGTCTGCCCGCATGGATGGCGAGAAACATTCTGCGATACCGAAGCAAGCAGGGAAAGTTCCGCCGCCCCGAAGACTTCCGAAAGATATACGGACTGACAGACCGGCAATACCGGAGCCTTCTACCCTATATCCGCATTGCCCAAGAGACAGAACTTAAAGACAGCGTACAATTGTTTACCCGATTGAAAGAGCATAAAGACACCTTGTTCAAATATGCGGCGGGAACGGTTATCGAACTGAACGGCGCCGATACCGCCGAGCTCAAGAAGATTCCCGGCATCGGTAGCGGCATTGCCCGGATGATTGTGAATTATCGCAGTCAGCTGGGAGCTTTCCACCGCATCGAACAGTTGGAAGACATACATTTAAAGGCGGAGCTCCTCCGTCCGTGGTTTTCCATCGACGCACGCTCCGTCCGCCGCATCAACGTGAACAAGGCAAGCGTGCAACGGATGATGAGCCATCCGTACATCAATTTCTATCAAGCCAAAGCGATTGTCGAACACCGGAAGAAGAATGGCAAGATAAACAGTCTCAAAGAGTTGTCGCTTTATGAAGAATTTTCTCCGGCCGACTTCGAACGAATGAAACCTTACGTCTGCTTCGAATAGATATTTGTCAGGAATCCATAAAAAAGTGCATTCCTATCACACCAGATAAGAATGCACCACACACAAACAAAACAAACACCCTACGCTAATCTTCACAGACTTCCGTAGAGAAGCGATTATAAAGATACGCCTAAAAAGGAGTACACATACAAACTTTCCGTTGTTTTGTATACATTTTTAAGCGTTTATCTCATGTATTAATCTTTTTTAATACAGCCATCTACCAGATGTATCGTACGGTCTGTGATTTTAGAAAGTCCTTCATCGTGAGTCACAATCACGAAAGTCTGTCCCAAGCGCTCTCTCAATTCGAAAAACAAGCGATGCAAGTCTTCTTTGTTATGCGTATCGAGACTTCCGGAAGGTTCGTCCGCTAAAATCACCGCAGGGTCGTTGATCAACGCGCGTGCCACCGCCACCCGTTGCTTCTCTCCTCCCGAGAGCTCGTTCGGCTTATGAGACGCCCGGTCGGCCAGCCCCATAAATTCCAATATCCGCATCGCCCGTTTGTTCGCCTTCGTGGCAGAAACTCCTGCGATAAAAGCAGGAATCATGACATTCTCCAAAGCAGTGAACTCCGGAAGCAATTGGTGGAACTGAAAAACAAAGCCTATATTTTTATTTCGGAAAGCAGAAAGTTCCTTCTCCTTCATCCGTTTTACGTCCGCGCCGCTGATAATCACCGTACCGTTGTCGGGGTTATCCAGCGTTCCCATAATTTGCAGCAACGTAGTCTTCCCTGCTCCGCTCGGGCCTGCGATGCTGACTATTTCTTCCTTGTGAATCTCCAGGTCGATACCTTTCAGCACTTGTAGCGAACCGAAACTTTTCGTGATTCCTTCTAACTTGATCATCGTCTCCATTATAATCGTTTTATGACATATTCAGCCAAGTAACATCCGAACACGGCAGGCATGTAGCTCACCGTTCCGCAGGTCGATTTTTTATTCCGTTCTTCATCAGTCAGCAACACCGCTTTCGGATCGGCCTGTTCGGTGCTGAAAACCACCGGAAGTTTCCGCTTCATGCCCATCTTCTGCAACCTCTTTCGCACGGCTTTACTCAACCCGCAATGATAAGTATCCCAAAGATCGGCAAAACGCACCTGCGTGATGTCGCTTTTCGCTCCGGCCCCCATGCTCGATACAATCCTTATCCGCCGATTCATTGCCTCGTAAATCAGGAAACACTTCGGACTGATCGTATCGATGGCGTCCACGATGAAGTCGAATCGGGCACTGTCGAGCAATGCCGGTATACCATCGTCTTTGAGATAAACAGGCAACACGGTGAGTTCTATTTCAGGATTGATATCTTTATACCGTTCTGCCAGCACCTCCGCCTTCGGGCGTCCCAAAGTAGAGTGCATGGCAGGCAACTGCCTGTTCATATTCGTCGGCTGAACCGTATCGGCATCCACAAGCGTCATCCGCCCTACTCCTGCCCGGCAAAGCATTTCCGCCGCATAAGCTCCTACACCTCCCAGCCCTACAACCAGTACATGGGCCGCGCGTATACGGTTCATCTTATCTTTCCCCAACAACAGTTCCGTTCTTTGTTGCCAGTTTTCTTCCATCAATTCTTCTTCAACCATTTATAAAACCATTTACCTACCTTATCATAATTCTGAGGCTCGCTGTAACCGCGCGGATCGGAAAAAGAAATAACCTCATGCGGCTCGCCGAACTGGTCGGGGTAAAGAATAATGAGGCTGTTGTTAGAGAAATATTTCCCCAACTGTCCCGGCAAACGTTCGAATGAGCTGTCGTAAGATATCGATCCGCGGCGTGCCGAAATGACAACGAGCAGATGATCATAATTCACCTGTCCCGTCAACAATAACAGGTCGCCCCATTCTTCCAAAACCGAAAATTCGGTAGGCGTATTGCTATATTTCTTTTTTACGAGCTGTTGCAAACGTATCAATGTCTCCTCATTGGCGAAAAAATGCACCCGACATCCCAAAATACTTCCCATTCGGCAAAAATGCTCTACCCATTTCGAAAATCCCGGTTCGTATTCGGCCTTGGGAGGCACGGCGACAACTACCCGTCGAAGCGTGTTCACCGGCATCAGAAACTTGGCTATCATCACCTCTCTGTTGGTTCCTTTCAGCAAATTATCGGCCAGATTTCCGAAAAAAGAATCGACAATATTCATCTTACGGTGCAAGCCTATCACAATATCTGTCACACCGTACTCTTTCGCCGTGTGAATAATGCCCGAAGCGATATTCAAGTCATAACGGCTCACGGTGGTGAGCGAAAGTCCCGCCGCCGCAGATATTTTGGCAGCCCGTTCCAAATTCCTTTTACTACGCCCTTCTTCCCCGCTCGTCGCGGCGGAATCGTCGTTAATCACGCTCAAAGCAATGAGGTTATCCTTTTGTTTGGCATCTCTGATGAGCATCGAAAGCCCCATCAGGTCCTCAATCGTATCGGGATTTGCCAAAGGAATCAGTATTTTCTCCTCCTGTTTGCCTTTTTTTACTTCCGTATCCATCTCGGTCTCCATCGCCACTTTCCGGGCGGCGCGTTCGGTAACGAACGAGCTGATGATGCATGTAAAAAGAATCAGCACAATCGTGCCGTTCAATACATCATCGTTCAAAAGACGCTCCCCGCCGGGAAGAATGATATTGTAGCCCACCAATACGGCAGCCAGCGTGGCGGCAGCTTGAGCATTGCTCAACCCGAACATCAGTTCGCGCTCCATCGCACTCATTTTATATATCTTCTGCGTAATCCAGCAAGCGATCCATTTGCTGAGCATCGCCATCGTGGTCATCACCAACGCCACTTTCAACGCGTCGCCCTTACCGAAGAGGATATGCACATTGATGATCATACCCACGCCGATGAGGAAGTAAGGAATAAAGAGCGCGTTTCCTACAAACTCCAGATGATTCATCAACGGAGAGACGTGCGGAATCAAGCGGTTTAAGACAAGTCCCGCCAAAAAAGCGCCGAGAATGCCCTCCATGCCCACAAACTCCATCAGGCCTGCGCCCAGAAAAACCATCGCCAATACGAAGATGAATTGAACCACCCCGTCGCTGTAGCGGCGGAAAAACCAACGGCCGATACGCGGAAAGAAATAGATGATAAGAAAGCTGAGGAAGACGACTTTCACTACCAGCCATATCCAGAACATTTCGGAAGCTTCGCCTTTATAAAGCCCGCTGATCACCGCAAGCACCAACAGCGTAAAGGTATCGGTCACCGCCGTACCCCCCACAGCTATACTCACGCTGCGTTGCCGCGCTATACCGTAACGAATCACTATCGGATAAGCAATCAAGGTATGAGAGGCGTACATACTGGCCAAAAGAATAGAGGTTATAAGCCCGTACTGCAAGATGGTGATATTGCTGATAAAGCCCAAAATCATAGGAAGCGCAAATGCCAGAACTCCCAGAACAAAAGCCTTTCCCCGATTCTCCTTGAAGTCGCTCATGTTCATTTCGAGTCCTGCCAAAAACATGATGTAATACAAACCTACCTTCCCGAAAAGCTTAAAACTGCTATCGTACATCAACAGGTTGAAACCGTGTTCGCCAATCAGCACTCCCGCCAGAATCATCCCGATGATGTGGGGAATGCGAAGACGCCCTAAAATGATGGGGGCGAACAAGATAATAATAAGCACGATGAAGAAGACCCAAGTGGGGTCGGTTATCGGGAGGGTGAGGTGGAAGTCGAACAGATTCATCGTTTCCGTGTTTTAAAGATTTATCCGCAAAGAAACAAAAAAGTTCGCAGACCGCCAATGAGAAAAGGCGAAGATTCGGAGCACAGGAACAATTGTACGGCACATTCAACCTAAAAACAAGCGGTAAAAAGGCGAAAACATCCGCCACGCAAATGAAACGGCTCTTGCCGGTGTAAAAGAACATCATATTCTGCCGGACAAAGCAAGCAAAGAAAAAAAGAGATGGACGCAACTTGTAATTTCCTGATAAAAAAGAGGTTTATATGGCAAAATGTTGTAATTTTGCGAGCAAATCTTTACTAATGGACAGAAGAACAGAATAAAGATTGAAGTATTCACATTTTAATAAAAGAAAAAAATGAAAGTAGCTATTGTTGGCGTAAGCGGAGCCGTGGGACAAGAGTTCCTGCGCGTGCTCGATGAAAGAAACTTCCCGATGGATGAGTTGGTTTTGTTCGGTTCTAAACGCAGTGCCGGAACCACCTATACTTTCCGCGGTAAACAGATCGAGGTGAAACTCTTGCAACACAACGATGACTTTAAGGGAATAGATATCGCTTTTACTTCAGCCGGCGGAGGAACCTCCAAAGAGTTTGCCGAAACGATTACCAAACACGGCACGGTAATGATCGACAACTCCAGCGCTTTCCGCATGGATGCCGATGTGCCGCTGGTAGTGCCCGAAGTAAATGCGGCCGACGCTTTGGAACGTCCGCGCGGAATCATTGCCAACCCGAACTGTACAACCATACAGATGGTTGTCGCCCTGAAGGCAATCGAGCAACTTTCTCACATAAAAACCGTACATGTATCCACTTATCAGGCAGCCAGCGGAGCCGGTGCGGTAGCCATGGACGAACTGTACGAACAATATCGCCAGGTATTGGCAAACGAACCCGTGACGGTAGAGAAATTTGCATACCAGTTAGCATTCAATCTGATTCCTCAAATCGATGTATTTACCGACAACGGATATACGAAAGAGGAAATGAAGATGTATCACGAAACACGAAAGATCATGCACTCCGATATTAAAGTAAGCGCCACGTGTGTGCGTGTGCCCGCTTTGCGCGCTCACTCCGAAAGTATCTGGGTAGAGACCGAACGCCCGATCTCGGTGGAAGAGGCCCGCGAAGCTTTCGCCAACGGAGAAGGCTTGGTGTTGCAAGACAATCCGGCGGAAAAAGAATATCCGATGCCGCTCTTCCTCGCAGGCAAAGATCCCGTTTACGTAGGCCGCATACGCAAAGACCTGACCAACGAGAACGGATTGACATTCTGGATTGTAGGCGACCAGATAAAGAAAGGCGCCGCGCTGAATGCCGTTCAGATAGCCGAATACCTGATTGAAGTAAAGAATATATAAAGACACATACCCTAACCAAAGTAAGGGAAGACGAAAGCCTAAACAAACTCGGTGTTGCTTCCGCTTCCCTTTCTTTTATCTTTTAATACGACTCATCCTCATGTCGCTCCCGCACGTAAAGTCTGCTTGACAAGAAAGGCCAACCGGGTGACACAGAGACTATGAAAACACAAAAAACAAAACCGTAATGAGAGTCAGTAACCGCTTTGTTGCCATCGTTTTATTTCTGTTTACCGCTTTTTTCAGTTGCTCGCTTCCTCCCGAAGAAGAAGAGGAATATGCGACAGACGACTTGAGCCATCAGCTCCCATGGTCGGGAGAAAGGGGGAAATTCTCCATTAATTCCCGCCGGGGAATCCGGTTGGACGACCGGAATTATGTTACCGGAACAGCTTATCTCACCATTCCATCATCCGAAATACGTGACACCCGTTGGGAATTCGGGATACATCTTTCATTCAATCCTTCCGCCAAAAACTACGCCCGCTTCTATCTGGCTTCCTCTTCCGAAGAGCTTTCGGGAAACTTATCGGGCTATTATATCCAGATAGGAGGAGCGAAAGACAATGTCGGGCTTTACCGGCAAGAAGGAAACGAATCCCGGTTGCTGGTTTCGGGAAGGGAACTGATGAAGGGCGACAAGGCTCCCAAGCTCTACGTCAAAACGGAATGCGACAAAAACGGATATTGGACGCTACGGACACGTCTCGAATCGGAAAGCGAATACACGACGGAAGGGGGTGTGCAGGATACCGGCATACGTTCTTCGGTGTGCTGCGGCATTTACTGTGTCTACACACCCAGCCGGTGCAAAGGGTTTACGTTTCACCACATTCGTTTGTCGCACGAAGTGGATACGGCGGCAGAGCCGAAAGAAGATTCCCCGGTTGCTCCTCCGGCAGGAATGACCGAATTGCCCGATGACGTCAGAGGCATGTTGCTCTTCAATGAAGTGATGTACGACAACGCCAAGGACGGAGCCGAATACATCGAAATTTACAACCCTACGGGGCAAACGATCACGCTTCCTGCCCTGTACCTTTATAAGATGGATAAGGATGGTAAAGTATACAGTACCGTTCCACTATATACGGATAAGGCGCATGCGTTGTTTTCCATCGAACCCGAAAGCTACCTTTGCTTTACGCAATCGGCGGAACGAATCATGAGAAAGCACCGGGTGGGACAAGAACGGATTATAGAAACGCCGAAATTCCCCTCACTCAATAACAAAGGCGGATACATAGCTCTCTCGAGAAGCGAAAAGCCCGCAAAAGGGAACACGTTCGATACCTGTGGATTTTGGGACTGGATGCACAATTGTGGCGGAAGCAAATTCACAGGAATATCGCTTGAAAAGAAATCACCGGAGCTTCCTTCGGTCAACAACAACTGGCAGTCGTGCAAGGACAGCACGGGAGGTACGCCCGGAAGAAAGAACTCGGAGCCCGTGTAGCCGCTAAGTGTTGCCGGAGATTTTGCCGCACCTCATACGGTTTTCACAATCAGCAGGCGCTCTGGCAGGATATATGCTTCATGGCTCTGCCGCATTTTTAATATACATAAGTATCGAATCAGCGTGATTATATATTATTTTAATAGCTATAATCCCATCAGATTATAGCTATTATTATTAGAAAATAGCTACATTTGCAATCCTAGAAAAACATGACCGGAGTTTACTCCGCAACCATTGCTCCCGGAATTTGCACGACAACACGCAAGCCACGGGCACAAAACGGCAACGGCAGTTCTCCTAATAACAATCAGCAGACATGAAAAAAAAGATGAATTGTTTTTTGTCTTCGGGAAATGCCGAAGACATCATGCAAACCGTAAAAGAATTGCAGGCTTCAGAGCTGGTGAACAAAATCTATGTGCTCACTCCGAAGCCCGGCGGTTTGAAAATAGCCGGCTGTGAAGAGCTTCAGACCGAATGCCTCTTCTCCGGACAAACGATGAAAACCATCGCCACGCATTCGGCAGATGCCGAATATATATTGCTGTCGCTCAAAAGCACTCCGTTGCAACCGGGACTGTATGCTCTCGAAAGAATGATGCAGGTGGCGGAAAGCAACAGCAAGACGGGAATGGTATATGCCGACCGCTACCAACTGACGGACGGAGTACGCCGTCAAGTGCCGGTTATCGACTATCAGACGGGGAGCCTTCGCGATGACTTCGACTTCGGGTCGCTGCTGCTCTTCCATGCCGAAGCGTTCCGCCGTGCGGCGAAAAAGGTAAAAGCAAGTTACAAAGCGGCGGGTCTGTACGCGCTTCGTCTCGCACTTTCCACCGAATACTCGCTGGTGCATATCAACGAATACCTTTATACCGAAGTGGAAACCGACAGCCGGAAAAGCGGAGAAAAGCAGTTCGACTATGTAGATCCGAAAAACCGCAGCGTACAGTTGGAAATGGAACAGGCATGCACGCAGCACCTGAAAGAGATCGGCGCTTATTTAGATCCTTACTGCCTCGACATCGACCTGAACGGCACGGAATTCGAAAACGAAGCGTCTGTCATTATTCCGGTGCGCAACCGGGTTCGTACCATCGGCGATGCCGTACGTTCGGCTCTTCAACAGCAGACGCGGTTCCGCTACAACGTCATCGTTATCGACAATCACTCCACAGACGGAACCACCGAAGCGTTGGCAGAACTGGCAAAAGACGAACGCCTCATCCACCTGATTCCCGAAAGAGACGACTTGGGCATAGGCGGTTGCTGGAACCTGGGCGTGGCTCATGAGCAATGCGGCAAGTTTGCCGTACAGCTCGACAGCGACGATGTATACGCAGACGAACATTCGCTGCAGAAAATAGTCGATACTTTCTATCGGGAAAACTGCGGCATGGTGATAGGCACTTATCAAATGACGGATTTCGATATGAACGAAATAGCGCCGGGCATCATCGACCATAAGGAGTGGACGCCGGAGAACGGACGAAACAACGCGCTACGCATCAACGGGCTGGGAGCTCCGCGAGCTTTCTTCACGCCTCTGCTGAGGGAAATCAAACTGCCCAACACCAGCTATGGAGAAGATTATGCGGTAGGGTTGAGAATCTCGCGCGAGTACCGCATCGGACGCATCTATGATGTGCTTTACCGTTGCCGCCGATGGGAAGAGAACTCCGACGCGGCGCTCGAGCCCGAGAAGGTGAACCGCAACAATCTGTATAAAGACCGCATACGTACTTGGGAACTTCAGGCGCGGATGGAAGAATACGGAGTATCTCCCGAGCTTCAGGCGAACGTGAACGAAATGATCAAGCGGCAAAAGAACGCTTGGGAACTGGCTAAAACGAACTTCAAACTGCTGAAGGACAACCGGAAGAAGATGAAGAAGTTGCAAATGGTAGAAGACGATTTCGTAATGCAGGTGAAATACTATCCCAACCCGGCACGCTCGCGCTCCGCTTTGGCGAAGACCGACGCCGCATCCATCGCGCAAAGACCCTGCTTCCTCTGCGAAAAGAACCGCCCTGCGGAGCAGGAAGCTGTCAACTTCAAATATTACCATATATGCCTCAACCCCTACCCCATATTCGAGCGGCATCTTACCATCATCGAAAAGAGCCATCGCGCGCAATCGGTTGCCGACCGCTTTGAAGACATGATCGACCTTGCCGAATGTCTGGACGAGTATTTCATCCTGTACAACGGTCCTGCCTGCGGAGCTTCCGCACCCGACCACTGCCACTTCCAGGCAGCCGGTAAAGAGGAGAGCATGGCGGGCGTCTTTTGTGAAGACTACGACTGCACGCCGATTGCCGAAGATTGGGAAGGAAACTATGAAATAAATGCCGTGAAAGCTCCTTTTACAGCCATATCCATCACCACCGAAGGCAGAAAACACATGAGCAAGCTGCTGAAAACGGTGTTCAAGGAGATTCGCCGCATCTACGGCAAGGAGGAGCCGATGGTGAACATCATGCTTTGGAACAAGACCGAAGTGCTCGACGAGCTGCTCGAAGGCGAAGACACCGACCCGAAACGCTACTCTTGCGTCATCTTCCTGCGTTCCAAACATCGTCCCGACTGTTACTTCGCCGAAGGAGAAGAGCAGATGCTCATCAGTCCCGCCATTGCGGAGATGAACGGTATCTTCCCCATCGCCCGCCCGGAGGATACGGACAAGGTGACGCCGGAGAAAATAACGGGAATCTACAAAGAAGTCAGCCTGCCGAAGAAAAAGATGGACAGCCTCATCGCGCGTCTATCCGAGCTCTTGGGTGAGGACGAGGAATGACGAAGTCACTTTTAACCAAGAGTACTTCGGATACTCAATCGACTCTACTGAAAGATTGCGATTTGTAGCAAGTAATATTAGAAGATAGAGTGGGTGTCAAAGCTAATATGTACACTCCGGAAAGTTACAGATTGTAACGAATAAATATAAAAGAGCCATATCAAACTCATTTTTGTGAGCAATAATATGGCTCTTTTCATTGCCGGCAGGAAAAGGTTTATTATTTCTTCTATTTGAACACAAGGACAACTTCGCGGTCTTTCACTTTTAAACCGCCAGTAACGGTAAAGAGCTATCCGTTTTTGGGAAGTCCTTTCAATGTTTTATAGAGTTTCTGCAACATGAAATACAGCCGGTTTACCGGAGATATAAACCCGATTCGCTGAAGATATACAGCCGGTCTGCTGAGTATATATGGCTACCGTGGTGGCTATATATACTCAGCATGGTAGCCATATATACTCAAGCTACCTGTGCATATATAGCCACCACGCTGACTATATATGTAAAGTATCCGGCATATCATTGATGAAACGCTCCGCCCCGATGACTTAGATCATTCCGGCGATTTCCTTATGAGAAAGCCGCTTCACATCGGTTATCGAAATACGGCGAATGAAAATAAAAACGCCAAATCATCTTATTTTCAGGTCTTTTTGTTACATTTGCATATCTAACCATTATAATCAACCCAATGATGAAGAAGGTAATATTAGCCATCTCCGTGCTTTTATTGGTTGCAGGATGCAGCCGGGTGGCGCTGACAGGACGCAAACAGTTGCTGTTGGTATCTGATTCCGAAGTGATGAGTTTAAGCAACTCGAGCTTTAAAGACTACATGAAAACGGCTAAGCAGTCGACCAACGCAGCCAACAAAGCAATGGTGGTACGGGTGGGACAGCGCATTGCCAATGCCGTAGAAACGTACCTCCGCACAAACGGGATGGAGGATCAGGTCCGGAATTTCGCATGGGAATTCCATCTGGTGCAGGACAATACGCCCAATGCTTTCTGCATGCCCGGCGGAAAGATTGTGGTGAATGAAGGGATACTTCCTTATACCAAAACGGAAGAGGGACTTGCCATCGTCCTTGGACATGAAGTGGGACATGCTGTGGCGAAGCACTCGGCAGAACGCATCAGTCAACAGATGCTTGCCTCATACGGAGGACAAGTGTTGAGCGGGGTGCTCGCGGGGAAATCGGCGGAGACCCGGATATTGGCGCAGCAGGTGTACGGCTTAGGCGCCCAGTATGGCGTGATGCTCCCCTATTCGCGCAGAAACGAGAGCGAAGCCGACCATCTGGGACTTGTATTCGCGGCTATGGCAGGCTATAATCCCGAAGCGGCCATTGCTTTCTGGCAGCGTATGTCGGCGGGCGGAGGGCAGAAAATGCCTCAGTTCATGAGCACGCACCCTTCCGATGAAGCACGCATCAGAAACATTAAGAAACTGTTGCCGGAGGCGATGAGGTATTACAAACCGGCACAACAGACGGCTCGTCCTGCCACCGGAAAAATGAAAAAAGGACGTTCGTTTACTTTCGAAAGAATATCCAAATAAGAAAGATATACGAATAACAGTAAAAGCATCCCCCTGTTACAGCCAACCAACCTATCCGAGTTCTACGGCAGGCGTATCTGTAGCAGGGGGATGCTTATGTTCAAAGCGTTCTTTTTTTTAACGCCCTCGCTTCTCCAGCCTATATAAACCGGACTTACAAATCCTCTTTCTTACCGGAGAAAGCAAGCAATTTCAAATCGAAGATAAGATTGGAATACGCCGGAATAAGGGTGCTTTTATCGGTGCTTCCGTAAGCATACTTCCAAGGGATGTAGATTTCCCAGCGATCGCCTACTTTCATCCGCTGAACCGTTTCGGTCCAACCCGTGATCACCTCGTTCACCCCGAACACGGTGGGAGAAGTATCGCCCGTTCCCGCATCACCTTCGCCTTCGACGGGATTCTCACCTTTGAAGTTGCCGTCGAAAATCTCTCCCAAAATGTTCGTACCTTTATAATACACTTTTACGTAATCGGTATATTTAGGAGACTCCGTATTTCCGGCAGGCGCACTCTCTTTCACCTTATAGTAGATATAAGAGCCCGGAGCGGAAGTCAACTCGAAACGCGACAGTCCGCCATGTCCGGGTTTCGTATCATAGACATTCGCCAAAGAATCGAGAAACGCATCGTTCCTTTTCCGCCAATCGGCATACCTGTCTTCTTCCTTGGTTTCGCTGCAAGAAGCGAACGCCAGAGCCATCAACAAGATGGAGAATAAATAGATTTTCTTGCTCATTCGTCAAAGTTTTTATTGGATGGTTTTCAGTAATGAAGTAATGCTCACCCGGTCTGCAATAATATTGTTCAGCTCGGAGATGTGCACACGCTCTTGCTGCATGGTGTCGCGGTTGCGCAACGTCACGCAGTTGTCTTCGAGCGTCTGATGGTCCACAGTCACACAGTAAGGAGTACCGATGGCATCCTGACGGCGGTAACGCTTTCCGATGCTATCTTTCTCGTCATACTGACAATTGAAGTGAAACTTCAGGTCGTTGATAATCTCACGCGCTTTTTCGGGCAGCCCGTCTTTCTTCACCAACGGCATCACAGCCAGTTTCACAGGAGCCAGAGCGGCGGGAAGCCTCAATACGACACGGCTTTCACCGTTTTCCAATTGTTCTTCGCAATAGGCGGCGCTCATGATGCTTAGGAACATGCGGTCTACGCCGATGGAAGTCTCGATGACATACGGAGTGTACGATTCGTTCAGCTCAGGGTCGAAGTACTTGATGCTCTTTCCACAATACTTCTCGTGCTGCGACAGGTCGAAGTCCGTACGCGAGTGAATACCTTCCACTTCCTTAAAGCCGAACGGCATCAGGAACTCGATGTCGGTAGCCGCATTGGCATAGTGGGCAAGCTTGTCGTGGTCGTGATAGCGGTAATGGTCGTCGCCGAAGCCAAGCGCTTTATGCCATTTCAGGCGGATCTCTTTCCATTGCTTGAACCAGTCGAGCTCGGTTCCCGGTTTTACGAAGAACTGCATCTCCATCTGTTCGAACTCACGCATGCGGAAGATGAACTGACGGGCAACAATCTCGTTACGGAATGCCTTACCTATCTGGGCAATGCCGAAGGGAACTTTCATGCGTCCGGTCTTCTGCACGTTCAGATAGTTGACGAAGATGCCCTGTGCCGTTTCGGGACGGAGATACACCTTCATGGCTCCCTCAGACGTAGACCCCATCTCGGTAGAGAACATCAGGTTGAACTGACGTACCTCCGTCCAGTTCTTCGTTCCCGAAACAGGACAAACGATTTCTTCGTCGATGATGATCTGGCGGAGCTCTTCAAGATTACCGTCGTTCAACGCCCGGGCAAAGCGTTCGTGCAACGCGTCGCGTTTCGCCTGATGCTCCAGCACGCGTCCGTTGGTAGAGCGGAACTGCGCTTCGTCGAAAGCGTCTCCGAACCTCTTGGCGGCTTTCGCCACTTCCTTGTTTATTTTATCGTCGTATTTTGCCAATTGGTCTTCAATCAACACATCGGCACGATAACGTTTCTTGGAGTCTTTGTTGTCTATCAAAGGGTCGTTGAAAGCATCCACGTGGCCGGAAGCCTTCCAGATGGTAGGGTGCATGAAGATGGCGGAGTCGATGCCGACAATGTTTTCGTGCAGCAACACCATGCTGTCCCACCAGTATTTTTTAATGTTGTTTTTCAATTCAACGCCCATCTGACCGTAGTCGTACACAGCGCCTAATCCGTCGTATATATCGCTCGAAGGAAACACGAAACCATACTCCTTGCAATGCGATACCAGTTTCTTAAAAACGTCTTCTTGTGCCATTTTTTATCTGTATCTAATAAATTGATTTTCTTTCATTTCAAAAAAGTGCCACAAAGATAGGTATTTATCCCGTAAATCAGACAGGCGGGGGGATTAATTTATCTTATACCTGTCTTTGAGCCGCACCCATCAGGCATATCCGGCAAAGGTGCCACACGGACGAGGTAAATCACTTTCTTGGGCTCGCCGCACCGATCAGGCATATCCCGCAAAGGCGTAACCGCCTGCTTCTTTACCCTAAGCATAATCGGGGCTACAAACGACTTCAACGGCATAAACAATGTAAAAATCCCGAACAGTTTCCAAGTTTTTTTCATCGTAATCTCTTTTATTTTTGTATTTTTGCCTGAAATACATAAGAAACACACTATAAGCAAGCTTTATGAGTGACGAGATAAACGATATAACCGAAGGACATTCAGACTATAAACCGGCAGATAACCGGAATGAAAGCATCAGACACCAACTGACGGGCATGTACCAAAACTGGTTTTTGGACTATGCGTCATACGTTATTCTGGAGCGCGCCGTTCCCCATATCAACGATGGGCTGAAGCCCGTACAACGCCGCATCCTGCATTCGATGAAGCGGTTGGACGACGGACGTTACAACAAGGTGGCGAACATCGTAGGGCATACGATGCAGTTTCACCCGCACGGCGACGCTTCCATCGGCGATGCACTGGTACAATTGGGACAGAAAGACTTGCTGATAGACTGTCAGGGAAACTGGGGAAATATACTGACGGGCGACGGAGCAGCTGCTCCGCGTTATATCGAAGCACGCCTTTCGAAGTTCGCGCTCGACGTAGTGTTCAATCCCAAAACCACGGAGTGGAAACTGTCTTACGACGGACGAAACAAAGAGCCGGTCACGCTTCCGGTAAAATTCCCGTTGTTGTTGGCGCAAGGGGTGGAAGGCATTGCCGTAGGACTATCTTCCAAAATCCTTCCCCATAACTTCAACGAGCTTTGCGACGCTTCCATCAACTATCTCAAAGGAGAATCTTTCAAACTCTATCCCGACTTTCAGACGGGAGGGTCGATAGACGTATCCAAGTACAACGACGGAGAACGGGGAGGTAGCGTGAAAGTACGGGCAAAAATCAATAAGATAGACAATAAAACACTTGCCATTACCGAAATCCCTTACGGAAAAACGACTTCTTCCGTCATAGACTCTATCCTGAAAGCGGTGGACAAAGGGAAAATCAAGATAAAGAAGGTAGACGATAACACGTCCGCCAACGTAGAGATACTGGTGCATCTGGCGCCGGGCACTTCGTCGGACAAAACCATCGACGCGCTGTATGCATTTACCGATTGCGAAGTGAGCATTTCGCCCAACTGCTGCGTAATTGACGAGCGGAAGCCGCACTTCCTTACCGTAAGCTCGGTGCTGAAGAAATCGGCGGACAATACGCTCGACCTTCTGCGTCAGGAACTGGAGATACGCAGAGGAGAAATTCTGGAAGCGCTTCATTTCGCTTCGCTCGAAAAAATCTTTATCGAAGAACGCATTTATAAAGACAGGCAGTTCGAACAAGCGAAGAGCATGGACGCCGCCTGCGAACACATCGATGAGCGCCTGACCCCGTTCTATCCGCAGTTTATCCGCGAAGTGACCAAAGAGGATATTCTCAAGCTGATGGAAATCAAGATGGGACGTATCCTGAAGTTCAATTCGGACAAGGCGGACGAACTCATCGCGCGGATGAAAGAAGAGGTGGCGGAGATCGACAATCATCTGGCGCATATCGTAGACTATACGATCGAGTGGTACGAAATGTTGAAAAACAAGTACGGCAAGGCTTTCCCGCGACGGACGGAGTTGCGCAACTTCGACACAATCGAAGCGACGAAAGTGGTGGAAGCAAACGAGAAGCTGTATATCAATCGTGAGGAAGGATTCATAGGAACTTCGCTCAAAAAAGACGAATTTGTAGCCAACTGCTCGGATATAGACGACGTGATTGTTTTCTTCAGAGACGGGAAGTACATCGTCACTCCGGTGGCCGACAAGAAGTTTGTGGGGAAAAACGTCATCTATATCAACGTATTCAAGAAAAACGACAAGCGAACCATCTATAACGCCACTTATCGCGACGGGAAGGAAGGAACCACCTACATCAAGCGGTTTGCGGTGACGTCGGTGGTACGCGACCGCGAATACGATGTCACGCAAGGAACGCCCGACTCCCGCATTACATATTTCAGCGCCAACCCGAACGGAGAAGCGGAAATCATCAAAGTAACCCTGAAACCGAACCCTCGTGTACGGCGGATTATCTTTGAACGCGACTTCAGCGAAATATCCATCAAGGGCCGTCAGGCACGAGGCGTGATTCTCACCCGTCTGCCGGTGCACAAGATCACTCTCAAGCAACGCGGAGGCTCTACTCTCGGCGGACGAAAAGTGTGGTTCGACAGGGATGTGCTGCGCCTCAACTACGACGGACGGGGAGAATATCTGGGAGAATTCCAGAGCGACGATACCATATTGGTGGTGCTGAACAACGGGGAGTTCTACACAAGCAACTTCGACCTGAGCAACCATTACGAAGACAATGTAAGCATCGTAGAGAAGTTCGACGCCAACAAGGTGTGGACCGCTGCCCTGTATGATGCCGACCAGCAAAACTATCCGTATCTGAAACGCTTCTGCTTCGAAAGCTCCAACCGGAAGCAGAATTATCTGGGCGAAAACAAAAACAACCGCCTCATCCTGCTGACCGACGAATACTATCCGCGCCTGGAAGTGGTATTCGGAGGGCACGACAACTTCCGCGAACCTATGGAGGTGGATGCCGACGAATTTATTGCGGTAAAAGGATTTAAGGCAAAAGGCAAACGACTGACGACCTATACGATAGATACCATCAATGAACTGGAACCTACTCGCTTCCCGGAACCTCCGAAAGAGGAAGACAAGCAGGATGATGAGGAGCCGGAAAATCTGGATCCGGATTGCGATAAAAGCGAAGGAGACATCATAGACGAGATTACGGGCCAGATGAAACTGTTTTAAAACAGCCGGCACCGGAGCCATAAACATAGTCACGGTCTTTTTATATAGCAAAAATAAACAAAGACGAACGAAGATGATAAAACTGAAAACTTGTCTTGCGGCAATCATACTGTCAGTGATTCCCCTTTCAGCCTCTTGGGGAGGAAACAACACGCGTGCGGAACGTGTCGACCGCAGGGCATCAGACAGCCTGCGGGGCCACCGCTACATGATACGCTCCACCATGTACGGCGCGGGATATACCAATGTGTTCGACACTTACCTTTCGCCACAGGAATACAAAGGAGTCGAGTTTCGCATCTCGCGCGAAAGCATGCGGATGACAAGGCTGTTCGACGGGAACATCTCTGCCCAGAACTTCTTTCAGGCCAATATCGGATATACCCACAACCGGGCGGACAACAACAATACTTTCTCTGCGCTGGTCAACTGGAACTACGGGCTGCATTACCAGTTCCGCCTCACAGAGAATTTCAAATTATTGGCGGGCGGGCTGTTCGACGCCAACGGAGGATTTGTCTATAATCTGCGGAACACGAACAATCCGGCATCGGCACGGGCATACGCCAACCTCGACGCTTCGGGAATGGCTATCTGGCATCTGAAGATTAAACGCTACCCCATCGTTCTTCGCTATCAAGCCAATTTCCCACTTATCGGACTTATGTTCTCACCGCGTTACGGGCAGTCTTACTACGAGATATTTTCCGTAGAGAACACTTCCGGAGTGATGCAGTTCACCTCCCTGCACAATCAGCCTTCCCTCAGGCAGATGTTGTCGGCAGACTTTCCCGTAGGCAAAGCCAGAATGCGTGTCAGCTATCTGGCGGACTTACAGCAATCGAACGTCAACCGGATCAAGACACACACCTACTCTCATGTATTTATGATAGGCTTTGTGAAAAACATATATCGCGTTTCGAACAAAGAGGAATCGGCTTTGCCGCCATCGGTCAGGGCATATTGAGCCGGAAGAAACAAAAATAACTTAACAAGACAGAAAAGAGGTATATCATGAAACAGGCAATCATACGAAATATCTGCGACAGGCATCCCGAAGCTACCCCGACACAACGCATTACAGAAAATAAAGTCGTTGCTCTCCGATGTCACAAGCAGCCGGGCGTTGTTATAGCACGCTTCAGCGCAAAGAGCAAAACGCTTCGGCGTCAAACCAATGGACAGCCGGGCATCGAGCCCGGATGGCGGTTCGCGAAGAACAAAATCATTCAGATACTCTGCATTATCTGTTGCTTCATCCTGCCCATCGGTTGCATCGGAGAAGACAAGTATGCGGACGACCCTATGGGCAACTTCGAACAGCTATGGAAGATAATCGACGAGCATTATTGCTTTCTCGACGAGAAAGGAATCGACTGGGATGCCGTGCATACCCAATATAGGAAGATGATTATACCTCAGATGACGCATGAAGACTTATTCACGAAACTCAGCGAAATGCTCGCCGTACTGAAAGACGGGCATGTCAACCTCAGCTCATCGAGCCGCACGTCTTTCTACGATGCTTACTATCAAGACTATCCCTGGAATTTTCGGGAGGACATTCTTTATCAGCACTATCTGGGAAAAGCCAGTAGCGACTACCGGACGGCTGCGGGACTGAAATACAAGATTTTCGACAATAACATCGGCTATATCCGCTACGGGAGCTTCAACTCCGGAGTCGGCAACGGGAATCTGGACGAAGCACTTTCTTATCTATCCGTCTGCAACGGACTCATTATCGATGTTCGCGATAATGGCGGCGGTGAACTTACCAACTCCACACGTATTGCAGCACGGTTCACCAATGAGAAAGTACTGACCGGATATATTCGCCACAAAACCGGACCGGGGCATAGCGACTTCTCCGAACCCAAGCCCATCTATCTGGAACCTTCGAACAGCATACGGTGGCAAAAGAAAGTTGTGTTGTTGACAAACAGAAGATGTTATAGCGCCACCAACGACTTCGTGAATGCAATGCGAAGCATAGAGAGCGGAAAGATCATACAGTTAGGCGACCGGACCGGTGGCGGATCGGGACTCCCTTTCAGTTCCGAACTGCCTAACGGATGGAGCATCCGTTTCTCCGCGTGCCCTCACTACGATAAGAACATGCAGTCGATTGAAGACGGGATTGCTCCGCACATTACCGTCCACATGCTCCCCGAAGATGAACTGAAAAATAAAGACACGCTGATTGAGGAGGCTTTCAAGGTGTTAAGTCAGTAGACTGCCCATCGGCAGGATCGCTGCAAGCCCTGCAAGGTAATAAATGAGATGTAACGGCTTGCGATATCGGTATGCAACGAAACCTGCAAGGTAATAAAATTATTGGTATCCGATAAAACTTTTCGAAAGCATAAAAAGGTTTGTTTAAGCCTGTAAATCGGCTCCTTTGGAGTCTTTTTCGTTTTAGTAAGCCCCCCTTTTTCTTTCACGGAGTCGGCTTGCCGACAACCCTTTTGCATCATCGTGCCCGGCAGCCCTTCATCAAGGGAAATACTCAACTTTATCCCTGTTTTATTTGCCGGATTAGAAATTATATCTATCTTTGCACCGCTAAACGAAAGCGACACATGCGGATGTGGCGTAATTGGTAGCCGCGCCAGACTTAGGATCTGGTGTCGAGAGACGTGTAGGTTCGAGTCCTATCATCCGCACAAACATTTTTGGAATACAAAATTAACGCAGATTCACGCAAAGCTATCATCTTATGTTGCGCGAATCTGCGTTAATCGCATGTTGACGACATCTCAAATTACAATTACTCGACTTTCCAATCAAACCCGCACATGAAACATCAACTCTGCTGCATCGGACACATTACTTTAGACAAAGTAGTCACTCCCGCAAGCACCGTATATATGCCTGGCGGAACAGCATTTTACTGCTCGTACGCCGTCAGTCTCTTCAAAAATATCGACTACACTTTGGTCACATCCATAGGAGATACTGAAATGAAGGTAGTGGACAAACTGCGTGAAGCCGGTATCCCGACCATTGTGCTCCCCAGCAAGAAGTCGGTCTACTTTGAGAATATATACGGAGAAAACCCTGATGACCGCACGCAGCGAGTACTGGCAAAAGCCGACCCTTTCAGCATGGACAAACTGCAAAATATCGACGCTCGGATTTACCACTTAGGGACTTTGCTCGCCGACGACTTCCCGTCGGATGTAATTAAAGAGCTTTCAAGAAAAGGTTTGGTATCCGCAGACTCTCAAGGATATCTTCGAGAGGTGCGCGACACCCATGTATATGCGGTAGACTGGGCAAACAAGCGGGAAGCTTTGCAGCATATCCATTTCTTAAAGGTGAACGAGCATGAAATGGAAGTCCTTACCGGATTCTCCGACCCGAAAAAGGCTGCACGCCAACTCTACAACTGGGGAGTGAAAGAAGTATTGGTGACCTTGGGCAGTTTCGGATCTGTCATCTTCGACGGTAACAATTTCTACCGTATTCCCGCCTATAAGCCGCGAAAGATAGTAGATGCCACCGGATGCGGCGACACTTATACCATCGGATATTTATATCAACGAGTGTCAGGAGCAGGTATTGAGGAAGCAGGACATTTTGCAGCAGCCATGTCGACCCTTAAAATCGAGAAATCCGGTCCTTTCTGCGGAACGGAAGAAGATGTGATTCGTTGCATAAACACGGCGGAAGTCACAAATAAGCTTGCATAAGCTGTAACATATTCCGACAGCTGATTTATAACGGTATTGCATTGGTAGAAAAGTTTATACACACAGAAAGCTCCCCCTAAGTTAACAATTTATTCTGAGCTATATATTTTAGCATAAATTGGCAAATGTAATTGAACAATTATAACAATAAACAGAAAGCCACAAACAATCTCTTCGAAAAAGAAACGCTAATTAACTTATTTTTACTATTTATATTCAAAAAAAGGAAAAATAATATATATATTGCCAACCGTTTTATTTTTTGAAGGCAACCGAAGCAAGCATACCTTTAAAAATAAAGGTCGGCAATCAGCAATAAAGCCTATTTAAAAAGTGAGAAAAAATAACAATATTTGTTTCACATCTTTATAAAAAAGTTTATGAGAAAAAAAATCATGCTGTTAACAGCCTGTCTTCTTTGGGGAATAGGCTGGGTTGTAGCCCAAACTCATACAGTTACGGGCAATGTAGTTTCTGAAGAGGATGGACAACCGATTATTGGCGCTTCCATATTGGTAAAAGGAACAAAAATCGGTGGCATCACAGATATTGACGGAAACTTCAAATTAGTCAACGTTCCTCAAACTTCCAAAATCCTTCAAGTATCTTATGTAGGCATGAAAACACAGGAAGTCGCCATCAAGCCCAATTTGAAAATCAGGATGAAAAGTGATAGCGAGTTGCTCGAAGAGGTTGTAGTCACAGGGATGGTAGCTACAGACAAACGTCTTTTTACCGGTGCCACCGACAAACTTTCTGCCGATCAAATAAAAGTAGACGGTATGGCAGATATCAGCCGGGGCTTAGAAGGACGTTCTGCCGGCGTATCCATACAAAATATATCTGGTACGTTCGGTACAGCCCCCAAAATCCGTGTACGCGGAGCAACCTCTATTTTCGGTAACTCCAAACCTTTATGGGTAGTAGACGGTGTCATTCAAGATAATATCGTCGATGTAGGCGCAGACGCCCTCTCATCGGGTGACGCCATTACCCTCATCAGTTCCGCAATTGCCGGATTAAATCCGGACGACATCGAAAGTTTCCAAATATTGAAAGATGGATCGGCTACTTCTATATACGGCGCTAAAGCCATGGCAGGCGTAATCGTAATTACTACTAAAAAAGGAAAGCAAGGAACAAGCAGTTTCTCTTATACCGGTGAATTCACTACCCGCCTCAAGCCAACTTACAATACTTTCAATATCATGAATTCTCAAGATCAAATGAGCATTTATGATGAAATGCAAAAGAAAGGATGGCTCAATTTCGCTACAGTTTATCGCACCGCCAACAGCGGAGTATACGGGAAAATGTACCAATTGACTCACCACTATGATCCTTTGACCGGTCAATTCGGTTTGGAGAATACACAAGAAGCAAGAGATCTTTATTTGCAAAATGCCGAAAAAAGAAACACAGACTGGTTTGACTTGCTTTTCAGCAATAATATCATGATGAATCACTCAGTCAGCATGTCTACCGGTAACGAAAAGTCCTCATCGTATATTTCTCTTAGTGCCATGAACGATCCGGGATGGATGAAACAAAGTAGCGTGCAACGTTATACGGCAAATTTAAACAGTACATACAACATCACTAAAAGACTTGCATTTACTGCCATTGCCAATGCGTCATATCGTAAACAAAAAGCTCCGGGTACAGTTGGACAAAGCAATGACGCCGTTACTGGACATGTCTCCCGTTCATTTGACATTAATCCTTATTCATACGCGCTCAACACTTCACGTACACTTCATCCGTACACTTATTACATGCGCAACTTTGCAGACTTCAATATATTCAACGAACTGGAGAACAACAACATCAACCTGAACATTGCCGATATAAAGTTCCAGGGCGAGTTTAAATGGAAACATCGTAGTGGATTAAAAATCAGCTTCTTAGGAGCACTAAAATACTCTTCGGTAACACAAGACCATCAAATAAAAGATAATTCCAATCAGGCGTTGGCATACAGAGCGATGGGCGATGCGACGATTATCAATAGCAACCACTGGCTCTACAAAGATCCCGACAAACCGAACACACTGCCCAATACGATTTTACCCAAAGGAGGTTTCTACAACAAAAGTGAATATCGCATGTTGAGCTATGACTTCCGATTAGCAGCAACGTTCAACAAAGAGTTTAACGAAACGCACATTATCAACACCTATGCAGGCGCGGAATTGAATTCTCAAGATCGAACCAGCGACTGGTTTGACGGTTGGGGAATGCAATACAACAACGGTGAACTTCCTTTCTTCGATTATCTGGCATTTAAACGCATGCGTGAACAAAACAGTGACTATTTCGGTCTATCTAATACCACAAATCGCCAATTGGCATTTTTCGCCACAGGCACTTACTCTTATAAAGGAAAATATACAGCGACCGGAACTATTCGCTACGAAGGAACAAACCGTTTAGGAAAATCCCGAAGCGCACGCTGGTTGCCCACGTGGAATATAGCCACAGCTTGGAACATACATGAAGAATCATTTTTCAAAGAATGGGAACCTACTATATCGCATCTTACGTTGAAAGCCTCCTACAGTCTAACGGCCGACGCAGGTCCGGCATGGGTCACCAATTCTCGCGTAGTAATTAATAGCTATAATCCATGGCGTCCTTCAGCCAGCGTAGCAGAATCCGGTTTACGAATAGACGATTTGGAAAATTCCGACCTTACCTATGAAAAGAAACACGAACTGAATGTAGGTATAGATATGGGCTTACTTGACAATCGTATCAATATAGCCGCGGATTGGTATCGACGTAATAATTTCGACCTTATCGGATGGGCTACGACACAAGGTGCCGGAGGACAAGTAAATCGCATGGGCAACGTTGCCACAATGCGCTCACATGGTTTTGAGTTCACACTCTCTACCAAAAACATTAAGACACCTGATTTCCAATGGAACACTGATTTCATCTTCGGATATAGTAAAACCAAAGTAACCGATTTGAAAACACAATCGTTCATGTTCTCTCTTATTTCAGGGAACGGATTTACACAAGAAGGGTATCCGCACCGAGCTTTATTCTCTATTCCTTTTGCCGGGCTCGATCACTCGGGGTTTCCGACCTTTTATATTTCAGACAGAAAAGGAGAACAGATTCTCGTAAATCCATCGAATTACGGAAGCATAAACTTTCAAGAGAGAGAAAATCTGAATTTCTTAAAATATGAAGGTCCGACCGATCCTACCATAACCGGAAGCTTAGGTAACCTTTTCAGCTACAAGAACTGGAAACTAAATGTGTTCGTAACTTACTCAGCAGGGAATAAAGTGCGTTTAGACCCGGTATTTAGTTATCGATACAACGACCTTGACGCTACTCCAAAAGAGTTCAAAAACCGCTGGACAGTAAAAGGAGACGAGAAAAAGACAGACATACCGGTTATCGCTTCCACTCGGGATGATCAACAGATTTCTAATCTCAACTTGGCGTACAATGCTTACAATTATTCAAGCGCCCGTATTGCCGATGGCGGATTTGTGCGTATGAAAGAAATCTCTTTAACTTACACACTACCCAATAATATACTAAAAATTAAATCATTAAAATCAGCTTCCATTAAAGTGCAAGGCACTAACTTGTTCCTTATCTATTCGGACAAGAAGCTAAATGGACAAGACCCTGAATTTTTTCGTTCGGGCGGTGTTTCAGCTCCCGTCCCGAAGCAGTTTACTGCAACACTGCGCTTAGGATTTTAAATACGCACATTTAAAATAAACAATTATGAAAAAAATAACAAAACATATACTTATATTTGTCAGTGGCTTAATCAATTTAACCGCTTGCGACTCTTTTTTGGATGTAGTTCCTGATAAAAGAACCGAAATCGATACAAATCAAAAAGTAAGCGAGTTGTTAGTATCCGCATATCCAAATGTAGATCCTATGATGATTTATGAACATCGCACAGATAATGCGATGGACAACGGGATACAATACGGAACGGGTGACAGAATGTTAACCGAAAACTATTTTTGGAGAGATGTTAGTCCCAACGGGTGGGACGATCCCGAGCAACTTTGGATTAGTTGTTATAAAGCAATAGCAACAACCAACCAAGCCTTGGAAGGTATTCGCGAAATAGGAGAAAGCAAAGAGAATGCTCCTTTTAAAGGAGAAGCATTATTATGCAGAGCGTATGCCCACTTCTTGCTTGCCAATACTTTTTGCCAACCATACAACGCCCTTACAGCTTCAAAAGATTTAGGCATACCCTACGTAACAGAACCGGAAAAGAAAATAGGCAAAACCTACGAACGAGGAACCGTACAAACAGTGTACGAAAACATTGCTAATGACATTGAAGAAGGTTACCCGCTTATCAATGATAATGCTTATGCCATCCCGTTGTATCATTTCAACAAACGGGCAGCAGCAGCTTTTGCTACACGATTCTATTTATTCTACGGTAAATATAAAGAGGCTTTGAAATATGCCAGCCAAGCCATTCCTGAAGACCCTTCGGCTTCATTACGCAACATCAAAGAATATACGATGTTAGCACAAGCAAGCGAATGGAGAGACCGCTTTATCAGTAAGGATGAACCCGCCAACTTGCTTCTGATACCTCTGCGCTCTCTATGGGGAAGAACCTATGCAAGCCGCCGATACGGCAATTCCGACATACTGACATCCCTTGCCACTTATCGTTCAAAAGGTCCTTGGGGGGACATACTGGAAGATTTTAATTTGTTATTCGGAGCGTCAGGATACCCTGTGAAGTTCCAACCTAAATACAATGAAATATTCGAAATAACCAATCAAACCAGCCAAACAGGACAGCCTCATACTGTACAAATGGCTTTTACCGTAGACGAAACGCTGCTTTGCCGAGCGGAGATTTATACACTGTTGAAGCAATATGACAAAGCAGCGCAAGACCTCTCATATTGGTACATCAAAAAAGGTGGCAGTGGAACCGACTGGCAGACGATTGTTCAGTTCTATACTGCCAGAGAAGCGGCAGACAATGAAGCGATACAAAAGAAAGAATTACATCCCATGCTCGCATTGGTTAAGCCGTTTAACGCAGCTTTCGAAATAGAAACCGGCACACAGGAGAAAATGTTACAAGGAGTTCTGCATGCCCGTCGTATCGAAACTATGTACAGCGGTTTGCGCTGGCTCGACATTCGCAGGTATGGTATTGAAGTCATACACAATGTAGACGGAGAAGTAGAAAATCAGATAACGCTACCTGCAGGAGATTTAAGACGTGTAATACAAATACCACAGTCTGTAACAACCGCAGGAATGATGCCTAACCCTACAAAATAAAAAATGTAAATAAATAAAAAAAAGAAATACTGTTATGAAAACAATAAAATACATTCTTTTAAGCAGTTTCTTAGCTGTAGGTTTCTTGTCGGCTTGCAACGATGATGATATCGACAGTTCAAAAAGTATTTTTAATAGAAGCGCCACACCTAAAAACGTGTTCGACGCATGGCTATACAAGAATTACATAAAGTCTTATAATATCGACTATAAATATCGCATGGAAGATATTGAAATCGACTTTAGCAAGAATCTGGCTCCGGCAGAGCTGGAAAAAAGTATGAAATTGGCCAAAATTATAAAACATGTCTGGTTAGAAGCCTATGTAGAAGCGGCCGGTCCGGACTTCATGAAAAAACATGCGCCTGCCATCCTGCAAATCATCGGCTCGGCATCATGGAATGAAGGAGGTACCATTACGCTCGGCACAGCCGAAGGAGGACTTAAAATCACTCTATACATGACCAACTGGCTAAACCCCAAAGATATAGGTAAGATGAACGAGTATTTCTTCAAAACAATGCACCATGAGTTTACACACATCTTACAGCAAGATATCAACTATCCGCAGGAGTACAACCTCATCAGTGCCGAAGATTACCGTCCGTCGGGATGGCAGAACAGAAGCCTCAAACAAGCAAGCCAATTGGGCTTCATCACTCCTTATGCGGGAAGCATGGCAGTAGAAGATATCACAGAAATAACATGCTGCTACGTGACCTACACACAAGAAGAATGGGATACAGTGCTACAAATGGCCGGGGAGAGCGGTCGCAAAAAGCTGGAACAAAAAACTGCAATTATGAAGAAATACATGCAGGAGGTATGGAAAATAGATATGGACAACTTAAAGAAGATTGTACACCGGCGCATGAATGAAGTAATACAGATGAGCCTCATGGAACCTGAGTGGGAGGCACTGCTTTCACCCGGCATTTCAGATCCAAAAGCCGCGGCAGCTTTACAACTGCTCAAACAGCAATTGAAAGCCGACTATCCGGAAGCATTGGATAAAATGAACAAGCACAAGGATTGTTGCCAAATCCACAATGCCAATTTAATCAATCTATTAGAAGAACCCGAAAAATAAAAAAGCTATGAAGAAAAGTTTATATACAATTACGCTTTTTATATGGGCTGCATGCTTGCTTAGTTCATGTAAAAATGAAGTTGAAGACTATTTCGATAAGACAGCTTCAGAACGTATGGAGCAAGAAATAGTCAAATACAGAGAACTGTTGATAAAACCTCAACACGGATGGGTCATGGAGTACTACCCCGGCGGTATGGATCAGACCTTTGGAGGATACGCACTAACAGTGTCTTTCACAGCCAACGGTTATGCTGTCTTCCGTTCAGTTCTGGAAGATGATGTAAATAATTCGGTGTCAAGCTTCTATGCACTGAACAAAGATATGGGTGCGACTCTTAATTTTGATACTTACAATGAAATTTTCCACTATTTCTCTAATCCTGATATAGGTGATGGAGGTGGAGAAGGAAAAGGACTCCTCGGAGACTATGAATTCATCCTCGATTCGGGAACAGAAAGCGAAATTATAATGACCGGCAAAAAGCACAAATCTACCATCCGCATGCATGCATTGCAAGAACCTGCTACCGAATATCTGAGAAAAGCAAAAGCCCGAATGAATAGTTATTTGATAATTCCTGCCGTAAGCGGACTAAAGGGAACTTTTGCCGGAGAACCGGCAGAAGCCGAATTTATCACCAGCCAATCGTACATTCTGACTCAGGGAGAAGAATCTACTACATTTTCATTCATGTTCACGGATAAAGGAACAAAACTTTATGCTCCCATCGAATTGAACGGGAAAAAAATAGAAAATCTCTCTTGGGATGAACAAAAACGTGCTTTCACCACTCCTGACGGGCAAACAAACTTAGCGTTGGTATATGACCCGAAAGGTCTCAGAGAAGATCAGCTATTGGGCAACTATGTATTCCATTACGGAAATGATAAGCAGATCGATGTTTCTATCAAAAAAACAAACAGCGGAGGCATTATTATGGAAGGCTTACCTTTCACTGTAAAACTCAGCTACAACGCACGTAAAGGAGCCTTGGAACTAAACGCACAACAACTTCGTTCAAATCCTGACGTAAGACTTGCCATCTGGGCATTAAAAGACGGCGGTAGCCTTACTTGGGAAGCAGGATATGGTTTAGTGACGGAATGGAATGAGAAAGAAGGAGACGAATTTACACTGAAATGGGTAGACAATGGTTACACTTGGTTTAGAGATGGAAAAAGAATTTACGCAGACAGTTTCATCTTATGGGAAGTAGGGAAAGGTGTATATAATGGTTATGGAGATTCTCGCTTCTACGATTTATTCTTAACAAAAAAATAGGAGACAGAAATATGAATAAGAAACTCTCTTTATTCTACGTACTATTGGCGCAAGCATTGTTGTTTTGCGCATGTTCTTCCGATAGTGATTTCGAAGAAAAGCAGCCCTCGTTTCACGTAGTTAAAACGACAGCCGATATGAGCCACACCGGAGGAAAGGGAACCATCGAGCTTGATACGGAAGGGGTAAAAGCCACATCCAACGAGTCTTGGCTGAAAACTGTCGTAAACGGCAAAGCTATAGAGTTGACTTTCGAGCCCAACGACAGCTACAACTCACGTACGGCAACTGTAACCTTAAAGCATGCCGACGATGAGCAGACCGTTTCTTTCATACAGATGGGCATTATCTCCGAAGTAGATGTATATGATCATACATTTCCTTATACCGGAGGAGAAAAAAGCTTTTTATGGAAAACAGACCAGCCGTTTGAAATTCAAGGGATGCAAGAATGGATATCTTACGAAGTCAAAGGCGACTCAATCGTTTTCAACATTGAGGGAATAAGCGAACTGGACAGCGGAAGAAAGTGTGAAATGCACATCACATCAGGAAAGTATTACAGCAAAACTGTCACTTTTACACAAGACGAAGCACCCTTATCCTATCAAATGTTACTCGGCAATTATACATTAGAGTATAAAAAATGGAAAGGAATAGCAGTAGAAACAATTGACGTGTCTTTCGTAGAAAAAGAGAAAGATAAGTCAATTACGATGAAAGGTCTTGACTTTGACATCACGGTTTTATACAAAGCAGACCTGCCGGGTATAGCTATTAAATCGCAACCCGTATCAAACGATATTTGGTTGGCAGCCTGGCAAGGCGGATATAACGGAGGCGGGCTTTGGCCTAATTCAAAATTCGGATTGGTAAGCCAGTGGAACAAAGACAAACGCAACATTGAACTCACAATGATACCCGATGGCGTTACAGACAGTAGTTGGACAGATAGCGAGGGAAATTTGGTTATTGTACATGCATTTATCTTATGGACTAACAGTGGCGAATACAAAGCGGAAAAAACAAGCCGCTTGGTAGATCTCAAATTTATTAAGAAAGCAGAATAACCCCAACACCTAAAAGCGGGGAATTTTGAGTTCTCGCCTTATGTAACAACAAAGTAAGGACTGTCTCCAACTTCTTGTCAGACAGCCCTTACTTTTTTCGCTATGACAGCTAAAGCTGCAAAATTTACCGGACTTTAAACGGGCATCCAATAATCACACACTTAATCATTTTTCATAGGCAGTTACAGTCCCGTAATCAGCCGCCGGCAGAGTCATTACGGATAAGTTCCAGTAACCTTTCCACCGCATGCTCTTCAGGGATATTCTTCTCCACGCACGTTTTGCCTTTATACAGGCTGATCTTTCCCCGTCCGGCTCCCACATAGCCGTAGTCGGCATCCGCCATTTCGCCGGGACCGTTGACAATGCACCCCATGATGCCGATCTTCACGCCCACCAGATGGGAAGTAGCGGCTTTGACACGCGCAATCGTTTTTTCCAGATCGTACAGCGTCCGTCCGCAACCCGGACAGGAGATATATTCCGTTTTCGAAGTACGTACACGCCCTGCCTGCAAGATTCCGAAAGCCGTAGCGTCAATCACCGCATGGCTCAGCTCTCCCTGATTAAGCAGGAAGATACCGTCGCACAAGCCGTCGAGGATGAGAGCGCCCATATCGGCAGCAGCCTTTATCTGGAGGTCTTCCGCACAGTTCTCGGCATAATGCTGGAAGAAAACCACCGGATTCTCCAGGCCTTCGGTCATGAGTTGATGCACCAGCGCACGATGTTCGCCCAAGCGGTTGGGATGGTTGCTTTGAGAAATCACCACTGCCTCGGGATGTGCCTTCAGGCAGGCTATTACTTCGTCCGTCTGCGCCATATAGGGCATAAACAGGAATTTCAGTTCGGCTTCGCACCCGCCCATCAGCGGCAGTTGCGCATGGTTGAAGGCCGGCCATGTTCCCGCTTCGCCTGTCCAGACATCCGCATCGAGAATATATTCCACTCCTGCCTCCCGGGTTTCGGGCAAAGCTCTTCCGGCATAGATGTAGTCGGGCGTGAATTGCGGATTCGTCTCCATCTTCCCGTCCAAGCGGTCGGCTATGACAACGGGAAGATGGCTTCCTCCGATATTCCGCACCGCACGGGTTTTCCTGCGCGAGGGCTCGAGGTAATTGAAGCCGGGCGCCTCTACTCCCGGAACGAAAGGGTGATTTTGTTTCAGCAGCACATAGTCTACCAACTTACGCGCCACCGGTATCTCGGCCTCGGGCGCCTCGCTCAAAGACACCCGTATCGTATCTCCCAGTCCGTCGTTCAATAACGCGCCTATTCCCAAAGCCGACTTGATACGCCCGTCTTCTCCGTCTCCTGCCTCGGTCACTCCCAGATGCAGGGGGAAAGCCATCCCCTCCTGCTCCATCACCGCAGCGAGCAAACGAACCGTACGTACCATCACCACCGTGTTCGAGGCTTTTATGGAGATAACGACGTTCAGAAACTGCTCTTCCACGCAGACACGCAGGAATTCCATGCAAGAGGCCACCATTCCTTCGGGCGTATCGCCATAGCGGGACATGATGCGATCGGAAAGCGAACCGTGGTTCACCCCGATACGGATGGCAGTATGATTCTCTTTGCATATATTCAGAAAAGGCACAAAGCGGTCGCGTATCTTTTGCACTTCGGCGGCATACTCTTCGTCGGTGTATTCCAGCTTCTTGAAGGTACGCGCCGCATCCACGTAATTACCCGGATTGATCCGCACCTTTTCGGCATATTGCGCCGCCACATCCGCCACCTTAGGATTAAAATGCACATCCGCCACCAACGGAACCATATACCCCCGGCTGCGCAAACCGATGTTGATATTCATCAGGTTCTCGGCTTCTTTCACGCCCTGAGTGGTCAGCCGCACATACTCTCCGCCCGCATCTGCGATACGTTTTGCCTGCTCCACGCAAGCCTCCGTATCTTGCGTGGATGTATTCGTCATCGACTGAATACGGATAGGGTTGGAACCACCCAAAGGCACGGCCCCCACATTCACTTCTAAGCTCTCTCTCCGAAAATAATTAAACAGATCCACTTCGTTTCGATATTTTTTCATTAGTGTGCCCGGAAACAGGGCAAAATCACATCCGCAAACCCACCTGCAAGGCTTCGTTCAAGCATTGGAGTTTTGGCATGAGTAAGAATTTATATATGCTTTATTTTGATCAACTATGTAGTTTAATGTTTTTAGTTGACCACTTTGTAAGAATTCATATATGCTTTATTTTGATCGGCCGCTTGCCTTAATTGGTCTTGTACTGATACTTCACCTCCTTCAGCTCTTCGTTGGCTTTCACTATCTTCTTCTTCAGGCCTTCTTTATAGGCCGTAAAAGCCTCAGCCAAAGAAGAATCGCTCAAGGCCAATATCTGAACGGCCAGAATAGCCGCATTCATAGCTCCGTTGATGGCAACGGTGGCCACCGGAATACCGGGAGGCATCTGGACGATAGAGTGAAGCGCGTCTACTCCGTCAAGCACCGATCCTTTCACTGGCACTCCGATGACGGGCAGCGTCGTGTTGGCGGCAATCACGCCGGGCAAAGCAGCAGCCATTCCGGCGGCGGCAATAATCACCCGGACACCTCGCGAGCGGGCATTCTTGGCAAACTCTTCCACAGCTTCTGGCGTACGGTGCGCCGAAAGAGCGTTCATTTCGAACGGAACACGCATATCGTTCAGCAGTTGCGCCGCCTTCTCCATCACCGGGAGGTCGGACGTGCTGCCCATGATAATACTTACAACAGGGGTCATTTTGGTCAATGTTTAGTTATAAATGTTTAGTTATAAATGTTCAGTTATATTGGTTACAAGCGTTATTCTCAGTCATAAAAGCAATCGTTGACCGGCAACGCTATAAGAAGCGACCGACAGTTAGCGATGACAAAAACAAGCCCATGCCGCCACATCATCGCTAACCACCGGCCGCTACGATACTAACCGTTGATTACCGCCTTGTAACCCTCGGCATCCAGCAAACCTTCCACATCTTTCAAGTCGGCGGGTTTCAGTTTAATCAGCCAGCCTTCGCCGTAAGGATCTTTGTTCACCAGTTCCGGATTTTCTTCCAGCGCTTCGTTCTGCTCGAGCACTTCGCCCGCTACGGGCAGGAAAAGATCGGATACCGTTTTCACCACCTCGATAGAGCCGAACACTTCGTTAGCTTCCAGCGTTTCTCCTACAGTCGGAATATCAACGAATACGATATCGCCCAGTTGCTCCTGCGCATAGTCCGTAATACCTACATAAGCAATGTCTCCTTCTACGCGAATCCACTCGTGTTCGCTCGTGTACTTCAAATTCTGTGGAAAATTCATAATAGTTAGTTTTTTTAGGGTTTATACTGTTAGTAATTAAAATAAGAATATACGAAAAAATACATTGTAGAGCGGATGAAGCACCAATATGGCGGAGAGCAAACCCACTACAAAGCCCGCAAGCACTTCGGCGATGGTATGATGCCCCAGTATGATGCGTGCCGAGCCCAACACTCCGGCAATCAGGATAAACAGGCAGAGCCAGATGACCGGATTGTACCCAAACAACGCGCTGAACGACACCAGCCCGCCGATGATTCCTCCCGCACCCGCCATGTGCTCGCTCAGTTTCCACCTCAGATTCGCGATGACACAGACCACAGAAACCAGCAAAGAGGCGAGAATTACCCCCGTCATATACCAGGGCAGGTTGCTCTTGCGCATAATCAACAGACAGAACACATAAGATATGATTGTCAGCATAATAGGCACATAGCGTTTTTTACGTTCACTCAACTCCTGACGGTCGAAACCGTTGATCTTGCGAAACAAAAAAATTGTAAGCATGGGAGTGAGTATCGTAAAACAATAGACAATGCCAAGCACAATCACTTTGAACTTCATCGGCATGATGCGCAAATACGAAAACAGGAACAACGCCAACAACGACAGGAACGGAATCGAAAAGGGGGTGAACACCATCGAAATCACACGTGCCGCCTTCAACATCGTTCTATCGGCTATAATATGCTCTCTTTCCACATTCATCGGTATCAAACATTACTATGATATATGGTTTTATACATTACATTCTGCTTATTTCCTCAGCCTCGCCACCGGTATATTCATCTGCTGCCTGTATTTGGCTACCGTGCGGCGGGCGATGGGATAGCCTTTTTCTTTCAGCATCTCCGCCAGTTCATCGTCTGTAAGCGGCTTTTTCTTGTCTTCGGCATCGATACACTCTTTCAACGCTTTGCGTATTTCGCGCACCGACATCTCCTCTCCGTCTTCGGTGGTATATCCGTCGCTGAAGAAAAATTTCAGAGGATAAATCCCGAAATTGGTCTGCGCGTATTTGCTGTTGCTTACGCGCGAGATAGTGGATATATCCAGATTGGTACGCTCCGCCACATCTTTCAGGATCATAGGTTTCAGCAGCGACTCGTCGCCATCCATGAAGAAAGGGCGTTGCAGATCGACAATGGCCTGCATGGTAGTCATCAGCGTGTTCTGCCTTTGCTTCACCGCGTCGATAAATCCCTGCGCCGCATCCATTTTCTGCTTCAGGAACATCATGGCCTCTTTCGACTCTTTCGATTGGTTGGCACGGTTTTTCGTATGCTCTTCCACCATTTCGGTAAAATCCCGGCTCATGCGGAGCTCCGGCACGTTGCGGTTGTTGAGGCTGATATTGATGGTTCCGTCGTCATACGCCTCCACCAGAAAGTCGGGCACGATTTGCTGGTAGTTCCGCCCGATGGTTTCGCCCAGCGAAGCTCCCGGACGCGGATTGAGCCTCGTAATTTCTGCAATCGCTTCGTTAAAAACCGCCTCATCCACGTTCAGCTTCCTGATTATCCTGTCCCAATGCTTCTTGGTGAACTCCTCGTAGCATTCGGATATGATGCGCTCTTCCAAATCAAGCAGCAGACCGGCGCTTTCTTCTTCCGCCTGCCTACGGCGGATCTGTATCAGCAGGCACTCCTGAAGCGTACGCGCTCCGAGCCCTGCGGGATCGAAATCCTGCAACACTCCCAACGCCTCCTCCAGTTCCTCTTCGGTACACTCCACACCGACGTAGATGGCCAGTTCGTCGCAGATGCTCTCCAGAGACTTGCGCAGTAACCCGTCGTCATCGAGCGAGCCGATGAGATACTCCACCAATTCGCGCTGATGCTCCGTCAGGTTGCGCTCACGCAGCTGTTCTTTCAGTATTTCGTAGAAAGAGGTGGCTTCGGAAAAAGGTATATCTTCCGCCTGCTCCCCTTTCGAGCGGTTGTTCTCCTGCAATTTATAGTCGGGTATGTCGTCCTCCCTCAGATAGTCGTCCAGAGAGTCGTACTCATTCGCCCCGTCGTCTCCGGTCTCCTCCGATTCGGCAGCGGAATACTCATCGGCAGGAGTTTCCTCCCGCCCCTCCTCAAGCGCAGGATTCTCCAAAAGCTCGGCATGGATACGGTCTTCCAGCTCCAATGCGGGAAGCTCCAGCAACTTCACCACCAGAATCTGCTGGGGCGAAAGCGTCTGTATCTGTTGTTGTGCCTGAGTTTGTATCTGACGTGAACCTTGTGCCATAACGTATTCTTGCTTTTTCTACTGTTTACCGCTACAAAAGTAGCTTTTTAACCAGAGATAAACGAGATTAGAATGAATATTTTTAATCCTATAACACAAAAATCTTTATCTTTGCCCTACGAACTTCTAAATTAAGAAATTATGTTTGCTAAAGAAACGTACGTGCAGCGCAGAGCCTTGCTGAAAAAGAAATTAGGCTCCGGAGTATTGTTATTTCTCGGAAACGACGAGTGCGGGTTGAACTACGAAGACAACACCTTCCGTTACCGTCAGGATTCTACATTCCTGTATTACTTCGGGCTTTCGGGCGCGGGGCTTTCAGCCATCATAGATATTGACGCGGATAGAGAAATCATTTTCGGCGACGAGCTTTCCATCGACGCCATCGTATGGATGGGAGCACAACCCACCCTGCACGAGAAATGCGAACGCGTCGGCATGAAAGAGGTGATGCCTTCTGCGGATATTGTAAGCTACCTGCACCAATGCGTGCAAAAGGGGAAAACGGTTCATTACCTGCCCCCCTACCGTGCGGAGCACAAGCTGAAGCTGATGGATTGGCTCGGCATCCCGCCCGCCCGTCAGGAAGGTTCGGTACCGTTCATACGCGCCATCGTGGCTCAACGGAACTATAAATCGGACGAAGAGATAGCCGAAATAGAAAAAGCCTGCAACGTGACCGCCGACATGCACATCGCCGCCACAAAATTCCTTCGCCCCGGCATGTACGAGTACGAGGTAGTGGCAGAGATGAACCGGGTGGCGCAAGCCAACAACTGCGAGCTTTCGTTCGCCACCATCGCCACCATCAACGGGCAAACGCTGCACAACCACTACCACGGCAACAAAGTGAAACCGGGCGATCTGTTCCTGATCGATGCCGGAGCGGAAGTGGAATCGGGCTATGCCGGCGACATGTCGTCCACCATTCCCGCCGACAAGAAGTTCACCGCCCGCCAACGGGAAGTGTACGAGATACAGAATGCCATGCACCTCGAATCGGTGAAGGCGTTGCGTCCGGGCATCCCCTACATGGAAGTGTACGAACTCGCCGCCCGCATTCTGGTAGACGGCATGAAAGAGCTCGGACTGATGAAAGGCAATACCGACGATGCCGTGCGCGAAGGCGCCCATGCCCTTCTCTTCCCTCACGGGCTGGGGCACATGATGGGGCTCGACGTTCACGACATGGAGAATCTCGGCGAATTGTGGGTAGGCTACAACGGGCAACCCAAGAGCACGCAGTTCGGCAGGAAGTCGCAGCGCCTTGCCATCCCGCTGGAGGATAGGTTCGTAATCACCGTAGAGCCGGGCATCTACTTCATCCCCGAGCTGATAGACCGTTGGAAAGCGGAAAAGAAATTCACCGATTTCATCAACTACGAGAAAGTAGAAGCGTACAAGGACTTCGGAGGCATACGCAACGAGGAGGACTACCTGATTACCGCTACCGGTTCGCGGCGGTTGGGCAAGAAAATTCCTCTGACTCCCGATGAAGTGGAAGCGTTGAGATAAAGCGCGCCATGCGCAGCAGGGCATCGGTGCAGACGGGCGGCGTCCATCGGGCATCCGCCCTTGCCCGCAAGCCTGCACAGGGAAAAAGCAGCTGCATTGCAGAGTGGTGTTTTCGTTTGTGTTGGTATTCGTGTTTCTGTTTTGCATATCCATATCCGGCTCATTACGCTGATTGACGATGCAAATATAACCGATACTTTGCACTTTATCCCCCGTTTTCTCCCTGTTGTTCTTAATCAAATTATTAATCTCCTCCTTCTCTCTCCTCCTCACCCTTCTTTTTCCGGAGGAGGAAAAAGGAGGAGGTTTTTTGTGCTATGCTATGCTATGCTGTGCTATGCTATGTGTACCTGATGTAACATTTTCGGGCTTAATTGTTACATTAATTCCCCTACAAGTGAAAATGCGGCGACGGAGAAGCTAGTTAAAAATACGGACAATTTGGGCTCTGGGAAAAGTATATGCCACGCGCTGTATATAATAGGGCTACCCCGATAAGCATATATAGCCACCGTGATAGGCATATATGGCTACCGTGATAAGCATATATGGCCACCACGGTGAGTATATATAGCTACCGCAGTGAGTATATATAGCTACCGCGGTGAGTATATATAGACAGCACACCGGGCATATATGAACGATACACCCAAGCAATCTTGCGTATAGAACCACGCATTCGCTACCTGCCACAACGAGAGATATCGAGATGCAAGAAAAGAAAAATTTTAATATTTAAAGCTGCTTCCTCCCAAAAATTCACGCAGCAATGAGGTCGGCGGAATTTCCTTATCTTTCACGGGAGTAAAATACGAGATAAATTTCAACAACCGGTAGGCCTCGCTGTATTCCGGACAGTTGCGCGGAACTCCCATCAAAATGGGTTCGGCATGGAGACGCAACACGGCAAATTCGAAAAGCAAAGCGGAATTGAACATCACATCGGCATTCTCCTGATAAGGGAATATCCATTTATCCTCTCCGGCACGCACGCTCGGCCAGCGCGAAATGGTTTCACGGGCGGAATAGCCCCGGTAATTGAAATCCCGGATAATGCGCCGTAGCAATCGGTTGTCCGTGGTAGGAATCCAGTTGTGATCGTCGAGCGAAATGGTAGTCAACGCCGAAACATATATTTTAAATTTCTTCTTTTCGTCAATATGCGCCGTCAACTCAGGATTCAAGGCATGAATGCCCTCCAGAATCAGAATCGTGTTTTCTCCGATTTTCAACTTATCGCCCGTATACTCTTTCTTTCCCAATGCAAAGTTAAAACGGGGCAGTTCCACTTCTTCTCCGCTGAGCAAAGCTTCCAACTGACGATTGAACAAATCAAGATCGAGCGCATAAAGCGACTCGTAATCATAATTGCCGTTTTCATCCAATGGAGTCTGTTCGCGATCAACAAAATAATCGTCGAGTGAAATGGAGTAAGGCTTCAGGCCGTTCGTCATCAACTGAATCGAAAGGCGCTTGCTGAACGTTGTTTTTCCCGATGAAGACGGACCGGAAATCAGAACCAGCTTCACCCGTCCGCCGTTTTCCCCCCGGTTGAAAATGGTATCCGCAATCTGAGCGATTTTCTTTTCCTGCAAGGCTTCCGTTACGTTAATAAGATCGGTAGCATAACCTTTTTTACAAGCCAGATTCACATCGCCCGCATTATTCAATCCCATGATATAACTCCAGTTCAAATACTCCTTAAAAACATCCAGCATTTTTTCCTGCTTCACCACCTCTTCGAGCATTTCCGGATTTTGCTTGTTAGGAATTCTCAACAATAATCCATCGTAATATTTCACAAGGTCGAACACTTTCAGATACCCGGTGCTTGGAACCAGATTACCATAATAATAATCGATCGTATCGCCCAACGTATAATAGTAGGTATAAAGCGAACCGGAAGTTTCGAGCACCCTCACCTTATCCTTCATCCCGCGTTCGCCGAAAACACGCACCGCCTCCGCCGTCTGGCATTCGATGCGATGGTACGGGATATCTTCCTCTACGATTTCGCGCATGCGCTTCTTGATTTTGTTCACATCTTCCAGGGTTATGGGACGACCAATCCGGAGATTGCAAAAATACCCTTTCGACACCGGATGCTCCACGTACAGCTTTCCTTGCGGAAAAATCTCGGTGATGGCTTTGAACAACACAAAGCAAAGTGAGCGAACGTAGGTACGCATACCTGACGAATCTCTGACATCAAGAAACTCCACATCCTTATTGTTATAAACTCTGAATTTAAGTCCTTCGGAGCGATTGTTTACCTTGGCACTTACTACCTGATAAGGAAAATTAAGATTAAAACCGCGATAAATATCCAAAAGTGAGCTCCCGATAGGGAAATCTTTATAATTATTATTATTTTTGCAACAAATTCGTACCATCTGTGTCATAGACATCCTTTTTAAGTGTGAATGATGATGGGACTAATATACTTATAATCGGTCAGAGAACAAACAACCATTAAAAATTTTATAGATGGAGTATTCTTTTTATGATTTTTTAAAGCTCATTGGCTCATTAGGGCTGTTTTTGTATGGAATGAAAATAATGAGCGAGGGCTTGCAAAAAGTCGCAGGCGACAGACTACGAGGTATTCTGACAGCAATGACCACCAACCGGGTAACGGGGGTTCTAACAGGAGTGTTGATTACCGCCCTCATCCAGTCCTCGTCGGCAACCACAGTAATGGTTGTGAGTTTTGTGAATGCGGGATTGCTCACTTTAGCCGAGTCCATCAGTGTCATCATGGGTGCAAATATCGGTACCACAGTCACCGCATGGATTATTTCGGTTTTCGGATTCAAGGTAGACATGGGAGCTTTTGCCCTTCCGCTGTTGGCCATCGCCCTCCCGCTTATTTTTTCCGGAAAAAGCAACCGCAAGTCTATCGGCGAATTTGTCTTCGGCTTCTCATTCCTTTTCATGGGTCTTTCGTTTCTGAAGACAAACGCGCCCGACCTGAACGCTAATCCGGATATGCTCGCCTTTGTGCAAAACTACACCGATATGGGGTTCATGTCCGTACTGCTGTTTTTGTTCATAGGAACCATCCTTACCATGATTGTGCAAGCGTCTGCCGCCACTATGGCCATCACCCTGATTATGTGCGCCAACGGATGGATCAGCCTGGAATTGGGAGCAGCCCTCGTATTGGGCGAAAATATCGGTACCACCATCACGGCCAATCTTGCCGCGCTGACAGCCAACTCACAGGCAAAGCGGGCAGCATTGGCCCATTTTGTATTCAACGTATTCGGAGTAATCTGGGTATTGGCAATCTTCCATCCTTTCATGCAACTTGTCAACTGGGTAGTAGACAGTTTTTTCTCAACGACCGACCCTCAAGTAAGCATCTCGTATAAGCTTTCCGCATTCCATTCCATCTTCAACATCTGCAACGTATTCCTGCTGATATGGGGTGTAAAGCTTATCGAGCGTACGGTATGCGCCATTATCCGCCCCAAAGAGGAAGACGAAGAGCCGCGTCTGCGGTTTATCACCGGTGGTATGCTCTCCACGGCAGAGTTGTCGATTCTTCAGGCACGTAAGGAGATCCATCTCTTTTCCGAACGCATACATCGTATGTTCGGGATGGTACAAGACTTGCTGCACACGGAAAAAGACGATGACTTCAACAAGCTGTTCAGCCGGATAGAAAAGTACGAAAGCATCAGCGACAATATGGAACTGGAGATAGCCAACTATTTGAATCAGGTATCGGAAGGCCGCTTAAGCTCCGAGAGTAAATTGCAAATACGCGCCATGCTGCGCGAAGTGACCGAGATTGAAAGCATCGGCGACAGTTGCTATAATCTGGCTCGTACCATCAACCGCAAACGGCAGACCAATCAAGACTTCACCGAAAAGCAATACGAGCATATCCATTTCATGATGAAACTCACCAACGACGCTCTGACGCAAATGATTGCCGTGGTGGAGAAGACAGAGCACCAAAGCATCGACATCAACAAATCGTTCAATATAGAAAACGAAATAAACAATTATCGCAACCAACTGAAGAATCAAAATATCTTGGATGTAAACAACAAGGAATACGACTATCAAATGGGCGTATACTATATGGATATCATCGCGGAATGCGAAAAGTTGGGCGACTACGTAGTGAATGTAGTAGAAGCGAGCAGCGATGTGAAAGAAAAGAAGGTGACCATGCTCTAAAGAGCGAAATGCTTTGAACGGCTTATCATTCTATCTCCCAAACGGAATCTTCCGACAGGGGAAAGGGTATCCAAACAGATGAAGCAAATAATAAACGCAGATTTACAAGGTTTCCGTACAAACCTGTAAATCTGCGTTATTTCATTTTAAACGGATGTCGTCGGCACTGTTCACAATCATCTCGGGCTGTAAAATCTGCATTATTTCGTTTTAAACCCGGTTGCCGGTCTATTTTGCCGACCAGCCGACAAGACCTTTCCTTGCAGAGCCTTTTATTCCTCGTAAGGTTCAAAGTCTTCTTTCCCTACTCCGCATAAAGGGCATACCCAATCTTCCGGAATATCTTCAAAAGCAGTTCCCGGTTCGATGCCGCTTTCAGGATCTCCCAATTCCGGGTCGTAGATGTATTCACAAACCACACAAATGTACTTCTTCATAATGTTATGTTTTTATTAGTTTCATTCATATAACGTAGGCAAAAGATTTTTGTTCAAAGCCATACTTTTCTTCATACATATATAATATTATATTGCCCCAAAAGGCCATGCAAGCGATAAAAGCCGGCATTAGGCAACAAATATTCGTCCGGTGGCAGGCGAAGAAGCTAAAAATGATTCAAAAAAAGAAGAAAACCCTCAGATTTACAAGAAAGAGCTTCTCCATATTTAGATAAAACGTTATCTTTGCGCCCGTTATCATCATAGAAAAAACCGGCAACTAACATAAACCTTATGGCATTACAAATTATAGCTGTCACTTTGTCTGTTATTCTATTAACAGGCATGTTGTTCGAAATAAAACGAAAACGACAAATACAGCAAGCGTTAGCCTTGGAATCAAACAAACTGAAAAGCGCCAATCACATCAACAACGCTATCTTTAAAAACATACACGCTTTTATCTTGCTGGTAAACAAAGAGCTTACAGTTCTCCATACCAACTATTACGAGCGAACAGGCACGCTAAAGACACAAGAAGTGAAAAAAGTAGGCGATCTGCTGCAATGCCGGAACGCCCTATCATCCAAAAGCGGCTGCGGAACACACCCTTTCTGCGCCTCCTGCCCCATACGCCAGACTACCCTCAAAGCGTTCGAAGAGAAAAAGAGCTTTTCCGATCTCGAAGCTACCGTAGAGATAAAGCTAAACGGCAATCAAGAAACAACATGCAACACCGTCATATCGGGCACATACCTGTTGCTCGACGGAGAAGAAAACATGGTAATCACTGTTCATGACGTAACCAAGCAAAAAAGAACTGAGGAAGAACTCAAAATAGCGAAAGAAAAAGCAGAAAAAGCCAATTTGTCGAAATCCGCCTTTCTTGCCAATATGAGTCATGAAATCCGTACACCGATCAATGCCATTACAGGATTCTCCGAGATATTGAGCTACACAAATGTCGAAGAAGAAAAAACACAGTATAAAGAAATCATCAAAATGAATGCCGACCTCTTGCTGCAACTGGTCAACGACATTCTCGACCTTTCAAAGATAGAAGCCGGAACCATCGATTTCACTTATACGAATATAGACATCAACCAATTGCTTTCCGACTTGCGCCAACTCTTTCAAATGAGAATAGCCCACACTGAAAAAAACAATAAAATAGAAATCATTACCGAACTCGGGCTATCGGCGTGCCTGATAAAGACCGATCAGAACCGGCTTATTCAAGTGTTGTCCAACTTTATAGCGAATGCCATAAAATTCACCGAGTCGGGAAATATCCGCATAGGCTATCAAGCGAAAGAGAATGAGCTTTACTTCTACGTGAGCGACACCGGTTCGGGAATTCCCCAAGACAGACTTCAAGATATATTCGAACGGTTTGTAAAACTGGACAAAGAGGAGAAAAACGGTACGGGACTGGGGCTGGCCATATCCAAAGGCATCATCAACAAACTGGGAGGCAGGATTGGAGTCGAATCGGAAATAGGGAAAGGGTCGACATTCTGGTTCACCTTGCCTCTCTGTCCGGATTGCGATTTAACAGAAAGGAGTAACTTCCTAAAAAGTTTTAATTAAAAAGCTATATCACAATTTAATATTGTACTTTTGCATTCCTAACTAAACGCATGTATCTGCATGAGTGCAAAAAAAGAGGATTATTATCATTTAGGTCTTACAGAGAATGAAGTCCTGCGAAGCAGGAGAGAAAATGGTATAAACCTGCTGACACCCCCCAAGCGTCCTTCTCTTTGGAAGCTTTATCTTGAAAAGTTCGAAGACCCGATTGTGCGCGTCTTGCTGATAGCAGCCGTACTGTCGTTGATCATCTCCTTGATAGAAAATGAATACGCCGAAACCATCGGAATCATAGCTGCCATCCTGCTGGCTACGGGCATCGGTTTCTTCTTCGAATACGACGCCAATAAAAAGTTCGACCTGCTGAATGCGGTCAACGAAGAGACTCCCGTGAAAGTGATACGCAGCGGACGGATACAGGAAGTGCCGCGCAAAGACATTGTGACGGGCGATATCGTCATTTTGGAAACGGGCGAGGAGATTCCCGCCGACGGAGAGTTGCTGGAGGCCATCTCCATGCAAGTGAACGAGTCGAACCTCACCGGCGAACCGGTTACCTCGAAAACCATCATCGAAGAAAACTTCGATAAAGAAGCGACTTACGCCTCCAATTTAGTGATGCGCGGCACTACCGTAGTAGACGGACACGGAACGATGCGCGTGACCCACGTGGGGGACGCCACCGAGATAGGCAAAGTGGCCCGCCAGAGTACGGAACAGCCGCTGGAACAGACTCCGTTGAACATACAGCTCACAAGGCTGGCGAATCTGATCGGGAAGATCGGTTTCACCGTCGCCTTACTGTCTTTCCTCACCTTCTTCATCAAAGACGTATTGCTTCACTACGACTTCGCCGCACTGAACGGTTGGCACGACTGGTTGCCGGTTTTGGAACGAACCCTCAACTACTTCATGATGGCGGTTACGCTGATTGTAGTGGCTGTGCCCGAAGGCTTGCCGATGAGCGTCACCCTCAGTCTGGCTCTGAACATGCGCCGCATGCTGTCTACCAACAATCTGGTGAGAAAGATGCACGCTTGCGAAACGATGGGAGCCATCACGGTGATCTGTACCGACAAGACAGGCACGCTGACTCAAAACCAGATGCAGGTGTACGAACCGGGGTTCTATGCGCTGGGGGCTACCGGGAAACTGGTCGATAACGATGAGGTGAGCAACCTCATCGCCGAAGGAATCAGCGCGAACTCCACCGCCTTTTTGGAAGAAACCGAAGGACAATGGAAGCCTAAAGGCGTGGGAAACCCGACGGAGGTGGCTTTGCTGCTCTGGCTCCACCGGCAGGGACGCAATTACCTCGAACTTCGCGAAGAATCCCGCATCATCGACCAATTGACTTTCTCCACCGAACGGAAATTCATGGCGACACTGGCCGACTCGCCGCTGCTGGGGGAAAAAGTGTTCTATATGAAAGGAGCTCCCGAAATCGTGCTCGACAAATGCAAAGATGTGGTATTGAACGGGAAGCGGGTAGAGGTGTCGGAATACCGTTCGACGATAGAAAAGCAATTGCAAGAGTATCAGAATATGGCGATGCGGACACTTGGATTCGCGTTCAAAATAGTAGACGAGAACGAACCCGACGACTGCGCTGCCCTTTCATCGGGAGGCGACCTAAGTTTCTTAGGGATAGTGGCCATCTCCGACCCTATCCGTCCGGATGTTTCGGCAGCGGTACACAAATGCCGGTCAGCGGGTATCGGAATCAAGATCGTAACCGGCGACACTCCCGGCACGGCAAGGGAAATTGCCCGGCAAATAGGGCTTTGGGATCCGGAGACGGACAACGAAAACAACTCGATTACCGGCATCCGGTTTGCGGAGCTGAGCGACAAAGAGGCGCTGGAACGGGTGAAAGACATCAAAATCATGTCGCGCGCACGGCCTACGGACAAACAGCGGTTGGTGCAGCTGCTCCAGCAAAACGGGGCGGTGGTAGCCGTAACAGGCGACGGAACGAACGACGCGCCCGCTTTGAACCATGCCCAGGTGGGGCTCTCTATGGGTACGGGAACTTCGGTAGCGAAAGAAGCGAGCGACATCACCCTGCTCGACGATTCGTTCAACAGCATCGGAACGGCAGTAATGTGGGGACGTTCGCTCTATAAGAACATCCAGCGGTTCATCGTTTTCCAGCTGACCATCAACTTTGTCGCCCTGCTGATTGTCTTGCTCGGATCCGTCATCGGTACGGAACTTCCGCTCACCGTTACGCAAATGCTGTGGGTGAACCTGATCATGGACACCTTCGCCGCTCTGGCACTGGCTTCGATTCCTCCCAGCGAGAAGGTAATGCGCGAAAAGCCCCGCCGGAGCAGCGACTTCATCATCACACGCCCCATGCGCAACTATATCATAGGAGTGGGAACTCTTTTCCTCATCGTGCTGCTGGGCATGATTTACCATTTCACTTACAGCGACCAGGGAATGACCATCTACCGGCTCACGGTTTTCTTCACTTTCTTCGTGATGCTTCAATTCTGGAACCTCTTCAACGTATGCGTGTTCGGTACTTCCGACTCAGCATTCAAGGGGCTTTCCAAGTCGTACGGCATGGAGTTGGTCGTACTCATTATCCTGATCGGACAATTCTTAATCGTGCAGTTCGGCGGAGCTGTATTCCGCACCGTACCGCTCAGTTGGCAAACATGGCTCTGGGTGGCGGGCGTTTCTTCCATGGTGTTATGGGTAGGAGAACTCATCCGCCTCATTCAACGTATATCATTTAGACAAACAAATAAAAATGAAAAGTAAAGGAATTAAAAACCTTCTTATCGATTTCGGCGGCGTACTGATTGATCTTGACCGCCAACGATGCATTGACAACTTTAAAAAACTGGGGTTCGAGCACATAGAAGACATGCTCAACATTTATCACCAGCAGGGACTCTTCCTGCAATACGAAAAAGGATTGATCACTCCCGCCGAATTTCGGGAAGGCGTTCGCGAAATGACAGGCAAAAAACTGACGGACGAGCAGATAGACGAAGCATGGAACAGCTTCCTGGTAGACATACCTACTTATAAGCTCGACTTGCTGCTGAAGCTCCGCGAGAAATATGTAGTCTACCTGCTCAGCAATACGAACGAGATACATTGGGAATGGGCGTGTCAGCACGCTTTCCCCTATCGCGCCTTTCAGGCGAAAGACTATTTCGAAAAAATATATCTCTCATTCGAGATGAAAATGGCAAAGCCCGAAGCCGGTATTTTCAAAGCGGTTATCGAGGATGCGGGCATCGACCCGAAGGAAACGCTCTTCATCGACGATTCGAAAGAGAACTGCCGGATGGCTCAGGAGCTGGGCATATCGACCTATACTCCGCAAGCCGGAGAAAACTGGAGCCACCTGTTCCCCGAACAAAAAAGAATATAAGAACATGCAAGTCATAAACGACATATCGGCTTTTCCTCCCGAACCTTGTGTGGCGACCATCGGTTTCTTCGACGGAGTACACACAGGACACCGTTACCTTATCAGGCAGGTGAGAGAGATAGCGGCAAGCAGAGGATTGCGCTCCGCACTGATCACCTTTCCGATTCATCCCCGCAAGGTGATGCAGAGCGATTACCGCCCGGAGCTGTTGAACACCCCCGAAGAAAGGAGAAGCCTGTTGAGCGAAACCGGAGTGGATTATTGCCTGATGCTCGACTTCACGCCCGAAGTGGCAAGCCTCACCGCCGAAGAGTTTATGACGCACATACTGAAAGAACGCTTCCGGGTGGAATGCCTCGTCATAGGATACGACCACCGCTTCGGACGCGACCGCAGAGACGGGTTCGACGACTATGTACGTTACGGAAAAGCCATCGGTATGGATGTGATACAAGCCTCTGCCTGCACCGCGGATATCGGTTCGGACAGTTGCAGACAAGCGTCGCCCGGCGGTGAGACGCCGGTAAGTTCCTCGCTCATCCGGAATCTTTTGCGGCAAGGCGAAGTAGATACGGCAGCACGCAGTCTGGGATACCAATATTTCATGAACGGAATAGTGGTAGGCGGCTACCGGATAGGAAGAAAAATCGGCTTTCCCACCGCCAACCTGAGCGTAGACAACCCCGACAAGCTGGTTCCTGCCGACGGAGTGTATGCCGTATGGGTAGATTTCGACGGGAAAAGGTACAAAGGAATGCTGAACATAGGCGTACGTCCCACCATCGGCAACGGGCCTCATCGCACCATCGAGGTGAATATTCTTCATTTTTATTCCGATATTTACGACAAGTCCATCCGGCTGACGTTCGTCAAGCGTACGCGTCCCGAACTGAAGTTCGACACCATCGACGAGCTTATTGCCCGGCTCCATAAGGACGCCGAAGAGGTGGAAGCCATATTGGGATAACTTTCTACGCTGCCGGTTTTTTATTCAGACGCACGCCTACAACGTAGAGACCGTATTGGGAAAACTTTCTACCTGATCGTACTGCCGGTCTCTCCGGTCGACACAGAGGAGTGGAAGCTATATCGGCACAACTTTCTACGTATCCGGTCCCAAGCAATAACCACTCTTTCAACCGAACCGAAACAATTGCTTTCGGCTTTTTGCCTGTCTTATTCTCAAACGATAACCACTCTTTCAACCCGACCGGAATAATTGCTTTCGGCTTTTTGCCCAGCTTATTCTCAAGCAATAACCACTCTTTCAACCGGCGGAGAAGCCGACCCTGTATTGGTATTTATCGATAAACAATAAAAAAACATCGTTTATCGCTTGGATATTAAAACATAAACGCTACCTTTGCATATCGATAAACGATAAATAACCACCGATAAACAATAATAATTCCTTTAAGTAATAACAATTATAAAAGCAACGCATTATGAAAAAAGCATTGATGAGCATATCGATATTGGTCATATCGATTTCCATGGTTGCCATGTTTATATGCAGCCATGTCACAAGCGCGTAACATGGGCAAGACCGGGAGCGAACAAACCTAAGTGTAAAAAATCAGCAAAAAAGTATGAAAACAGCCATTAAAATCGTTTTGATAAACTTTCTTCTGGCGCAAATCGTGGCGCCTCTCGTAATCGTTATTCCATATATATTCTACCTGCTGAGCACTTCACAGCCGGTAAGCCAGGCGGCCGTCATGCAAACGATTCTGATTCCGGCGCAACTGGCAGGGCAGTTGTTGATGGCGCTTTATCTATGGAAAGCGGGTTACATCAGCAAAGAGAGAAGCACATGGTCGCCTGTGTCGGTTTCTTACCTCGGGCTCAGCGTACTGGCTATTCTGTCGTGCGGAGTGGTTGTAACGGCTATTACCGAATTGATGAAAGGCATTCCCAACATCATGGAGCAAGCTTTCGACATTCTTTCATCCGGATGGGGAGGCATTCTTGCCATCGCCATCATAGGCCCCACGGTAGAAGAGCTGGTGTTCAGAGGAGCCGTACTGAAAGCCCTGCTTAAACAATACAGCCCCACGAAAGCCATCCTCATCTCCTCACTGCTGTTCGCCGTGTTCCACCTCAACCCCGCGCAGATGCTTCCTGCATTTCTATTGGGCGCTTTGCTGGCGTGGACGTATTACAAGACAGCCAGCCTGATTCCCTGCATACTGATGCACATCGTCAACAACTCCTTGTCGGTTTACCTCATGGCCCGATACCCCGAAGCGGAAAGTCTGGGCGACATTGCCGGCACTTCCACATACTTCATCATTGTTTCGGCAGCCGCCGTCATACTGGCAGGCGCGCTTTTACGCATGCGCCGGACAAGCGTGGCATACCCGTGGAAGCAAGAAACGGAACCAACCAACTAAAACTTGATAACGATGAAAAAGAGACTCAACATTCTTTGCATACTGATATTTATCACTTTGGGAGCTTCGTTGTACACCAAAGGATACATATTCGGGATGGGCATACATGCCGGAATAAGCATCGCAAAAGAAAGACGGGAGATTCCGGAGCAAAGTAAAGAAGCGGTATTCGCGGGAGATTTACGCATCGTAGACCTGATTCCCTCCACTGCGGTATGGAAACCTGACAGCATCATCAACGCCAAAAGCGGAGAGAGTTTGTCGGTCGTTCACACCCAGATGGCGGTTCGCGTGGGGAAAGGCATAAGCTATCCCTACGTGATAGTAAACGCCTGTTGTTCGTTAATCGGCATCGCATCGGGCATTGCCGCGCTGATATTCTTCATCCTGCTGATTCTGGACATCAACCGCTCGCAGATTTTCGAATGGAAGAACGTGCGCCGGTTGCGGTGGCTGGGAGGGCTGCTCATTGTCTCTTTCGCGTGCTACCTCATTCCGCAGATTGCCAACTACCGGGATCTGAAAGAGATTCTCGCACTCGACAAATACATAATCACTCCTTATGCCATCGAGCTGACCGACTTGCTGTTGGGACTCGCCTGCCTCGTAGTGGCGGAGAGTTTTTCGATCGGACTAAAGATAAAGGAAGAGCAGGAGCTTACCATTTGACGTACACCGGAGAAGGAACTCCGTGTCGGTAGCGATACATCTCTGTCCGGCAAACGGCACCGACGAACCGGACAGAAGCGCGGATACAGCAAACGAACGATGCCATACCGGCAGGAAAGATACAGAAGACGAGGGTGTCGTAATCGGCGGAACAGTAGACGAACGATGCCATGTCGGCAGGAAGTGGCCGGATGAAGTAAGTAAAAAAAGTAAAAAAGAGTTTATGGCTATAATAGTAAACCTTGACATAATGATGGCGCGGCGAAAGATTTCGCTGGGCGAATTGGCGGAGAGAATCGATATTACTCCCGCCAATCTATCCATACTGAAAACGGGGAAAGCCAAAGCCATCCGTTTCTCCACCCTCGAAGCCATCTGCAAAGAGCTGGATTGCCAGCCCGGAGACATTCTGGAATACCGTGAGGAGAAACCTTGAGAACGCCGGACGAAGCGACCGCAAACAAAGGATGAATGAAAGAAAGGGGTGGCTACAAGGTTGTTTATAGAGCGCAAAATCACCGCTAAAAACCTTATCGGGAACTGTGCGCAAATCACTACGCTTCCCGAAAGAATATTCGGAAAAAAGTAATCTCGCCATTGGCGGGATTTCTTTTAAAGCATAACAGCCTCTTGTTTCAGCCTCATTCATAAGCGATGCAAAGGGGATAAAGGCAGTGCGGCCGGTATCTATTTGGCTGCGCCCCCTTTTGCCTTGAACGCCAACGCATACATGCGTATCTGCCTCACCATCGAGAGCAGACCGTTGCTACGGGTGGGCGAAAGATGTTCTTTCAGTCCGATTTTATCGATAAAGTAAAGGTCGGCGTTCAGGATTTCATCGGGCGTATGGCCCGAAAGCACTTTAATGAGCAACGCTATGATACCCTTAACGATCAGGGCATCGCTTTCTGCCTTGAACACTATCTTACCGTCCACCTCATCGGCCTGAAGCCATACCCGGCTCTGGCAACCCTCAATCAGGTTTTGCCCGGTCTTATACTTATCTTCCAGCGGTTCTTGCTCGTTTCCCAAATCGATAAGCAACTGGTAGCGGTCCATCCAATCGTCGAAGTCGCTGAACTCCGCGATCACTTCATCCTGTAATTCATTAATCGTCATTGCTAATCTAACGTTTTCATATATTAATGTATGGCATTCCGCCACTCCTTATTTCTCGTTGTAAATAACCTCAAGCACAGTCTGCCCCACTGCTTTCAGCGTGTTCTTATCGATATGCTCCATCGTGTCGTTCACGGTGTGCCATGTGGGTGTGAAACTTCCTTCGGGATGGTAGGGAACAATATCGATGGTTTTGATGCGCGCCAAGCGGTTGATGAACAAATGGTCGTCGGTGACGGAGCCTCCCGGTTCGTTGACAAATGTTTTGCCGTAGCCCAGCCTTTTGGCAGCTTTCCACACCTTCTTGTTTATATCGGCGGCGAAATGCTCGGAGTAGCCCTCTTTCAGGAAAACACTTCCTTCGCCTCCCACCATGTCGAGCAGGATTCCGAAACGGGCGTTATATCCCTGCACGTGCGGATTGCGTGCCCAATGTTGCGCTCCGAGGCACCAAGCATCTTCGCGGTGCTCTCCTTCGTAGAATTGCGGAGCTCCGTAGTCTTCGGCATCCAGAAAGATAATGTCGATCCCCAGCTCCGGTTGGTTCTGATTGATGAGACGGGCAATTTCGAGTAAAACCCCCACCCCGCTCGCGCCGTCGTTCGCTCCCAGAATAGGAGTCCGGTGATGCTTCTCGTCGGGATCGTTATCCGCCCAAGGGCGTGTATCCCAATGGGCAAAGAGCGCGATTCGCTTTTTAGTCTCGGGCTTGTAAGAACCGATGATGTTGCGCGCCTTCAGCAGAGTGCCGTCGTAAGCAATAAGGTCGGCGTATTGGTTGGTTACTTGCGCGCCAAACTTCTCCAGCCGGCCGGCCAGATAGTTGCCGCAAGCCACATGCCCTTTGGTATTGGGCACGCGCGGACCGAAATCCACCTGACTCTTTATGTACAAATAGGCGCTATCCGCATCGAACAGGGGGACGCTGACCGCCGTCTCTCCGTTTGCCTTATCCGCAGCGCCCGTCTTCGTTCCTCCTCCGCACGAGAATGCCGACAGGAACAAGAAAGAACTCAGCAAGGACATGATAAACATCTTATTCATTTTCATATTTTTGTGTTAATACTTTGGAATTATTCAGAGGCTCTGTTTCAGCTGTTCAGAGCTTCTGTTTCGTTTATTCAGAGGCTCTGTTTCATCTGTTTGAAGGCTCTGTTTCACTCGTTCGGAGGCTCCACTGCATCCGTTAGGAAACTCACTACATCTGTTCGGAGCCTCTGTTTTTTCTGTTAAGACTTCAAATTTAGCGATTTTCGTCAAAGCATCGCTCGAACGGAGTGTTTTATTAACAATAAACAGCAACTGCGCCTCAACAAACAAGGAACCATCGACCTTTTCCTCACAGCTTTACCCGGAAATAAAACGCTACAATGTTTCAACGGGAAGACTGCACTACGCCATGAAAGAAAACGCTCCGCAGGCCATGGGAACACACAGTATTCAACGGGAAGACTGCATTACGCCATGAAAGGGAACGCTCCGCAGGCTGTGAAACCCTGTAATGTTTCAACGAGCAATGGCGCCAATCACTTCCTCATTACGGCTTTCATCGCCGACAAACTTCAACTCCACTCCTTGCCTGCCGACCGTAAACTCCACATCGGCGCCGTTGACAAGCGGGAAGTTACGGGTGACGTGTCCCACCGGAAAGCCGAAGCAGACGGGATAATCGTATTCTTTCACCAAATCCGCCAACGCTGCATACAGCTCTTTACCCAGCGAACGGTCTTCTTCGTACTCGGTAAACTGGCCGATAATCAGCCCCGAGAGTTTCTCGAGCACTCCCCCCAGTTTCAGGTTATACATCATCCGCTCCACGGCATGGGGACGTTCGCCGATGTCTTCGAGAAACAGCACCGTTCCTTCGGCGGGAATGTCGTACGGAGTGCCGCGAAGCCCGTAAGCCACCGCCATGTTTCCTCCGCGCAGCACTCCTCTCGCCGTGCCCTTCCTGTTCAGGCGATGCTTCTCGCAAGTATACAAGGGAAGTTCGCCGAACAAAATATGCTTCAAATGCAGGGCGCAGGGGTCATCCTCCGGCTCAACGGCAAGGTGACGCGCCATGAGCGCATGCAGCGAAGCGTATCCGTTGGCTTGAAACAGATTGTGCAACGCAGTGATGTCGCTGAATCCGATCAGCCATTTCGGAGATTGACGGAAAGCCGTGAAGTCGATCTTGTCGATCAGATGCACGGCTCCGTAACCTCCCCTGCTGCAAAACACCGCCTTCACCTTCGGATCGTCCATAGCCCGCTGAAAGTCCCTCAGGCGTTGACGGACAGTTCCGGCATACCTCCCGGAGTCTCCTCCGGCATGCTTCCCCATCAGCACCTTCAGTCCCCACGACTCCAGCCGCTTCTTGGCTCCTTTCAAAAACCGGTTGTCTATTTTGCTCGACGGCGAAACAATCATCACCTTGTCTCCTTTCTCTAAAAAAGGAGGAAACAGCATATCCATACTCAATCTTGTTTTTTTAGAAGGGAAAATACTTCTTGCAAAAATACACGAAAAAACGGTTCTCCCTGCATATTCACGAGGCAAAACGACGAACTCTAACAAAAAGTTATCAAACACACGCATTTTTTCGAGTTTTCATCGTGATTATCTCAATCATTTTTTAGATATTTGCTAAAAATCTAACGTTATGGAACCCATTCGAAATTTTGCCCAGCTAACGGAACACTTAAAAAAGCAAAATCGCAGGCAGCGCATCGTTGTGGTATGCGCCAACGATTCACATACCGAATACGCCGTATCGCGCGCCTTGGAAGAAGGATTTGCTGAGTTGATCATGGTAGGCGACTCATCGGTAACCGACAGGTTTGCCACGCTCAAGAAATATCCCCAATACGTAAAAACCATTCATATAGAAGACCCCGACGAAGCCGCGCGAGAAGCCGTGCGCATCGTTCGCGAAGGCGGGGCGGACATCCTGATGAAGGGCCTCATCAATACAGACAACCTGCTGCATGCCATACTCGACAAGGAGAAAGGGATTCTTCCCAAAGGCAAGATACTGACTCATCTGGCGGTGATGGAAATTCCCTCTTACCACAAACTGCTTTTCTTCTCCGACGCGGCGGTGATTCCGCGCCCCACGCTGCAACAGCGCATCGAGATGATATGGTATGCCATCTGCACCTGCCGGCATTTCGGAATCGAGCAGCCGCGCGTTTCGCTTATCCACTTCACCGAAAAGGTAAGCGCCAAATTCCCCAACTCGCTGGACTATGTGAACATTGTCGAGCTGGCGGAAGCGGGCGAGTTCGGAAACGTTATCATCGACGGGCCTCTCGACGTGCGCACTTCGTGCGAACAAGCCAGCGGAGACATCAAAGGCATCGCGTCGCCCATCAACGGACAAGCGGACGTGCTGATCTTCCCGAACATCGAATCGGGCAATACGTTCTACAAATCCGTATCGCTGTTTGCCAAAGCCGAGATGGCGGGGATACTGCAAGGCCCTGTCTGCCCGGTAGTAGTCACTTCGCGCAGCGATTCAGGACTGTCGAAGTACAACAGCATCGCCATGGCGTGCCTGCAAGCGGCAAGTTGCGAATGCGAGAAAAAGAAATAACCCCAACCGTTCATACTAACCCGTCATTTACGCATTATGAAGATTCTGGCCATCAACCCCGGCTCCACCTCGACGAAAATAGCCGTATACAAAGATCAAAATCCGGTTTTAGTGAGCAACATCCGTCACACGATAGAGGAACTTTCACGCTTCCCCGAAGTGATCGACCAGTTTGAATTCCGCAAGTCGCTCGTTTTGCAGGAACTCGAAAAGAACGGCATCCCTTTCGAGTTCGATGCCGTCATCGGACGCGGCGGCTTGGTGAAGCCGATACCCGGCGGAGTGTACCGGGTAAACGATGTGTTGAAAGAAGATACGAAGCATGCCATGCGGACGCACGCCTGCAATCTGGGCGGACTGATTGCCGACGAGCTCGCCGCTTCGCTTCCCGGTTGTCCCGCCTTCATCGCCGATCCGGGAGTGGTGGACGAACTGGACGAACGTGCCCGGCTGACGGGTTCGCCGCTATTGCCCCGCATCACCATCTGGCACGCGTTGAACCAAAAGGCCATTGCCCGCCGCTACGCCAAAGAGCAGGGCACCACGTACGAAAAGCTTAATCTCGTCATCTGTCATTTGGGCGGAGGCATTTCCGTAGCGGCTCATCGCCACGGGAAGGCCATCGATGCCAACAACGCCCTCGACGGCGAAGGACCTTTCTCGCCCGAACGGGCAGGAACGCTTCCGGCAGGGCAGCTCATCGACCTTTGCTTCAGCGGGAAGTTCACGAAAGACGAACTGAAAAAGCGCATTGCCGGACACGCGGGGTTGGCCGCTCACTTAGGCACGACCGACGTGGCCGCCATTGTGAAAGCCATCGAAGCGGGCGACAAGAAAGCGGAGCTGGTGATAGACGCCATGATTTACAACATTGCCAAAACCATCGGAGGCGCGGCTACCGCGCTTTACGGCAAAGTCGACGCCATTCTGCTCACAGGCGGCATCGCCTATTCGGAGTATGTCATCAGCCGCTTGAAAGAGCGCATCTCGTTCCTGGCTCCGGTGGCGGTCTATCCGGGCGAAGACGAGATGGAAGCGCTGGCGATGAATGCCATCGGCGCATTAAAAGGAGAGCTTCCCATACAGACCTATAAATAAACGGAACGTGGCGAGATGAACGGGATTCTAAGAAAAGGGTGGAGACCTTTCTTCCGATACGATTGGAAGTTCGGTCTGTTTCTGATTCTATTGTTCGGAATCCCCCGTTTTTTCATCGTTCTGCAATCTTACGTCACAAAGAGCTATGCCGCCGTTGCCTTCCTTTTTCTGATCATGTGGTTCACCCCACTCATATTTCTGACCAAAGAAGGAAGGCGATACATCGGCATGAAGCGTCCCGATCATTCCGTACGCCTCGTTTCCGCTTTCATTGCAGGATGCTGTTGCTGTGCCGTGCTATTCGGTTTGTTTCTGTTATTATTCGGAAAAACAACCGATAACGCATTCGTATACATCGGAAGCGGCAATTACGGAACCTCTATTCCGGGGCAAGACAGGATATTATACTTTTGGTTGGCCGCCATTCCCGGCATGATTTTCAGCCCCATCGGGGAAGAGCTGTTGTATAGAGGAATTATTCACGGCAGCTTTGTGAAACGGTTTGGAGAGAAGAAAGCCGCCGTATTCGACTCTCTGGCTTTTGCAATAACCCACATCGCCCATTTCGGAATAGTGTATATCGGCGGTATCCGGATGTTCCTGCCGCTTCCGGCATTCGTTTGGACAACATCCATGTTCTGCTCCTGCATCGTGTTCTCTTGCTGCAAATGGTATTCCTGTTCGATATGGGGTGCTGTGCTTGCCCATTCGGGCTTCAATTTCGCAATGATGTATTTCATATTCTTTGCATTATAGATGCGGGATTGACGATGTATATATCCTTATGCCGGTAACTATAAATAAAATGGTTAGTTTCCCACTGGGGAAACAAAAGTTTCCCGCTTGGGAAAATAAAGTTTCCCCAGTGGGAAACTTTTGTTTCTCTTCGATGAAACTCTTGGAAAACAATAAGGGAAGTTTGCGGTCGAACCTATTTTAAAACAAGACAACCATAATCTGACGTTTCCACCAAACGAAAGACCACAAGGAAAAGCATGCGCCGGAATGCCATCCGAAAACGAACCTGACGCAACGGCATGCGGGGCGCGCAGGAGGAACAGGCTGTGCAACCGCCCCCGCATTCCTTTCTCGGTGCAGGCAGTAATGCCTTTCTGCGGAAACTTTTCGGGCAAAAACATCTTTTCATTCATTTTTTCTCATATATTTGCAGGGTGTTTGTTAAGTTAATAAATTGATTAAGGTCGATTATTGACTATTTCGAATCGGGAAGTATGGGGGTACTTCCCGATTCTCTTTTCATGGGCGGACCACGTTTGCCGGCATCGGCAAACACTCCCGCCGAACGAAACGAAGCAGGGCATGGCGAATCTGTCGATTGTTCGCTATGCCCTGCCTTGTTTGGTCTTCTTCTCACACTCCGGCGGAAAAGCGTTGCGCCCGCCGGACGGCTCCGTTCATCAGAAACTGTAACGGCAACCTACGTAGAATGAACGCGGTTGAGTGGGACCGTAGATGTATCCGCTGTCGCGGCTGGCTCCACGGTCGAAATCCTTCTGGAAGGAATTGAAGATATTGCTCATTCCGGCATACAGCTGAAGCGCTGTGGCTTGTGTGACACGGAAATCGTAAGATACCTTCGCGCCCAGATCGAAGAATGAAGGCGTGGTGACCAGTTCGTCCCAACGGGGAGCGGCGGCATCGTCGCCCGTTCCGTCGTTGAATCCGGCTGTACGCTTGCCCGCTTTGATGGCTGCGATATCGGTTTCGGCAGCGCCTACTCCCCACTCGATGGCATGAGGGGTCTTCATCTTTCCGGTGAATGTTCCGGTAAGGGCGATGTTCAGGGGACGTACCGGGTTCCACCCGAACGTAAAGTATCCGTACGTATCCGGCGTGCGCGTGATGGCTCTGTCTGCCTGAGCCTCGTTTTCGAACTTGCCTCTGTCTTCTCCGTCGGCAATCTTCTTGAAGTTCGATCCGTCGGCCTTAGGCTCTGTGCCGTCGGTGAGCGCTGTACGTTCTCCCCACTCCTGCGCATCGTCGTATTTGTTGGAGGTCAGCGTAATTCCCGCTTGCAACTGAACGCGGCGGAATGCCAGTTTCCCTTCGATGTTGGCGCCGAATATCTTGGCCCCGCTTCCGTTGACACGAGTGTAGCGTTTGATTCCGTCACCCTTTGCGCCTTGTTCCTGCAAAGTGAACACGTCTTTCAAGCGGGTATAGAAACCTTCTACCAGAAGGTTTGCCTGCACCTCTCCGAAGCGGTGGTACATATCCGCGCTCAAGCTGAAGGCGTGGCTTATCTCCGGATTCAATCCTTTCCGGTTCTCTACCTTCTGGGCCTCTCCGCCCACTACGCCCACGTGCAAATCTTCATCGAACACTTGCGGGGCACGGAAGCCTTTCGCATAAGTGGCGCGGAGATTGATGTCTTCTATCGGGTTGAAACGCAACGTGGCGCGGGGGCTTACGATGGCATCGTCCACTTCGGAGTGTTCGTCCACGCGCACACCCAGCAACACGCTCCAGCGGTTGTTCTTCCATTCGAGCTGTGCAAACTGGCTCCAGTTGTTGATGCGTTGATCCAGCTCCGGATACAGCGGAATAAGTTTATTGCCGTCTTTGATGAGTTTGCCGTCGGCATCCACTGCCGGATACCAGCTGCGGATAGGCATATTGTCGCTCAGTTTGTCGCGGGTGTATTCGGCTCCCACCAGCAGTTGGGCGGGCATGAAGAGAAGCTTGTCGAAGTTGTACGAATATTGCGCGCCGCCCATATACGTACGCCCTTTGGTAAATCCGTAATTATCGCCGTACATATCGTGGGGCACAGGGCTTCCCAATATGCCCAACCGTTTGCCGTCGGCTTCCAGTTCGCCGATTCCGCCATAATAGCTCTTACGGTTTATCAGCTGTGCCGAGGCGTAAGCTTGGAAATGATGTTTCGAATCGGCAGAGCGCAGATCGTATTTCAGGTTGCCGCTATAGATGCTATGGTCTATCTGCTCGGCCACAGCCGCCACATGTGCGGGCCATTCGTCTTTCACATGGTCGCCGCCGCGGCGAAACTCCTGTATGCTGTGCACCTCTGCCGTCAGCCTGCTGTAATCGGACGTACGCAAGAAAGCATGCGCCCCTACCGAACGCGAGTCTATTTTACCGATTTCGGAGAACCCGTCATCGTTCTTGTCCCACGGGTTGCGGTAACGCATCTGCCCGAAGAACATGGCTCCGGCTCTCTGGTCGTCGCTTATGATAGACCCGTTGAAAGACAGATTGTTATCAATGGCTTTCATGCCTGTAAACCCGAGAGACTCGTTCACGGTGAAAGAGTTCTTTGCCGGTTCTTTGGTGATGATATTCAGCACCCCCGCAATGGCCGACGAACCGAACAGCGCAGAACCGCCTCCGCGCACCACCTCCACGCGGTCGATCATATTGGTCGGAATCTGTTCCAAGCCGTACACGCCGGCAAGGGCGCTCATGATGGGGCGAGAGTCGATAAGAATCTGTGTATAGCGTCCGTCCATACCGTTGATGCGCACTTGGTTGAAGCCGCAGTTCTGGCAGTTGTTCTCCACGCGCACGCCCGGTTGGAAGACGATTCCCTGCGCAAGATTGTTGGCATTGGCGCAGGCGAACATCTTCGTATCGATTACGTTCACCAATGTAGGAGCCAAACGGCGGGTGGTCTCGTTGCGGTTGGCGGAAACAACTACCGCATCGAGCGCGGCCACATCCTCTTCAAGATTGAAATTCAACTCGATCGTAACCCCTTTTTTAAGAACGACTTCCTGCTCTTTTGTCTTATACCCGACAGCTTTCATCACAACCGTTTTCTTGCCCAACGGCAGATCCATCAGGCGGAAATGTCCCGTATTGTCGGAAACGGTACCGATGGTTGTCCCTTTCAGGAAAATACTCACTCCGGGGACATGATCGCCCGTAGAAACCTCAATGACATGTCCGATGATATTGGCATCGGTCTTTACTTTCTTATCAGCATCTTCCGCACGCAAGAAAGACATGGCCAGAAAAGCCATCAGTGTTGCTAAAACAAATCGTTTCATCTTTCGTTATAATAAGTTGTTTTTCTATAAGAATAGTTCTCGTTCAAAACATCTTTTCAGTTTGCGGGTGCAAAAATAATTTTTTTAACGAAGGGATAAATAGTATCATATCACCTATTTAAAGGAAGAAAGGCAAAATAGCAATAGATAGGTAGGATGCCTTCAGGGGACATACCTATAAATAGGTAAAGGAGAAAAGGTTTTATCTCAGTAAATTAAAAGCAACGAAAAATATCTCGCTGCACAGATGGAAAGAAGCCGGAGATAGAGAGAGTATCGGTTCAGCGGCAGCGTTGCCGGAAAACTCTTTGGGCGAAGTAACCGCATCTCAGAAAGAGAGTTTTTAGAATGACGCACTAAAGTTCATTCAGAACCGGTGAAACAACAACATCTCAGGAAGAGAGCGGAGAATGTAGAAGAGAAAACGGACAAGGCCCTCAGCGGAAGAACCCGGTGGATATTCGCCCGAATACGGTGTGGCGGACTTCCAATCGCAGCCAAAGGAATCGGACACTCTTATTGCACCCGGCCTGAGCAGAGCGGAACGGCGAGAAGCGTTTGAGGATGAAGCGACAAAAGGCAGGTCGTTACAACAAAAACAAATGTAAATGTGTCAAAACTAAATTAAACCAAAGAAGAACTTTTAATCTGAAACTTGAGCATCCTAAAAAGCAAGAGAAAGAGCCGTATCATTACTCGAAACAGAGTTCGATACGGCTCTTTTAAGTTTGGTAGTTACAATCTGTAACTTTTCGGGATGATCATTTTTGTTTTGACATACCCTCTCTAAGCAAGTGAAACAGAGGCTCTGCCGGGGTAAAACAGAACCTCTTTCTCAACCGAACAAAGCCTCTGAACAAATCGATCAGAGCCTCCATCCGGGCGGCATATAGTTACTTTTTACCTTTTCTGTCTTTGCTTCCGCGATGCTTCATTCCTCTAAGCATTTCGCGATGGAAACGCATCTCGGCATGTTGCACCAGATAGATCTTCTTGCACGGAAGTATCTTTTTGAACTTATCCAGATACGATTTGTCGAGACGATTGGCGGCAATGCGGTTATCGGAAACCCGTTCGATAATTTCTTCGTACTCGGCTTCAGAGGCCTTTCCGTCTTTCCCTTTGCGAATCAGTTCCCACGACTCGTCGTTCAGCTTCTTCTTCAAATCCTGAAGTTCGTAATAAACCGGGAAAAACTTAGCCGACTCCGCTTCCGTCAGCCCTGCCTGCTCGATGATAAAGGCTTTTTGTTTTTCTCTGAACTCTTCACGCGACAGATGTTGTGGACAGCCGTCTGTAGCCGCCAGGAACGGCATGAACGCAAACAGGCAAACCACCAAAGCGACAATTTTTCTCATATTCTTATTCCTTTATTTATTAACAAATCATTCCATGCCCGCATCGGTCAGATAGACGTACAGCGAGTAATCGTCGAGCATGGCGCCGTCTATGGCCGTACTGATCAGCTGTTCCGAAACTGTTTCGGTATCCTGTTCCCCCGTCATGGCATCGCCCGTCACGGATTTATGCCCCGACGAAGCCACACGGATAATCAGCGCCGCTCCGGCAAACATCGCCGCCATGTAGAGCAAAGGCTTTATCTTTGTCCATCGGGTCACGGTCTGCGCCCCGGCAAAGTCGGCCTTTTCCTTGGCGGGAAGTTTGTCCATCACTTCCGAAGTGAAGCTTTCAAAATACCCTTCGGGCACTTTGAAGGCATTTTCTTTCCCAATCTTCTTTAACAAGGCATCATCTTCTTTCATACATTTCCTCCTCTATGTTCCTTAGACATGATACGTTTCAAAAGGTTTAATCCGCTTCTCTCAAAAACTTCTCTATTTTCTTTACCGCATGATGGTAAGAGGCTTTCAACGCCCCTACCGACGTGCCGAATATCTCGGACATGTCTTCGTATTTCATCTCCCGGTAATATCGCAGGTTGAATACCATGCGCTGTTTTTCGGGCAGTTGGGCCAGCGCCTTTTGCAGCAGCGTCTGCACCCGGTCGCCGGAGTAATACGGATCGCTCTCGAGCCTGTTCACCATGCCCGCCTCCGGATCGTCTATCGCCACCGTACCCGCCGTGCGTTGCCTGTTCAGGAAAGTGAGGCATTCGTTGAGCGCGATGCGATAGAGCCAGGTAGAGAGTTTGGCTTCCGCGCGGAAATAATCGATATTTGTCCACGCCTTCACAAACGTATTCTGCAACAAGTCGTTGGCATCCTCGTGCGACAGCACCATCCGGCGTATCTGCCAGTACAGCTGTTCGCCATATTCCGCCACGATCATCTCGAAGCCTTTCCGTTGCGTGCTCTCTTCCCGGATGAGCTCCAATACCTCTGCTTCGTTATAAGGGGTCATCATCTCAGTTCTTATATAGATTCATTATCGTTTCAAAAATCCCGGTTCCCGCCCGCGCCCACATTCACACACAAATTCTCTTTCGCGAGCATGGTTTGCGGAAACACCGCCCTCGCCTCGTCGAGCAGCACCGATTCGTCTTCGTAACGGGCGGAGAAATGCCCGATGACCAATCGCTTCACATCCGCATCGGCGGCCATGCGTGCCGCTTGAGCCGCAGTGGAATGAAACGTCTCCCGGGCGCGCGCCTCCTCGTCCTGCGCGAACGTAGCCTCATGAAACAGCAAGTCGGCACCTTTTATCTGCTCCGCAATCTGCGGGTGGAAAGCCGTATCGGAACAATAAGCGTACTTCCGTGCCGGTTCGGCGGGACGCGTCAGACGGGCGTTCGGAATCAGCTCGCCGTCGGGAGTGACGAAATCGGCACCGTTCTTAATCCGGTTCAGCTCATACACGGGAACCTTGTAGAAGTCCGTCATCTCTCTGATGATATGATTGGCAACCTGCTTCTCTTCAAACAGAAACCCGCAGCAAGGGATGCGATGCTTCAAAGGAATGGTGGACATGGTAAGCGAACGGTCTTCATAAACCACCTCCGACCGTTTCGTATCAAACTCGTGGAAAAGCACTTTGTAGGGCAACGTTTTATGGAAAAACTCCATCCAAGGCGCAAACAGCTCTTCCAAACCGTGGGGAGAATGGATATGCAAATCGGCGGTACGCCCCAGCAAGCCGAACGTAGAAATCAATCCCGGCAAGCCGAAACAGTGGTCGCCATGCAAATGGGAGATAAACACCCTGTTCAGCCGCGAAAACTTCAACCGCGAACGGCGCAGTTGCAATTGAGCCCCTTCTCCGCAATCGACCATAAAGAGCTTATCGCGCAAGTTGACGACTTGGGAGGAAGGGAAGTGACGGGTGGTAGGCAAAGCCGAACCGCACCCCAATATATGTAGCTCAAATTTCTCCATTACGTGCAAAGATAGAGTATTTCAAATTCAATACGGCAAGGAAACGGGGAAAAAGTTACGGTTAATCGCTTCCGTTAGGGCACCACATGAATGTGCTTGCCGGACGCGGTGATAATCACTCCGCCCGCATCCATTACCACCGTTTCGTGCTTTCCATCCGGAGTAACGATGATAGAGCCCGTCTGCAGCACATGCTTTCCGTCTGTCGTCACCCGCACCTTAGCCTCACCGCTCTTCCCGGAAGATTTCTTTTCTCCCTCTTTCTCATCATCTTCCCCGGCTTTTTTGCGGTCAGTACAACCATTGTCATAGCGGTCCAGATAGCTTTTCATCTCCACCGCCTTTTCATCGACAAACCACACCTTGACAACTTTGGACGTTCCGTATTCCGCTTCCCGAAACTCCAGCATTTCGCCTTTGTCGTTAAAGCTCCGGTAACTCGGTTCGCCAAGAATCGCTATCACCTCTTCCGCCGACATCCCGCGCCGGATGCTCTCCATCTGCTTATAAGCGATCCGGTTTGTAAAGCAACTGCTGAGCAGAAACACCGGCAGCAGGAATAAAACATGTTGCATCGTTTTCATTCTTCCCATCGTTTTATGTTTTTTAATTGCCTCAAATGTAAAATGAAAAAATTCCCTATCCGAGCGGTTATTCCTATTTACGGGTAGGAATTCCCCTATCTGCTGCGTAAACACAAAAAAGGCATCCCGACGAGCGGAATGCCTTTCTTATTTATCCGGAAACAGTTCCGATTATTTATTTCCTTCCAACTGTTCTTTCAGTGCAGCCAGAGCGTCGATGTCTCCCAGCGTAGTCGAAGCAGCCTGATTCTGAATCATCGGAGTGTCTTCTTTCTTGGAAGATTTCTTCGATGCTTTCTTTTCTGCTCTTTCTTCCGCCTTCGCTACATCTTCGAAAATACGGCTGTGAGAAAGGATGATTCTCTTAGCGTCTTTGTTGAACTCAATCACCTTGAATTCGAGTTTCTCATCCAACTGAGCCTGTGAGCCGTCTTCTTTCACCAGATGTTTCGGAGTGGCAAAGCCTTCCACACCATAAGGCAAAGATACTACAGCGCCCTTATCCAGCATTTCGATGATTGTACCTTCGTGTACCGAACCTACGGTAAATACGGTTTCGAATACATCCCAGGGGTTTTCTTCGAGTTGTTTGTGCCCTAAGCTCAAGCGACGGTTGTCTTTGTCGATCTCCAATACCTGAACTTCGATATCGGCACCGATCTGAGTGAACTCTGACGGATGCTTCACCTTCTTCGTCCAAGACAAGTCGGAGATGTGGATCAAGCCGTCAACGCCTTCTTCGATTTCAACGAACACACCGAAGTTCGTGAAGTTGCGCACCTTTGCAGTATGCTGAGAACCTACGGGATACTTCGTTTCGATAGTTTCCCACGGATCTTGTTTCAGCTGTTTGATGCCCAAAGACATCTTGCGTTCGTCGCGGTCGAGAGTAAGAACGACTGCTTCCACCTCGTCTCCTACCTTCATAAAGTCCTGAGCTGAGCGCAAATGCTGGCTCCAAGACATTTCAGAAACGTGAATCAAGCCTTCCACACCCGGAGCTATTTCGATGAACGCACCGTAATCTGCCATCACAACCACTTTGCCTTTCACCTTGTCGCCTACTTTCAGCTCAGTATCCAAAGCGTCCCACGGATGCGGAGTAAGCTGTTTCAGACCCAAAGCGATACGCTTCTTCTCGTCATCGAAGTCGAGGATAACGACGTTGAGCTTCTGATCCAGTTCGACTACTTCCTTCGGATCGCTTACACGGCCCCAAGAAAGGTCTGTAATGTGAATCAGGCCGTCTACGCCGCCCAAGTCGATGAATACTCCGTAAGAGGTGATATTCTTAACAGTTCCTTCAAGAACTTGTCCTTTTTCGAGTTTGCTGATAATTTCCTTCTTCTGTTGTTCCAGTTCGGCTTCGATAAGAGCCTTGTGAGAAACAACCACGTTTTTGAATTCCTGGTTGATTTTAACCACCTTGAATTCCATTGTTTTGCCAACGAATACATCATAGTCGCGAATCGGTTTCACGTCGATCTGAGAACCCGGCAAGAATGCTTCGATACCAAATACGTCTACGATCATACCGCCCTTCGTGCGGCACTTGATGTAACCCTTGATAATTTCTTCGTTTTCCAAAGCCGCGTTCACACGATCCCAAGAGCGGGTAGCGCGGGCTTTTCTGTGCGACAGCACCAACTGTCCTTTTTTGTCTTCCTGATTTTCAATGTATACCTCTACAGTATCACCTACCTTCAGGTCGGGATTGTAACGGAACTCATTCAACGGGATGATACCGTCCGACTTGTAACCGATGTTCACAACTACCTCACGCTTGTTCATTGAGATTACGGTTCCATCGACAACCTCACGGTCGTTTACCTTGTTAAGCGTACTGTCATAAGCTTTTTCAAGCTCTTCCTGACTGGCATTGGTTACCGCTTCGCCATTTTCATAAGCATCCCAGTTGAAATCTTCGATAGGAGCTACGTTCTTTAAGTTTTCCATTAATAAATAAAATTGTTAATACTTTAATTGAATAAGACATTATATGACTATAAATCGGGCGCAAAGTTAGAAATATTTTCTTGACTGACAAAAGAATAGGAAAATAAAAAGCGAGAGCCTGTGAAAGAAAGAAGAACCGGTTAACATATTTAAACCATACAGGCCAAAAATAGTGGAAAATAAAGCCTCTTTTTCATCGTGATTTTCTTACTTTTGTAGAAAATAACCTTCATCAAACAGATAATCTTATGTTCGACTCTTCAAAACGAGCTTTCGTTGCCATCAATAATGAAACTGAAATCTGCCTCATTCCCCGAATGGCCAATCGTCATGGATTGATAGCCGGAGCTACTGGAACGGGAAAAACCGTAACACTTCAAACTCTTTCGGAAACTTTCAGCAGCATGGGAGTACCCGTATTCGCCGCTGATATGAAAGGCGATCTTTCGGGTATAGCCAAAGCCGGTGGAAACAAAGAGAGCGTGGTAAAGCGAACAGAGGCTTACGGACTAATGAGCAAGGGGTTTGCTTTCAAAGGCTCGCCCACACGTTTCTGGGATGTGTTCGGCGAACAAGGGCATCCCATACGAACGACGGTAAGCAGCATGGGCCCCTTATTATTGGAACGTCTTCTTGGCCTCAACGAAACACAAGGAGCCGTATTGGCCGTAGCCTTCAAAATCGCGGATGATAACGGGCTGTTGCTGATCGATTTGAAAGATTTACGCAAAATGTTACAGTTTGTCAGCGACAACCGCTCACAGTTTACAGCGAAGTACGGTAATATTTCGCCCGCCAGCATCGGAGCGATACAGCGCAGTCTGGTGCAGCTCGAGACACAAGGAGGCGAACTGTTCTTCGGAGAACCCGATATCGTAATCACCGATTTCATACAGACCGAACAAGGGAAAGGGGTGATCAATATTTTAGCTGCCGACAAACTAATGAATTCGCCTCGTGTTTATACGACCTTTCTGCTATGGCTGCTCGACGCTCTCTACCAAACACTGCCCGAGGTAGGCGACTTGGAGAAACCCAAACTGATTTTCTTTTTCGACGAAGCCCACTTGCTTTTCAAAGACATGAACAAGGCGTTGCTGGAAAAAATAGAACAGATTGTACGCTTGGTGCGTTCAAAGGGCGTAGGCATTTACTTCTGTACGCAAAACCCCGCGGATATTCCCGAAAACATTCTCGGCCAATTAGGCAACCGGGTGCAACATGCTTTGCGCGCCTATACTCCCAATGACCAAAAAGCCGTGAAAACAGCAGCCAATACCTTCCGCCCCAACCCAAGTTTTAAGACAGAAGAAGCAATCACGCAACTCAACACAGGCGAAGCCCTCATATCGTTCCTTGATGAAAAAGGCGCGCCTCAAATAGTGCAGCGTGCCAATATCCTTCCGCCCGAAGGACAAATAGGACCGTTGACAACCGCAGAGCGGGAAGAAGTGATAAAAAGTTCGCTGATCTACGGTGTGTACGAGAAATTAATCGACCGCGAATCGGCGTATGAAGTACTCTCCCGAAAAGAAGAATTGCTGGATACCGAACGTCGGCAAGCAGCCGCCGAAAAAGAACGCATCCGCCGGCAAAAAGAGGAAGAAAAGGCAGCCCGTGAAGCCGAACGGGCAGAACGCGCCGAACAACGGCGAAAAAAACAGGAACGCGGAATTCTGGGCGACCTGATGGAACAAGTAGGCAAAAGCACCGCGCGGCAATTCAGCAATCAGTTGGGACGCAGCATCACCCGTTCTATTTTCGGCGCGTTGTTCGGAAAGAAATAAACGGTATAAACCGAGTTCTTTAGTCAACTTGTAACTCACAACAATTATGCCTACCTTTGCATCTCGAAATAATTCCGAATGATAGATCAGGCAACCATCGACCGCATTCTGGACGCCGCACAAATCGTAGACGTGGTGTCCGAGTTTGTCACGCTGCGCAGGCGCGGAGTGAACTATGTCGGCCTTTGCCCGTTTCACAACGAAAAGACACCTTCTTTCAGCGTATCTCCCGCCAAAGGGCTTTGCAAGTGTTTCAGCTGCGGAAAAGGCGGAAATGTCGTGCACTTCATCATGGAGCACGAACAGATGACTTATTACGAGGCCTTGAAGTTTCTGGCCAAGAAATACAACATCGAGATACAGGAAAGGGAGCTGACCGACGAGGAGAAACTAGCGCAATCGTTGCGCGAAAGCCTGTTCATCGTCAACAACTTTGCCCGCGACTATTTTCAGGAGACACTGAAGAATCACGCCGAAGGGCGCAGCGTCGGCATGGCTTATCTCCGCCAACGCGGATTCCGCGACGACATTATCGAGAAATTCCAACTCGGATATTGCACCGAAAGCCACGACGCAATGGCGCAGGAGGCTCTGCGCAAAGGGTACAAGAAAGAGTTTCTCGTGAAGACGGGCATCTGCTACGAAACCGACGACCACCGGCTGCGCGACCGTTTCTGGGGACGCGTCATCTTTCCCGTGCATACGCTTTCGGGCAAGGTGGTGGCTTTCGGCGGACGGGTGTTGAGCAACGCAACGAAGGGCGTGAAAGTGAAATACGTCAATTCGCCCGAATCGGAAATATACCATAAGAGCAACGAACTGTACGGCATTTTTTTCGCCAAGCAAGCGATCGTTAAGCAAGACCGCTGCTTCCTCGTCGAAGGATATACGGATGTCATCTCCATGCACCAGTCGGGTGTGGAGAACGTGGTGGCCTCTTCGGGAACCGCGCTCACGCCGGGACAGATTCGCCTGATTCACCGCTTCACCAATAACATTACCGTGCTCTACGACGGCGACCTTGCGGGCATCCGCGCCTCTATCCGAGGCATCGACATGCTGCTGGAAGAGGGAATGAACATCAAGGTGTGCCTGCTCCCCGACGGCGATGACCCTGATTCATTCGCCCGAAAGCACAATTCCGAGGAGTTTCAGAACTTTATCCGCGAAAACGAAAAAGATTTCATCCGGTTCAAGACCGACTTGCTGATGGAGGACGCGGGAAAGGATCCGATAAAGCGTGCCGAACTGATAGCGAACATCGTACGGAGCATTTCGGTGATACCGGAGGCCATCGTACGCGACGTGTACATCAAAGAGTGCGGACAGCAACTGCATTTGGAAGAAAAACTTCTGGTAGCGGAGGTCGCCAAACTAAGGGAAGCGCAAGCCGAGAAAGCGAACAAACCGATCGTCAGCAACACTGCATCGCAAGAAAACATACCGCCCGGCAACGGGATTCCGAATGCGGAGAACCCTCTGCCCGAAGACGCGTACACCTCTTTCATCCCGCAGCAGGGACAGGAAGGACAGGAGTTTTACAAATTCGAGCGGCTGATACTGAGGGCGATCGTGCGCTACGGCGAGCAGGTGATGTGTGAGCTGACCGATGACGACGGAACAGCCACCGCCATTACCGTGATAGAATATGTGGAAAGCGAACTGAAAGAAGACAATCTGGCGTTTCATAATCCGCTGCACAGGCGCATGCTGGCGGAGGCCGTCGCCCATCTGCACGACGACGGATTCACCGCCGAAAGGTATTTCCTTTCCCATTCCGACGCGGCCATCAGCAAGCTGAGCGCAGACCTGATCGATGTGCGCTACCGGCTCAGCAAGTATCACTCCAAACTTCAAAAGATTGTGGCGGACGAAGAGCGGCTTTACGAGATAGTGCCCCGCCTGATGGGAGATTTCAAAAACGCCATTGTGACCGAGGAGCTGAAGCACATGCTTCTTGCCCTGCAAGACCCCGAGTTTGCCCGCGACAACGAGAAATGCAACTCGCTGATGGAACGCTACAACAATCTGAGAAGCATACAAAGCATGATGGCCAAACGCCTCGGCGACCGTGTCGTGTTAAGATAATCCCGCCACAGCTTTCGCCAGCCGTTCCAGCGCCTGCCGGAGCACAGCCCGCGGACATCCCACATTCAGGCGCATAAATCCTTCGCCTTCCCTGCCGAATGTAGATCCTTCATTCAATGCCAACCGGGCATCTTCCACAAAAAGGCGATGAAGCTCCTCTCGGTTCAGTCCCAATCCCCGGCAATCGAGAAAAACGAGAAAAGACGCTTGCGGACGAATGGCGCTGATGCCGGGAATATGCTCCCGCAGGTAACTCTCGGTAAAATCGATATTCTCGCCGATGTACGCCAACAGCCGGTCGAGCCACTCCCCTCCCCCGTTGTAGGCGGCGGCTACGCTCAGGTAAGCGAACAAATGCCCGGCACAGAACTCTCCGGCCTCCATGTATTGCCGGAAACGTTCGCAGATTTCTTCATTTTCGATCACGGCGTACGAAGAAGCCAGTCCCGCCATGTTGAAAGCCTTGCTGGGCGACATGAACACCAGCGAGTTCATACGCGCCCGTTCGGAAGCCGAAGCAAACGGCACATGCTTGTAAGGCGGCAGGGTAAGGTCGGCATGAATCTCGTCGGAAACGACCGGCGTTCCGTTCTCGTAGCAGATGTCGGCGATGCGCGCCAGCTCCTCACGTGTCCACACCCTCCCTCCGGGGTTATGAGGATTGCAAAGAATAACCAGTTTGCAGCCCCGCACATCATGGGCGAAACGTTCGAAGTCGATTTCGTACCGGCCGTCTTTAAGTTGCAGCGGACTGAACACCACTTCCCGCCCGGTGCGTTGCGTCACCGAAAAAAACGGCGGATAGACCGGCGGCATCACCATCACCTTATCCGCCTTCTCCGTAAAGCAATGGATGGCGAAAGCCAGACCGCGCACAATACCCGGCGTAAAAATCAGCATCCGTTCGGTCACCGCCCAGTCGTGACGCTCTTTCAGCCAGCGAACAATCGACTCTCCCCACTCCTTGCAAGGCATGGTGTATCCCAACACTTCGTGTTCCAGACGCTTTTTCAACGCTTCTATCACGCAGGGAGCCGTGCGGAAATCCATATCCGCCACCCACATCGGCATCAGATCGTTCCGTCCCCAACCGGCTTCCACCCCGTCCCATTTCACGGAGTCTGTGCCGCTGCGGTCTATTATTTCATCGAAATTATAATTCATACGAGAGATTGTTTTTCTATGTTATGTCAGGCAAAAATAATACTTTTGTATGCAATTCAAAAAAGAAACTATGACGAAAGCTTTATTTTTCGATATCGACGGAACACTAGTCAGCTTCAAGACTCACCGCATCCCGTCTTCCACCATTCGGGCCATTGAGGCCGCCCATAAAAAGGGAGTCAAGGTGTTTATCGCCACCGGCCGTCCCGATGCCATCATCAACAATCTTTCCGAACTTCAGGAGCGGAACCTCATCAACGGTTACATTACGATGAACGGCGCCTATTGTTTTGTAGGCAACAAGGTAATCTACAAAAGCGCCATCCGCCGCGAAGAAGTGGAAACTATGGCGAGGTTCTGCCGACAGAAAGAGGCCCCCTGCATCTTCGTCGAAGAAAAGGATATCTCCATGTATCAGCCCAACGAATCGTTACGCCACATTTTCCAAGATTTACTGCATGTAAAAGCAATGCCGGCCGTCGCGTCCTTCGAAGAGGTGATACGGAAAGAAATATTTCAAATGACTCCATTGATCACAGAGGAGGAAGAGAAAGAACTGCTTCCACACATCCCCAATTGCGAAATAAACCGTTGGTATCCGGCCTTTGCCGACATCACCGCAAAAGGCAACACCAAGCAGAAAGGAATCGATGCCATCATCGGGCATTTCGGCTTCAAGCTCGAAGAAACAATCGCTTTCGGCGATGGAGGAAACGACATCAGCATGCTCCGCCATGCGGCTGTCGGGGTAGCCATGGGGCAGGCCAGAGACGAAGTGAAAGCGGCGGCGGATTATGTCACCGCGCCGGTCGACGAAGACGGAATCAGCCTTGCGCTGAAACATTTCGGCATAATCGAATAACGGAACAATGCGCGTCGACACCGACAATACCGCTTTTCAGGATGCGCTGAACCTGATTCAGTACACCCGCCGGTCGGTTTTCCTCACCGGCAAGGCGGGCACGGGAAAGTCTACATTTCTCCGCTACGTTTGCGAGCATACCAAAAAGAAACACGTGGTGCTCGCTCCCACAGGCATTGCCGCCATCAATGCGGGAGGAAGCACGATGCACAGTTTTTTCAAGCTTCCTTTTTACCCGCTGCTGCCCGACGATCCGAATCTGAGCCTGCAAAAAGGGCGCATCCACGACTTCTTTAAATACACCAGGCACCACCGGAAGCTGCTGGAACAGATCGAATTGGTGATTATCGACGAGATTTCGATGGTCAGGGCGGATATAATCGACGCCATCGACCGCATCCTGCGGGTATATTCGCACAACCTCCGCGAACCTTTCGGCGGCAAGCAGCTGTTGTTGGTGGGCGATGTGTTTCAGTTGGAACCGGTAGTGAAGGCCGACGAACGGGAGATTCTCAACCGTTTCTATCCCACTCCCTATTTCTTCTCAGCACATGTCTTCGCACAGATAGACCTTGTCTCCATCGAACTGCAGAAGGTATACCGGCAGACCGATCCCGTCTTTGTGGGCGTGCTCGACCGCATCCGCACAAACAATGCCGGAGCTGCCGACCTTCAACTGCTCAACACCCGCTACGGCACCCGGATTGAAGAGTCGGAGGAGGACATGTATATCACGCTCGCCACGCGGAGGGATACGGTGGACGGAATCAATGAGAAGAAGCTCGCCGAACTGCCGGGCGACCCGGTGGTGTTTGAGGGCGAAATAAACGGCGACTTCCCCGAAAGCAGCCTGCCCACTTCGCAAGAGCTGGTGCTGAAGCCCGGCGCACAGGTCATTTTTATCAAAAACGACTTCGACCGCCGGTGGGTAAACGGAACCATCGGAACGGTAGCAGGCATCGACGAGGAGAACGACACCATCTACGTGATAACCGACGACGGCAAGGAGTGCGACGTAAAGCGCGAGTCGTGGCGCAACATCCGCTACCGGTACAACGAAAAGAAGAAAGAAATCGAAGAAGAGGTGCTGGGCACTTTCACCCAATATCCCATCCGTCTGGCATGGGCCATAACCGTTCATAAAAGCCAGGGGCTGACTTTCAGCCGGGTGGTGATCGACTTCACCGGCGGCGTGTTTGCCGGCGGACAGACATACGTTGCCCTGAGCCGTTGCACTTCGCTGGATGGCATCCGGCTGAAGAAGCCTGTCAACCGCGCCGACATTTTTGTCCGCCAGGAGATTGTCAACTTCGCACGGAAGTTCAACGACCGCCAAGCCATCGAGAAGGCTCTGAAACAAGCGCAGGCGGATGTGCAATATGCCGCTGCCGCCCGCGCGTTCGACAAGGGAGACATGGAAGAGTGTCTGGAACAGTTCTTTCGAGCCATCCACTCCCGGTACGACATCGAAAAGCCCGTTGCCCGCCGGTTGATCCGCAGGAAATTGGGAATTATCAATACGCTGAAAGAGAAGAACAGCCGGCTTCAGGAAGAAATGCGCCGGCAACAGGAACGCCTGCGCAAGTATGCCCGCGAATACCTGCAAATGGGAAACGAGTGTATCACGCAGGCGCACGATTCGCGCGCCGCCATTGCCAACTACGACAAAGCCATCAGTCTCGATCCCGGTTATACCGACGCCTGGATACGCAAAGGAATCACGCTGTTCAACAACCAATCGTATGCAGAGGCCGAACATTGTTTCAACACAGCCGTCGGTCTGCGCCCCATAGAATTCAAAGCCTTCTACAATCGCGGGAAACTTCGCCTGAAAACCGGCGATACGGAAGGAGCTGTGTCCGACTTGGACAAAGCCACCACCCTGAAACCCGGTCATGCAGGGGCGCACCAACTGTTCGGAGACGCACTGTCGAAGGCAGGGAAAGAGGACGAAGCTGAGCTTCAATGGAGGATTGCGGAAGAGCTCAGAAAAGGCAAAGCAAGAGATTAGCTCCGGGTCGCGCGATGATCCGCTTCGATGGAATGATAATCCGCTTCATATGGAATATACACATGTGACGCTCAATGACATTCTCCCGCAGCAGAGAAAAAACAGAGAGAGATTCATTCGCCAACACTAAGAACCGCCCTTGTCATTCTCCCACAGCAGAGAAAAACAGAGGGGGGGCGGCGGATGCAGAAAAAGGCGGCGGGCTCTGAAAAAAAGCCCGCGGGCTTTGAAATCAAACACGGCGGGCTTTGAAAAAAAGGCGGCGGGCTTTGGAAGCAGACACGGCGGGCTTTGTGATGAAACTCCGCAGGCTTCGGAAACAGGGACTCTGCCGGTCATCACCGAAAGCTTACCTGTCATCCGATGTGCATGTATGGTTTCATTGAAAGCTTACTCGCTACCCGACGCTGCGTCCTGTACGGCTTCGACATTACATCCTTTCTTTGCAACAGCCGCTTGTCACTATCTTCATTTTGCTCCGAAGCATCTTAAGCATTTCGGAGGTCGGTTCACCGAAAGCGTACCCGTCACCCGGAGTTGTGTCCTGTACGGCTTCGATGTGCCGTTCCATCTCTGCAACCGAATTTGTCGCCACCCCGCATTTACTTCCGAGCAGTTTCGATGTCCCGGAACGTTCTGCAAACGGAGCTTCTCCGAACCCGGGCGAACCCCGACGGAGCTTCTTATAAAACGTTTAATCACATTCTAGAAGTAATAATAAATTACCATTATGAGTAGTGTTGTTTCAGGCTGATTGAAGAAGCGTTTCGGAGATTTTTCAGGTTTTTGAAAACGCCAAAACGCCAAAAAGTCACTATGTCCC
>OHBE01000058.1_pt1 | contig 107613 bp, 73 predicted proteins | sample 1577231 | NCBI WGS metagenome assembly OHBE01 (sample SAMEA3541506, study PRJEB24748) | human gut metagenome | biome: human gut; feature: human-associated habitat; material: faeces | place: China | collected 2012 | reverse complement strand
CGTTGAAACAAAAGTTTCCCAATTGGGAAACTTTTGTTTCAACGAAGGGAAACTAACTAAAACCATATAGCCGAATGTTTTTAGCTATATAGCTTAGCCTCTTTAATTGTGGTTGAACGTTTTTAATCCGCCTTTTGTCACCTTAATTTGTAAGCGAGGTTGGCTCCGGTCTTCAAAGTGTACAGACAACTCATATACTAAAAAAAAGGTATTTTAGCCCTCATTAATACCTGAATATAGCGATTGTACCGCAAATCCGATGTGCATATCTTTGCAGCGTAATTAAAAATAACCACTCCTATTAAGCGGATGGGATAGGTTAATTCCTATAAAATATTAATAATCAGCTACAATATCTTTATTTATCAAATGAAGGAGTCGTTAGAACTTTTCGAGAAATCAATAAGGTAAAAACGAATATTTTCAAACAAACTCCGACACTATTCAGACATATACAATGATAATAAGTAAAAGACAGTTGTTTCTTCTTCTTCTTCTTTCTGGATACGCGGAAGCTCATTCGCAAATCCAAAAGCAAGAACCGGAAATAAAGAACGACTCCGTCTACCAGCTGCAAGAGGTGGTAGTTTCGTCCCGACAAATACTCGGGAGTAAATTTAAAGCCAGAAACCGTACGGGTTCGGCCTATTACATCTCGCCCGAAGAGATGAAGAAATTCGGATACACCGACATCAATCGTATGCTAAAGGCGGTTCCGGGAGTAAACATGTACGAAGAAGACGGTTTCGGGCTGCGCCCCAACATCAGCTTGCGCGGTACGAAAGCCGAACGAAGCGAACGCATCTCCATCATGGAAGACGGGATACTGGCCGCTCCCGCACCTTATTCGGCTCCGGCGGCGTATTATTTCCCCAACGCCGCCCGTATGGAAGCCGTCGAAGTGCTGAAAGGAAGCAGCCAGGTGCAGTATGGTCCGTTCACCACAGGAGGAGCCATCAATCTGGTATCGACTCCAATACCGAATGCTTTCTCGGGCAAGGCGAACCTCTCTTACGGAAGCAAGAACACGTTCAAGTCGCATACGCACATCGGAAACATGTGGAAGCACTTCGGCTTTGTGGTGGAATACCTGCGCTATCAGTCGGACGGATTCAAGAAATACGAAGACCATCCCGTCAAAGGATTCAGCAGAGACGACCTCATAGCCAAAGTAATGGTGAAAACCGACAAAGGCACGGGAGTAAACCATGCGTTGGAACTGAAGTTCGGATACGCGGGCGAGAACTCGGACGAAACGTATGTGGGGCTTTCCGAAAAGGATTTCAAGCAAACTCCTTTCCTCCGCTATGCAGGCTCGCAGATGGACGAGATGAAAACCAATCACCGGCAATGGGTAGCCACTTACCTGCTCAACTTCTCCAACAAACTGAAAGTAACCACCAACGCATATTACAACCGCTTCCACCGCAACTGGTACAAACTGAACGACGTACGGGCGGGAATCACCTCTAAAGAGAAGAGGTCTATTGCCGATGTGCTCATCGATCCGGAAACAAACATCCGTTACTTCGACATACTGACGGGCAAAACCGACCGCGAAGGCGAAGCGCTGCTGGTAAGGGCCAACAACAGGACGTATCGTGCCAAAGGTATACAAACCAAAGCGGAATACCGCTTCAACCTGAATGAGTTCTTCTTCGATATAGAGTTCGGACTGCGTTATCATCACGACGAGGAAGACCGCTTCCAATGGGATGATGCTTACTCCATGAAGAACAAGAAGATGGTGCTGTTCAGGGAAGGCATTCACGGGACGAATGCCAACCGCATCACATCGGCGGACGCACTGGCAAGCTACCTGCTCGCCAAATTAAGATACAACTCATGGACTATCACTGCCGGGTTGCGCTACGAAGACATCGACCTGCTGAAAAAAGACTATACGAAAGCAGACTTGGAACGTACGGGAAAAGTACGCATCGAAACGCCCAACCATGCGCGCGTTTGGATTCCCGGCGTAGGAGTAAACTATCAACTCGTTCCCGAAGCGTCGGTATTCTTCGGAGTTCACAAAGGATTCGCACCGCCGAGCGCGGAGTTGTATCAAAAACCCGAAAGCAGTGTGAATATGGAATTGGGAACACGCGTTTCCGCCGGTAACTTCAAAACAGAGCTGATCGGCTTCTACAACAATTACAGCAATATGCTCGGAAGCGACCTCGCCGCCTCGGGCGGATTGGGAACGCTCGAACAGTTTAATGTAGGCGAAGCCCGCGTAAAAGGCGTGGAGTTCCTTATGCAATACCAACCCCTGCCCGAAGCGTGGAGAGTGCGCATGCCCCTGCAAGTATCATATACTTATACCGATACGGAGATGAGAAACTCGTTCTCAAGCCATTCATGGGGCAACGTGATGAAAGGAGACGAGATTCCTTACATCTTCAAACACGCACTGAACATGCAGGTGGGAATAGATCACAAATGGTTCGACGCAAACATAGGAGCACGCTACAACAGCGATATGCGCACATCTCCCGGACAGGGAACAATCGCCGAAAGAGAGAAGGTGCCTGCACACCTCGTGCTGGACGCATCGGCCAGCGTATATGTAAACAAATACCTGACGGTAAAAGTAAACGCCGTGAACCTGACCAATAAGGTCTATCTCACTTCACGCCATCCGGCAGGGGTGAGGGCAGGACATCCTTTCGGCATCTACGCAGGAGCTAACGTCCGGTTCTGAACAAATACATGCAATCATAATAAAAAAGAAGAAATATAACAAGATAAGGCAATGAATGTATCATCGGTTATAAAATTAGTAATCAGCATCCTGTTCACGGCAATCTTTTCTCAGGTTTGTCCGGCACAGGAACTAATGGAAATAAAAGGCACAGTGCGTTCTGCTTCCGGAGAGCCTTTGCCGGGCGCCACTGCCATGGTGGCGGGTACGGCAAAGGGAGTCATCGCAGACGGCGACGGACGGTTTACACTCAAAGCCCGCAAAGGACAAACGCTGGAAGTGAGCTTCGTGGGAATGAAAACCCGGAAAGTGAAAATCACCTCCACCGTCATGAACATCACGCTTCAGGACAACGTGCAGGAGATAGAAGGAGTGGTAGTGACCGGCTATCAGAACATAAAGAACCGGGTATTTACGGGAGCGGCCGCTTCGGTGAAGCTGGACGACATCAAGCTCGACGGTGTGGCGGACGTATCGCGCATGCTCGAAGGGCGTGTAGCGGGACTGTCGATACAAAACGTCACCGGCAGTTTCGGATCGGCTCCACGCATCAACATACGCGGCGGTGCTTCCATCATGGGAAATGTGCAACCCCTGTGGGTTATCGACGGAGCTGTGTACGAAGACCTTGTTTCGCTCACGCTCGACCAATTGGCTTCGGGTGATGCCGTGACGCTCATCAGCTCCGCCGTTGCCGGACTGAACGCTTCGGACATCGAAGACATACAAGTATTGAAAGACGCTTCCGCCACATCCATCTACGGAGCCAGAGCCCTGAACGGGGTAATCGTAATCACTACCCGCGCAGGTAAAAGAAACACGCCGAACAGGTTTTCTTACTCATACGAGCTGAGCATGCGGGCCATCCCTTCGTATACGGACTTCGATCTGCTCAATTCGCAAGAGAGCATGTCCATCTATCAGGAGATGAACAGGAAGGGGTATTTCTCTGTGCAAAATACGTTATACGGGCGCCGCAGCGGTATTTACCATCAGATGTATAAGGCTCTCGGAACCGTCGATCCGTCTACCGGACGATATTATCTGGAAAACACGGACGAAGCCAGGCGCGCGTTCATGCGCGAGCGGGAATATGCCAATACCAACTGGTTTAAGGAGTTGTTTACATACAACCCCATCCATACGCACACCGTAACGTTCTCCGGAGGAGGAGAGAATTCGACCATGTATGCCTCTATCGGTTTCTACGACGACAGGGGATGGACGCTTGCAGACAATGTAAAACGCATCACCGCCAACATAAAAAACTCTTTCTACTGGAATGAGGACAAGATAAAGGCTACCATATCCGCACAAGGGAACTTGCGTAACCAAAACTCTCCGGGTACGATTTCTCAGCGAAAGAATACGGTAATCGGAACGTTCGAACGCGACTTCGACATCAATCCCTTTGCCTATGCTTTGGGAACAAGCCGTACCTTGCGCCCCCGCAATGCCAACGGCGAACCGGAATACTACCGCAACAACTGGGCGCCGTTCAATATCCTGAACGAGTTTGACAACAATTACCTGAAAACCGAAGTGCTCGACTTCAAACTGCAAGGCGAACTTTCATACAGACTCAACGACAACATCGAAGCGAAAGGATTGGCGTCGGTACGTCATGCGGTTACCAAAAGTTCGCACTTCATCACCGAACAATCGAACGTGATACAGGCTTTCCGCGCCAACGAAACTCCCTACGTGGCGCAAGAGAATATCTATTTGCTGAAGAATAAAGACAACCCCTTGCAACTGCCGCAAGTGGCGCTCACCCACGGCGGCATGTTCAATAAGACCGAGACTTCTCTGCGCAGCTATCTGGGACGCTTTGCGCTCGACTACAACAAACAGATGGGCGAGCACGACATACGCGCTTTCGGATTTACCGAAATACGCTATGCCGACCGTAGCATCAACCCTTTCCAAGGTTATGGGATACAATACGACAGAGGGAATCAGGTGTTCACCAATCCTTTGATTTTCGATAAACTCACTAACGAAGGAAACACTTATTTCTCGCTTACCGAACGCTACGAAAGAGGGGTGACCCTCTCCGCCAGCGCCACCTACGGATATGCGGGCAAATACGTTTTCAACGGCGTATTCAATTATGAAGGGTCGAATACGGCAGGCAAATACAGCCGTTCGCGCTGGTTGCCTACTTGGAATATCGGAGCAAAGTGGAACATGGATCAAGAGAAGTTCATGAAAAAGTATCCTGCCGTTTCCAAGCTCGCCCTGCGTGCCAGCTACGGACTGACGGCCAAAATGAACGAACAGGCAATAAACTCTACAGCTGTGTTCAAACATCTCATCATCAACCGTACACTGCTGAAAGACCGCGAGAATGCGTTGCGCATCCTGCATCTTGAGAACCGAGACCTGACATGGGAGAAAATGTATGAGCTGAATCTCGGTTTGGAACTCGGGCTGTTCAACAACCGCATAAGCGCAACATTCGATGTCTACCAGCGAAACTCATTCGACCTGATAGACCTCATCCGTACCTCCGGTGTGGGCGGACAGTATTACAAGTACGCAAACTTCGGAGACATGCGCACACGAGGAGTGGAATTGGCGCTGCAAACCAAGAATATCGTAACCGGCAACTTCAGCTGGACTACGGCTTTCACCGTGAGCGGCATGAAGCAGAAGATCACTCGCCTGCTGAATATGCCGAATACGTTCGATATGGTGGCGGGAACCGGACGCGGCAATATCCTCGGATTCCCACGGGGTTCTCTGTTCTCTTTCAACTTTCAGGGACTCAACAACAACGGTCTGCCTACCTTCGATTTCGGACTTTACCCTTCCAACCAAGGTGTGAACAGCGAAATATCAGGAGCCGATTTCCTCGACGCGCAGTATTCGAAATCGTACCTTATCTACCACGGACCTATCGAACCTACTTACATAGGCGGAGTATCGAACACATTTAAATACAAGAACTGGGAGCTTTCGTGCTTCGTCACCATGCAAGCGGGCAACAAGATACGCCTTAACCCGACATTCGACCCTTCGTTCGCCGATCTGAACGTGTTTTCCAAAGAGTACTACGACCGCTGGCTCAATCCGGGCGACGAGTGGAAAACGAACATCCCCGTCATTCCTTCGCAGGATTTGATTCGCAACATCGGAAAAGAAAACATCGAAAAGGCTTACAACACTTATAATTACTCTCAGAACAGAGTGGCAGACGGAAGTTTCGTGCGCATGAAAAATATCTCGTTGGGGTATCGCTTGCCCAAAAAGCTTCTTTCACAACTCAAGATCAGACAAATGAGTGTGAAGGCAAATGTAACCAATCCGTTCCTGATTTATGCGGACAAGAAGTTGAAAGGGCAAGACCCGGAGTTCTACAAATCGGGAGGAGTTTCATTGCCTACTCCGAAACAATATACGATGACGCTGCATGTTGAATTTTAATCGCATTGAAATGAAAAGAACAATTTACTTAAGTATCATACTCACGCTGCTCACGGCATGCCAAGGCTATCTGGAAACAAACCCCGACTCTACGCTCGATGTGAAGATAGACAGTGAAGAGAAAATAGCCGAATTGCTCGCCGGAGCTTACCCCGAAGCCAGTTACTTCGCGTTCTTGGAAACACGTACTGACAATGTGGGCGAGCGGGTGAACGGCATACATTCACGGCTGAACGAAGCCATGTATTATTGGGAAGATTACGATCAGGAAGATCTGGACACTCCGCTGAACTATTGGAACGCATGCTACGCGGGTATCGCACAAGCCAACCAAGCGTTGGAACTTCTGAGCAAATATCCTAAAACCGACCGTGTGAAAGCTTTGTACGGCGAAGCATTCCTACTTCGCGCCTATCTGCACTTTATGCTGGTCAACATCTGGGCGGAGCCGTACGGTACATCCAAGTCGGAGACTGCACCCGGCATACCTTACCTGACAAAGCCTGAAAAGTACGCGCTGGTGGACTACAAGCGCGGAACCGTAAAGGAAGTATACGAAAAGATCGAGAAAGACTTGAAACTCGGTATTTCACTGGTAGACGACAGCTATTACGGCAAACCGAAATTCCACTTCAATAAAAAAGCCGCATACGCTTTCGCTTCCCGCTTCTACCTGATTAAAGGAGAATGGGAACTCGTTATTGCCTATTCAGACTACGTGCTCGGCATAGATCCCAAACCTGTTCTTCGGAACTGGCAGAAGTACAGCAAAGATTTTTATTTCAACCGCAAGCATCTCTATACCCGATACACAAGCACTGAAGAGCCCGCCAATTTGCTACTCTCCACAACAGAGTCAAGGGTAGCCCGCAACATATCCACAGAAAAGTACGGAGTGACAAGCAAAAGCGCAGACAAAGTGTACAACCAGCATGGGGTAGACGGATGCGCCAACTTCCGGAAAGTGAATATGGAACCGGTTTTCCTTTTCAACTATAATGACGGACGCATAGGCGACGGACAATATATCGGCAAATTCGACGAGCTTTCGTTGTCGGGCTATACAGGCATACGACCGAAGGGACTGTATGTCACCAACGTTTTATTCTCCACCGATGAGGTAATGCTCAACCGGATGGAGGCATACGCCATGATCGGAGAATACGACAAATCCATAAACGACCTGCTTATCTATCTTTCTGCCAAATTCGGAATCACTCCTTCGTGCAGCCGTCCGGACTACACGCAAACAAGCAGCGACAATTACCAGACCTATACTCCGTTCTACGGAATGAGCATCAAGCAGCTGGCAATGGTAAAAACCATTTTAGGATTCAGACAACAAGAGTTCATTCACGAAGGATTGAGGTGGTTCGACATCCGCCGTTTTTATATACCGGTGAAACGTACATCGAAGTATAAGTTCTATAAGCAGCTGGAAAAAGAAGACCCGAGAAAGCTCCTGCAAATACCTGCCGAAGCCATCAACCGGGGATTAGAACCTAACCCCCGTTGAATATATTGAGAATGTAATGGACAGAGAATATTAAAAACATGAAAACAATAAGCAAAAGAATGAGATTCAGATACTTTATCGGACGAAGCTTGTCCCTGTTTGCCACATGCTTGCTGTTAGCGGGCTGCGAACAGGAAGCTACCTTATCCGACCAAAGCGTAGTAGACTTGGGAGCAGTACAACGCAATAGGACAGAACTCGACGAGTGGATATTAAATACATTCACACGTCCTTACGGTATCGAAATCGAATATCGTTGGGATAAAAACGTGGCGCAGAACGGAAGCTACACCTATCCGCCGGAAGCCGCTAATGTAAAAAGTGTGCTCGAAACTATCAAAGCGTTGTGGATCGACCTCTATACAGCTTCCGATTTGGGAGGAGAAAAGTTCTTTCTGGGCAAGAATCCCGTTAAGATTTACATGTATGGCGGAAAGAATATAGACGGAAACGGGGTGGAGCTGTTAGGAAATGCGGAAGCAACGACCAACGAGATGTTTCTGTACAACGTGAACGATTTCGACCCGAAAGATGAGGACAAGGTATTTATCCTGATGCGAAGCGTGCATCACCAATTTGCCAAGCACCTGATGGAACTGTTTCCTTACGACAGAAACAAGTTCCTGACCATCAGCAGAAGCAGATATATCGAATCGACCAAACTCATTGCCGACGTCTTCAAAGGAGAGATGCAAGGGCGCAGATTGCTTACTCTATCGCCCTATCCCAGCAAGAGAGGTTTTTTCACTTTCCACTCTTTCCTCTCTGCCGAAGATGATTTCGCCGAGATCATCAGCACTAAGCTTACGCATACGCCTAAAGAAGTGCTTAAAGCTTTGGCAGAAGCCAAAAAGCCTTACTACGACCCGTCGGATCCGGAAGTTCAGAAAACTTACGATGAAGAGGCGCGCCAAGCATACAAAGAGCTGACGGAGAAAGAAGCGTTTGTGGAGGATTACTTCAACAAAGAAATCAAAATCTCGCTCGATTATCTCCAAATGATAAGCATAAAACAATTAAAAGCATATACGAAACAAAAATAAAAAGTATGAAAATAGGATTCCAACTACTTATTCTGATAGCGGTTTGCTTCTCCTGCAAGGATGAGAATATCTTCGATTCATCTCCTTCCGAGCGGAGTGCAAAACATATCAGCGAACTGAGGAAGGAGCTTACAGATGCCCCCTACGGATGGTGTGTCACCTACTTCCCGCGCACAGACTCGCTGCTGTTTACAAACGTGAACGAACAGATAGCCCAGTTCGAATTCCGGAACAAATACGGATACGGCGGACACTGTTTCTTCATGAAGTTCGCCGACAACGGAACGGTAGAAACCATAGCCGACTATGACGAGCAGAGCCGGACAGAGAGCCGGATAAGTGAATTTGAAATAAGGCAAAATACATTCACTCAACTGAGCCTCACCACTCACAACTATCTGCACAGTTTGGTAAACAACGAATTTGCCGCCTCTTCCGATTTTCTTTATACCGGCAAAGACGCCGATGGCAACCTTGTTTTCCGCACAGCCTCATACATAGAACCGGCTCGCGAATATATGGTATTCACAAAACTGAAAAGCGAAAACAGTTGGACGGAAGACATGCAGAAAGCATATGCCAACAACCTGTTTTTCCAAGAGATGAAGAATCCGCAACTGGTCATCCGGAAAGCAGACCGGATATATTTCCGTAGCGACATGCAGACCAGAATTATTATTGACAATAGAGATGAAAACTCAAAAAAAAGAAAAAAGCAGGAGGAATATCAACGCTATCATCTGTTTCTTTTTGCCAAAGACCCCTATGCGCCTAACGGATGGCCCAAAGAGGTAGTAGGTCTGGGATCGGGATATGTGGGCACAACAGACGGATTGACGTTCAGACCCGGCATACGATACAGCAAGAACTACACGTTTTACGATTTCCGCAGAGAAGGAAACCGCTTTGTTTGTGAACTCGTGAAGGTGTTCGACCCTTACAGCAAGACCGAACGTTGGGTAAGCAAACATCTTGCCCCCGGCGGAGAAGTAACCGGAGTGATAGCCGAAATTTGGGATAAATCTGATAATTAAAAAACAAAAAGCGACATGAAATATATATGGACAATGTGTGTATTGCTGCTGGTATGCAGTTGCAACACAGTGAAAGAAGACACCATAATAAACGAAGATTATGAAAAAATATTTCCACCGAAAGAAATAGAAAAACCGGAGAACAAACGAGGAGAACTGACCGTGCAGCTGTGTGATCCCGATCTGGCGTTGGAGAACTACAAATACCCCGGCACGGAAATGCCCGAAGGGGCAGAGCAGTATAAGGTAACTCTGGTATGTCGGTTTAATGAAATAGACCGTAAAGGAGATCTTGTGGATGATCAGTTGGTAACAGCCCGCTACGAAGTGAAATACATCAACGAAAAGAAAAAGCTGGTAACGATCACTTGCGGCAAAAAGAACCAAGAATCCGCAGAAGAAGATGACACCGAAGAAGGCAACGATGAGGACGGAGATGAAGGAAAAAACATCGATGTGATGCGCAACGGACAAGACCTTGAAATCACATTCACCGTCTATTCCGGGTTTCCCTTATACCTAAGTGTGAGAGGCATGGGACCCAGAAACTCCAACGTGAAAGCAAGCATTAAAGCCGTCTCCACAGACGGGTTGATCGAAATTCCCGAATTAAACACCAATCAATATCAGAACGAAGAAGGGCCGAATATGCTGAGGAATCCCTATTGCGAATACATTGTTTTACCCTAAGAAAAAGAAAAATGAATTATCTAAAACATATACTTCCCCTCTGCTTGCTGACGGGTGTGACAGCTTGCACCGAAGGGACGAACGAAACGGTAGAAAGCGCATACCAGCTTCCTGTATTGCCGGAGCTGCCGTACAAGTTCTCAAGAAACGGAGAGAGCAGCGTAAACACGTTGGAGTGTAAATTTCTGAAGGCTCCTATCGACAGAATCTTTTCGAGATACATGAGCGAAGCACGCATGAGCACGAAAATGGACTATGACGAAGCGATGCAGATGTTCCGCGAAGGAGAGTACGGTTTGAAGCCGCAAAACGAGATAGCCACTTCTACGCTGCATCTTGCCGACAGAGAAAAAATCCTGAAAGATTTCGGCAGTTGGTTTGATGAGTCGACACGTATAGGCGGATTAGGGTTGGAAAATCCGCACGAACACAGGAATACGGAAGCCCGAAAAGGAATGACGGGATATGTAGGAATCAATATAGGCGACAAAGATATCTGCTTTGTGAATGAAAAAGGAATTGCGGTGGCCGAAGTTTACAGATATGCCGTCATGGGCGCCATATATCTGGACAAAATACTCAACGTACACCTGAGCGAAGATGTAACGGACAATCCGGAAGTACGCTCCGCGCACGACTTGACCCGACTGTCTGCGGGACACAACTATACGGAATTGGAGCATCACTGGGATTTGGCTTACGGATATTACGATTTCTGGAAGCCGCTCGCCCAGTCTGAAGGCTTGCCGGCATTGAAAGATTCGCACCGCCGTATCTTTCAATGCTTTGTAAGAGGACGCATCTATATGGAAACGTCACGCTACGATGAAATCAAGCTGCAAGCGGATACTATCAGGCACGAGCTCGGGCGTGTGGCGGCTGTCAGAGCAATGAACCTGCTGATAGGAGCCAACACCTTTGCCAATCTGAAAGAAAATCCGAAACAGGCTTTTCGACTTCTGTCGCAAGCTTACGGACTCATTTATGCCTCGCAGTTTGCCCGAAACGCACAAGGGCAACCATTCATTACCTACGACGAAACCCGGCAGCTCTTGCAGACATTGGAGCAAGAAGGCGGACTATGGGACAAGGAGCGCTTGCTGGGAGAAGAAAAAGACGAAGGCTCGTTACGCCATCTGGCAGCACAGATAGGCGAGAGGTTCGGAGTGTCACCTGAGGAAATAAAAAAATAAAATAAACATGAAAGCAATTCACAGAATAGCATTATTCGCAATGATGTGGGCATGGATGATTCCCACAGCGAACGCACAAGAGAATTTATTGAAAAACGGAGACTTTGAAGGTGCATGGAGCGGATCGTACTTTGATATGAGTCCCGAAGGATGGAAGGTACACAGAGCGGCGACCGAGCGCGTGTCAGGAAAGCGGGACGGAGGAAGCGGAACGAATATATTCATGGCGTATCTCGACAATGGGGGGGCCATCAGACCCATTGACAAGAGTGTCGAGGCTTGGCGCGGCGGAGCATTGCACCTGGAGAAAGGAGCTTCGTACAAACTGACCGTTTGGCACAAGGGCACACACGATAATTTGAAATTCTATGCTATGTTTAACTTCTACAAAAAACTTTCCGATGACGAAATCTGGAAAAGCAGCACAGATTACAGCTTCACCACCCAAAAAGACAAATGGGTGAAATTCGAACAGGTGGTCAAGGTACCTGAAAACGAAGATATAGACGTAGCCTCAATGAGCATAAGTTTCCCGTACAGGCGAAACGAGAAAATTTATTTCGATGATATTTCTTTGGTAAAATCAGAGGGCGGTTCCAGCGCGCCTGAAGTAGAAAAACCGGAAAAACCCGGATTGAAGTACCCCCAAAGTTTCCAGCGTGAAATTACAGTGTCGTGGGAAAAAAGCAATGCAGAAGGAATCACTTACGAAGTAAAAGATGGAAAACAGGCATATACCGGAATCACCGGAAACTCGTTCACAGTAGAGAAACTGACTCCCGGACAGACGTACGATATCGAAGTATGTGCCGTAAAAGACGGAGTAAGGTCTGAATATGCGAAAACGACCGCCAGAACGAAAAACCTCGAAAGACCAGTCGATTCAGAAGACCGTATCCCCTATCTGCGTACTATCGAAGCCGATGCTACATGCAAAGGACGTTTTCTCAAGCTCTACTACAACGATTTGGCAAATCCGGATGCAAAAATCTCTTACAAACTCGATGGAAAGCCTGTTCAGCCGAAAGACAATACGCTGGAATTCCCCGCTTTCGAAGGGTATTACAAACGCTTTCAACTGGAAATCCATATCGATGAAGGAGAAGGGCGAGAGTGGGAAATTCTGTATAATGAGCTGAGCGTGCGAAATATTTAAGAATAAAGAACATCATTAAACTGTTTACAAACCAATGAGCAAGAATATAATAACCGCACTGTGCATCGCTTTCTCGATTATTTGCTGCTTTGCCTGCGAAGACGGGAAAGAGGAATATCCGGACATCCGGATAGGAAAAGAAAACCCCGTCGACGAATTGTCGCTGAATAAGCAAACGGAAAAAAGGCTTCTCGTTTCGGGGGGAAACGGAAAATACATCGTCAACGTGGAGAACTCGCAAATAGCCACCGCGCAAATGAGCATGGACACGCTAAAGGTGAAAGGATTGCTGGAGGGCGAAACGTTTGCCACGATCCTCTCGCACGACAAGCGTGTACGGCTGAAAATCAACGTGACTTTCCCCGAATTGGGGATAAGCCATTCCGCCGTCCGGCTCCGGCCTAAAGACATAAGCAAGTTCGTAAGCATTTCGGGAGGAGGAGAACGCGTCACACTACAGGAAAACGATCCGGCAGATGTAATGGATATAAAATGGGACGGCTCTACCGGCATGCTCGAAATAATGCCCAAATACGAAGGAGAAGCCGAAGTTACCGCCATATCCGAAGACGGGAAAGAGCAGAAAACCATCCATATCAAAGTGAAGCCCGAAGGAGATTTGACCGTGCCCGGATGGTATGATACTCGCAACAGTTCATATTACGTGATGTTGAACAACAAAATGATAGTCAGAAGAAAAGGAGTAGGCACATGGATCATAGACAGCGCCCGACCTTACGGCGGACATATCACAACCTACGATGGCTCTCACATCAAGATTGCCCCCATCGTGAATCCCGTACAAGGCGATTCCATCGACCTGAATATCCTTGATTACTCGGCTTCACACGGCAAAATAAAAGAAGGGATACACCGGCTCTATGTAGAGGAAGTGCGCGAGTCGGAAGTCATGCTGAGAGGAAAAGGATTTAAATTTCTACTCCCTTACGGGCAGAAGTAAAACACCTGCAACCGGCGGCTGTTTGTCGCCTCCGTATGAATATCGCCGGCCGCGTCTGTCGTGCTTCAAAAAGGAGTGTACCGCTTTCACAGTGCAACGTGAGGTGATCACCCAAAGTTTGACAGGTACAACATCAAGCTGTTATAGAAGGGGGTGAGATTGAGCGAATGAAGGTTGTTAAAAGCACAAGAGTACAACATCAAGTTGTTATAGAAAGGGGCTGCCCCAAAAAGCGGCCCCTTGGCATGATAACTTACAATCTATAAGACGCTCACGGAAAGCGATGACGAATTGGCTCATCTGTCTTGGTCTTTTAACTTGCAGCCTGTAAGGCTATAAAGAAAAATTCAATAAACCCGGAATGATTAGTTTTTCCGAACAGGAGGTAAAGAAAATTTCACATCTTTCTGTTTCAATCTGTAAGTAACAGCAAGGGGTTACCCGACTTTTGAACTGCCCCGAAGTCGGACCGTAAATTATGAAACTATTTTGAAAAGAGTTCGGCATTGTACCGGACTCTTTCCTTTTAACCGGAACTTAATTCTCCCGTTACTGTAATAATCGATACATCCCTCTAAAGTCTTCATGAAGTCATCGTCGGGTAAAAGACTTCCCGGATGAGGCTGAAAACCCTCCCCGACGCGGTGTATGTAGCCGGCCCGGTGCATATATATGGTCAGCATCGGTGAGTATATATAGTCATCACCCATGAGTATATATGGTCATCACCCATGAGTATATATACATACCGAAACGACAAAATACAGCTGTCGAACAGCACGCAATTGCATGAGTCACCCCGCCCAATTTTCGCGGTCGAGATTCCGATAGCCGATAGCTTCTGCCAAATGGGAGGAGAGTATCTGTTCCGCTCCTTCCAGGTCGGCAATGGTGCGGGATACCTTCAGGATGCGGTCGTAAGCGCGGGCAGAAAGGTTGAGCCTGTTCATGGCGTTTCTCAACAGCGCCAGCCCTTTCTCATCGGGACGTGCATACGCTGCAAGCAGTCGGCTGTTCATCTGCGCATTGCAGTAGATGCCCGGGTGCGAAGCATAACGTTTTTCCTGCATCTGCCGGGCTTTGATCACCCGCTCGCGGATGGCTGCGCTCGGCTCTGCCTGCCGCCGGTCGGAAATCTTTTCGAAAGGCACGGGAACTATCTCGATTTGTATGTCGATACGGTCGAGCAACGGACCGGAAATCTTGTTCAGATACTTCTGTACCTGTCCGGGACTGCATACACACTCTTTTGCAGGATGGTTGTAATAGCCGCAGGGGCAGGGATTCATGGAGGCAACAAGCATAAACCCGGCAGGATAATCGATCGTACTTTTCACGCGTGAGATGGTGATGCGGCGATCTTCGAGCGGCTGACGCAGCACTTCGAGCACAGTGCGGCTGAATTCGGGCAACTCGTCGAGAAAGAGTACTCCGTTGTGCGCCAAGCTGATTTCGCCGGGTTGGGGGAAGCTGCCTCCGCCCACCATAGCCACTTGCGAGATGGTGTGATGTGGATCGCGAAACGGGCGTTGGGAGATGAGCGACGAACCTCCGCCAAGCTTCCCTGCCACAGAGTGGATTTTGGTGGTCTCCAAGCTCTCGCCCAAAGAAAGCGGAGGAAGAATGGACGGCAGGCGCTTCGCCATCATCGACTTTCCGCTTCCGGGAGCGCCTACCATAATCAGGTTATGACCGCCGGCGGCAGCCACCTCCAGCGCCCTCTTCACATGCTCTTGTCCTTTCACGTCGGCAAAATCGAATTCGAAGGAGCTTTGCCGGGCATAGAACTCCTCTCGGGTATTGACCACAGTCTGATGCAACTCGCGTTCGCCGTTGAAAAATTCGATTACCTCTTTGATATTCTCTACGCCGTACACCTTCAGCTTGTTCACTACTGCTGCTTCGCGGGCGTTCTGGCGCGGAACGATGAGCCCCTCGAATCCCGCTTCGCGCGCTTTGATGGCGATAGGCAAAGCTCCTTTCAACGGCTGTATGCTCCCGTCGAGGCTCAATTCGCCCATGAGCAGATAGCGTGAAAACCGTTCCGAAGAGATGATTTCATTGGCGCCCAACAAGCCGATGGCGATCGGGAGGTCGTAAGCCGAACCTTCCTTGCGTATATCGGCAGGAGCCATGTTGACGACGATATTGGCGGTGGGCATCTTATAGCCGTTCACTTGCAATGCGGAGATAATGCGTTGGTGGCTTTCCTTCACCGCCGAGTCGGGGAGACCGACGAGATAGAACATACAGCCGCGCGAGCTGTTCACTTCGATGGTAATGAGCGTGGCGTCGATTCCTTGCACGGCCGCTCCGAAAACTTTGGTTAACACAGTGTCTTTCAGGTTTGCTTGTTAAGACCTTTGCAAAAGCCGTTTTCTGCCGAATCATGGTTTAACGGCTTTCTTTCGCCTCGTGTTTTCAAACAAACATACACAGGCTTTCTCAGGTCGGTTTATTGAGATTTATTTCTTCTTTCTCTTCTCTAATTCGGCAGCCGATTCTTCCAGCTTCTGTTGCAGCGCATCCCCCCAGATGTTTTTAGCCACCACTCTTCCTTCGGGCGAGATAAGTACGTTTGCGGGCAGTCCGTCAACCACATAAGGAGCAGTTGCTTCCGAGTTCAAGCCTCCCTCATCACATACCTGTTCCCATTCGAGGCTGTCTTTCTTCACGGCTGCTTTCCATGCCTCTGGGGTTACATCGAGCGAAACGCCCAGCATACCGATGTATTTGTTCTTCTTGTATTTCAGGTAAAGTTGGCGCAGCTCCCTATTGCGACGTTCGTTAGACAGGCTGTCCGCCCACGAAGCCCAGAAATTGACCAACAAGTATTTTTCACGGAAAGCTTCCGAAAGCCGGTTGATTCTTTCCCCTTTCGTGTTAGGCAAGTCGAAATAAGGAACGTAGCGGTCGACCTGCACCTTCTCTGCTTGAGCTATCTTCTCTTTCAGCGATTCGACGTAGCGAGTATCCTGCAATTTTCCGGGCATCGTTTCCATCAGGCCCTTCACCTTTTCTATATCTATGGAATCGGTATCGACCAGAAAGCGATCCAGCAGGTAGATACCTGCCAACATATGGCGATGATTTTTGATAAACTCCTCCGCCTTCTTTCTTTTTACCGCCTCCGTATCGTCAGCCGTCTCTTTCATGAAAGCGGTCAACGCTTCATTGTCCGCATTACCGCTCACTTCAAGCAGATCGAGCCGTGCGGTATCTCCTTTGATGCTGATTTTATCCCCTTTATCGAGATACAGCGGATATTCCACCCTATTGCCTATCAGCAGATAAACCGAAGTAAGCGTATCTATACGGACAGTATGCGAGAACTTGCCCTTTTCGTCGACGAAAAGAGTATCTATCCGGTCGTATCCTTCGTCCGCTCCGTACAGATAAAGCGTATCCGTTGCCATCCCGCCGATTTCTCCCGTAATGACCACTTTCTCCGTATTCTTATTACACCCCGTCAGGCACAAAAGGGTAAGCATAAGGATTAAAATATCATTCTTTTTCATTGCTGCTTTCCTATAAATTAAAGTAACCGTTCAACAACCGGAAGCACCGCCAACCATTCTTGAGATATTGTGAAGAATGCCTTCCGGCAGGCTTCAACGCTACGTTGCGTAAGTCATGCAGAGCAAACTTTCCGTTGAACCGACATTTGTCTGTTGCGAAAGTACAGCTTTTTGCAAATAAAAAAGAATAAGAAGAACAAAAAGTAAACAAATAGCCTATAAAAGACTTAGACTGATTTATTCACGAGGACAAGAATTCATAACGAATTAAAAATAGGATATGATATTCTTATCATGAATCGGCACATAGGAATATCACAACACCTACATTCTAAACCGTTTATTCTCAGGCAGCGTGCTCGACTGCCTCATCAAGCGTTCCATCTCTCTCACCACGCCGGGATATTTATCGGCTACATCGTGTTCTTCTTTGATGTCGTTTTCTAAATCGAACAGCATTATCCGTTTGTTCCCCTTCTTGATGTTTTTCCACAAAGCTTTCCATTTTCCGCTGCGGACGGCTTTCTCTCCACCCCATTCGGGAAATTCCCAATAGAGGAATGGATGCTGCGCCTGCTTATCGCTTCTGCCCAACAGAGTCGGCAGGAAACTGATACCGTCTGTGCGGGGAGAGGGAATACCGGCAATATCTGCCAGCGTAGGCATCACATCTTGAAAGCCCGATAAATGATCTGATTCGCTATTGGCAGCAATTTTGCCTGCCCACGTAAATATCGCCGGCACGCGAATGCCGCCTTCGTGCAGAAAGCCCTTTCCCCAACCATATTCCGAGCGAAACAGTCCGCCGCTGTTAAACCAAGGCGAATCTGTTCCTCCGTTAAAGGTCGGTCCATTGTCGGAAGTAAAAACAATGAGCGTTTTCTCATACAGCCCCTCAGCTTTGAGTTTCTCTACCAGTTTGCCCACCTGCTCGTCGAAATAGCTGATCATGGCGGCATAAGTGGCACGGGGGTAGCGACAGGGCATATATCCTTTCTCGCCAAGGTAAGGAGGTTCGTCACCGAACTTTTGCACATAGTGCTGCACCCACCGTTCGGGAGCTTGCAGAGAGACGTGCGGAAGCGGAGTAGTCCACATCAGGAAAAAGGGGGAAGAGCGGTGTTGATCGACAAAGCGTATCAAACGATCGAAAATAAGGTCGTTGGCATATTCATGCTGCACATATTTGGCATAGCCGGCGGCATCATACGGGTCGGCATGAGCATCTAACTTCTCCGTGTGCGGATTCATCACACGGTTTCTCAGATAGATTCGCTCTTCATTTTCATACAAAAAAGCAGGATAGTAAGTATGTGCCTGACGCTGACAGTTGTATCCAAAGAAGTGATCGAATCCCTGCTTTCCGGGTGTTCCCTCAGAGCCGGGATATCCTAACCCCCATTTACCAAAACATCCGGTCACATAACCGGCTTGTTGCAACATCCTTCCCAACGTCATGGTTTCGGCTTTTAAGGGAAACTGGCCTTCTAAATTTCTATGCACGTACATCGAATCGTAATCTCCGACAGCACCTCTGAAAGCCATCTCGTCATTGCCCCGTATCTGCGAATGCCCGGAATGCAATCCCGTAAGAAGAACACAGCGCGAAGAGGCAGACACCGGCGATCCCGAATAATGTTGCGTAAACTTCATTCCATCTTCCCTGAGCCGGTCGATATGAGGTGTTTCTATTTTCTGTTGCCCGTAGCATTGCAGATCGCCATAGCCCAAATCATCCATCAATATATGAATAATGTTGGGATGCGATACGGCTTGTTGCGCCTGTAAACCGGTATAAGAAAGAAGCGAACAGCCTATCATCCATTTCTCAAATTTCATATCCTTGATTTTTTAAAGTCTTACTAATCAACAAGCGAAGAAAAAAGACAAGGAAAGCAGTTTGACGCCTGAAGCAAAAGCAACATTACTTTCCTTGTCTTTATATGCAACTACAAAGGTTGTTTACCAACCGGGATTTTGTTCTAATTTCGGATTTAACAGTATCTCGGAAGTGGGAACCTGATATAAGTAATATTTCTCCAACCATCCCTTACCTTCTTTCAAAGGATCGTTAAAGAGGAACAAATGTCCTTCTGCCATGGAACCGCTTGTCCCATCCGAATAGCCGGTAGAAGGATTGTACAAAGTCATATTCTTCTTCGCTGCTTCGGCTTTGCTCATCCAAATGCCTGTTGCCGCCCTATTCAGAAACCATGGAGCCATCCGCCAGCGACGCACGTCGTAAAATCCGAATCCTTCGCCCATCAACTCTACGATACGCTCACGGCGAATTTCCCATAATACAGGATCGAGCGTAACACCCCGGTCATTGTTCTTCGGATAATATTTAGCCCGGTCGGGGTCGAAGTTGTCGTTGATATCGGCCACAACCATCTTTGCCACGCCCGCACGCGTACGCAATTTGTTAATCGTCTTATCAGCAACAGCCTGATTGAAAGAACCCAGCTCGAACTTGGCTTCGGCAACATTCAACAGTACCTCTTCTATCTTGAAAATAGGTTTGTCGGATGTATTGACTGCACCATTATTGAAGTTTCTTTCCCAGTTGCTCCAATGTTTCCACACATAGTATCCCGAGCGGCAACTGACGAATGAGCCCGTACCGATGCGAGGAATCTCAGGAACCAAAGACGCTCCCCAGTTTTGTCCCGGCAAACGTTTCATACCGACGCCCGGATTGGTGCAGCTCTCATTGGGTCCCATAATGTCGATATACTCCCTGTCGGCAGGATTACTTGTATACGACCACGTAGGATAGTCACCCTTACCCGGCTTTACTTTATACGGAGGCATCACCGTATGATACAAACGCGGATCGCGATCACGGAACTCGGCATACATATCTTTCATCCCATGATAGCCCGATGAAACATTCTTGATAGGTTTCCCATTTTTCATTAGGTACAAATTAACCGTGTTGTGGTTCATCTCCACGTGATGGGAAGAAGTGTGCTCAATATGCCCCATGCTATGCTCATTCGTATTTTCCACGTAAGACTTATACAAAATGACACCGGGAACGACACTTAAATCGCTGCTTATCCACATTTCTCCATATCCGGCAGCCGGCTGTCCGTCCGTTCCTTCATACAAGGCAGGATAAGCCTCCATCAACAGTTCCGAAACACGCACACATTCCTGAAGATATTTTTCATGGTCGCCCAGCTCATGGTATTTTCTCCATGTACCTTCGCGTAATGCAAAACGGGAAAGGGCAGCTCGCACACAATTACGATTGATGGTATTGGCACCATCCGCAGCGGTGAAATCACCGATATGTTCTTCCGCCCATTTCAAGCGTTCCAAAACCTTGTCGGCAACTTCTTTTCTATTCATGCGCGGTCCATAAGCCTCAGGTGAGTCTTCTTTCAGTACCTGATCTATCCAAGGTACGGCCCCAAAGCGGTCAATCAGCTCCATATACCAATAGGAGTGGAAGAAATATCCCACAGCACGCCAATGATCTTTTTGGGCATCGCTCATGTTGGAATCGTCGATATGAGAAAGCATGATATTGATGCGGCGGATAAATGACTTAAAATCCCAACCGTTTCCACTGGCAACACTGGCTACCGTTTGATAAGCAAACTGATTGTATCCGCTTTCCTGCTTTCTTTCCAGATAGCCCGCATCCATATCTCCTCTATAACTGCCGTTCTGTGCATAACTTTGGAAAGAAGTACGAATGGTATTATTGGTAAACATTTCATAGCAAGGCCACATGAAAGCCTTGAAGTTATCGTACGAGTTGAACGCATTATTTTCCGTTAAATCCGTTACGGGCGTTTTTTCCAGGAAGCTGTCGTTGCAACCGGCACATAGCATTCCTGCAAAAACCGCCATATTTATAAATAGTTTCTTCATATTATTCTTATTCATTTAAGGTTTACAATGTAATATTAAAACCGAATGACACGGTACGGAAAGCAGGATAATCCCATCTCAGAGTCTCTGGGTCTATACCTTTAGGCAGAGAAGAGAATGTAGCCAAGTTTTCTACACTGACGAATGCTTTCAACTGAGACAAGGAGAGTTTCGAGGTCCATACTTTGGGGAAGGTATATGCCAAAGTCATATTCTTGATTCGGAAATACGAAGCGTCTGACAAATATTTGTCAGAAGGGCGGTAGTTAGAACCCTGGTTCCCATAGTTGCCATAGATACGCGGAAATTCCGCATTCGGATTCACAGGAGCGTAATTGCCGTTAGCGGCATCCACCGGTTGCCAATAATTTCCCAAGCCCTTATATAAAGGAATAAATTTATAGTCCGAATACATCGGAAAAACCAAGTTGTTAGCAATCCATGCATCTCTCCTACCCGTTCCCTGCATGAATATATTCAAATCCAACCCTTTATAATTGACTCCTAAATTAATACCGTAAAGGTAACGCGGGGTTGTGTTACCGATAACCTTACGGTCGCCCGGATTATTTAATGTATTGTCACCACTTGAAATCAGGTTCGTTCCCCTGTCGTCGTCCATCAAGTTTTTAAATTTAACATCGCCCGGACGAGGGTTATAACCGTCGATACTGGGAACACCGTCTTTCAACTTCCACGATGAAGTATCGACGAAATCGTCTATATCGTAAAAGCCGTCGAACTCATATCCCCATATTTCACCCAGGTCCTTGCCTTCATAAAAGTCCCAAAAAGTATAGGTTCCACCTGTTTGCGCATTTCTACGCTGGCTGCTTAAGATATAAGACGAATTACTGTCATATTTCGTAATTTTCGACTTATTGTCCGAGATATTCAGACCGATGCGGTAACCGACTTTACCAATCTGGTCACGGTAGTTCAAACTCAGCTCCCAGCCGCGTGTACGCATATCTGCCGTATTCTGATAAGGAGCATCGGCGCCTACTACGTCTGGTAGCTGCATACCTGGGGCGAGCATTCCATCCGTATTGCGCTGATACCAATCGAATGTTCCGGTAAAGCGATTGTTGAACATGGAGAAGTCAAGCCCCACGTCTACTGTACCTACTTTTTCCCAAGTAAAATTGTTGCTTACCAGTGAAGGAATGGAGGTAATGGCTGTTACACGATTCCCATCAACCAGCCATCCGTTGTACTTGTTGTTTACGCTCATGGTCGGAATGAACGAATAAGCCGGTACATTCTGATTTCCTATCATACCGTAAGAAGCACGTATTTTCAATGCTCCTAACCAACTTTGAATATTTTCCATAAATTTCTCCTGAGCTACATTCCACCCTAACGAAACGGAAGGGAAGAACCCGAAGCGAGAATCTTTGGGGAATTTGGAAGAGCCGTCGTAACGCCCGTTTACCTCCATCAAATATCTATCCATGTAATTGTAGTTTACCCGGAAGAAACCACCCCGTACAGAATATTCATTGTATTGATCGACAGCCCTCAAAGTAGAAGTTCCCGAACCCAATGAAGGAACTTCAATAACTGCCTGTCCGTATGAAAGAGCCTCCATTAGTTCGCTATAGCTCGATTCCTGGTTAAAGCCTGCCATTACTTTGAACTTATGATCGCTTAGCTGAAAGTCATACGAACCATAGAGATTGATGGAGTTATAATCGGTATATCGTTTTGTCTTTTGCAGATAGTCGTTGGTAGGGGTAACGTCTCTCCCTCCCTGCACGGTGGTATAAGCCACACTGCCGGTATACCAGTGATAATCATATATATTCTTGTCATAAGTATACTCGAATATAGCCTCGAATCCTTTCAACGGCTTGAAAATAGATTTCAAGAATATACGAGGATTATCATATAAGGTCTTGGCCGGATTAGACCAGCGGATCTGATTAGAGGGAGTGAAAAAAGGCAAATCATCCGAAACCTTATCCGACATGCCTTTCGGCATACTTCCTTCGGGATAGAAAGAAGCCAGGCGAGTTGAATAAACAGCCCCTAAAGGCGATCTCGGCTCCAAATTCTTACTGTGCGCATAGCTAAATGTGGCCTCCTGAGTAAGCCATCCGGTTATATCCGTAGAAATAAACCCGCTCACATTCATACGCCGATACTTATCTTTATCTGTGATAAGCACACCATCATGATTGATATACCCTGCAGACAAGCGATAGCGCAATTTATCCGTACCGCCCGTCATAGAGATATTGTGAGTCTGTTGAAAGCTGGTTTCAAGCATATTTTTCACCAGATCTTTCTCATTCAGATAGTACACAGCACCATCCGCGTCTTTATACAAACCATCGCCTTCGACCTTTATCGAAGAAGGATTGCTGCGGTATTGCTCCAGATAACCTAACCATTTACTTACGCTTGGAGCCCCGATGGTCCAGAATTGATCACCCGCTGCATGGGAATACGCCTTCAAGTAATCGGTCAGAGGAGCTTGCTCGGGCAAATTGACAGCAGAGGCAAAAGCAAAGTTATTGTTATAATTTAATTGGAATGTGGTTGCTCCCTTGGGGCGTTTGGTAGTGACCAAAATAACACCGCCGGCGGCACGTGCGCCATAAATTGCGGCGGAAGCCGCATCTTTCAATACGGTAATGGTCTCAATATCTTCCGGATTAATCAAATCCAAATCACCTTCTACGTTATCAATCAGAACCAGAGGTTTGATGGTTCCGCCATAAGAACCGTCGGCGTTCTTAATACCTACCGAATAAGCACCCCGGATCTGGAAAGATTTGCTTTTTCCGGGAGCATTGCCGTTGCTGGAAATAAGCAATCCCGGCACTGTCCCTTGCAAAGCATCAGCTGCTTTAGATAACGGGCGGTTAGCCATCACTTCATCCATTTTCACAGAAGCGACCGCACCGGTCAGATTGGCTTTCTTTTGCGAGCCGTATCCCACTACCACGACCTCTTCCAGCGTTTCGGTATCTTCGCTCATGATTACCTGAATGGCTTTTGTATCGCTCACCATTATCTCCTGAGTTTTGTAACCGATATAGCTAACCTGTAACTTCACCGGAAATGAAGTAACCTCCAGAGCGAACTTTCCGTCAAAGTTTGTAATAGTTCCATTGGTCGACCCCACCACTATGACAGATGCTCCGATAATCGGCTCTTTTGAGACATCGAGCACCTGCCCCGTTACTGTGCCTTGCTTCACCTGCCGGGGAGTATAAACGGAAATTTGCTTCTTATCCACTTCGTAACGGATATTCTTTCCCGCAAACAGAATTTCAAGCACTTCTTCCACGCTCTTATTCTCTACATCGATAGAAATCTTCTGATTAATATCGACATCGTTATTACGAACTAAAAAAGAATAACCCGTCTGTTTCTCTATCTCCCGAAAAACAGCGCTTAAAGACACAGAACGTTTTTGCATGGAAAATTTAGAGTGCTGGACAGGCAATGCAGCCATAGCCACATTTCCCCATAGCAACAATGAAATAATCCAGAACAGAGGACTGCAATGCCCTCTGCAAATTTTACAGAAGTTTTTTCTCATACTTAGAATTTTTAGTTAACAATATTGTAAGTTTTATTGCTTTCAGTTGTTTTTTATCTCATTTATTATCTGTCTGTGATGGTAATTGTTTTTCCTCTTTTTTTGCAAACGAACTTATTATCTACATCTAATAAAGAAAGTATTTCGTCCAAGGTCAGATGAGCGTCTATGCTTCCAGAGAAATATTCATCATACACCTTCTGAGACCGGATTTCTATCTGCACATTATGTTTTTTCCCAACAGCCTGTAATATATCGGATAGTTTTTCATTGATAAATACCAGACGCCCGGTAGTCCAAGCTGTTTGCAGAACTGCATCTGTTTTTTTCATAGACAATCGCTTCTCTTTCTTATTATAAACAGCCTGTTCGTTAGGCAAAAGAAATATGTTTTTGCTTGTTTCGGAATCGGTAAAAACACTCACATGACCTTCTATCAAACTTACTTTAATTTCGGGATCATCAGGATAAGAAGTAACGTTAAACGTAGTACCAAGTACTTTTACATTTAATTCGCCTGCATGGACGATAAAAGGTTTTTCTCTATTTTCAGCCACTTTAAAACAAGCTTCGCCCGATAGATAAACCTTCCGGTCGGGTTTATATGGCAAAGCGGCGTCGTACTTTAAAACAGTGCCTCCATTCAGAAAAACCACCGTACTATCGGGCAACAATAGCTTGGACGTAGAACTCTCAGGTACTTCTATTTGGAAATAAGACACCGGGTTGGAAGCTGGAACGGATGACCGGGATACATATAAAAGAATGCCGCATCCGATAAGCAGCACCCATACAGCGACCGCACTCCATACTCTTAGTCTGCGTGAAAAAGTTTGTTTGCGAGAAGAATGGAAGTTCAGTATATCACGCAATTGCTCAAAGTTCTGTTTTTTTCTTTGTGCAAACCAAGTCGAAGACGCCAATGCGTAGGCACGTGACAATTCACGATATTTTTCCCTGCAAGATTCATCTTCTTTCAACAATGTTACCAGTTTCTGCATATCTTCAGGCTCGATATCGCCTTTCAGATAATTCAGCATTATTTGTTCAAATTCATCTACCGAAGAGCTCATGTCGTATAATAGATATAGATTTAGATTTACCTATATATAATACACGAGTAACAGCCAAAGCATTTAGGCAGAAACCGATTTTTTTCATCGTTTTTGAATATTCCGCATAGTTTCCTTAATCAGCAATGGAATCTCGATGCTTAGAAAAGAAATAATAATAAAATCCCTATTCGTGCACCCATTTTATCTTTTATCTTGTCCATGGCATTTTTCACATGCACCCTGACCGTATTGACGGAAATGTTATTCTTCTCCGCTATTTCTTGAGGAGTTAAATTAGCATAGAGATATTGCTCAAAAATAAATCTGCATTTGTCCGGAAGAGAAGATATGAGATCACGGACTTGACGCTCCAAATCCGCCAATTCGATTTCCTGTAAAGGCGAGCATTCCGAAACACAGTATTCTTCTTGATATTCAAGTAATGCTTCACGATATTCGTCTAAAACTCTCTCCCGACTATGAAGCGAACGGAGATAGTTTAAGCATCCGTTCTGGACTGCTCGTGTAAGATAACCATGGATCGGGAAAGATAACTCGCCACGCTTATACCATATCTTGACAAAAATTTCGTTTACAATATCCTGCGCTTCGATAGAGTTGAAAATATAAGAATTGGCACACGTACAAAGATAAACAAAGTAACTGTTGTATAATACCTCAAAGGCTTTTTCATCTCCTTTGTTTATTTTTTCAATCAGAATTTGATCTACAGTACTTCTCTGCATTTTGATTCTTAAAAGTTTAACGCTGCAAATATAGTCTTTTTTTATTTTAATTTTACGCTATTTATAATTAAGGCTACCGTTAAAACTTTGAGTGAAAAACAGAAAATCTCAGAAAAGCCGGAAAGTGGATATTGGCGTTGAGTTGTTCAATCGGGTGATGGTCTGACAATCTCGTATAGGACTTGAGAACAGTTAGAATAATCTTACGCAGGTAGAAAAGCAACTCCTTTGCCCCCCAAAAAAAATAGGATTTTAAACTTATCTCTTAAACGAGGAAAGAAAAAGGAAAGAGCAAATGAATGAGACTCAACGTAGGCTGAATTTTGTAAATATTTCGTGTTTTATCTATCTGTTTTTATTGAATTTTCCCGTTTTCGTCATCAACCTTAATTTCGAGAGAGTGCTTAAAGATTTAAAAGGAGGTGTGTCGTAATGTACGATGCACTTCCTTTGTGCATAAAAAAAGAGGTGTGCATTTTGACACACCTCCTTTTGAGATTTCGGAATATTCCGAAATCAGGAGAGCAAATCTCTTATCGAACTAAGCTCATGAATGCCGAGTTTGTGAAGTATTTGGCAAACTCTAAGTCGGTAGCTGCCTTCTTTGCCAACGACGGATCTTTGGAGATGGCGTTCTTCAGGCTACCGGTGACCATGGAAATATTGTTAGTTCTTGCGCCCAGCACAGCCATCAGATAGTCTGTGTAAGCATCGGGGCTTTCTACATTTGCCAATGTGTTTTTGGCTTTGTTGTAGTCTTTTGCCAAGATTTGAGCCAACGCCGCACTGTTTGTTTTGGCATCTCCAAATGAATTTACAGCTCGCTCGTACTGGCCTTGAGCAATGTACAGGTTACCCATTGATTCTCCCAACTCTTTTGCGCCCGGAGCCTTACCGAAATAAGTCTCGGCAGCGTTTTTGTCGCCTTTTACTAAAGCAACCAAGCCTAAGTTCATGTTCACTTCAGGAGCGGCATTTAAGCTTTCGGCTTTCTTCAGGAAAGACTCTGCTTTGTCAATGTTTCCAGCTTGATAAGCAAGCTTGCCGAGGTTGTTGTAAGCGCGGTAGTCGTTCGGGTACTGCTTGGTAGCCTGAGTATAAATTGCTTCTTTTTTAGCGTTGTCATCGGTCAGCGTTGCTGCGTAGAGTAACTCTTCAACAGTCAGAACTTTCGGGTCGGAAGCGGCCAGATTAGCAATTTCTTCATCGGACTTACCGATGATTTCGTAGTTCAGTGTCAAGCGAGAACGACGTAATTGGGGAAGAATTTCTTCGGCCAGGTTTTTGTATACGGAAGAAATATTTTTAATTTCCTGCTCTCTCTGATCCGGATCTTTATACATAGATAGCACACGCAGAATGAGTTCTTTGTCCTGGATATTGGATTTTGAAACAAGCTCTTGAAATCCTTCCCAGTCTTGCGCTGTATATTTAGCATCTACCGGAACATCAATTTTAGCTTTCTTTAAATCTTTGTTCAGCATTTTAGAAGTGTTGCTTTCACGATTTTCCGCCAAAGTCGTGTTCAAGCTCACGCCACCGTCCGGAGAAGCGTATGCGGAAATCTCGATATTACTGATTTTTTTGTTGGCAGCCTCGTGCACATTAGCTACTTCTTTGTTGAAATCCTTAGCTTTTTTCAGCTCGCTGGAACGGATATTGGCTTGTTGGATGAGGAACATGATGTTTTCATCGTGTTTTTCTTTGATGATGCGCTGGAAAGCATCTTCGCCCAAAGCCGGGTTAGCGCTACCCAATGTATTGTTTACCAGCTCGGAAGTAGAGATTACTCCGTCAGCCACTTTCACCGCAGGGATAGCGAACTCCTTACCGCCGATTCTGGCTTTGAATTGAAGATAGAGTTCAGACTTCGCCATTGCGGGTACATAGTCGAAAGAGGTTTTCATGGTGTAGTTACCGCCCATCTTATAAGAGATAGTACGATTGTTTCCTTCCACTTTTTCACCTTGGAACATCACCGGCTGGCCTTTGGCTTCGCCTCCTTTCCATTTCAATACTGGAGTTACTTCTACCACCGCTTTTTTGTTGAAATACTTTTCAGGGAATTTGCCATTGATGGTTGCAGGAACTTTGCCTCCTACTGCTTCCAGTATTTGTGGAGTAACAGTAAAATAATCGGCAGATAATTCACCCATTTTTTTGCTGCAGGAAGATACCAGAGCAACAAACATTGCCATGAGTAAAGGCACGTACAACTTCTTTGTCATTTTTAGGTATAAATTAATTGGTTTATAATTGATTTTTATTGATGCGTAAACTTTCTTTCACCTGAAACAGGGAAAGTATTAGCAAAGATATTAAATCTTAATGCAAAAGTAAGGAGAGTTTTGCGATTTTATCAAATTTTAAGCCACGAGTTCACTAAAAAACCTTTACTTTTCGCTAATAGAACAACAAACGGAACAAAGGTACGTGCCAAAGGGCATGTTTTCGAAAAAATATCCGGCGGTAGAATTCCTTCCGAATTCTGATTCTGATGCGAGCAAAAGACTCCTGCTTAAAAAGATATTGTCGTTTACTTAAAAATATTTCTATATTTTCTAAACTCGGTTTTTTATAGGTGACAAGCGTATGTTCTTTTCATTAGGCAGAAGAGGTGTTCCGGATAAAGCGGGGAAAGTGTTTGTCGCGAACGAGACAGGTGTTTTTATTTCTCCTGTTCTCTCCGATACTTGATGTTTCGCGGATGATGCTCTATGATTTCACTGCGCAGCATTTCACGATCGATGTGCGTATAAATCTCTGTTGTTGCGATGGATTCATGCCCGAGCATACACTGGATGGCACGCAGATTGGCCCCTCCTTCGAGCAGATGTGTGGCGAAAGAATGGCGGAACGTATGGGGGCTGATGTTTTTGGTGATGTTTGCCTGCACGGCAAGCTCTTTGATCAGATGGAAAATCATGATTCTGGAAAGCGATTTTCCGCGCCGGTGGCTCACAAAGACGAAATCTTCGTATCCCGGCTTTACTTCAATGCCGTTGCGGTCGGAGAAATAGAGCCTGAGTTCGTGTATGGCACGTGGTGATATGGGAACCAGCCGCTGTTTACTTCCTTTTCCCTCCACCTTGATAAACCCTTCGTCGAGATAGAGGTCGGATAGTTTGAGGTTGACAAGCTCCGACACACGCAGCCCACAACTATAAAGTGTTTCCAGAATAGCCCTGTTGCGCTGTCCTTCTGGTTTCGAACGGTCGACGGCGGAGATAATGGCGTCTATTTCTGCTACCGACAGTACTTCGGGCAACTTAAATCCGATTTTGGGCGATTCCAGCAATTCGCTAGGATCGGCTTCCAAGTAATCTGACATCAGAAGAAATCGGAAAAAAGACTTGACCCCCGATATGATGCGTGCCTGGGAGCGAGCATGAATGCCGATATCGTGCAATCCGGCGGCAAATCGCTGGAGATCTGCCAGGCATACTTCTAGAAAATCAATACCCTCCAAAGTAAGAAAGCTCATGAGCTTGTCCAAGTCCGTCAGATAAGCTTCCAGTGTGTTGGGAGACAAACCTTTTTCTAATTTCAGATACTCCCTATACTTTCTGACTATCAAGGCTTGTCGTTCCTTATTTTTCTTTTTTTTATTGATTTCCATTTCTTTTTTTTACCTTTGCCTCGCAAAGACAGATTGTACCTTGCTGCATGTGGGCAAGATTTGTTGCTCCGCTTCATTTGCACTATCTTTGCACCTTGAAATATTGTTCTTCGATACAAAGGTATCAAAAAAACAGGATTGCGCGATGAGGATACAAATTATTAACGGCCCAAACATAAATCTGTTGGGAAAGCGTGAACCTTCCGTCTACGGAAGCGTTACATTTGAAGACTACCTGAAAGAGCTTCGTAAAAGGTATGCTGACGTGGAAATCGACTATTTCCAATCGAACATCGAGGGTGAGATGATAGACTGCATTCAGCGGGTCGGATTCGAAGCAGACGGAATTATCCTGAATGCAGGCGCTTACACGCACACGTCTATCGCTTTGCAGGATGCTATCCGGGCAGTGACGTCGCCGGTAATCGAAGTGCATATATCCAACGTGCACAATCGTGAGTCTTTCCGCCATATGTCGATGATTGCTTGCGCCTGTAAAGGAGTGATTTGCGGATTCGGGCTGGACTCTTACCGCCTGGCGCTGGAGGCATTCAAAGGGTAGCAACGGAGATTCTTCGGCACAAAGACGGAGCTTTTAGAATCGGTGTATAAAAAATCAGGAGATGGCCGGAATGAATTTCCTGGCTTCATAGCAGAAAAGGAAGCAGCAGCAGGTAAATTTCAGGAGTAGGCGGAAAGGTTTATCAGGCTGCATAACAGAAAGATAAAAGCTCAGGAGGTGAAAGGAATAACTTTTTGCTTGTATGACAAAGGTGAGCAAACAGCAACCGGAGAGCTTCAGAAGCAATCGGAATAGCTTTTATTGAAATATTTTTGAAGCCTTTGCAGCCAGGTCATCGTTACCAAATATGATGAAAAACCTTTGGTTACCCGTTAGAAGCAGATTGTCAATCTGTTGGGAGGCTGCTGTCGGCAAACGGCCTCAAAAACCGGAAGTAAACTTTTACACGGGTTGTCTGCAAGCTCAAAAAGACAAACTTCGTTATGCGGTAAAGGCTTTTACTCGAAGAAGAGAAGATAAATGTAATATATAATAATAGGTATAAAGATTATGTTATTGAAACAAACAAAAATAGTGGCGTCTATCTCAGACAGACGTTGCGATGTGGATTTTATAAAGGGGTTGTTCGAAGCGGGAATGAATGTTGTGCGGATGAATACCGCACACGCAAGCCGCGAAGGATTCGAAACCCTGATTGCCAACGTACGCCAAGTGTCCAACCGGATTGCTATCCTGATGGATACCAAAGGTCCGGAAGTGAGAACAACCGCATGCGCCGAACCTATCGCCTACAACATAGGTGAAAAGGTAAAGATTGTGGGAAGGCCGGAACTGGAAACTACCCGCGAGTGCATTTCCGTTTCTTACCCGAATTTTGTAAACGACCTGAACGTGGGGGGAATGATTCTGATTGATGACGGAGACCTCGAATTAGAGGTAATCGACAAGGGTATCGACCACCTTCTTTGTGAAGTGAAGAACGAAGCTACGCTGGGCAGCCGCAAAAGTGTGAACGTGCCGGGTGTACGCATCAATCTGCCTTCGCTTACGGAGAAAGACCGCAACAACATTTTGTACGCCATTGAGAAAGACATCGACTTCATCGCCCACTCGTTCGTGCGCAATCGCCGGGACGTACTTGACATCCGGGAGATTCTCGACGCACACAACAGCGATATCCGCATCATCGCCAAGATCGAGAATCAAGAAGGTGTAGACAACATAGACGAAATTCTCGAAGTAGCCGATGGAGTAATGGTGGCCCGCGGCGACTTGGGCATCGAAGTTCCGCAGGAACGCATTCCGGGCATCCAGCGTTTGCTCATCCGCAAATGTATCCTTGCCAAAAAACCGGTGATCGTTGCCACGCAAATGCTTCACACGATGATTAATAACCCGCGCCCCACACGCGCCGAGGTGACCGATATCGCCAATGCCATCTACTACCGCACAGACGCGTTGATGCTGAGCGGCGAAACGGCTTACGGAAAATATCCGCTCGAGGCAGTGAAGACCATGACCAAAGTGGCGGCACAAGCCGAAAAGGACAAGATGCAGGAAAACGATATCCGAATCCCTCTGCCCGAACACGGTGACGACGTGACGGCTTTCCTTGCCAAGCAGGCTGTGAAAGCTACGTCAAAACTTAAAATACGAGCCATCATCACCGACAGTTTCAGCGGACGCACCGCACGCAACTTGGCAGCTTTCCGCGGAAAATTCCCGGTGCTCGCCATCTGCTACAAGGAGAAGACGATGCGCCATCTGGCTCTCTCGTATGGTGTGGAGGCTATCTATATGCCTGAGCTGGCGAACGGACAAGAATATTATTTCGCCGCCTTACGTCGTTTGATTAAAGATGGACGTCTGAAACCGACGGATATGGTGGGCTACCTGAGCAGCGGCAAGGCAGGCACTCAGACTTCTTTCCTCGAAATAAACGTGGTGGAAGACGCTCTGAAACATGCCGAAGGAACCGTGTTACCCAATAAGAACCGTTACCTCTAACCTGGAAAACTGTTTTTTTATTTATCGTCATCAAGACATTTAAAACGATATGAAGGAAACCGAATCTATCGACGAATATATTTTAAACCACATCGATGCGGAGAGCGAGTACCTGAAGGCGCTTTACCGCGACACGCATGTGAAACTGCTCCGTCCGCGCATGGCGTCCGGACATCTGCAGGGAAGGATGCTGAAAATGTTCGTGGAGATGATTCGCCCTCGCCGGATATTGGAAATCGGAACGTATAGCGGATACTCTGCCCTCTGTCTTGCCGAAGGCCTGCCTGAGGGCGGAGTGCTGCACACGTTCGAGATAAACGACGAGCAGGAAGATTTTACACGCCCGTGGCTCGAAGGTTCGCCGTTTGCCGATAAAATCCGTTTTCATATCGGAGATGCCTTGGAGCTTGTGCCTCGTATGAATCTGACTTTCGATCTGGCCTTTATCGATGGTGACAAACGAAAGTATATCGAGTATTACGAAATGACGCTGGCGCATCTCTCGGAAGGAGGATACATCATAGCAGACAACACGCTCTGGGACGGGCATGTGCTCGAACTGCCTCGCCCCACTGACATGCAGACCATTGGTATCAAGGCGTTCAATGATTTTGTAGCAGCAGACCAACGGGTAGAAAAGGTGATACTCCCGCTGCGCGACGGACTGACGATTATCCGGAAGAAACCCGCGATGCCGGGTAGCTCTCCTCTGAGCGCCCATGAATAATAGTGAAAATTAAATATAAGGACCCAAACAACGATTTATAAACAAACTTATGGAAACAACCAGACAAAATAAGATTGCCCGCTTGCTGCAAAAAGAGTTGAGCGAAATGTTTTTGTTGCAGACGAAAGCCATGCACGGAACATTGGTATCGGTGAGCGCCGTGCGCATCAGCCCCGACATGAGTGTCGCACGCGCGTATCTCAGCGTGTTCCCTTCGGAAAAGGCGGAAGAGATGGTGAAGAACATGAACGACAACGTGAAGTCGGTACGCTATGAACTCGGTACACGTGTTCGCCACCAACTCCGCATCATCCCCGAACTGAAATTCTTTGTGGACGACTCGTTGGATTATATTGAAAAGATCGATTCGTTGCTGAAGTGAACCTCCCCTTCTACATAGCCCGACGGTATCTCTTTTCGAAAAAGAAACACAATGCCATCAATATCATTTCGGGCGTATCGGTATGCGGCGTGGCCTTGGCTACGCTGGCACTGGTATGCACGTTGTCTGTCTTCAACGGATTTCAGGATATGGTGGCAGGATTTTTTACGGCTTTCGACCCGCAACTGAAAATTACCGCTCGTCGAGGAAAAGTATTCGATGGCAGTGAAGAGCGTATCAGGGCGGTCTGCGCGCTTCCGGAAGTGGAGGTGTTTACAGAAACGCTCGAAGAGAACGCGATGGTGCAGTACAAAGACCGTCAGGCGATGGTGGTACTGAAAGGAGTGGAGGACAACTTCGAACAGCTTACGGCGATTGACAGCATTCTGTATGGAGCCGGGCAGTTCTTGCTTCATGATTCGGTGGTGGATTACGGAATTATGGGTGTAGAGCTGATATCCACACTGGGCACGGGACTGGAGTTTGTCGATCCTCTGCAAGTATTTCTGCCCAAACGCAACGCGAAAGTGAACATGGCAAATCCCGGCGCCTCGTTCAACCGCGATTATCTCCACTCGCCGGGGACAATATTCGTGGTCAACCAGCAACCGTACGACAGCAAGTACATATTGACTTCGCTCGGGTTTCTCCGTCGCATGTTGGATTACAGCACAGAGGTTTCCGCCATCGAGCTGAAGTTGAAGCCGGAAGCAAACACCTCTACCGTACAGGCAAAGATAGAACAGATGCTGGGGGAAGAGTTTTTGGTGCAAGACCGTTATCAGCAACAGGCCGATGTGTTCCGTATCATGGAAATAGAAAAGCTGATTTCTTACCTATTTCTTACTTTCATCCTTGCCGTCGCTTGCTTCAATGTCATCGGTTCGCTCTCGATGCTGATTCTGGATAAGAAAGACGACGTGGTGACACTGCGCAGCTTGGGAGCGGACGACAAGTTGATTGCGCGCATCTTCTTGTTCGAAGGGCGGCTCATCACTGTTTTTGGGGCTGTCACCGGCGTTGTATTGGGACTGCTTCTCTGCTTCATCCAGCAGAAATTCGGTCTCATTTCATTGGGCGAAGGCACGGGAGCTTTCGTTGTAGATGCATATCCGGTAAGCGTACATGCGTGGGATGTGGCTTTGATTTTTATCACAGTGCTGACGGTAGGTTTTCTCTCTGTCTGGTATCCGGTTCGTTACCTGAGTAAGAGGCTTTTGTAAATACCGTTTTTTAAATCTTTCATTGCGGGTATGCAATTGTTTCCGCAAAATAATTTTAGTGGACTTCAAATAATAATGTTTATTGGAATTGTTTGAAGCATTAAAAAAGGAGCCCTGAGAAGTCTCGAATGTTATGTTCGAGGACTCTCAGGGCTCCTTTTGTTCTGATTACTTATATTTTCTGTAATGTGAAATAGCCTATTTCACCTCCCACGTATCGTTTGTCATAAGCAACTCCTGAAAATTATGATACTTTCTTTTGCTTTTCACTTCTTCTATTTGTTGACAAACGGCATCATTGTACGTAGGAGCTTCCACGTCGCGGATCACACCGAGTGCGATAGGGAACTCGGGACCTTCCATCAGTGCAAGCTTCAGCTGAAGCGTGTTGTCCTGACAATGAGCGTCGTGCACCAGAATATCTTTCTCCGTGACACCGTTCTCACCTAGTTTCACCACTTTCAAACCAAAACCTTCCTGCATCAGCCCGAACTCTTTGTTCTCACCGAAAAGCATCGGTTTTCCTTGTTCCAGATAAATAGCATTTTTCGCGCGCCCTTCTTTAGTAGCAACGGTAGCATGCGTTCCATCGTTGAAGATTACGCAGTTTTGAAGCACTTCCACTACCGAAGCGCCTTTATGGCGTGCCGCCGCTTTCAGTACTTCTATCGATGCCGGTCCGTCTACTGCAATACAACGCGCAAAGAAGCGTCCCCTTGCTCCGAATGCCAGTTCTGCAGGTCGGAACGGATCTTCCACTGTCCCGTAAGGCGATGATTTAGTTACCAGCCCGCGTTCCGAAGTAGGAGAATACTGTCCTTTGGTCAAACCGTAAATGCGGTTGTTGAGCAAAATCATGTTCAGGTCGATGTTCCGGCGAACAGCGTGAATGAAGTGGTTGCCGCCAATGGCAAGACCGTCTCCGTCACCCGATATTTGCCATATAGTGAGATCGGGATTGGTCACTTTGGCTCCCGTTGCCACAGCTGCCGCACGTCCGTGAATGGTGTGGAAACCATACGTATTTACATAATAAGGCAGACGAGAAGAACAACCTATACCCGAAATAACAGCGGTTTGATGAGGAGGAATCCCCAACTCTGCCATAGCTTTATGCAGAGAATTTACAAAAGCGTGATCGCCGCATCCCGGACACCAGCGTGGCTGTCCGAATTTATAATCTTGCATGGTATATACTTTTTCGCTCATCTGTTATTCCTCCAATAATTTAGTGAATGTATTTATCAGTTCTCTCGTAACGAAGGGCTGTCCTTTCACCTGGTTGAACTGCCGAATGTCCAATCCGGGCACTTTCATGCGAAGATATCCGGCAAATTGTCCCAGATTCTGTTCGGCTACAATGATTTTCTTGTAGCGGCGCAACACTTCGGCTGCATTCTTGGGTAGCGGATTGATGTATTGGAAGTGGGCGAGCGCCACCTTCTGTCCACGTGCGCGCATAAAGTCCATAGCCAGACGAAGATGCCCGTAAGTACCTCCCCATCCTACAATCAACAGGTCGGCATCCTCATCTCCCAAGATCTCAAGCTCGGGTATCGAGTCGGCAATCTTTTCTACTTTTTCACGACGCAGATGAACCATTTTTTCATGGTTGTCGGGATCTCCTGAAATCACACCGGTTTCACTGCTTTTCTCCAATCCGCCAATGCGATGCATGAACCCTTCTGTTCCGGGTGTCGCCCAATAACGTACGCCCGTTTCGGGGTTTCTGAGATAAGGCGTCCAAGTTTCTGCCATATCAGGCTTTACATAGGGAGGACAAATGGGAGGATATTTCTCCAAGTCGGGCAATTTCCAAGCCGCAGAACCGTTGGCTACAAAAGCATCGGTAAGCAATACAACCGGCGTCATGTGTTCCAGCGCTATTTTAGCTGCCATGTACGCGGCATCGAAGCAGTTCGTAGGCGAGGTTGCAGCAATAACAGGCATCGGACTTTCACCGTTGCGTCCGTAGAGTACTTGCATCAGGTCGGTCTGTTCGGACTTGGTAGGCAAGCCGGTAGAAGGTCCCCCGCGTTGTACGTCGATAATAACCAGCGGAAGCTCGGCGATGACCGCGAGGTTCATTGCCTCACTTTTCAGGCAGATGCCCGGTCCGGAAGTCGTAGTCACCGCCATGGCTCCTGCAAAAGAAGCTCCCACAGCCGATGCGCAACCCGCTATTTCGTCTTCGCACTGCACGGTTTTCACACCAAGCGATTTGTGTTTGGCTAGTTCATGCAGAATATCCGTAGCCGGTGTAATGGGGTAGGAACCGAGATAAAGCTGCAAACCAGCTTTTTCAGCAGCGGCAATAAGTCCGTAAGCAGTCGCTTTATTGCCGTTGATATCGGTATAAAGTCCTTTTTCTTTCAGTGATGCGCTTTCTATTTTATAAGTGGAAACCGAAGCGTGAGTATTGGCTCCATAGTTGTATCCGTCATTCAGCACCTTGATGTTAGCTGCCGCTATTTCAGGTTTCTTGGCAAATTTCTGTCGCAGCATCTTTTCCGCCGCCGCCAAGTTTCGGTTGAACAGCCAGCAAACCAATCCGAGTGCAAACATGTTTTTGCAGCGAAGAATAGTTTTGTTGTCCAGTCCCGAGTCTTTCAGGCTCTCCTTACACATAGACGAAATGGGAACTTCAAGCACCTCTTGCCTGATGCCTAATTCCTCAAAGGAGTTTTGAGTCATGAATTTAGCTTTTTCAAGATCCCTCGGTGTGAACGAGTCGGAGTCTGTGATAACCAATCCATTAGGTTTACAAAACTGAATTTGTGTTTTTAATGCAGCCGGATTCATCGCTACCAATACATGGCAACGGTCTCCCGGTGTATACACCTGTCCGGCGCCCACATGTATCTGGAAGCCTGAAACACCGGTGAGCGAACCTTGCGGAGCGCGAATATCTGCCGGATAGTCGGGGAATGTACAAATATCATTCCCTACCGTAGCCGACACGTTCGAGAAGATGTTACCGGCCAGCTGCATGCCATCGCCGGAATCCCCGGAGAAACGTACTACTACTTCCTCCAAATTCTTTACCATCATTTCGTCTGCCATAACTTTGAATTACTATAGTTGATTTTAAGATTAAAACAGCCTTGTTTAAAGGCGCGGTAAAGGTCGGAAAGTTAATCGAATTTTCAAAATAAAAACCTCTTTATTGGCATATGTCATCACAAAGATTCAAACTTATTCTAAGGAAGTATGCTCTTTCCTCTTGATAAATCGGTAGAAACCGCTATCTTTGTGCCCAAGATAGAAAACGGCCTTGTAGTTCAACGGATAGAATAGAAGTTTCCTAAACTTTAGATAGGGGTTCGATTCCCCTCGAGGCTACTTCGAAGGCGAAGTGTTTTTTATTTCATAATCCTGCGATACTTGGATAAGCTAATCTTCAGAATTGTACGCATTCAGAGTTTATTCTATAAATTATTGCTGTGCGGCAGCTGCCTCTCGAAGCCGACCTTTTAGAAAACATGATGTTCACGCTATTGTCTACTTTGGCGGACATATATATACATTGCGTGAAACATAATATCTATCATGCCAGGCAATAATTATCGGTGGGATGAACTGTGTTCTGTCCGTATCCGATAACTTTCCCGAAAGCTTCCTTCATCACACCTCCCGCAGGTTCTCCCGCACGGTTTCTCCCTGTTTGATAAACAGGCACAAGCCCAGAAATGTGAAAAATGCGTTGAACAACAGCAACTCATAGCTGAACCGGTAGCCTCCGAACCACGCCTCGGAATTAAGTTGCAACACCAGACAGAGCAGTGGAGAAACGATAGCGACAAGCGGAATGTAACGGTCGCGCACCTGCCGTTTGGTGAAAATGCCGAACGCGAACAGTCCGAGTATGGGGCCGTAAGTATAACTTGCCAACGTATAAACGGCATCGATAACGCTCGTATTGTTGAGACTGTTAAAGACAAAAATTGTAACTCCCATCAACACCGCCATCGCCACATGCACCCGCTTCCGGGTGGAGGCCAGCGCTTCATCGCTCTTGCCTTTGGCGCCAAGAATATCAATAGTAAACGAAGTGGTGAGGGCTGTCAGCGCCGATCCGGCTGCCGAATAGGCGGAAGAAACAAGCCCGATAATGAATAGCACTCCCACAAACACAGGGAAGTACCCCCCTGTGGCAATCATGGGGAACAGCTCATCGCCTTTCTCTACCGTCAACCCCTGATCGGCGGCAAAGAGATAGAGCATCACACCCAGCATGAGAAACATCAGAATGACTACGAACTGAAGACAGATGCTGACAACCATATTCTTTTGGGAGTCTTTCGAATTCTTGCAGCTGAGGTTCCGCTGCATCATATCCTGATCCAATCCCGATATGGCGATAGTGGTAAATATTCCCGCCAGAAACTGCTTGAGGAAGAATTGCCTGTCGTTCACGTCGTCGAAGAAGAAAAGACGCGACATGTCGCTGTCGGCAATAGCTCCCAGCATCTCTCCGAAAGAAAGCCTGAGCTCTCCGGTGATATAATAGATGGTGAGTCCCACCGAAACGACAAGGCATAGCGTCTTGAACGAATCTGTCCATATCAGCGATTTCACGCCTCCCCGGAACGTATAAAGCCACACCAACAACACGGTAATCGTCACGTTCAGCAAGAAGGGAAGACGCAACGGATCGAACACGAGCAATTGCAGCGTAAGGCAGACCAGAAACAGGCGGACAGAGGCGCCCAGCATCTTCGAGACAAAGAAGAACCATGCCCCCGTTCGGTACGAACGCATTCCGAAACGATTTTCGAGATACTCGTATATCGAAACCAAGTTCATTTTATAGAACAGAGGAACGAGCACGTATGCGATGACAAGCTGCCCCACGATGAATCCCATCACCATCTGTAAATAACCGAAGCCGCTGCCTGCTACCATACCCGGCACAGAAATATAAGTGACTCCCGATATGCTGGCCCCGATCATGGCAAAAGCGACAACATACCACGATGATTGGCGATTACCGGTAAAGAAACCGGCATTGTCGGCTTTCTTGCCTGTGACATACGAGATAGCGAACAACACAATAAAATAAACGGCAATGGTGATAATGACAGATAGTGGTGACATGATATTTCGACAAGTATAATTATGGTATAAAATGATTCAGTTACGTTTGTTTGTTTTTCCGGATGCGTATCACTCTTCGGGATACAGCAAGTAAGATTTTCGCTGCTTTTTGAACTTCTCCACATCCCCTTTCCAACGGGCTTTTATCTCTTCGGCGCTTTTCCCTGCTTTAATCATGGGACGGACATAGTCCACGCCGATAAGCAATTCGAAGAAAGGACGGAAGAAATGGTCGCCCAGATTCAGGTTGCGGTAAGCGTCTATCACATAACTCAGATCGACACCTCGCCGCCAGATCTCTTCATCCTCCATGCCGCTCAAGTCGACTCCGTAACAACGCTTTCCCAGTTGAGGAGGATTCTTGGCTCCCTCCACGCTCTGCGGAGTAAAGCTGAAGTCGTATCCCACCATGTTCGGGTGTCCGTACACCTGAAAAGGCAGCGGAGTTCCCCTTCCCAAACTAACGGGTGTAGCCTCGAAATAGCAAATGGAAGGATATAGGTAGACGCCCTTCATGTTCCGCAGATTGGGCGAAGGAGGAACGGGCAGTTTGTAGAGTGTGGCGTGCGTGTAGTTGGCACACGGAATCACCGTCAGCTTGCAACGGCGTCCCTGAGGAAGCCATCCTTCTCCGTTCACCATCCGTGCCAGCTCGCCCAGTGTCATCCCATGCACTACGGGAATAGGCAACCAACCTACCCCCGACTTATATTTCATGTTCAGGATAGGACCGTCCACATAGTGTCCGTTCGGATTAGGCCTGTCGAGCACCAACACCTCTCGGCCGTGTTCGGCACAAGCATCCATCAGGCGGCACATCGTAATATAATAGGTATAAAACCGCAACCCCACATCCTGTATATCTACAATCAGCAAGTCGAACTCTCTCATCGTTTTCGCGCTCGGTTTCTTATCTTTCCCGTCGTATAGCGAAAAGATGGGTACTCCCGTTTTCGGGTCGGTAGAGCTCGATACATGCTCGCCGGCATCCGCATTCCCCCTGAATCCGTGTTCGGGTGAAAAGATTGCGGTCACATTAAAACCGTTTTCCACAAGAACATCCAGCAGGTGTTTATCGCCCACCATTCCCGTATGGTTGGAGAATATGGCAATGCGCCTCCCTTTCAGCAGAGGGAAATACTTGTCGGTCTGCTCGTCGCCGAGAATCACCTTCACCGAATCCGTCAACGGGACTTCAGTATTGGCGGAGCAATCAACTCCTGTCCGTTCACAAGCGAAAAGCGCCGTATCGCTCTTTACCCACAGCGTGGAAAACAGGAAAAGGGAAAATAGAAAAGCTGAGAGTTTTTTCATATATTAATTCGTATGTAAGTAAACATTGGTTAGAACAAAGATATGTCTATTTTTTTACATTAGAAACTTTCGTTTTGATATTTTCAATATTCTTTGAATAAGTTGTGATAGTAGCTTCTTCATCCGCTCCTAAACAATCGGCCATTGAATCTGAGATGGGTATTGTTCTCCATAAGATTAAGAATAAAGGCAAGGAATGATTCGTCACTATGGATGCGTTAACAGTTCAGCTCTCACGGCAATACCATGAAACAGGTTTGGTTTCAGCTGTTTTTTATCTTTCCATCCGATTTGAGAAAAAGAAAAAATCTTCATTAGATATAGAATCATTCCATAATTATATTTTCCGGATTCATCAACAGCGGTTCATTCAAATTCAGAAAGAATCAGTAAAAAAAGAGGTTTAAAAAAGATGGATCATGACTCCCAAATAATAAGTTAAAAGAAAAAGATAAAACAAAAAAAACAGAAATATATATATCTATACATAAAAAACAACTTATCTTCGAAATACAAAACGAAGAGACAAGATATGCTTTTCAGTATCTTCTCGGTCTCTGCATCTGATGAACAAGGATCAGAAGACGTTTTTATTAATAATATAATCAATCAATCTTTTATGAATGGAAATCACAAGAACCGAGCAATTGCTCCTCGCCGTATACTAACGGCAATGGCCATAAGCTCCCTGCTTTTAGGCAACAGCCATGTGATGGCTTCAGATTTGAGTTCCGGTCCGTCATTCACAGTGATGGAACAGATGCAAAATCAAACCGTTACAGGTTGGGTGGTAGACACCAAAGGTGAACCCATGATAGGTGCCAGTGTAGTAGAAAAAGGTACAACAAACGGTATTATTACCGACATGGAAGGCAAGTTTTCCCTCAACGTAAAACCGAATGCCGTGTTGGAGATATCCTATGTAGGCTACAAAACGCAGGAGGTGAAGGCAAGCAACCAAATGAAAATTGTGCTGAAAGAAGACACCGAGTTAATAGACGAAGTAGTGGTTGTAGGATACGGCGCACAAAAGAAAGTCAACCTGACAGGCGCAGTGGCAAACGTGAATGTGCAGGAAGCCATCGCCAGCCGTCCGGTGATCGATGCGGCGAAAGCCCTGCAAGGCATCACTCCGGGATTGACCATTACAAATAAGATAGGCGGAGTAGGAACAGAGTCGACCATCAAGCTCCGCGGTTCTATCGGGTCGCTGAGCGCTACCGAAGGAACATCTCCCCTTATTCTGGTAGATAATGTGGAAGTCCCGAACCTGAACGTAATCAACCCCGACGACATTGAAACCATCTCCGTACTCAAAGATGCCGCTTCGGCATCCATCTACGGTACACGGGCCGCATGGGGAGTTATCCTGATTACCACCAAACAGGGCAAGAAGAACAATAAAGTAAGCGTGACTTACTCGAACAACTTCGCGTGGAATACTCCCACCAAAACAGCAGAGCTGGCATCCGCCACAGACAACGCCCGATTTATCTTATCCATTATGAAGCGTTTGGGAAAAAGCACCGTGAGCACCATCGGATACACCATAGACGACTATGCGCTGGGACGTATCGAAGATTGGGAAAAGCAATACGGCGGCATGTCGCAAAGCGAACTGGGAGAGATGAAAGAAGGACGGGATTTTGAAATTAAAAACGGAAAGACCTACTTCTACCGCTCGTTCGATGCCGTGAAGGAGTTTACACGCAAGTGGACGCCGCAACAGAATCATAACCTGTCGGTAACAGGAGGCAATGACCGTACAACCTACAACATCAGCCTCGGCTATCTCAACCAAAAAGGTATGATGAAGTTCAACACCGACTTGTACGACCGCTACACGCTGAACAGCAGCATCACCACCGCCGTACGCGACTGGTGGAAGGTGAAAGCCAACGTGCTTTTTACACGCTCCATCAACGAGCAGCCCTACCGTTACTCTTCGGGACAATACGACTCATGGTTCTACCTCCAACGCTGGCCCCGATGGTATCCGTACGGACAGTACGAAGGAAGAGACTTCCGCTCGGCGGTGACCGAAATCAAGGCAGGCAACCGTGAACGAGTGGCTTCGAACTACATACGCACCAATTTGGGTACGGAAATCAATCCGATAAAAGACCTGAGCATCAACTTCGACTACACTTTCTCAATGCTGATCGACGCACAAAAGCGCGACGGGGGAACCATCACGGCATATGATATGTTTGCCACAAGCCCTTTCAGCAACTACAAGGAGGTCACCCACTCTTCGCACAACCGTGTGGTTCAAACCAGCAAATACACCATGTCGAATATTTTCAAAGCCTATGCTACTTACCTGTTCAGATTCAATGATGTGCACAACTTCAAAGTGATGGGAGGTATGGATGCAGAGACACGCGAACGACTCGGTCATTATTCGGAACGCCGGGGACTTATCAGCAGCAATCTTCCTGAAATAGCGCTTACCACCGGAGAAGAATTTGCTTACAGCACGACCGACAGCTATCACAACGATTTCGCTGCGGCAGGTTTGTTCGGCCGTATCAATTACGACTACATGCAACGCTATCTGCTGGAGCTGAATATGCGCTACGACGGATCGTCGCGCTTCCCCAAAGGTAAAAAATGGGCTTTCTTTCCTTCCGTATCGGCAGGATGGCGCGCCTCCGAAGAGGCTTTCATGGAATGGGCGAAACCTGCGCTGAGCAATCTGAAGTTCAGGGGTTCGTGGGGAACGATTGGCAATCAGGACGTAGCCGCCAATTCATTCATATCCACCATGTCTTCGGGCGATTCGGGATGGGTGATAGACGGAAAGGAAGTTCTTTATCTGAGCTCTCCGTCGGTTATTTCACCCGCATTGACATGGGAGCGGGTCACTACACTCGATCTCGGATTCGACGTCCGTTTCTTTAACGACGAACTGGGCATATCTTTCGATTGGTACAAGCGCGTCACTTCGGACATGCACAGCGTGGGCGAGGCACTTCCGCTGACCTTCGGAGCCATAGCACCGAAAATCAACTACGGTGAAATCACCGGCAAGGGATTCGAACTGGCGGCAGACTACAACCACACCTTCGCCAATGGTTTGGGAGTGAGCCTGAGAGCAGCTCTCTCGAATGTAAAAGAGAAGATCACCAAATTCAACAGCACAGACAGAAACATAAACAGAAATTACGAAGGCAAAGTCTTGGGCGAGATTTGGGGATACGAAACCGATCGTCTGTTTCAGGAATCGGATTTCGACATCATAAAGAACGGCAGCAAAACGATCTATAAACTAAAAGACGGAATTCCGTCACAGTCACTCTATGAGACCGGCGACTTTACCTTCGGCCCGGGCGATGTGAAATACAAAAATCTCGACAGCGACAATTCGAAAATCAGCTACGGAGACAACACCGTAGATAATCCCGGCGATATGAAAGTGATCGGCAATTCGCTGCCCCGATACGAATACAGCTTCACGTTGGGAGCAAGTTATAAAGGGATAGACTTCAGCGCGTTCTTCCAAGGAGTGGGCAAGCGCGATTTCTGGGCATACGGTTCGGTAGGAATACCTGCGGGAGGATCGGGTTATGCGGAAGGAGCGTTCGCACATCAGATGGATTACTGGACACCGGAAAACCCACACGCATTCTATCCGCGTCCCGCCAACAACGCATGGACGAGCAACGGCATGAACTTCCTGAGACAGACCCGGTACCTTGCCAACATGGCGTACCTGCGATGCAAAAACATCACCATCGGATACAGCCTCCCCAGAGAATGGATGAAGAAGATACATTGCGAACGGGCACGACTTTACGTAAGCGCAGAAAACCTGTTCGAGTTCGACAGCCTGCATCTGCCGCTCGACCCCGAATCGACGGACTATAAAGTAGGAGTGAAAGGCAGCACATGGTCGTTCGGAAGAAGCTATCCGCTTTCGAGAACCATCTCCTTCGGCATGCAATTAGGATTTTAACCTTGAATAACAACAGTATGAAAAGAAAAATTATGAGAACAAAGATATATAGCTTGCTGCTTGCAGCAATGAGTTTGGCGTCCTTGTCATCGTGCGAAAGTTTCCTTACGCGCGACCCTATGGATACCACCACAGACATTCCCGGCTTCTGGAACAATGAAGAGAACATACGCACTTCGATCTACGCCTTTTACGACATCTATTTCGAGGGATACCGGAGCGGATGGAACCGTGCTGACTGGTATTCGGAGACCAACGTAGCCGATTGGACGGACGATAACGCGCAGGAAGCCGCAACGTTCTTCACCAAAGTGGCCCCCACATCGGAAACGGACAACACGAAAACCAAAATCGACGAACGCACATGGACATTCAGCTACGTACGACAGTTCAACACGCTGATCGACCGCATCGGCAAGTCGACCATGAACGAAGAAGCGAAGAACCATTGGCTGGGAGTCGCACGGCTGCTGCGCGGCATGGAATACTCCAAGCTGGTATCCCGCTTCGGCGACGTGCCGTGGTATGGCGAACCATTGAGCAACACCGACTACGAAGCGCTGTACAAACCCCGCGAAAACCGTGTTCAAGTCATGGAGAAGGTACTCGACGACCTGAAGTTCGCTTGCGAAAACATACGAAAGACGGATGGCAAGCCGGGACTTACCATCAACAAAGCGGTGGCTTATGCTTACACTTCACGTCTTATGCTTTTCGAGGGCACTTGGCAGAAATACCGCGCGAAAAACAACGAAGCGGCCAAGAAGTTCCTGAAAGCCGCCAAAGAAGCGGCGGCAGAGCTGATGAACCGGAATGATTACAAACTAGCAGACGATTACAAATCGCTCACCACTTCGGAAGACTTGGCGGGCAATCCCGAAATCATCATCTACCGCTCTTACGTAGACGGAGCAGTCACCCACAGCCTGATGACATTCCAGAATACGGAGAAAGAAAAAAACAGTCCGTCGAAATCATTGGTCGACAGCTACCTGTCTGCCAACGGGCTGCCTATCCATCAACCCGAAAACAAGCAGTTCAAAGGCGACAAATGGTTCTTTGACGAGATTGCCGACCGCGATCCGCGCCTGTCGGCAACAATAGAAACCAAAGGGCTTCGCCTGAAAGACGTGGAAGCCGTGTATGCCATTTCGGGATACTTCGCCAACCGCTTCGTAAACGAAAAGTTGATAGACAAACCGGGAGGAACGAGCTCTACTTGCATCACCGACGCTCCGGTGATGAAACTCAACGAGGTGCTGATGAACTACATCGAAGCCGCTGCCGAACTGGCGCAACTGAACGACTACACGCTGACACAAGCCGACTTTGACCAAACAATCAATGTCATCCGCAGCCGCAAGAGCACGAACATGCCGCACGTGAAACTTGCGGGCACAGACCTGTCCGTCAACGGCATCGTGATCAACGACCCCAAACGCGACGGTGACGTACCTTCGCTGATCTGGGAAATTCGCCGCGAGCGCCGCGTAGAACTCGTGTACGAAGGTATCCGTTTCAACGATTTGCGCCGATGGAGCAAGTTGCACTATGCCGACATGGTGAAGAATCCGGCCATCAATATGGGAGCGTGGCTCGACAAAGAACGCTACATAGCCTGGTACAATGCCAACCACCTTTTAACCCCCATCAGTCTGGAGAGCTTGAAAAACATTATCCTCGACAGGCCGGGCAATGCCGGATATATCGTGCCCATAGAGTCGGATGTGATGAAACGCACCCTTCAGGAAAAGGACTACCTATATCCTATTCCTTTGGATGAAATCACACTTTACAAGAGTCGTGGCTACACATTGGAGCAGAATAAAGGATGGTAGCCGGTGTTTTACCTGATGCAGAGTTTCGTTGTTTTTCATGCTTGTGACACAAGAGTTTCCCACTGGGGAAACTTTTGTGTCCATTAAGGGAAACTTTTGTTTCCCCGGTGGGAAACTAAGCTGTATATATATATGCTTACGGCGATAGATATCTATCTCCATCGGCGTATATCCGAATAAAGCCGTTTCAGCTTGTTAATTTATAGCTGAAACGGCTTTCATTGTATACTCGAATGCAGATGATGACTTCCGAGTGTTTCAGAGCGCCTCTTGCATATCTGCCTTCATCCCGAAAGACTGCTTCAAGCCTTTCTCCGCGCTTGCGGCTATTCGGACAGTTTGGTCACTCTCACCCAATCCACCTCCATCACAGCCGGCAGATTATCGTCATCTACGGGGCCTGCCCACGAGCCGGGGCGATCTCCGCCCAAACCCATGTTCAGAATCAAATAGAATGAAGAATCTTTGGTAAAGGGCCATTGCTTCATTTCCGCTTCGTTCTCCAACTTGAGGTTGGGGTATGAGAATGTTTCCTGCCCATTGACAAAAAAGGTAAGCCGGTCTTCGCTCCATTCCATCCCATAGGTATTCCAATTCCGGTAATCGCAGACCACCGTTTTTGTGTTAGACGGTTTCTTAATGCCTAAATTATACGTATAGTTGGTGTGTATCGTATGGTGAATATGAGGCTCCTGCTTGACATGCTCCATAATGTCAATCTCTCCGCAGTTGGGCCAACCGTTGTAGATAAACTTGCGGGGCATCATCCAGATGGCGGGGAAAGCACCGTTCGGACATTGGGTGATTCTTGCCCGTACCTCTACGCGTCCGAAAGTAAAATCGAATTTACCGTTGGTCTCTATGCCGCCCGCCTTATATTCTCCGTTAACTTTTTCTGCCACCAACACCAGCTTGCCGTCTTTCAGATAGGCTTGGTCGTAACTTTCAGACATCTCATCGTTCCAGTCGGAGCCGGCTTTCTTACAAAGCGCCCATTTCTCCGGATCGGGCGTGCTGCCGGTGTTAAAGTCGTCTACGAACAACAGGTTCTTATACGTTTCGTCAAACTTCGTAAGTACGATGGTATAAGTCGTCTGCTTGCCATCTTCGGTTGTAACGGTCACTGTCTGCTCTTTTTCCCATTTCCCGATAAACGCGGAAGGGTCGGGAGCAATGACAGCGTCATTGCTCATCAGCGTATATTCCACTCCTGTAATGGTATTGGCATCTTCGATAGCCCCGATTTCCACCTTATGCGCCGTCTGGTCTATTTTCCCGTGGAAAAACGAATCTCCTACCTTGACAGCAAAGGCGGTGAGCGGGTACTTCTTTGGCGAAACAACGCTTCCCGTACTGTCGTCATCCGAGCAGGCGATGCAGGAGAACCCCAGCAAAGCCATACCCAGCGAAAGTAATAATTTTTTCTTTATCATATTCTTGTTGTTTTATTGATTCATATATCGGTTGCCGATGCTTTAATCTCCCCAAACCAACGGAGCGATGTACTCCCACTTCGTAAACACTACGCTTCCTCCTGACGCGCGCAGCAAGAAGGTTCCCCCGGCGCTGATCTGGTCGAACGGAACTTTCCATGTATCGCTCGAACCGTTCGAATCGGTTATACCGTCGCTGGTTGCCTTGGCTATCACCACATCGTTGAGTATCCATTCGGTATAAATCCATGCCTTAGACGGATCATTCGGGTCGACCGCCTTCTGAATATCGAACGACAACACATTCGGCTTCCCGGTATCTACGTCGCGGATACAATTGCTGTTCTCGCTAAACACATCGCCGCACCAAGGGGTAGTGCTCAGGCTCGTTTTCTTGTTCAGCACATGGAAACGCAATTCCGCATACGGGTTGCTTCCGCTCCAGATAAAGAACAGATTGACGCGTGTATTGCCAAACGGCTCCAGATAGAAATTGTAGCGTCCCGGCATCAAGCCGCCCGGACCGTAGAAATCTCCGCTGATGGTACGGTTCACCTCTTTTACCACCGGAATCTTCGGATTGGCTTGTTTGAACTTCACTGTTTTCACAAGCGGAGTAGCTCCCTCGTCAGCTTTGGTAGTGAGCACGATTATCCCTGTACGCACGCTGGAACCTTTGTGTTCGGATACATTGATTACCAGATTGGCGGAACCGCTGAACGAAGTCTTTTCAAACTCGTACCAGTCGTCATCTGCCTCATTCTCTTTAGATACGCTCCATTCTGCGTTCGACTCCACAGGAATCACCAGTTGCTGCGCTTTCTCGTACACGGCAAACCATTTTCCGTTTTCGGGAGTTGCGGGAGTCAGCAAAACACCGTCTTGTGTACACGCTACTTCGCGCGCCACCTTACCGTGGCGATCGTATATGGTCACTACGCCCGTGCGCTGCTCGCCCGTATTGGGAGAAGCGGACACTACAACTTTCCCATTCTGTTCGCCGGACATCCCCGAGCGGAGTTTCAGCCAAACAGCGCCTTCCGTTACCTTCGCCGTCCATTTCTGATTGCTGAGCACATCGAATGCCATCTCCTCTCCTTCCCTTCCAATCATCTCCACGCCTTCCACATCGAGATAGGCGATGCCCTTTTGCGTAAGCACAAACCGTTTGCCCGTCCAATAGTCGCTTTTGATACTGATGGTATCCGTCCGGTCGTCGAGCTCCGTATTTTCTTTGCAGGTGATGGTTACCGTATAAGTCTCACCCGCCTCGCCCTTAGCGGGCGAGATAGCGTACCAATCGTATTTGCCGAACACTTCCCAAGGATCGGTCGATTTGACAAGGAAAGAAACCGGCTCGGGATTTTTGGCTTCCAACAAGTAAGCATCTTCCACCCTGTAACGCAAGTCGACCCATTTCTCGGCTTTCTCATCATCTTTACAACTTTGCAGCAAGAGAGACATCCCCCAAAGAGCAAAGAGCGAAAAGCCCAATAATGCTGTTCTATATTTCACAAGTTTCATAATCTTTTCGTTTTTAGCTTTTTAAAATCACTCCGCAGGTTCGTGGGTGATGCTCTTAATCACATAGTAATCGTCAGGTTCCGCTACTGTGATCTGAAGATTCACCATTTGCCCCGGATTATTGTCGGGATCTTCCTCGTAACAGTTGCTCTTATTACCGAGCACGGCCATCTCCGTTCCGTCGATCACCAGTCTCAATCTCAGCTTGCCGGCATTATCCGGATCGTTTTCCACATAAAAATCTATCTTGCGAATCGCGTTCACTTGTTCCGCTGTCAGCTTGAAGGTTTTCTGCTGCCACGCAAACCCGCTGCCGCCGCATGTGTACTGGCATGGAGCATCCGACCTCAGCCAGAAATGGAAGTTGGTATTTCCCTTGTTCGGCCACATATTGAATACCAAGCGCGATTTTCCCGTCAGGTTCATTTCTGCGAATTCGAAACTCAGGCGTCCTTTCCTGAACGCATAGTTGGAAACGATATTGTTGTTTACAACTGCCTTCATTTTCACATTTCCGGTTTGCTCGTCCACTGTATAGTTTTCACCGGCCGCACTGAACCAGAACTGCGGGCGTTGCGTGATTCCGAAAGATACTCCCTCAAAGCCCGGAATAATGTCTACTGTCGACAGCAACACATGTGCCTTCCGGGTAACCAACCGGTTGCTGGGCTTCACAGATATCTTCAGTTCCGATTCGTTCAGAGCTTCCGCTCTCATCCAAGCAGCAAACTCTTCGGGCACTTTCACCTTCCAAGCCTTATTCGCCCGCACTTTCACCACTTTTTCCGATTCGTTCCAGCCGAAGTCAATTGTTCCGCTTTCCGAAGGCTCTTCCTGCTCAATTACCACTCCATCCTGATGAACAGTGAAGGTAAACTCTTCATAATCGGTCTTCACGGTAAGTGTGCCGCTTCTCCGCGCACCCGGATTTTCGGGAAGAGTGATGCTGATACTTTCTTTCTCTCCGCTCTCATTCCCTTGCCCGGAAGCCTTGTCAATGTTTTCGAGGAACTGAGTGGAAGGAATAATCTCCCAAGGTTTATTCGAAATGATGTTGAAAGAGATTTTTCCGCCTTCGGTGGGAACCATTCCGTCGTAAGGAATCACCACCAGATTTTCTTTCGAAGCTTGCGTGATGGTGATTACCCTTGCTTCTTCGATGCCTTCGGCTTTGATTGTCAGCGTAGCTGTACGCGACTGTTTTCCGGTATTCGGCTCCGTTGTCACCACAATTTCCGAAACCAGCGAGCTGGACGCGCTCATGGCGGGAGTAGCCTTGCACCATTGCCGGTCGCTGCTGATTGTCCACGGAGTGTTGGAGCTGATATTGAAAACCACATTGCTGGGTGAAGTAGCCGTTACGGTATACGCGTCTTGCGCATCGATGCGGATATTGAGCGGACCTTCTGGTTGAGAGTCGATATCGAACTCCTGACAAGCGGTGAAACTGAATGCGCACAAGGCAAAAATCAGTTGCAATAATGTGTTGTTATATAACTTTTTCATACGTCTTTAAACTATTGGATTAAACAAATTGATTACCATCCTGCGTTTTGAGGATTCAAGTTCTTATTTTTATACAACTCGCTTTGCGGAATGGGATACAGATACATGCAGTCCCTCCACTTGCGGATTTCGTAAAGGTTTCTGTAAAAAGAGAAACTACCGTCCTGCTTCTTTTCTATTTTTACACCGTATAGTTCCCTTTGTGTAGAATCGGCAATCTTCCACCTTCTCACATCCCAAAAGCGGTGATCTTCGAAAGCAAACTCTACCCGCCACTCGTTGTACAAACGCCGGATGAACTCATCTTTGTCGCACGAAGGGATTGCGGGCATGCCTGCATTCTTTCGCACCTCATTGAGCGCCCATAGAGCGGAATGCTTATACACACCGTCCGTATAGTTTGCATCACCGAAAGCGTTTATCATCGATTCGGCATACGTGAGCAACGTTTCCGCATAACGGTAAATCACCCAATGATGCTTGTTGCTTACTTCCTTGTCGGGCGTAAAGCTCGTAGTCTCCTGAATGTATTTGCGCAGGTAATATCCGGTAGGAGAGCCGCCTTGCGTTACCGGGAAACAGTCTTTTCCACCCTCGAAGGTCTCGATAGTGCTTTCTTTGAATTTCGATCCGTTGGCCAGAACCACCCGGTAGAAGCGCGGGTCACGATTAGCGTAAGGATTCTGCGCATCAAACTGCGGATCGGCGCAGACCCAACCTTTATCTTCCAAAGTCACTTTATAGCCGTTTACCGTCTCAAAAGCATCTACAAGATTCTGGGAAGGGAAATTGCCGTAAGCAATCATACCTGAGCCACGTCTCCCTTCGGTGAACCGGATAGGAAAATTATACAATTCGAAGTTTGCCGATTCGGAATTCATGCGCATCAGGACCACTTCGGTAGAAGCAACATTATTGGCGCTCTCCTGTGAAGAGAGAGCATACAACCCGGTTTCCATTATATCCAGTGCCGCTTTAGCCGACTGTTTCCATCTTTCAGCGTCCATCGAAGGGTTGTGCAGCTTGCTGGCGGCATAGAGCAAAGCCTTCGATTTCACCGCCATGGCAAAGCCTTTCGTTATGCGTCCCACCTGCTTGTCGGGTTCGTTGGCATAGCTCTCGGGCAAATTCTCTGCCGCTTCTTCACATTCGTCGACAATGAAGCGGATTACCTCATCGAATGGAGTTTTTCCGATCGTATTCGCCTCCTCTTTATTCAGAACCTTCAAGGGCATGGCAATATCGCCGTAGCGGCGCGCCAGTTCAAAAAAGTAATACGCCCGCAGCACCCTCGCCTCGTAGGGGAAATACTTCAGCTTCTTCATCCAGTTCTTATAATTCCCATTGTACTCGTAACGCGAGAAATCGACTTTGGCAATGTCTTCAATAAAACTGTTGGCGGCACGTATGCCATTGTACAGCATCCACGCATCATCGTAAGTCTTAATCGGCGACCAATTGCCGTTGTTCACATTTTGCACGGGTTTCGCTACCGCTCCGAACTCTCCGTCGTCGGAAGCGCAATCACGCATTCCGTACCCTTCAGGGTATAAAGCTCCCGAAGCTCCGAACCAGCGGCATCCCTGCGGCATGAATGAATATACATGGGTAAGCATATTCTCGGTGCTTCCGAAATATTTGTACATGTCTTCTTTTGTTTTCAGTCCGCTTGTCTCATCGAAATCGAGATAGTTGCATGAAGCCAACAACAACGAAGACCATATAGTCATGATAATGTATTTTACTCTCATAGCATTCATCAGTTAGTTTGCATTAGAAATTCAGTTTAATACCCGCCCAATAGCTTCTCGTCGACGGATAAGCGATTCCGAGTTGTTCGGGATCGGCAAAGCCGATGTTATCCAGCGAAAACAGATTGGTTCCTTGCACAAACACTTTCAAATCGGCAAACCGTGTTTGCGATTTCGGGAAAGTATAAGCCACTAGCAGGTTGCGCAGTTTGATGAACGACCCGTCGCGATACCAAAGCGAACTGGCGCGATAGTTGTTCATATTCTCGAGAGTGGTAAGCCGGGGCATGGTGGCTCCCGCCTTATTCTCTGCAGTCCAATACACTTCTTCTTTAAGGAAAGTGTGCGAAATGTTTCCGTTATCCACAAGCGGACGGTAGAGCGGACTGTCGAGCAACGAAACAGTTACTCCCGTCATCCCTTGGAAATCGGCGGAAACTTCGAACCGTTTATAACCCAGATTTACGTTAAATCCGAAGTAGCAACGGGGGATGGACGAGCCGAACATGCGAACAACGTCTTTTTCGTCGATAATGTTATCGCCGTTCTGGTCTTTGTACTTCACATCTCCGGGCGATACCTGAGAGAATGTCTGTCTCGGACTATTGTTAATCTCCTGACGGCTGTTGAAAAAGCCGATAACTTCCAAGCCATACCTTTGTCCCACACGATTTCCCTTTGTGTACAAGTAATCGTGCTCCTGATAAGCCTGATTCTCATTTACCACTTCAGAATCGAGATAAGACATCGTAGCTCCCGCACCGTATCGGAAATCCCCGATTTGGTCATTCCATCCCAAAGCAAGATCGAAACCCTTGTACTTATAGATTCCTTCATTCACCTTCCCTACACCGATGCCAATAATTCCGGAAGTAGAGTTCGAACCCGGCACCAACACATCCGAACGCTTTTCATAAAATCCTTCCACGCTTACATTCAATCGGTTGCGGAAAGCTGCGAGATCCACACCTATCGTCGCTTTTTCCGACCTCTCGGCCACCAGCCCTGTAACAGGCAGATCTCCTTCGCTACCACCCCATACCTGTGCTGCATTGGCTCCGAAGTTGTATCCGGTTCCGCTGCCTCCATAAGCTTGCCGCCACAACTCGTGAGTTAGATTTCCATCCCAGCCTGACAATCCGTAAGAAGCGCGAAGTTTAAGCAAATCGACCGGAAGAATCTTTTTCATAAACGCTTCGTTAGACACTACCCATGCGGCAGAAAGGGCGGGATAGTTATCGAATTTATCCCCATCCGGCAGGTAAGCCGAACCGGAACGATTGAAAACCGCATTGATGCTGTAGCGGTTGTCGTAAATATAGGAGGCATTTACAATCACCGACTGGTTTTTGGCGGTATTGTTTCTTCCGTGCTTCACAACCGACTGCATATCGTATATCAACGCTCCGCCGATTTCGTGCCTGCCGAAAGCGCGGCGATAATCTATTTTCGCCTGAAGGTCGCTTCTCATCAACAAGCTTTCGAAAGGCTGGCTATGCCCAAGTGTTTCAGAATCTTTTCCATATACTTTCGGAGTAGTCACCAATGTTCCGTCATCTGTAATCCGGGCGTTGGCATTCATGTAGCGGTATTCTTTTCTGCTACTCTCCTGCATGCCCCCGATGTTATCGAACGAAACGGATACTTCCGCCGCTAAGCCCTGAGTCAGCATATTCAGCTTCTGGCGAAGGCTCAAATCGGCCAATAGTGTTCCATACATACTCCTTATGTGACCGTAGTCTTTCAACAACGCTACGGGGTTCTTCTCTCCGTAAACGGCGCTTCCTCCATATATGCCATTGGCATAACGGATAGGGAATGCCGCCGAAGGAGTCCGGTAAACAGGCCGGAAGATGGCATTTCGTCCGTAATGCGTACCGTTCGTCTCATGCAGTTTTCCTACTATTCCCGCTTTCAGATACGTTCCTTCGGTGATATTCACATCGATATTGGTGCGCAGAAGCAACCGTGTGTCGGTAGGATTGGTGTCATAACGGTCATCTTCCGTATTCTTTTTCAACATAGACCGGTCGCGATAATAATCGATTACGGTGAAATAACGGAACTTCTCATTGCCTCCGTTGAACGACATTTTCAGGTTGTGCGTAAATCCGTTTTTATTCAGAATCTCTTTCCACCAGTCTACATTGGGATATTCGTACGGATAAATTCCCGTTTGAAACGCGTCCAGTTCCTGCACGTTATAACGTTCTTCCAATCCATCGGCTGCCAATGCCGTATTCAACGCTTTGGCATAGGTGTAAGCATCGGCAAACTCCGGTGAGCGAAACCGGCTGTTCACGCCAAAGTTATAATCCACTTTCACTTTCAGACGAGCGTTCGCACCCCGCTTGGTAGTAATCAGCACCACACCGTTGGCTCCTCTCATTCCGTAAAGAGCTGCCGCGGCTGCATCCTTGAGGATATAGCACGACTCTATTTCCATCGACGTGATATCATCAATGTTTCGCGGATATCCGTCTACCAAGACCAAAGGTGCATTCCGGTGAATGGACAGGCCCGACAGGTTGTCGGGCGACGCTCCCGTTCCCTGATATACGTTCAAGCCGGCTATTTTCCCGTACAGAGCTTTACTGACATCCACATGCGGAGACTTCTCAAAAGCGGAAGCATTGACTCCGCTTACAGAATAACTGCTTGTCAGGGAAGATACATTCATTTGGTAACCGACACTTAACGTATCGGACAGCTTGCTTTCCGAAGCCACAACCGATGATTGCGCATTCGCGGAAATCGCTCCTCCCAGAAGCAGAGTGGTTAATATATAATTCAGTTTATTCATTTCTTCAATCAATATTAGTTAACATGCTATTTACCAACCCGGATTTTGAGTCATTCCGTATTTCTTGTTGATTTCGTCTTGCGGAATCGGGGCCAGATACCATTTCGTATCCCAGTTGGCCACCCAATAGCGGTCGGGGAGTGTTACCTTTTCAAAAGTGAATGCCGTAGGATGATTCAGATCATTCCCCCTGCTTTTCAGCCCGTACAACTTCTTCTTGAAATCGCTCTGACGGTCTCTGCGCACCAAATCGAACCAACGCACCTCTTCGAATCCCAATTCCAAAGCTCTTTCCCTGAGTACCGCCTCCAAAAACTGCTCGCGGTTCATTCCCGGACGAAGTTTCGAAAGCCCCACTCTCTCACGTACGTCATTCACCAATTGATAAGCCCGGTCGTTCGGGCGTCCATTGACCTCGTTGATGGCCTCCGCATAGCCCAGCATGATTTCTGCCAGCCGGGTGTGCGACCATTGTACGGGGCGGTTGGCGCGGTCTCCGTTTTCCTGCAAGATATATTTCATAATCAGGAATCCGCTACCCGATTTGTAGGAAGCATGGTTCACGTATACAGGCGCGGTAGTTCCGTCACAATACGTATCACCGGGACAGGCTACGTTTTCATACAGTCGCGGATCGCGGGTAGGCACCATGCCTTCGCTTTCGGAATATTTAAAGAACGGTTGGCGGGAAGGCGACTTCCAATTGAAATCTTCCGGAAAGTCCGAACCGTCTTCCCAAGGAAACATGTCAACATAATTCAGTGTAGGCCCGGTATAGTATCGCTGGTCGATAAAATCGGCATGTGTAGCGGGAAGGTAGCCTTTTCGTACCGAGATCAGCACTTCCGTTCCGCCACGGTCATAATAAGCTTTGCGATAAGCCGCACGTCTTGCCTGATGAGTATTCGCCGAAGGGAGAATCAATTTATAGCCGTTTTGTTTCTCTATTTCCTCGAAGAACTCCCTGCCTGCCGTTTCGGCATCTTTCCAGCGTTGCGCGTTATAATTTCCGTAACACGTGTATTCATCGGCTTCCGGGTGCCATTTCTTATCGGAGTTGAAAGCGGGACTGGCAGCCCAGTGAAGTACTTTGAATTTCAATGCCATCGCTCCGGCTTTGCTCATCCGCCCGTCATTAATATCGTCCTGCTTCCATTTCAAAGCAGGGATGGCTTCATCGAGCAATGCCACTATCTTTTCCACTGTTTCCGCAAATCCAATCCGCGGGAAATTCAAGGCTTCATTCACATCCACATAATGGTCCAACCAAGTCACGCCTCCTACATACCTCAACATTTCGAAATAAGAGAGCGCGATCAGTGTTTTGGCTTCTGCCACTCCTTCGTTTTTTTCAGCATCGGAGATGTTGGGAACCTTTCCTATGTTTTCAATATACAGCCAGGCATAGCGTATCGTAGTCCAATCCGATTTGGCTCCAAATCTGTAAGCCGAATTCCTTGGTACGTTGTTGGCTCCTAAAGCCCCGTTATAATAGAGCTTCACCGGACCGTCGCTTATATTATCACGGAAGCTGTAACACAAGTCGGTAATAGATTCGAGTATATTTCCTCCCAGCTTATAATCCGAAGCGGTAGGCAATCCGTAACTCAATCCGGTATAAGCCTTTGTCAGCACCTTCTCCGCATTCTCTTTCGAAGAGAACATCTCTTCGGTAGTGGCACCGGAGCTTTCCGGCTGTTTGCCCAGAAAGCTATCTCCGAAACTTATCTCGGAGCAAGACGCCATCAGCGCGCAGCCCAACGCAACTCCAAAACCTTTTAATATGCTATTCATAAGTCGTCTTTTTTAGAAGTTAAGATTTAAACCGAAACTATACAGTTTGATTAACGGATAATCTCCCAACCGGTCGGGGTTGCTTTCCGGATCGATATACTTGAGCGGAGAGAACGTTAACAGGTTATAACCGCTAAAGGTGATTCCGAGAGATTTGACTCCCACCTTCTTCAGTAGGCGGTTGCCGCTAATGGTATATCCTACGTTCAAACTTTTCAGCCTGAGATAAGAAGCATCCTGTAACCATAAGGTAGAAGGCTCGGAGTTCCAGCTTTCCGATTCTTCTGCCGGACGCGGATAAACAGCTCCCAATTGGTTTTCGGGAGTCCAGCAATCATTGTAGAAGTAAGTCAGCAAACCGCGCTTGCCGGCGTTAGTGAACGGAATACGATATTCGATATCGTACATCCGGCTGACGTTGGTGGCGCCCGCCCATTGCATGGAGAAACTGAATCCCTTCCAGTTGCATCCCATGTTCAAACCGAATGTATATTCGGGGCGGGTAGCGTATCCTGCCACACACCTGTCTTTCCCATCCACAATGTTGTCTCCGTTGAGGTCGGCATACATCGCGTCACCCGGATATACCTTCTGGTACGGCTGTGGAAGTTCGGGTTTCAAGGTCAGCCCGCCTTCTGCATCCTTTATAAAGTCGTCCTGCTGGTAAAGGCGGATATATTTATATACATTGGTCTGGCGTCCGGTGGATCCTCCCGTCACATTCATATAGTCGAACTGCTTGGGTACTTCGTCGCGGTAAATGATTTTATTGCGCGCAAAAGACACATTGGCGTTCATGTAATAATTGAAATCCTTTCCTATCGCGTCGTTCCATCCGAGAGCCACTTCGTAACCGTGATTATTCACTTTACCTATATTTGAGTTGGGTAAGGAAGTGGCGATGATGGCAGGAGTGGATTCGGGAGTGATGAGAATCCCCGTACGGCGCTCCATGAAATAGTCGAAATTGAGCGACAAGCGATTGTCGAGAAACTTAACGTCTATACCGTAATTCTGCTTGTCGGCGGTTTCCCAAGTCACATGCGGATTACCTATTTTAGTGATTCCAAAAGCGGGAGCATTTTCGGGTGTATTCACTCCGAAGCTGTATCCGCCCGACTGTTGCCAAACGGCAGGCATATACATGAAGCGGGAGTCGATGCCTTTATCGCTGCCCACGCGTCCCCACGAGAGTCTTAGTTTCAGATAATCCACCACATGCTGGTTGGCCATGAACTTCTCCGCGCTTGCCACCCATCCGGCGGAGAATGCGGGAAAAATCCCGAAACGGTTCTTTCCGGGAGCGAAGTTTTCAGATCCGTTGTAACCCACGTTTACATCGAACAGGTATTTACTCAAGTAGCTGTAAGTAGCCCGGCCGACAAAACCGATATAGCTTCTGGGAATATAGGTATATGCGTCGGGGTAGTAATCGCGTGACTGATTATACAGCAAAAGCCCGGAAACTTTGTGGTTCCCGAAAGCGCGTTCGTAGTTCACACGCCCTTCTATATACCAGTTCTGGTCGCGTCCCCGCTCTTCGGCGTAGCCCAGCGGTGTGTCGCTGCCGGAAGGCAGATAAATCAACGACTTATCATAGTCCGGATCGGTGGCAGGCATATTGCCGTTGGAGTCGAAATACGACTTATAATAAACGGTTTGGCTCTCCACATCACCGCCCGGACGCTTTTTAAACAGTTTGAAGGCATTGTCGTACGCTCCTTTTACGGAAACGCTCAGGCCCTTCGTCAGGAAGTCCATTTTTTGAGTAATGTCCAAATCCAAATTCAAATTGGTACGATAATTTTGCGTATAGCCCTTTCCGTAGAAGACGAACATACCGTCGCGAAGAACCTCGCCAAGCGGAACAAGATCTTTCGGAACCAGCGTGCGCACCCCGTCTATAAATCCCGGTCCGGCAAACGGATGCGACCATATCTGTGCGATAACCCACGGGTTCTGGTCTTGTCCTGTGTCGGATACCACGCTGCGAGGCTCTTGCGTTTTACCCAGATTACCGCCGATACCCAACTTCATGGTCGTAGTTTTTGTCAGCTTGGCGTCGATATTGGCACGATAATTATAACGGTCGTAACGATAGTTGTTGTTGTACTTCTGTCCGGGAAGATCTTTTAAAAGTCCATTCTGGTAGAGGTAACCGATAGAGATGAAATACTTTACATCCTCACTTCCGCCCGATATGTTGATGTTGTTCTTGCTCTGTAGATACACATCGTGGAAGATATACTTCTTCCAGTCCATGCTGGGGTACATAATGGGATCCGAACCGGTGCGATAAGCCTCTACCTGCTCGGGAGTAAAATAACGCTTCTTGTCTGCCACTCCGTCGAGTTGCTGCTTGATGTTCCAGAAACGGGCAAACTCATAGCTTCCGGTCTGCTCTACGAGCGAGATAGGCTGTTGCAAGCCCAGCGACGTGCTTACATTGATTTGCGGTTTGCCGCTCTTTCCCCGCCGGGTGGTCACCAGAACCACGCCGTTGGCTCCCCGCACACCAAATACGGCTGTAGAAGAGGCATCTTTCAAGATAGAGATGCTTTCAATCTCATTCGGGTCGATTTGAGAAAACTCGCGTTCTACACCATCTACCAGTATCAACGGTTTGGATTGCGAATCATTCAGCGAGCCCGAACCGCGTACATAGATAGCTGCGGCATCCTTTCCGGGCTGTCCGCTGGTCTGCACCGACGAAACACCGGGCATGGCTCCCGCCAGCACATTGGTGACACTTGCCACTGGCGATTTGATCAGCTCTTTGTTACTGATGGAAGATACGGCGCTTGTAAGCAGGTTTTTATCCTGATTACCGTATGCGATAGCAACGACTTCCACCTCTCCGAGCACATTCGCGTCTTCCTTCAAACTGACATCGATTGTTCTTTTGTCTCCCACTGTAATTTCCTGAGTGACATAGCCCATGAACGAAAAGACCAATACCGATTTTTTACTCGGAACCACAATGCTGTAAGTTCCGTCGAAACCGGTGATTGTTCCGATGGTGGTACCCTTCACAGTTACGTTAGCTCCGGGAACGGCTTCTTTCAACGCTTCGTCTGTCACCCTGCCTCTGATTGTTATGCCTTCCGGAGGAAAGGCATGAATCATCATGGGCATGAACAAAAGAAACGCGATAAGAAAGCTGAATCTTAAATTAAGCGTGTTTCTCATACTGTTGAATTTGTTGGTTAATACTTACCGGCAACCGATTTTCGGAGTCGGCTACAATTATTTCGAGCCTTAGATTATATACGAACTATCGTCCAAGCCTCTTTATCATTCGCACAAAAATAGGAAGCAAGGGAGAGACGGATGTGCAATATTCTCCAAATTAGTTACACAAATTGTGATAAATAGCCTTTATGCCTGCTGAAAGAAGATTCAAAGCAACAGAGTTCAAGTCGATGCCAACTGTTTTTAATAGAATTGTATTGTCAGCTTTATAAATATGCATTATGTGGGTGGTAGACATATATATTCAGCACGGTGGATATATATGCCCAGTGTGGTAGCTCTATATAGCCACCGCGGTAGCTCTATATAGTTACCACGGTGAGTATATATGAATTGTGTGATGAATTGCTATTGAACAAAATTGGGAGAAAAAGGGTAAAAAAAGGATGCATCAAAAACCGGAGAAACTCTTTGGGATTTTTGATTCGGAATCGCTCTTTGACAAAGATACGTACGAATAAAATACCCGCAAAGGTTCCATGCTCGATTTATGATGCATCTCCGAATAGATTTCATGCAGAAGCGAAACATGCAACAGTACTACGAATCACAGCTTCCTAGTACGCCGCATCCCGCATCACTTCAGCGTGTAGTTCGCCCAGTCGGTATTCCTCATATCGCCGCTGCGGTTCAGTTCGGCATGCATACCGAGAGCTGCTTGTACGGCATGAGGCGTTTGCGCCTTGTTGCCGGATAGCTTGAGGTAATCCCACAGAAGTTGTTTGTAATCGGGATGGGCGCAATTCTCAATGATAGCTTGCGCGCGCTCTTTCGGACTTTTGCCACGCAAGTCAGCCACACCCTGTTCCGTTACTACGATGTTCACGGAGTGTTCGCTATGGTCGTGGTGCGATACCATCGGCACAATGGCGCTGATCTTTCCTTCTTTGGCTACCGACGGGCAAGTGAAAATGGAGATGTAAGCGTTTCGAGTGAAATCTCCCGATCCTCCGATGCCGTTCATCATCTTAGTTCCACCAATATGGGTCGAATTTACATTGCCATACAGATCCACTTCGATGGCGGTGTTGATAGAAATCACACCCAAGCGGCGGACTAACTCGGGATTGTTGGATATTTCCGAAGGACGCAGCACGAGTTTGTCGCGGAAGAAATCCATATCGTTGTAGATACCTTCCAGGCAGTCGTTGGTCACCGTGAGCGAACAGGCGCTGCCGAACTTGATACGTCCGTCGCGGATAAGTCCGATGACCGAATTCTGAATCACTTCCGTGTACATTTCAAATGCCGGAATGGTTTTATCGCGTCCTAATGCTCCCAGCACGGCGTTGGCAATGTTGCCCACTCCCGATTGCAGAGGCAGGAAAGTAGACGGAATGATTCCGCGTTTCATGTCGGCAACGAGGAAGTCTGCAACGTTTTGTCCGATTTTATCCGTCAACGGATCGGAATCAGCAAAAGAACGCGCCTCGTCGGGCCAGTCGGTTTCCACTACCGCCACTATTTTTTTCGGATCTACTTGTATATAAGGCAAGCCGATTCGGTCGCTCGGCTTATAAATAGGAATCTCCCGGCGATAAGGCGGGTCGAGAGGTTCGTATACATCGTGAAGCCCCATACCTGCTTTGCTATGCGCGCTGTTGAGTTCTACGATAATCCGATCGGCCAAACGGCAAATGGTAGGAGAGATACCTCCGGCGGCAGTCAGATAAATCTTTCCGTCGGGAGTCAGTTCGCAAGCCTCAATAATAGCTATGTCTACTTTTCCCATGAATCCATATCTCACCTCCTGAGCCATCTGCGACAAATGGATATCGTTATAAGCTATTTCTCCATTATTCACCGCTTTGCGGAAGTCGGGGTTGGTGGTATAAGGGGCGCGGTATCGGATGGCTTTGGCACGTGCCAAAATACCGTCGCATGAGTCGCCTGTAGAAGCTCCCGTGAATATTCCCACTTGAAAAGGATTTCCTTTGGCATGTTCTGCTTCCGCTATTTTTGCAAGTTCGGCTGTAACAGCCTTAGCTGTCCCTGCAGGAGTAAATCCGCTCAGACCGATGTTATAGCCATGTTTGATGAGGCTTGCAGCTTCTGCTGCCGAGATACGATTGAATGACATAGTTTGTTAGTTTTTGAAGTTATTAGTTTTTTGAGGTTGTTTATTTCTTAAGCTTTCTTTTTTATTTGGATACGGAAGTTGCTACTCTCAAGAAAAACTTTCCGCATTCTGTCAAAAGAATGCGGATGAAAGCAAAACGGAGGCTCGGGTAACCGCTTTGCCTGTAAATGGAATGTGTTTCCGGATTTATAGAAGCAGCTGTATGAAGCATGTTCATATAATAGCTTTTAAAGATTAAAAATGTTTCCTTTGCAGAATTTCTCCCCAGACAATCGCTTTCCGTACTTCTTCCACAGTGCGAATGACAAAGTTCTCGTCTTCGGTCTTTGCATCGGCAAACGGGTGGTTGCGGTCGTACAATTCATGTGTATCCTTGCTTACGCGTTCGCCCTCTTGCCTGAAACGGCTTTCTTCTTCCCAACGAGAACTCTTCTGGCTTTCTAATATTTTTCTATCAGTCGTTCGCCTTGAAGTCTCTCTTTGCACTTGAGGAAATCTCTTGTCTCTTTTCGGATTGTAAAGGTCCCTGCCTTTTCCCGCATGCCTCTTTGCCTGGCTTCTCTCTGTTTCAAAGGGGGAGGGACCTGCCGGACGATAACCTCTTCCGCTTCTATCCGCTTCGCGTTCCGCCAAATCCCTTTGTTCTCGCACAGATTCTTTTTTCACTTCGGTTTCATAAGGAATAGGATTTAGAAGATCATCTAAAGAAGAAGTTTGTCCCCATGGTTCGGACACAGGAGAGGCATCGGGAGATATCTCCGGTTCCGGAGGAACGGAAAGGTTGCGACGGCTGTCCGCCTCGCTGTTCTTTTGAGCTTGCCGAATTACCCAATAAGCGATTCCGCCAACAAAAAGAAGAAAAGTTACGACATTCATAACAATGTTTTCATTTCTGATAAAGTTGTTCGCCAAAGGTATGATTTAATCTTATTTTACCCAACTTTTTGGCACGAAAAAAGGGCAGCTTCACAGCTCCCCTTAATTTTTTTAACCTAAACCTTAACTATGAAAAAATCTAATGTTTCTTTCACCATGCAAAATTGTAAATTAAACTCAGATTTACCAAGAAATGAAGAGTAAATATGTCTATCGTTAACAATTATTATAAGTATTGGCATTTTACTGCAACTTTTTTCTGTGTTTTTTATCATTCCATCTCCGTCATTCGCAAGAAGAAAGCAATCGTTTGAATTCACCCTTTGCCTGCCTTCTGACTCTATGTCAGAAAAAAGCGCTGTATTTATACCTTTTATTCACATTTAAACTTCTTCCAATCACTCGCATTTCCCGATTTTCTGTTATATCTTTGCAGCCTAATTTTAAAAGAAACTGAATATGAATGAATTGACGGGAGCGGACTTTAAATCCGCAACTGCCGATAACAACAAAAAGTTGTTTATCGAAACCTACGGCTGTCAGATGAACGTGGCCGACAGTGAGGTGATAGCCTCTGTAATGCAAATGGCTGGGTATTCTCCGGCCGAATCGCTTGAAGAAGCCGATGCGGTATTTATGAATACCTGCTCCATCCGCGACAATGCCGAGCAGAAGATTCTGAACCGCCTTGAGTTTTTCCACTCGCTGAAGAAAAAGAAGAAGAATTTCATTGTGGGCGTATTGGGCTGTATGGCCGAACGGGTGAAAGATGACCTCATCACCAACCATCACGTCGATTTGGTAGTAGGCCCCGATGCTTATCTCACCTTGCCCGAACTTATCGCTTCGGTAGAGGCAGGAGAGAAAGCCATCAACGTGGAGCTTTCCACTACCGAAACTTATCGCGATGTGATTCCCTCGCGTATCTGTGGAAACCACATCTCGGGTTTTGTTTCCATCATGCGCGGCTGCAACAATTTTTGTACTTACTGTATCGTGCCCTATACCCGTGGACGCGAACGGAGCCGCGATGTGGAAAGCATCCTGAACGAGGTATCTGATCTGGTAAGCAAAGGCTACAAAGAGATTACGCTGTTGGGCCAGAACGTCAACTCCTACCGCTTCGAGAAGTCTTCGGGTGAAGTGATTACTTTTCCGGTATTGCTGCGCACAGTGGCGGAAGCCGCTCCGGGCGTTCGGGTTCGTTTTACCACTTCGCATCCTAAAGATATGAGCGACGAAACGCTGGAAGTCATCGCTCAAGTGCCAAATGTGTGCAAACATATCCACCTGCCTGTGCAGAGCGGAAGTTCGCGCATCCTGAAACTAATGAACCGCAAATACACCCGCGAATGGTATCTGGAACGGGTAGCGGCTATTAAGCGCATCGTCCCCGATTGCGGTCTGAGCACCGATATATTCTCTGGTTTTCACTCAGAGACGGAGGAAGACCATCGGATGTCTCTCTCGCTCATGGAAGAGTGCGGATACGACGCAGCTTTTATGTTCAAGTATTCCGAACGTCCCGGTACGTATGCGTCGAAACATCTCGAAGATAATGTTCCCGAAGAAGTGAAGGTGCGCCGACTTAATGAGATTATCGCTCTGCAGAATCGTCTTTCCGCAGAATCGAATGCCCGCTGCATTGGAAAAACGTACGAAGTCTTGGTGGAGGGTGTTTCCAAACGTTCGCGTGAGCAACTTTTCGGACGCACGGAACAGAATCGTGTCGTAGTATTCGACCGTGGCAGTCACCACGTGGGTGATTTCGTAAATGTCTGTATCACTGAATCCAGCTCTGCCACATTAAAAGGTGTGCTTGTCTGATGCGCGTTAATACTTTTCGAAAGAAGGTTTATCGAGGTCGTAAATGTAATCAAAGTGAATCTTTCAATTATGAACCGAAGTCACTGATAATTCCTTTGTATGGGGTTGAGAGTCGCTTACCGTTTATCTGGTATAGATAAGCCTCTTTAAGAAATAGGTATATACCGTCCACAAGGTTGTTGGATTGACTCAAAAAAATAGCGTAAGGAGGAAGCGTACGGGCATAAAAAAAAGGAGTACCGCTGTACTCCAACCTTTGTTAACCTTAAATCTAATACTATGAAAAACACATTGCAAAGGTAGGCACTTTTGCGAAAACTGCAAATTATCCAATCGAAAAAATGTGTTTGATAACATGTTTTAGTATTTTCGACTGCTTTGTTAAGAAAATGACCGCTTTTCTTTGAAGCTTTGTAACACTTATTTGGAAAAATAGGAAGCCGCATCCGGTTGAATCTCTGTCAGAAAATCGTATCTTTGTTTTTTAAAAAAGATGGGTATTTTAAAATGAGAAAAGAGAAAGAAATTACAGTGAATGATAAAGATATTGTCCTCACGCCCATGATGAAGCAATTTCTGGATTTGAAAGCCAAACATCCGGATGCAGTGATGCTGTTTCGTTGCGGCGATTTTTACGAAACTTATTCTACAGATGCCATCATTTCATCCGAAATACTAGGAATTACCCTGACCAAGCGCGCCAATGGAAAAGAGAAAACCATCGAGATGGCGGGATTTCCTCATCATGCGCTCGATACTTATTTGCCTAAATTGGTTCGCGCCGGTAAGCGCGTTGCCATTTGCGATCAGTTGGAAGACCCTAAACTTACCAAGAAGCTCGTGAAGCGGGGCATCACGGAGCTGGTTACGCCCGGGGTATCTATCAATGACAATGTGCTGAATTACAAGGAGAACAACTTTCTTGCTGCGGTTCACTTCGGCAAAGGGAGTTGCGGAGTAGCTTTTCTCGATATATCTACCGGCGAGTTTCTCACGGCTGAGGGACCGTTTGATTATGTAGACAAGCTGCTTAATAACTTCGCGCCCAAAGAGGTGCTTTTCGAACGCGGAAGAAGAGGGATGTTCGAGGGAAACTTCGGCAGCAAATTCTTTACTTTCGAACTCGACGATTGGGTGTTTACCGACAGTTCGGCGCGTGAGAAATTGCTGAAGCATTTCGAAACCAAGAATCTGAAAGGGTTTGGCGTGGAGCATCTCAAAAACGGTATTATCGCATCGGGTGCTATTCTGCAATACCTCACCATGACGCAACATACGCAAATAGGACACATCACTTCGCTGGCACGCATCGAAGAGGAAAAGTACGTTCGGTTGGATAAGTTTACCGTCCGCAGCCTCGAACTCATAGGCAGCATGAACGACGGGGGAAGCAGCCTGATAGATGTGGTCGACCGTACAATCAGTCCGATGGGAGCCCGTCTGCTCAAGCGTTGGATGGTGTTTCCGCTGAAAGACGAGCGTCCTATCAACGACCGCCTGAATGTGGTGGAATACTTCTTCAGGCAGCCCGACTTCAAGGAGCTTATTGAAGAGCAGTTGCATCTCATCGGCGATTTGGAGCGCATCGTTTCGAAGGTTGCTGTAGGCAGGGTTTCTCCTCGCGAAGTCGTGCAGTTAAAAGTGGCTTTGCAGGCCATCCAACCCATCAAGCAGGCTTGTCTCGAAGCCGATAATGCGAGCCTAAACCGCATCGGCGAGCAACTGAACCTTTGCGTTTCCATTCGCGACCGGATAGACAAGGAGGTTCAGAACGACCCTCCCCTATTGATCAATAAAGGCGGAGTGATAAAGGACGGCGTGAATGCCGAGCTCGACGAGCTGCGCCGGATTTCGTATTCGGGAAAGGATTACTTGCTTCAGATTCAACAAAGAGAAAGCGAACAGACGGGAATACCGAGCCTGAAAGTGGCTTACAACAATGTGTTCGGTTATTACATCGAAGTGCGCAACGGGCATAAGGATAAGGTTCCGCAGGAATGGATACGCAAGCAGACGTTGGTGAATGCCGAACGCTACATTACGCAGGAGCTGAAGGAGTATGAAGAAAAGATTCTCGGGGCGGAAGACAAAATCATGGCGTTGGAAACGCGGTTGTATGCCGATCTGGTACAGGCATTGGCGGAATTTATTCCACAGATACAGATTAATGCCAATCAAATAGCGCGTATCGACTGCTTGCTTTCGTTCGCCAATGTGGCGCGTGAGAACCGTTACATTCGTCCGGTGATTGAAGACAGTGATGTGCTCGATATTCGTCAGGGACGCCACCCGGTGATTGAAAAGCAGCTGCCGATAGGAGAAAAGTATATAGCCAATGATGTGATGCTCGATAGCAGTACGCAACAGATCATTATCATCACCGGTCCGAATATGGCGGGTAAGTCGGCGCTTCTGCGACAGACCGCCTTAATCACGTTGCTTGCTCAGATAGGCTCGTTCGTTCCGGCAGAGAGCGCGCGTATCGGATTGGTGGATAAGATATTTACCCGTGTGGGTGCGAGCGATAACATTTCGGTGGGAGAATCTACATTCATGGTGGAGATGAACGAAGCGGCGGATATACTGAACAATATTTCCACACGTAGCTTGGTGCTCTTCGACGAGCTTGGACGCGGAACTTCCACTTACGACGGAATCTCCATAGCGTGGGCTATTGTGGAATATATTCACGAGCATCCCAAAGCCAAAGCGCGTACGTTGTTTGCCACGCACTACCACGAGCTGAACGAAATGGAAAAGTCGTTCAAGCGGATTAAGAACTACAATGTGTCGGTGAAAGAAGTGGATAACAGGGTGATTTTCCTTCGCAAGCTCGAACGGGGCGGAAGCGAGCACTCCTTCGGTATCCATGTGGCAAAGATGGCGGGTATGCCGAAAAGCATCGTGAAGCGTGCCGACGAAATATTGAAGCAACTTGAATCGGACAGTCGCCAGCAAGGCATTTCGGGTAAACCGCTGGCGGAAGTAAGCGAGAATCGCGGGGGCATGCAGCTTAGTTTCTTCCAACTGGAAGACCCCATTCTTTGCCAGATACGCGACGAGATACTGAATCTCGACGTAAACAACCTTACTCCCATCGAGGCTTTGAACAAGCTGAACGATATTAAGAAGATAGTCAGGGGGAGGTAGGCTGCATACTCTTTCATGCTTCGCACATACTCCCCTATGCCTTTTCCGGATGTTTTTGTGATCTTATCAGTAAATCTTTAAATCAGGAATGATTTTTCCGGCAATCCGGCGGCATTGCTGTGGACAATCTTTTTTTGTTTTTATTTGTTACTTAAAATAGGAATAGACGTGCGACAATGCAGGGATTTGAGTTCTTTCTCTTTTTGCCGTAAATTCAGTTAAGAACTCTCTAAAACTTTTCTATTATGGATACAAATTGTTTTTTCAGACTTGGTTTGCCGGATTCGGATGGCAAACGCTTCTTTAAAATTCTTTGGGTAATCGCAATACTTGCGTTGTATCCTTCGTTATTGTTTGCGCAGACGAAGCGCACCGATGACTTCAAAAACCGTTATCAACTGAAAGAGGTTGTCGTATTGAGCCGGCACAATATTCGTGCTCCGCTTTCCACCAAAGGCAGTGTGCTGGAGGAGATCACATCGCATCCTTGGCACGATTGGAGTGCGGCAGCCAGTGAGCTCACTTGCCGGGGAGGCGCGTTGGAGACCATGAACGGACTTTTCTTCCGCAAGTGGCTGGTCGGTGCGGGACTCTTTCCGGAGAATGCCGTTCCCACGCAAGATGAGGTGAACATATACGCCAACAGCATGCAGCGATGTATCGCTACGGCGCATTATTTCACGGCGGCGTTTCTGCCGGTTGCCAATGTGAGGGTGAATCATCGCTTTACACCGAGTAAGATGGATCCGGTGTTCTTTCCGCGGTTGACGAAAGCCGGTCCTCGTTTTGAGGCGGAGGCTTTGAAGCAAATTGCCGCTTTCGGCGGGCCAAGAGGGATTGTCGGCATCAACGAAGGGCTGAAAGAGTCGTACGACATAACGGCGAGGGTGCTCAACCTGAAAGATTCTCCGGCATGTAAATCGGGACAGATTTGTGCGTTCGACGACTATAATACCCGCATTATTCTGAAGAAAGGCGATGAGCCTAAGATGAAAGGCTCGCTGAAAGTGGCGAACACGGCGTCCGATGCTTTCATCCTTCAATATTACGAGGAACCGGATGTGAAGAAAGCGGCTTTCGGACACGATTTGACAATTACAGACTGGGAAAAGATAGCCAAGATTAAGGATGTTTATGGCGATGTACTGTTTTCGGCGCCGATTGTGGCAGTCAACGTAGCCCATCCTTTGTTGGTTTATATGTACGACGAGCTGAATGCCGACAACCGTAAATTTACTTTCCTCTGCGGGCACGATTCCAATCTGGCATCGGTTGCGGCGGCTTTGGGAGTGGAAGATTATGAACTCCCCCACTCTATCGAGAAGAAAACGCCTATCGGCAGTAAGATGGTGATAGAAAAATGGGCAGACAAAGAAGGGAAGCTGTATGTGACCATCAACCTTGTTTATCAGTCGACGGCGCAGTTGAGAAACATCGAATTGCTCACCCCGGATAATCCGCCGATGATTTTTCAGGTATCGCTGAAAGGGCTTTCTGTAAATACCGACGGACTTTATACGCTGGATGCCGTGAACGGACGGTTCATGGAAGCCATCCGCGCCTACGAGAGTATTGAGGACGAACAGTAGTGAGGTGCGCGAAGTTATCGCGCCTGAGGCTGTAGCCCCTACGAAAGCATCGAGGACGAACAGTAGTGAATATGCTTCGAATCATTTATCGGTTTTCTCCGTGCTACGAAGAAATCGGAAACGAACGAGGCCCGTTTGCCATATGCGATGCCGCCCGATGCTGTCTTCTCCGTATTACGAAGACGCCGGTGACGGACAATAGCCGGTTTGCTGAAACATTGCTGCTACGAGATAAAGATTGATAAAACAATATATAAATAGAAGAATATGAAAAAAATTATAGTTTGGGGTATTGCTGCTTTGTGGACGATACAGGCAAGCGCACAAGAAGGTGTACAAGGGAACTTCTCCATGAAACCGGGCGCAGGGAAAGAGACTTCAACGGGTGTTGTGGAGTCCATGCAAGATAAGTTTTCGGTGAAATTAACCGGACGCGCTCTGTTCGATGCAGCTACGTATGCCCAAAATGATGCTTCCGAGCAGCAAATAGGGAAAATGAACGAAGGTGTTTCCGTGCGCGACATGCGTATCGGATTCAAGGCTTTTTACGGGAAGTGGTCGATACGGGGTGATGTCAGCCTTGCGAACAATGTGGTATCGTTGAAAGATACTTATCTGCAATATAGTTTTGAGAAGAACAACTTTGTGCGTGCGGGACATTATACCGTACCTTTCGGCCTGTCTTCGGCTTACAGCTCGGCAAAGAAAGAATACATGGACGAACCGGAAGCGAACATCTATCAGCCGGGACGCCGTATCGGCGTCATGCACACGATTTATAACAATCCTCTCTGGTTTCAGTACGGTCTTTTTGCCGATAACTCCGCGCTTAGCAAGAGTACCGACAAGTCAGGACCTCAGGGATATACTGCCGCCGGTCGGTTTGTGTGGCGCCCCGTTATGAAAGAGCGATACGGATTCCATGTCGGTTTCTCGGCGATGCACGTAAAAGCCGAATCGAACAATGGAGAGCATGCCCGTGTGCTTTATGGAAAAGGTTTTCTGACTTCGGTAGATAAGCGGAAGGCGGTAGAGATAGACGTCACTGATGCCCGTTGGGAGAACAAGTTTACGGCGGAGTTGCAGGCCATCTACCATAACTTCCAGTTGAGCAGTCAGTACTATTGGTCACACATTTCGCGTGATGAAGGGAAAGAGTATAACACTGGGGGATTCTATGTATCGGCGCGCGGCATCGTGGTGAATCCTGCGGATTATAAATACAATTACGCAGGTTCGGGAGTGGACAACCCCGACCGGAAGAATCTGGAGCTTGCTCTCGGATACGGCTATCTCGACCTGAGAGACAACGATGCCTTGGCAGGTTTGTACATCGACGGATTTGAAAAGGCGGGGAAGATGCAGGACATTACGGTGGGGCTTTCTCTGTTCTGGAATAAGAACGTGACATTCCGCGCCGGTTATCACCATATCACTGTGAACAGGTATCAGAAAGAGAAGCAAAAAGTAGATGTGTTCCAGTGTCGGGTACAGTATCTTTTCTAAGGGAAATCCGGTTTTCTTCTTTAACCTGTTTGTATGAGAGTGAGAAGAGAAACCGGATTTGCTTTTTTAATAGACGAATATTTGTAAGGCTTCTTACATAAAAAGAGCATTTTCTTCGATATGTTTTATAAAGGAATCCGATACCTCTTGTCTAAGAACGTTTCATGCGGTAAACGGTATTTTCACCCGTGCATTCGGAAACTTGAAAATATGCTCTTTTTATCAGTGTTCTCTAAAAGCTATTCTGCATTATTATACCATTTTGCATCCGGTAGCTAAAGAAAGCGGGAAGTTGCTAATAGTTTCCGTCTTGCCGAAAAAGCGGGCTTTTCATAAATTACTCTCTTGCTTTTTCGACATGTAAAGGATTTCGGAACTTTTGATCTATTCTTTAGTAGATTGCTTTAAAAATACTTGAGTTAAAAAGCTGCATAGAGTTAATTCTGTACGTTTTTGGTAGTAATTGGAACAAAAACGCAAGGTTTCCCCGTTTTCTTTTGCTATTTTTGCATCGTGTGCGTAAACGAAGAACTTCTTACAAAGAATTTATTCAGAAAATATAAAGCACCTTTATTGAGGGAATAGACGGTGAGAATTTCGATTGCGAACGACAGGAGTTCTCCCCTATCATGGATTAAAATAACAATTTATAAACTCAACCGTGCCTGCCGTGCCATCTTGCATCGTCTGCTACCGATGCCCGGCACATCGGCACATTAAAAAATTCAATCTTATGGTAAACTTTTCATTAGAAGGTAAAGTAGCGCTGGTGACGGGCGCTTCTTACGGAATCGGTTTTGCTATTGCGAGTGCTTACGCGAAAGCCGGCGCTAAAATCGTGTTCAACGATATCAAACAAGAGTTGGTAGATAAAGGTATGGCTGCCTACAAAGCCGAAGGAATCGACGCAAAAGGATATGTGTGCGACGTGACGAATGAAGAGCAGGTGAACGCTATGGTGGCCCGCATTGAGAAAGAAGTTGGCGCAATCGACATTCTGGTGAACAATGCCGGCATTATCAAACGTGTTCCGATGCACGAAATGAGCGCGGCAGAGTTCCGTCAGGTGATCGACGTCGATCTGAACGCACCGTTTATCGTTGCCAAAGCGGTCATTCCTTCGATGATGAAGAAAGGACACGGCAAAATCATTAATATCTGCTCGATGATGAGCGAGCTGGGACGCGAGACGGTTTCTGCTTACGCAGCAGCCAAAGGCGGATTGAAGATGCTGACCCGCAACATTGCTTCGGAGTACGGCGAATACAACATCCAATGCAACGGCATCGGCCCGGGCTACATCGCTACTCCGCAAACTGCGCCGTTGCGCGAGATCCAGCCCGACGGTTCGCGCCATCCGTTCGACCAGTTCATCATTGCCAAAACTCCGGCTGCCCGTTGGGGAACTCCGGAAGATCTGGCAGGTCCTGCGGTATTCCTCGCTTCCGAAGCCTCCGACTTCGTAAACGGACATGTGCTTTACGTGGACGGCGGAATTCTGGCCTACATCGGCAAACAGCCGAAATAAACGCCATCTTCCGGCAAATGAAGAGAAGGGCTGAGGCTCTCGGCCCCTCTCCTGCCCGCCCGATATAGCATTTCTCTATGCGGAGAAAAAAATGTCAACCAAACGCAAGAGGGTTCACGTAAAGATATAGCCTTTTGGCTCTTTGGAGAAAAGCCCTAAGAAGCTCTCGGCCCCTCTTCTGCCCGCCCCCGCATCATCTGTTTGCAGCAGGGCGGAAACGCTTTGCCGGACGGCCTCGTGCTTATCCTCATCGTCGGCATGAACAAAGGAGAGATTCTGTAGTGAGGACATGACAACGCGGACGTTTCAGAAAGTACCGGAATGAAAATGGTTATACGGAGCCGTTCGGTTGGCATGTTGTGCTCCCCTTGATAGAAGCCGGCGGAGACGAAAACGCGAGACACGGGTCGTATCGGAGTTTCTATCATTGCTCTACAGGCCTTGGCCGGAGACACAACTGAATATACGGGGTGATATTGTGGCAGATTGTTCTTGCTGCTTATCACCCTTTTTGTTATGTTTGCATGTGATATCGGATATCGTTTTGCCGCGGCCTCATCGTTATGATGCCGTCAGCATTCATGAGTGCAGGTAAACCGTTTGCGGGAGATGGAATATGAATAATAAAATTCTTCGGAACAAGAAACAGCGCCATCGATTCTCAAAGCTCTGAATTTTTGTCCGATGTAACACCTGATGAATAATGAAAAAGACTCTTTTATTGTTTGCCGTCGCTTGGATATGTTATTCTTGCGCCGGCGGTAACCGTACGATGACTGTCACCGTTACGAATCCTTTGTCGATAGAACGTGCCGGCGAAATGGTGGAAATCTCCATGAATGATGTGACGGCAAAGTTGCAATTGCCCGATACGGCACAGATCGTAGTGCTCGATGCCAACGGACAACAAGTGCCCTATCAGCTGACCTACGACCAAAAGCTGATTTTCGCTGCTGCCGTAGAAGCGGGAGGTACGGCTTCGTATACCATCCAAGCGGGCGAACCGGCTCCGTATGACGTTCTTGCATGCGGCCGCCAGTATCCCGAGCGAATGGACGATGTGGCGTGGGAGAACGATCTGGTGGCTTTCCGCGCTTATGGGCCTGCTTTGCAGGAAAAGGGCGAACGTGCATTCGGTTACGACGTGTTCACCAAATACAACACCACGCAGCCTGTGGTAGAGGCTCGCTATGCGGAGGAGCTGAATGCGGAAAAGCGCGCGAAGATTGCAGAATTGAAGAAGACCGACCCCGAAGCGGCAGCCAAAATGCAACGGGCTATTTCGTATCATGTAGATCATGGTAACGGGATGGACTGCTACGCTGTAGGTCCTACGTTGGGCGGCGGCGCTTCGGCGTTGATGGAAGGGGATACAATCATCTATCCCTACTGCTACCGTACGCATGAGATTCTGGATAACGGACCGTTGCGCTTCACGGTGAAGCTCGAGTTTACTCCGCTTGCGGTGCGCGGCGATTCGAACGTGATAGAGACACGCCTCATTTCGCTCGACGCAGGCTCTTACCTCAACAGAACCGTGATCACATATACCAATCTGAAAGAAACCATGCCTGTGGCCACGGGAATCGTTCTACACGAGCCTGACGGTGTGGTGAAGACCGATGCGGCAGGCGGTTATATCACCTATGTAGACCCTACCACCAACCCCAGCGGTGATAACGGTAAGATGTTCATGGGAGCTGCGTTCCCCGCAGAAGTAAAAGAGGCGAAAACAGTTCTCTTCCCCGAACAGGAAAAGAAAGAATTGCGCGGCGGCGCCGATGGACATGTATTGGCAATCAGCGACTATCAGCCGGGCAGTGAATACGTGTATTACTGGGGATCCGCATGGGACAAAGCTGCCATAAAGAGTGTCGATGCGTGGAACCGATATATGGCGGAGTATGTACAGAAGCTGCGTTCGCCGCTTGTTGTAAGCTATTGATTGCTAATCGAACACTTTAAATGCGTACCCTTCTTCTTTCAGAAAATCAATAGAACGGGGAAGGGCGTATTTCAGGTTTCCGTTGTTCCATGACTTTAGGGAGTCGTGAAAGGTAATGATGGAGCCGTTCCGCGCATAGCGTTTCACATTCTCCAAGACTTGTTCGGGGCGCACCCGTTTACTATAGTCGCGCGTCACCAGGTCCCACATGATAATCCGGTAGTGATGCCGCAAAGTATAATACTGCCGGAACCCCATGTGTCCGTGTGGCGGGCGGAACAGGTCGGAGTGAATCACCTTGTCCACTTGCTTGGCGTTGGCCAGATAGTCGGGGTTTGAGTAATTGAATCCGCGGATATGATTGTACGTGTGGTTACCGATACGGTGCCCATGCTCCACTACCATCCGATATTCCTCCGGATGCTTGCGGATATTGTCGCCCACCATGAAGAAGGTGGCCTTTATGCCGTGCTTTTCCAGTAAGTCAACTACCCAAGGAGTCACTTCCGGAATCGGACCGTCGTCAAAAGTCAGGTAGACGGCCCGTTCGTTCGGATCCATCCGGAAAATGGCCTGTGGATATAAAGCCCGGAAAAGACAAGGGGGTTGTTCTATAAACATTTAATCTCAGCGTTGAATGTTTTTTTCTTCAGGGTCGAGAAGCTAACCGTTAGTTCCCCATTCTTTTTACGTATTCTTTGTACAACGTATCGAATTGCACCGAATAATGCTTAGCCAATTCCTGCGAGTCGTATTTCTGCAACAGACGGATGTAAGCGTCGAGAAGACTCGCGTTATATACGAAGTTCTCACCCGCAATAGCAAGCTGAGCGTCACTCATGCTCAAATACCATATCATGTATTCCAAAGACTTGTTAGCCAGTTCATCCATTATCTTGTCGGCTTTTTCTTTCTGTCCCAGCTGATAGTAAGCTTCCGCCATTTGGAAAGCGCCGTTCGCCCAATCGTACGGAACGTTGTATGCCGGAATCTTTTTCTCCGCATAGTCGAGAGCCTTAAGAGCTTTCTCTTTTTCTCCTTCTTTCACCAATTGGCTGACTAATTGGGAGAAGATACGGCGATGCGTGTAACACATGCGCATCAGATTTTCGTCGATATATATTCCGGGCTTGTCGATACCTCCGAACTTGAACTTGTTCATCAGGTTGTCGTACATCTTTTCGCTGTCTATCTTTACCCCCAGTTTATCCGTATCGAACGGAGTAAAACGATAGGCCAACCCCTCCTGAATGAAGTGTTTGTTCATACCCAGCTGATTTTCCACTGCCACCGTGATAGCCATGTAGATGGGGCGTTCCCAATTCGCGTTGGCAAGCATTTCGAGCATCATCAGTTCGCTTTTGTAGAGCGCGCGCTTGGGTTTCCCGTTCGAATCCTTCAGGCTGATCGTCATATAGTCGGGGATAGAATCGCCCAATGCGGCCGGTATCTTCATACCCGAACGGCGAACAGCTTCTTTGTCTATCTTTACTACGATGCTGTCTGTCGGAATCACCCGAAGTCCTTCTTTGTCAGAACGTACCCAGTATTTGAGGATATTCTTCAGTTCGTAAGGATTTTCTCCAAACTGATTCTTCAGTTCGTTCATCGCTTCCGGATTTCCTCCTTTGAGGGCATTCTCGGCTTGCGCATACATTTCGTCGATATGTTTTCTTACTTCCGGACGAATCGGGATGTATTCGTTCTGTCCCTCCACATATTCCGTTCGCTCCCAAGTGATGGGGAGCGAAGGAGAGTCGTAGGCCGGGCGTTTCATCTGATCGATGTACCAGTCTGTTTGCAAATAGCTCAGGTTGCAAGTACGAGCGTCGGTACGGAAACCTTCCACTTCCTGATTGTACCACAACGGGAAAGTATCGTTATCGCCATTGGTATAGATAATCGGATTGCCCTTTTCCTGAAGCGTCATCAGATAGTTCTGTCCGAAATCTCGTGCTACATAACGTCCGCTACGGTCGTGGTCGTCCCATGTCTGGCCGGCCATCTGTATAGGAACCAGCAGGCAAAGCAGCGAAACGAGACCCGCCACCGCCGGAGTAGGATTGAACGGGATGTAAGTCTCGTACAATGAGGCAAGTTTGTCCTCCAATTCCTCTTCTTCCTCTTTGGTGATGAATGTCGCCCTTTTCGCCTCCAGCGTCTTTCTTATCTTTTCGGCTTCTTCTTCCGTTGCTCCGTCGATCAACCTTTTCTGAGGCTTCAACCGCGAGCACCACTGTATCAGTCCCGCTACTCCCATACCTATCCAAATGGAGAAGGCATAGAACGAGCCGGCATACGCATAGTCGCGTTCACGCGGCTGTGCCGGAGTCTGGTTGAGGTAGAGCACGATGGCGATACCCGTCATGAAGAACAGGAAGAATACTACCCAGAACTGTTGGATACCTCGCTGGCTGCGGTAAGCCTGCCAGAACAGGCCGATGAGTCCGAGCAATAACGGGAGGCAATAGAATACGTTACGCCCCTTGTTCTCTTTCAGCTCTTTCGGCAGCAGCTCCTGATCGCCTACCAGCATCTTGTCGATGAACGAAATGCCGGTGATCCAATTGCCATGCTCTATCTCTCCGCTACCCTGAATGTCGTTCTGCCTTCCGGCAAAATTCCACATGAAGTAGCGCCAATACATGAAATTCAGCTGGTAGGTGAAGAAGAACTTGATGTTTTCCCATTGCGTGGGTATGTTCACCATAATGTTCCGTCCGCATTCGTCGTAGGCGACGTCTTTTCCTTTGATGTCCACCCATTGCTTGTAGAGTGCGGCATGCGAGGAACTGTACATACGTGGGAAGAGCATATTCTGCGCGTATTGGTACTCTACCCGTCCGGTGAGTTCCATGTACGAGTCCTTCTCGTCGGGCGAAGTTTTCTCTTTGCGGATGTATTTCGATGCTTTCTCGGTTTGGCGGGGTACGCAATATCCGTCTTTTACGTCGAGCGCCACCTTCGAAGAAAAGGCAGGGCCATAAAATAGCGGGCGGGTTCCGTACTGTTCGCGTCCGAGGTATTCTCCCAGCGTGAAGATATCTTCCGGAGAGTTCTGGTCCATCGGCGTATTCGCTGTGGAGCGGATCACTATAAGCGCGTATGAAGAATAGCCGATCACAATCATCATCGTACAGAGCAGCGCCGTGTTGAGCGTGCGTGCCGATATGCGGGCTTTTTCTTTCATCTTTTGCTGCATCTTCGGAGCCAGATAGAAACCGAGCGCGGCGATGACTAGTATGCCTATGAGGACGCTGCTTGTGCCGTGTCCGTAGAACGGAATACCCAGCAAGGCGATAGTAAGGACGAAAGAAACCGCCATGCGCGTCTTATTCTTTTCCGTATAGCTTTCGTACACTCCCCAGATAAGGGCGGCTGCAAGCACTATGATGTAGACTACCACACCGGTATTGAAAGGCATGCCCAGTCCGTTGACAAACAGCAGTTCGAACCATCCGCCTACTTTTACAATACCGGGAACGATGCCGTAGAGCACCGCAGCCACCAGTACGCCGGAGCCGAGCAGAGCGATAAGCGAACCTTTCGCCGTAGCGTTCGGAGTTTTTTTATAGTAATACACCAATACGATGGCAGGCAGGCAGAGCAGGTTCAGCAGGTGTACGCCGATACTCAAGCCCGTAAGGTAAGCAATCAGGATAATCCAGCGGTCGCTGTGCGGTTCGTCAGCTACATCTTCCCATTTCAGGATGAGCCAGAACACGATGGCCGTGAAGAGTGAAGAGAACGCGTAAACCTCAGCCTCCACAGCAGAGAACCAAAATGTATCGCTGAATGTATAGACCAATGCGCCCACCAGTCCGCTACCCATAATGGTGATAAGCTGTCCGGAAGTGATATGGTTTTCGTCCGTAATCACCAGCTTGCGGACAAGGTGAGTGATACTCCAGAAGAGGAACAGGATACAGGCGGCACTCATCAGCGCGCTCATATAGTTCACCATCTTCGCCACAGTCGTCACATCCGAAGCGAACTGAGAGAACAGATTCGCCACCAGCATGAAGAACGGTGCTCCGGGCGGATGACCGACTTCCAGCTTGTATCCGGTAGTGATAAATTCCGGGCAATCCCAGAAACTGGCAGTAGGCTCTATGGTCAGGCAATAGACGGTTGCCGCAATGATGAAAGTAAGCCAACCCATCAGGTTGTTTACGGTTCTGTACTGTTTCATTGTCAGTATGATTATCGTAGTTTATTCGTTAAAAACAGATTATGCGGGGCAAAGATAGCGATTTGGGGTATAAAGCGGGTATAAAAGCCCAAGAAAGTAAAAAGTTTTAGCGTTCTTTTACTTGGGAGAGACTTTCAGTGCCGATGACTACTCGCCGATTTATCCTTTTTGCACCGAAATCATTGGGATAGTTAAGAAATTCCATACATTTGTGATTGATAATCTGATAACCGAAAAGTTGAACTGCGCGTAAAGCACCTTTCGCGCCAATGAACCATAAAAATATGATAAACAAACTGATTGACCATGGAGCATGGATGTTGCTCGCAAGTGCTTTGGCGCTATTCCCCCAAACTTCTCCGACTGAATCGCTAACTCAGCCTATGCCTAGCCCATCCTCTGGAGTCTTTGAGCAAGAAACAGGGCGTTCATTTCTCCCTCCACTTATGGGCTGGAGTTCATGGAATACTTATCGTGTAAATATCAGTGAAGAACTTATTAAGAATCAGGCGGATGCTTTGGTTAGGCAAGGATTGAAAGATGTCGGATATATTTATGTCAATATCGACGACGGATTTTTCGGCGGACGAGACGAGCAGGGACAGATGACATATCACAGGGAGCGTTTTCCCAACGGGATGAAAGTTGTATCGGATTATATTCATTCTCTCGGATTGAAAGCCGGAATCTATGCCGAAGCGGGAGACAACACTTGCGGTTCTATTTATGATGACGACAAAAAGGGAATCGGCTCCGGCCTGTATGGTCACGAACAAGCGGATATGAATCTCTTTTTAAAAGATTGGAACTACGATTTCATTAAGATAGATTATTGCGGAGCGCTTGAACTGGGGCTTGAAGAGGAGCAGCGATACCAGACCATTTGCGATGCCATTCGGCAGACCGGGCGTACGGATGTTTCTATCAACATTTGCAGATGGGCGTTTCCCGGTACTTGGGCAGCGCGTCTGGCGCGTTCTTGGCGTATCAGCCCAGACATTACACCTCATTGGAATTCTGTGAAAAACATTATCCATAAGAACTTGTATCTCTCTGCGTATGCGGGAGAAGGTCATTATAATGATATGGATATGTTGGAGATAGGGCGTGGACTAAAGTTTAATGAGGAAATCGTACACTTTGGTATGTGGTGTATTATGAGCTCGCCTCTGCTCATAGGTTGCGATTTGGCTACTATTCCCGAGCCTTCTCTCCGACTACTGAAGAATCGGGAGCTTATTGCTCTAAATCAGGATGTATTGGGATTGCAGGCGCACGTGGTACAGCACGACGGAGAGAGTTACGTGCTGGTAAAAGATATCAAGCGGAGGCGCGGGCGGGAAAGGGCTGTAGCACTTTATAATCCTTCCGATACGGCACACACGTTTGTCATATCCTTCGAGACTTTGGGCTTGGGGGGTAAAGCGGCTGTTCGCGATGTGGTGAACTGTAAAGATCTGGGAATATTAGAAGAGAGGATTGAGTATACCGTGGAGCCTCACAGTGTGGCTATCTGGACTCTTAAAGCCGACAGAAGGGTGGAAACTTCTCTTTACGAGGCTGAACAAGCCTATTTGCCCTGTTATAACGACTTGGGAGTGAATCCGAAACAGGTGCGCTATGCCGTATCTTCCAATTGTTCCGGAGGTATAAAAGTAGCATACTTGGGCGGTCGTCCGGAGAACTATGCCCAATGGAAAGATGTATACAGCGATAAAGGCGGGGAATATAAAATGACTGTAGCCTATTGCGCCGAAAGGGATTGCAGGTTGGAGGTCACTGTCAATGGTAAGAAGCGTGTTGTTAGCGTGAAGAGTTCCGGGGGTAAAGACCGTGTAGCTTCCATCGTACTGCCGATAGAGCTGAAAGCCGGATACAATGATATTCGTATGGGGAATGCTTACTCTTGGGCACCCGATATTGATTGCTTTACGCTGACCAAAGAATAAACGTTTAGTCCTGTGTGTTTTGCGTAGAACTATTCACACCGCTTGCTGTTCAAAGCGGTGTGAGAGGCGTAAAACTGATTGCTTGTCCTCCTCCTGCCGCCATTCGAACGGTTAATGTATCTTCGGCGGTCACTGTCTGTTCCGTAATCGTATAATCCGTCGGATTGGATTTCCAATCGGCGATCTCTCCATCGGCATATATCACGGCTTTGTATTGTTTCCCAGATTTCAGAAAATCGAGTTTAATAGATATTGTGCGTGCCTCTTCATTGGTAGAAGCTCCCAGGAAGTATTTTTCTCCCGCTTTGCGTACGATGGCGATGAATTCGCCGGGCTCTCCTGCCAAGGCTTCCGATCGGTCACAGTCGGGGTCGAAGTCTCGGAAGAATTGGAAGGCGGGATGTCCTTGATAGTTCTCTATCAGATCGGAAGCCATCTGCATGGGGGAGTAAAGAATTACCCAATTGGCAAGCTGTTTGGCTAAAGTAGTATTTACCCGGCTATTCCTTTGGTCCAATTCGTTCCATTTCTTCCGCCGGGGAGAGTGGCGTGTTTTCAGAAACAAAATGTCGAATACGCCCGGTGTGTAGTCCATGGGACCTGCCAATAAGCGGGTAAAGGGTAGCGTGACGTGGTGAGCGGGCGGATTTCCTTCGCTCCATGCGTTCCACTCCATACCTCTGGCTCCTTCGCGGGTCATCATGTTGGGCCATGTACGGCGGATGCCGGTATCTTTGATGGGTTCATGGGCGTCCACCATCATCCGGTAGCGGGCAGCTGTTTCTACTACACGCTGATAATGATTGACTCCATACTGTCCGTGGTGCGACAACCCGTAAGGAAAGCTTCCGGCATAGCCGGTCTTTACATAGCGGATGTTACGATCGGCATACCACTGCATCGCTTTGTCGAGCTGGCGTTCGTAGTTCGGGATGTTTCCGCCCGTTTCGTGATGCCCGATAATGACAACTCCTTTCTCCTTGGCGTAGCGCACAACTTCATCAATGTCAAAATCGGCACACGGTTTGGTGAAATCAAAATTCTGCGAACTACCCCAACTTTCCCAACCGGCATTCCATCCTTCGAACAAAACGCCCTGAATTTGATTGGCGGCTGCAAAATCGATGTACTTCTTCGCATTGGCAGTGGTAGCTCCATGTCTTTCATCCATTTTCCACGTCTCTACTCCCAAATGCATCCCCCACCACACACCTATATATTTCAGGGGATGAATCCACTCGGTGGAAGCAAGCGCGCATGGTTCGTTCAGATTTAATATGAGGGCGGAATTGATTAGCCCGACCGCTTCGGGGACTATTTGGAGGGTACGCCACGGAGTGGTGAAGCGGTTTGCCTTATGTGCTTTGATGCCGTCGGGATAGGGTATGAGCTCTGCTTTGAACGCTCCGTTGCCCTGTTGGCGAAGCGTCATTTCGGGAAAATCGTAAAGAGCAGCTTCGTGGATGCTGGCATACATGCCGTTTGCCATTTTCAAAGTGAAAGGAGTATTCGCTGTTTCCACTTCCGAGAGTGGAAGCTTCCGGTAGAGCAATTCGTAAGTCTCGGCACTGGCGGGAATCGACCAGGATATACCCTCCTGACGGAAGTTGAAAGCAGTTAGTTCATCGGTAATAAGCAGTGAGTCTGTTGAGGGAATGTCATATTCGTACCGAAATCCTATCCCATCGTCGAATAGGCGAAAGCGGAGCGTAAGCCGCACTTTCTCCCGATTCTTCAGGTGGATTGCCATCTCATTGTAGTGGTTTCTGTTGGTTTTGTTCTCTCCCCACGGTTGTTCCCAAATTTCATCCTTGCTGTCGGAGACAGTTTTCTCTATTTCGAAGCCTTCGGACAGGTTGATTTCTTGTTTTGCGGTAAGCCCCAGAGCCGAACGGGTAATGAACAATGAATCTTTCACGGTAACTTCGTAAAACGGTTGTCCGTTTTCGTTCAGACTCAAGTTCAGTTTGATTTGTCCGTCGGGTGACAGAATTTCGACTTGTGAGGGCTTGCTGCATGAGCAGAGGCTACAGATGCAAATGCCGACAGCCAGAAAAGAAAAGATTTTTCGTGTCATTTCAGTATCTAAAGTTTCTTAATCAAACTGTATTATCGGGGTCTGAATTTGTATCGGATGGAGCACTTCAGGAGTTGATGTGTGCCTATCGTTCGACAAGCATTCGGACTGAACTGGTGCTATATGCGTTTTTTACTCGATGCGAATGTACGATATAAACTTGGTTTTTCTACCTTTTTAGGGTGGGAATTTTGTTGAGTGTGTGAATATTTTTGCCCCTATGTTTTCAATACACCTTTGTGAGGGTAAGTACCGAATATTTCGGCAGTCCTATGCCATAAGTCAGTTGCAGTGTGTTTTGGGTTCTGTTTGTTATTACCCAATCGCCCACCAGATATTTTGTATTTAAACCGAAATGTACGACTTTGTTTTTGAATGAGTAGTCAAGATTGTTATATCTCCCCGCTTCCCCGAATTTTATGTCTACTTCGCTTTCCGTTTTAAAAAACAGCCATAAATTATCGACCCTTACTTCTTCCCCGTCCTCATAGGAGATACGCTCCCCATTCCAAACAGTTTGTACGAGCGATAGTTCTCCCAATTCTTCTTCTTTTTTATCGCAACCGATGAAAAGGAGAGTAAGCAATATCAAAAATGTATATTTTTTCATAAGTTGTTGATTATAGCCCAACGATAGTGAATAGTTTTTTTAATGTGCCAAAATTAGACACTTCTTTTGTAAAAAGCAAAAGTATCTTTTTCTTTTTGACAGAAATGTTGATCGGTGTGATTTTTAAGTTGCCCGATGACATAGTAGCAGGAAATTATATAAAAGAGCATAGTTCTACATAAGTTGTAGAAATGAAAATTGAGTTCTCTATCCGAAAGTTGTTCCCTTTCGGAATGGCTTTCTTGTTATCATCCTTTCATTTTTTATAAGAAGAGAGAAAAGAGCCCGTTTGATTATGGTGTCTATGTCGGCAAAATCTTATTCCGAAGGGTACTTTTTATTGCAATGAGATGAGTATATATGTCCAGCGTGGTGGGTATATATAGCTACCACGGTAGCCATATATGTCTACCACCCATGACTATATATGCTCAGCGCGAGGGATATTAAACGTTACTTGTGCGTGCAGTGATGGTGCTCTCCGAGAATGCGGTGGGGCAGCGTGCCGTGCCCCAACAGCTCGATGGGGCAATGGAAATTCCGCTCCAGCCATTCGGTGGTGATACCCGTGTCGGGGTGGTAATCCAACGTTTCGTTCACGCAGGCGATAGACTTCACCTGCTGGAGCACGGTGCCGATGTCGTGGCTCACAAGGATGATGGCGCACTCTTTGTTGATTTCCGCCAACAGCTCGTAAAGGCGCGCTTCGAAGCGTTTGTCGATGTACGTGCTGGGCTCGTCGAGAATCAACGCAGTGGGAGAGGAGATGACGGCTCTTCCCAGCAGGGCGCGTTGCAGTTGCCCGCCGCTCAGCGCCCCTATGGATCGGTGTTCCAGTCCTTCGAGCCCCATGCGGATAATGGTCTGCCGTCCTTTTTCCCGCTCTTCGGGAGTAAAGCGGGAGGTGAGGGGTTTCTGTATGCTCAGCCCCGAAAGAATCACCTCTTCCACCGAGATGGGGAATTTGCGGTCGATGCTGTTGTACTGCGGCAGATAGCCGAGCGAAGGGTGAGAGGCAAAAACGATTTCTCCTTTGGCTGGCTTGAGCAGACCAAGTATGCACTTTATCAGCGTGGTCTTTCCACCTCCGTTAGGACCGATGATGCCCAGAAAGTCACGCTCGTATACGGTGAGGTTCACGTCGTGAAGCACGGTGCGTCCGTCGTATCCGGCAGAAAGGTTCTTTATTTCGATGATGGGCTTCATGGCTTTGTGGTATCTGCGGCAGGCGAGAGAGCTTGCGCGATTCGAAGCATTTCTTCTTCCCAATGATAGTTCAGCGGATTGATGGGAATGATTTTCGCTCCGGTTTGCGCCGCAATGGTCTCCGCATTCCGTTTGTCGAACTCAGGCTGTATGAATATGACGTTTACTTTCTTCGCCCTCGCCTCGTCTATAAGGTGTTTCAGGTAGGCGGGCGAAGGCTCTTTGCCATTCTCTTCGATGGCTATCTGCTGCAAGCCATAGTCGCGCGCAAAGTAGGAGAGGGCAGGGTGGTATATCATGAATGCCCGTGCTGCTCCGGGTACGGCGAGCCGGTGGCGGATGAGGCTGTCGGTGTGTTGTATGCGGTGGGAGAGAGAGTCGAAACGGGTTTTGTAATATACTTCGTTTGCCTGGTCCAATGCACACAACGCTTTGCAGGTGTTTTCCGCAAGAATAAGCGCGTTGGCGGCAGAATTCCAGATATGAGGTTCTACGGCGTGCGAGTGGTTTCCGTGCTCGTCGCACGATTCGCTCGCATGTGAGCTTCTTTCGTCGGTTTCAATCAGGTCGATTCCTTTTGATGTGTCGAATACCAGTATATGCGGAGTATTGTCTATCAAGCGGCTCATCCAAGTTTGTTCGAATCCGATGTACCCGATGCGAAGATACGCCTTGCTCTCTCCCAACGATACGAGTTGCTGGGGGATGGGATCGTATGTTTCCGGACTGGATCCCTGCGGAACCATGCTTACCACCGTAAACTTATCGCCCGCGATGGCTTCGGTAAAGTATCGCTGCGTTTCTATAGTGACGGTGATGACAGGTTTTTTCTTTTCCTCTTTTTTCCGGATATGTGAGGAACGGCTTGTACATGCGGTCAAACACAAGATACATGCTATTAGGAAAAGATGATTTCTCTTTGGAGTCAATATATTCATTTTTTGTTCTTTTAGTTGTATGCTCTTTGTTATCTAAAGAGTCGGATTTACAAGAAATTAGGCAGACAGGCAGTAAGAGGTCAAAGTTTTCTGCCTCGCAGTATCTCTCGTTTTCCGCCCGGAGGTCCCGGAAGGCGTTCCACAACGAATCCGGCGGTTTGCAGCATCCGGCGTACCGTTCCTTTGGCGCAGTAAGTCGTCAGTATGCCTCCGTCGTTTAATAAAACGTATAAACGGTCAAATAGTTCTTGAGACCACATCTCGGGCTGCTTATCGGGAGCGAAAGCGTCGAAATAAATCAAGTCGGCTTTCCATGTATTATCCCCTTCTGCAAGGAGACTGTCTGCTTTCAGTAACCGGTTGATGTCTCCCTGCATTTTTCGTAGCGTGAAGTAAGGCGTCAGTTCCACTTCTTTTTCCCAAGGAGAGGTGTGCATGCGCTTAAAGAGTTCCCACCTTTCGTCTACATAGTGCAATTGCTCTACTGCTTCCCACGCCAGCGGGTACAGCTCCACCCCGGTGTAGCACACTTCCCTTCGGCTCCTTTCGGCCTCTTCGAGCGTGAGCCATGCGTTAAGCCCTGTGCCGAATCCGACTTCCAGAATCTGAGGAGAGACCGCCGTACAGGCTTTCAATCCCGTATCCACAAAGATGTGTTGCGACTCTGTGCGCGCACCCTTCGTGGAGTGGTAGTGCTCGTCCAATTGCGGCACAAACAAGGTGGCGCTTCCGTCATCTGTTTTTTCTATCAGTCTTGAAAACTCTTTCTTTTTCATTTTTAATGACTTGTTATAATGTTTTCGCTAACCGACAACAACTTCCCAGGCGCTCTCCAATACGTAGAGTATGAATATATAGCGCACCAGTTTTCCCACGAACATGGCTCCTGTGGTAATCCAGATATTGCTTCTCATAAACCCCAGTGCAATGGAAATCACTTCTCCTATGGCAGGAAGGAAAGAGAAAAAAGCCATCAAAGCTCCTTTCCCTTGTAGGAAAACCATCATTTTGTCAATCTTTTCTTTCTTTACCTTGAAATATTTTTCTATCCAACTGGTCTTTCCCAAACGACCTACGTAATAGCAGGTCAGGCTGCCGGCGGTATTTCCCAACGTAGCGGAAAGCAGGCAGGCGGTGGGGTTCAGTCCCAGTTTTACAAGCGTGATGAGAACGAGCTCCGAACTGAAAGGCACAATGCTTCCGGCAAGCAAAGCGGAAATGAATAATCCCGGTATGCCCCACTCGATAAGCAGTTGGATAGTAGATTCTATAAAAGCGTCCATATATTAAAGCCGAATAAAAAGAAAAGGAAAAGCATGGAAGCTATAAAGAATAAGTTTGATGCTTTACTGTCGGTTAAAACAAAAAGATGTCCTGTGAGTATACTGTTGCTGATGATGAGCGACGGCAGCAGGCTGAGCGTATGTCGGGGTTGCAGCGCAATAAAGATAAAGCAACAGAATGCCCAGTCGATGAGAAATTGCAAATAAGCCTGTGTTCGTATCTTGTCTTGATGGCTGGATGCGAAGTAGTGTCCTGTGCTCACGATGAACAGCAGAAACAGATATCCGAGCATGCTCAGCTCCCAAGAATGCAACTGCTGAAACTGAAAAGCTTGTTCGAAAGTTGCCAGTTCAATGAAAGGGCGATAGAACAGCTCCATCCGGTCGTAGAAGAAAGCATGCCCGAAGAGTAGCCAATAGGGAGTCATCCATCCCAGTATGGCAGCACAGAAGCTGCGTAGATTGAGCGATTGGAAACGTTGAGCTTCCAATAGCCAGAGTACGCTGAAGAAGGTGAGTTGAGGAAACAATAGGCTACCTGCTCCGATAAAAAGAAAAGAGTAGTACAAATCACTTGCCGCGTGTGACTTCTGATAACTATTAAAAAGGAAAAATATAGAGATCAGTGAAGCTATGGCTGCCAAATCTCCGGAATGGAGCAGATGCATTTCCGGACAGACGGTGACCAGCAAAAAATAGATGGAGGTCTGTACGGAGGCGCGCATGCGGATGATGGTGAATCGGTTGTTCAGTTCTATCAGTGAATAGCCGATGACCGCATAGACCAGAAAGCTCGCAAGGCGTTCGCTCCAATAAGATGTCAATAGTGTATGGAAAGACGGCCAGAGAGAATTTTCCCGGCTCAATTCTTCCGAACGGATAAGGTCGGGTAGTAGGAGAGAGGTCAGTACCCAGCAAAGAGTACAGACGAATATAACAGTGGGCAATGTCCATCGCCATGCCGTTATTTGCCCTTGTAATCGTTTATTCCTCATTCTTCCTTTATTTCAAATCGAACCCGATGTCGCGGCGGAAATACTTTTTGTCGTACCGGATCCTATCCGCTGTTTTGTAGCTTTGAGCCAGCGCTTCTTCTCTCGTTGCCCCGTAAGAGCATACGGCAATGACACGTCCTCCGTTTGTGACAATCTGCCCGTCTTTCATCGCGGTTCCCGCATGGAAGATGATGCTGTCTGTTGCCGAAGCTTCTTCCAGTCCGCTGATAGAGAACCCTTTTTCATAAGCCTCCGGATAGCCTCCGCTAACAAGAATGACACAGGCGGCTACCCGCGGGTCTTCTTTCAGTTCCTTTTCGTTCAGACGTCCTTCAGCTACGCCTTCCATCAGCTCCACAAGGTCGCTTTGGATGCGGAGCATTACGCTTTCTGTTTCCGGGTCGCCCATACGGACGTTGTATTCAATCACCATCGGTTCGCCTTTCACACGGATCAGTCCGAGGAAAATGAAGCCTTTGTAGGTGATTCCCTCTTCTTTCAGACCGTTGATGGTAGGCTCTATGATGCGGGTACGTACTTTTTCCATGAATGCTTCGTCGGCAAACGGTACGGGAGTAACGCTTCCCATTCCGCCGGTGTTCAGCCCGCGGTCGCCTTCGCCGATGCGTTTGTAGTCTTTTGCCACCGGAAGCACCTTGTAGTGTTCGCCGTCGGTGAGTACAAACACAGAACATTCGATACCGCTCAGAAACTCTTCGATAACTACTGTTGCCGATGCAGCGCCGAACATGCCGCCCAACATCTCTTTCAGTTCCTTTTGGGCTTCATCCAGCGTAGGGAGTATCAGAACACCCTTGCCGGCGCACAAACCATCGGCTTTCAGCACGTAGGGAGCTTCGAGCGTTTCGAGGAAAGCCAGTCCCTCTTCGATATTATCGGATGTGATGCTCTTATAGCGGGCTGTGGGTATGCCGTGACGCATCATGAAGCCTTTGGCAAACTCTTTGCTTCCTTCGAGCTGAGCTCCTTGTGCCGAAGGACCGATCACTGCAATGTGTTTAAGTTCAGACCGGTCATGGAAATAATCATAGATTCCTTTTACAAGCGGATCTTCAGGACCTACCACAATCATATCCACCGCTTCTTTCAAGGCGAAGGCGGCTATGGCGGGGAAGTCTGTCGGCTTGATGTCGACGTTCTCGCCTGTTACTGTTGTGCCGGCGTTTCCCGGCGCGATATAGAGCTTCTCTACTTTCGGACTTTGGGCAATCTTCCATGCCAGCGCATGTTCACGGCCTCCTGAGCCGAGCAATAGTATTTTCATGAGTTGTATCTTTTGAGGTTTTTAGTTCTTTCCTTTTTACGTTCGACGGATGCACGGCAGTTTCCGTTACAAATGCTCTTCGAAATAGCGGGTGATTTTCTCGTAGAGATGCACCCGGTCGCGCCCCGATACGTTGTGCTTGTGACACGGATAGATAAAGAGATCGGGATAAGTGCGCGCGTCTACGCAGGCTTTCATGAACGACAAGGTGTGTTGTGGCACACACGTGTCGTCGTGATCGTCATGAATGATGAGCAAATGCCCTTTCAGTTGTCCGGCAATATTCTTCAAATTACATGCCTTGTATCCCTCCGGATTGGTTTGCGGAGTATCCATATAGCGTTCACCGTACATTATCTCGTAATAGGCCCAATCGATTACCGGCCCGCCCGCTACTCCTACCTTGAATATTTCAGGGTAACGTAAAAGAAGAGCCGTACTCATGTGTCCGCCGAAGCTCCATCCGTGCACACCGATACGGTTTCCGTCTACATAAGGCAGCGACTTGAGGAATTCTACTCCCTTTACCTGATCTTTTCCTTCCTCAATGCCCAATTGGCGGAACGTACAGTTTTCGAACTCCAGCCCGCGATTGGAGCTGCCCCGGTTGTCGAGTGTAAACATCAGATAGCCTTTGTTTGCCATGTAGATGTCCCATCCCCGTGTACCGTTCTGCCATCCTCCGTTGATTAACTGCGCATGTGGTCCGCCGTATACATAGACGATAACCGGATACTTCTTGCCCGGATCGAAGTCTGATGGCTTCACGAGCCTATAATGCAGGTCAGTCGTTCCGTCGGCGGCTTTAATTGTTCCCGTTTCGATAGAGGGCATTCGGTAACCTTCGTAAGGATTGCGGGCAGCGAGCAGACGTATGCTTTTGAAGCTGCGCGTGTCTGTGAGATCGATATTGCGGGCTTCCGTCCGGGTGGAAGAATAGTCGATGAGATATGTGCCGGAGCTGCTCAATGTGCCGTAATGACTGCTCTCCACGGTTTTATCGAACGGACGGTTCATCTTTCCATTCGATACATTCACGGTGTAATGCCCGCTGCTCAGTCCGTTTACTGCGGTGAAAACCACCTCTTTCCGTTTGGCGTTGAAGCCCAAAACATCGCTGACCAGCCATTCGCCTTTGGTCAGCTGTCGGGTCTTCAGGTATTCACGATACTTGGCTCCGCTTTTCCCTTGTTGTGTGTCTCCGTAGAGAGACGTTTTCAAATCCATCAGATAAAGATGGTTGAAACCGTCGCGCTGGCTTTGGTAAATAAACTTAGTGTCGTCCCACGGAAGAAAGAGGATGGGATGCTGGGGTTCTACGTACTTCTCGTGCATCTCCTCGTAGAGCACTCTGACGAGTCTTCCGTTTTCTGCATCATACTGGCAAAGCTTGGCGTGATTCTGGTCGCGGTTGACCTCGATGAGGAAGAGACTTCTCTCATCGGGCGACCAGCTGATATTGGTGAAGTAGCGGTCGGTGGGATCGCCCATTTCCAGATAGATGGTTTCTCCGGTGGACGGGCGGTATATGCCGACTTTCACCTGATGACTCGTCATTCCCGCCATCGGGTAGCGGATATTGTTCGTTTCGGCAATACGGGCGGTTACATCCACCAATGGATATGGAGTCACCATGCTTTCATCCATCCGGTAGAAAGCCAGCAAGTTTCCTTTCGGGCTCCAGAACGTTCCTTTCGATATACCGAACTCATTGCGGTGTACAGATTGTCCGCAGACGATCCTCGCAGGCTCGTTCGTCACCGCGCGGTTGTCGACATATAGATTGTTTCCTACGGTGTATGCCACTCTTCTACCGGCTGCGCAATAATCCTTATTGGCTGCCTTTGCCTGTATCTCGAGTGTATGAACCACTTGGTTCGTCTTGAAGTCGTATGCGATGTATTTGTTTCCTGTATTCAGCAACACCTGAGTCTTGTTCGCCCACGGAAACTGAACATGGTAAAGACTTGGAAGCTTCCCCGACCGGTTTTTTTCAAGCGCTTCGTTTATCCGTTCCCTCGTTACGAGCACCGTTTCTTTTCCCGTTTTCGGCTCAACAGCATAGATCGTATCCATGCCCGGTTTGATCCACTCGTCCCCCCACCATTGCAGCCCGTACAGGTTTTCTGCGTAACGATAGGTCTCACCGCCGGGGATCAAGTCTTCCAGTGTGAGTGTCTTAACTTCTTGTGTCATAACATTGATTGCGATTGGTAGCGCCGATAATAGCATCATGGCTCTTGTTCCAATTTTACTCATTGCTTATTCCTTATTTATAATGTTTTCCAGTCTTATCCACCTTGTTTTAGCGGAAGTTTTTAGATTCAGATGACTCTCTTCTTCAAAAAACTTTTTCTTTTCAGAAAACGTTCACCTTCAAACAATAATTACCTCCAAAAGAAAGCCAATCTTAACAAAAACAATCTTCAAAAAACAACTATGTTCAAAAGACAACCATTTTCAAAAGAAAGTCATCGTCGAATGATATTCATCACATTCTTTTCGCAGTGCAGCAACGTTCATTCGTCAGTGTTTAGGGTTTGTACTTCCCTTATTTACCATTGAAGAGTTCACATACGACTTCTGCTTGTGTCGTATTCCGGATTCATGCTGTCCTACTCCCTTTTTCACGGTAAGAAATCTTGGCTTGTCAATGCCCGAAATACGGTAACCTCTTCTCTTTTTGGGGTGGACAATGTTGATTCACCTACATCTCCGGGCATGATAGCCTATTCCTTTTCCGGTTCCGGTATTCTCGGTTCGCGATGTCCCTTATATTCTCTCAGAACTTTGGGATCTCTCTTCTCACGAAACTCTCCGCGCGGTTTTCTTTCTCTATCATCCCCCCTGGAGTCCCTCTCGTCTCGTCTGAAGCTTCCTTCTTCTCTCCGAAAAGATTTTCCTCCTTCTCTGCGGGGCCTTTCTGCGCCTTCGCGTCGGAACGTCCGCTCTTCTTCCCGCCTTGCATTGTACCCCCCGCCTCTTTCTCTGCGGAATGGTCTTTCTCCTTCTCGGCGGGGTTTGTATTCTCTTTCCCGGCGGAATGTTCTATTTTCTTCCGAACGGGGATCATATCTGTTGTCTTCTTCTTCTTTGCGAGACTTGTACTCACTTTCCCGGCGATAAGTCCTTTCTCCCTCTTTCCGAAACTTGTGTTCGCTGTCCCGATGAGACTTGCGTATTTCATCTCTGTAAGGGGCGGACTCATCTCTTCCTTCTTCTTTCTCGGCTTCCTGCGTCTTAAATTCTCTGTATTTTCCGTCGAATATTTCGTATTTACGGAACTGGCATTCCAGCGCTCCATTGAAAAGAGGAATCTTTTGGCTGGCTTTGAGTCCTATCTGGTCGAAGCATTCATCGCGATAGGAGAGAACCCATGCTTCATTTCCCACGAAAGCATGTTTCAACCGTTCGCCGATGGTCTGATACAACCCAAGCAGGTCGTTTGTAGAAATCCGCTCTCCGTACGGCGGGTTGGTGATGATGATCGACTTGTTTTCCGGTTGTTCGAACTGCTGAAAAGGTTGCAGCTTCAGTGTCACGTCTTTGGAGACTCCCGCCGCTTTGATGTTGTAAGCGGCTATTTCATGCGCTTTAGGATTGTTGTCGTATCCGTAAATCTTATGCTCGAAGTCACGCTCCTGCGTATCGTCGTTGTATATCTCGTCGAAAAGGTCGGAGTCGAAATCCGTCCATTTCTCGAAAGCGAATCCTTTCCGGAATACTCCCGGAGCAATGTTACGGGCAATCAATGCTGCCTCGATGGGTATGGTTCCGGAGCCGCACATCGGATCGATCAGGTCACACTCTCCGCGCCAGCCCGTCATCAATATCATCCCTGCGGCAAGTACTTCGTTCAATGGAGCTTCCACTGCTTCCTGACGGTAGCCGCGACGGTGGAGAGATTCTCCCGAAGAGTCGAGCGACAGCGTACAGGTAGTCTGCGCAATGTGAATATTCAATAAAACGTCGGGTTTGTTGATGCGCACCGACGGACGTTTACCGGTCTTCTCGCGAAAATAATCCGCAATCGCGTCTTTTACCTTATATGAAACGAACTTCGAATGCCGGAACTCTTCGCTGTACACCACCGCATCTATGGCAAATGTTTTGTTTTCATCAAGATATTTTTCCCATGGAATGGCTTGTATCTGCTCATATACCTCATCGGCATCCTTGGCTGTGAAGTGCTTGATGGGTTTCAGGATGCGGATGGCGGTTCGCAGGCAAAAGTTGGCCTTGTACATCATCTTTTTGTCTCCGGTGAATGAAACCATCCGTCGGCCTATTTCGATGTTGTCGGCTCCTAATGCGGTTAGTTCTTCGGCAAGAGTCTCTTCCAATCCCTGGAAAGTCTTTGCTATCATTTCGAATTGTTCGCTCATATATATTTATCTGTTTCTATTCTTTGCATTGTTGAGATGCCCGTTATCGCAAACCATGTATCTCTGTTTCCTATTTTTTTGCTTTTGTCTGCACAAGTCTGGCACCTGACGGAACGTCTTCCGTTACCCAGATATTACCTCCTACGGTCGCATCGCGCCCGATGGTAATTCTTCCTAAGATGGTGGCGTTGGAGTATATAATGACATTGTCCTCCAGAATGGGATGGCGTGGGATGCCTTTGATAGGCTTCCCGTCGGCATCGAGCGGAAAGCTTTTGGCTCCGAGCGTAACGCCTTGATAGAGCTTGACATGATTGCCGATGACGCTGGTTGCCCCGATAACGACACCGGTTCCGTGGTCGATGGTGAAGTGGCTGCCTATTTTTGCTCCCGGATGGATGTCTATTCCTGTTTCACTGTGCGCCATTTCGGTAATGATGCGCGGAATCAGCGGTACTCCCAACTCCAAAAGTTCGTGCGCGATGCGATAGTTGCTGATAGCTTTGATGGCCGGATAACAGCAGATCACTTCACCGTAACTTTCGGCGGCGGGATCTCCATTGTAGGCAGCCTCCACATCGGTTGCGAGAATTCTTCTCATGGCAGGCATCTTGCTGATGAATGTAGCTGCCAGACGCGAAGCTTCCTCTTTCTTCGAATCAGAACAGGAAGAACATTTTTCACCGCCACTGACGAAACAAAGTCCGGCAAGTATTTGCTCCGAAAGTAAATCGAACAGCTTTTCGATATTTACTCCGATGTGATAGTTGATAGTCCGGCTGTTGATGGTTGAATTGCCGTAATATCCGGGAAAGAGGATGGAACGAGAGAGCTCGATAATGTCATACAGTACTTTGGCAGAGGGAAGCGGTTCACCATCTTTGTGTTGATGAAACAGTTCTTTGTAAGATTCGCTTTCCGATAGCTCATCGACTGCCTGTGTCAGAATGTGGGTGAAGTTCAGTGGACTCATTAAGTCATTGCTCTTTTTGATACGGGGACAAAGATATTAAAAAAAAGTGAGAAGTGTTGCTGTACATAGCTAAATAATGGTTTATTCTTCATAAGCTTCACAGGCCGGAGAAATTTCGCCTGTGCGGAAGCCTTCTTTTGCTAAGAAAAAATGTATCCTCCTAAACACGAGAATCTTTTAGGTAGACCCGAAAACTTTTCAGTCAGGCGCAAACTTCTTTTTAGGTAAATAACTTTTCAGGCAAGGTGTTTTTCGAACCGGTCAGGTTCTCTTTTCTGGCAGAAGAAAAATGGAAAGCGCTGCTTCCAATGAGAAACAGCGCCTGCCTCGTTTGTTGTTAGAATTTAGAATGAGAGGATTTATTTACAGATCTGTGTCCATGGTTACCGTCATTTCGGGAACCAAAACGTATGCATTTTTTTTGTTGTTCCACTTATAGTAAGTAGTGGTTACAGTTTTTCCGCTATAAGCATATTCGATGCGTAATTCGTTTTCCCACTGCTCCTTTACAACGTTCCATTTCAGTGTCTCGCTTTCAACCATACGCTTTTGGTCGTCGTACTTGTAGTTGTACTTCATATAGTTGGCAAGTGTGTTTCCGTCTTTTTTGTAAACGGTTTGGTCTACCATCATACCGTTTTCTTCTATCGGATTGTAGATGAGCTGACCGTCGAAAACGCGGGCAGAAGCTGCTATAGATACAACGAAAAGAACTGCGGATAAGATTACTAATTTAAAAGAGAAATTTGTTTTCATGACTATTTTATTTTTATATTAAACTTTCATTTGTCTATTGATTCTCTTGAATCACGCTGCAAATTTAGGCATTATTTCTTTATAATGCTCTATTTGTGTGTAAAATAGTATCAATATGTCAGTTTTGCTCTTTTCTATTGCTTCCTTTTTGTCAAAGGAGAAGACAAAAAAATATCCGGCAGTAGGCTTGCCGGATATGGAATGGAGCAATAAGTTTGCTAAAGCGAACTTTCTTCTTGCTTTCTGTTCCTATGGTTAAAGATTGTTATACTTTGATTTAGAGTCTGTTTGCTACTTTTCTTTGCTTGCATTCGGGCTCATTTTCCTGTTTTTTCTCTCTTTTAATGCGCCTCGAGCCAGTTTTTCCCCCATCCGCAGTCGGCTTTTAAGGGTACGTGCATTCGGCAAGCACGCTCCATTTCTTCGATAACGATCTCTTCCACCCGTTCTTTTTCGCTTACGGGCACACTGAAATTCAATTCGTCGTGCACTTGCAGAATCATTTTGGCCTGAAGCCCTTCGGCAAGGAAGCGATTGTAGATGCGCGTCATGGCTACCTTTATGATGTCTGCGGCGCTACCCTGAATAGGTGCGTTGATGGCGTTACGTTCGGCATATCCGCGTACAATGGCGTTGCGGGAGTTGATGTCGGGCAAGAAGCGTTTGCGGTGGAAGATAGTCTCTACATAACCCTGTTCGCGTGCTACCTGAATGCTTTCGTCCATGTATGCCTTTACTTCGGGATAGGTTTCGAAGTAACCGTCGATCAGCGTTTTGGCCTCTTTCCTTTCGATACCCAGCCGGTCGGCAAGCCCGAATACGGATATGCCATATATGATACCGAAGTTGGCAGTCTTGGCCTTGCGCCGCATGTCGGCATCTACCTCTTTCAAATCAGTCTTGTAAATCTTTGCGGCGGTAGCGGCATGGATGTCGTGATTGCTCAGGAAAGCGTCGATCATATCCTTGTCTTTGCTCAGGTGCGCCATGATGCGGAGCTCTATCTGCGAGTAGTCGGCAGAGAAGAACAGGCAACCCTCGTCGGGGATGAATGCTTTGCGTATCTCTTTGCCGTTCTCGTCGCGGATGGGGATGTTTTGCAGGTTCGGGTTGCTCGAACTGAGGCGTCCCGTAGCCGTGACCGTTTGGTTGAACGATGTATGCACCCGTCCCGTGCGCGGGTTGATAAGCTGCGGCAGGGCGTCTATGTATGTGCCCAAGAGTTTTTTCAATCCGCGGTGTTCCAATATTTTCTCCACCACCGGATGTTTATGCCTCAGGCTTTCGAGCACCTCTTCCGAAGTGACGTATTGCCCCGTCTTTGTCTTTTTCGCTTTTTCCACGATTTGCAGTTTGTCGAACAGCACTTCGCCCACTTGTTTCGGCGAGGCGATGTTGAAAGATTCACCCGCCATTTCGTATATCTCTTGCTCGATACGTTGCATCTCAGCGGTGAAATGTGCGGACGATTGCTTCAAGGCTTCCGTGTCGAGCAGCACTCCGTTTCGTTCGATATGAACCAGTACGGGTACGAGCGGCATCTCGATATCGTAGAACAAGGTTTCGGCATCGTTTGCTTTCAACTCTTTCTCCAACACGTTTTTCAGCTTGAGAGTCACATCGGCATCTTCGCAGGCATAAAGGTAAACATCTTGCGGGTCGAGGTCACGCATGCTCCTCTGGTGTTTTCCTTTCGGTCCGATAAGTTCTTCGATAGAAATGGTTTTGTAGTGCAGATAGATTTCCGCCAAATAGTCCATGCCGTGCCGAAGTTCGGGTTGCAACACATAATGCGCTATCATGGTATCGAAGAGCCGACCTTTTAACTCCGCTCCGTAATTTTGGAGCACGATCATGTCGTACTTGATGTTCTGTCCGATTTTTAACGAATCTTCGTTTTCAAACACCGGGCGGAATTGCGCGACTATTTTTACCGCTTCTTCCCGGTCGGGGGGCACCGGAACATAAAACGCTTCGTTTTCGGCGATGGAAAAGCTCATTCCCACCAATTCCGCCTCCATAGGTTCGGTTCCTGTGGTCTCGGTATCTAACGAGAGATTTTTCGATGTAAGCAACTTTTGAAAAATTCTCTTTCTTTTTTCTTCTGTATCAACAAGTTGATAGTCCGTATTAATGGTTTTTAACGTGCTTAGGCTCGTTTTTTTCGGCACACCTGCTCCGTTGCCTGGAAAATTCGCAAACAAATCGCCTTGTACGGCTTCCTCTTCTTCAGGAAAAAGAGAGAGCGACAATTCTCCGTCTTTGCCTTTTGCCGAACCACCGCTTCCTTTTGCCGAGCGGTCACTTCTTCCTTTTGTCGGATCATTTTTCCCTTTGAGCGAAAGATTATTTCCTTCTTGTGCGGACTCATTGCCTCCTCTTGCGGAAACGTTGCCTCCCGCATCGTTTCTTGCCAGTACCCGGTTGATAAGCGTTCGGAACTCCAACTCTTCGAAAATCCGGCGGAGCGAATCCTCATCCGCTTCTTCCCGTACCAGTTTGTCCATCTCCAGCGCAATGGGGACGTCCGTTTTGATGGTGGCGAGGAATTTGGAGAATTCAATCTGTTTGCGGTTGGCCTCTACTTTTGTTTTCAGCGCACCTTTGAGCCGGTCGGTATGATCGAGCAGGTTCTCGATGCTTCCGAACTCCGCCACCAGCTTTTGAGCGGTTTTCTCTCCCACACCGGGACAGCCGGGGATATTGTCCGACGAGTCGCCCATCAGCCCCAATATGTCTATCACCTGTGCGGGCGATTCGATGGCGAACTTGGCTTTTACCTCTTTGATGCCCATCACTTCAAACCCTCCCGTATGTCTGGGCCGATACATAAAGACGTTTTCGCCCACCAACTGCCCATAGTCTTTGTCGGGAGTCATCATATAGGTGGCGATTCCGCGTCGTCCCGCTTCGGTGGCGAGCGTGCCTATCACATCGTCCGCCTCGTATCCCGGCACTTCGAGGATAGGAATGCGGTAGGCACGGATAATCTCTTTGATGAGAGGTACCGACAGACGGATATCTTCGGGCGTTTCCTCACGTTGAGCTTTGTACTGCTCGAAAGCCTCATGGCGAAACGTTGGGCCGGCAGGGTCGAAGGCCACTCCTATATGAGTGGGATTTTCCTTCTTCAACACTTCTTCAAGCGTGTTTACGAAACCGAGGATAGCCGATGTATTTAGTCCTTTGGAGTTGATTCTCGGATTTCTGATAAAGGCGTAATAAGCCCGGTATATGAGCGCGTAAGCGTCTAAAAGGAATAATTTGTTGTCTGATTCCATAGAATAACTTAATTTTTCATGGTAAAAGTACAAAAAAATACGGTATTAACCGTTTTATTATTACTTTTGTGTCCAAATAGTGTATGGATGGACAGTGTCTCTCTCATCAAGAAACCGATTATTAACGAGCTGGCCGACTTCAAAAAGCTTTTTGACAGCTCTCTTTCCAGCTCGAACACATTGCTCGATAGTGTGATTGCTCACATACGTCAGAGGAATGGCAAGATGATGCGCCCTATACTTTCTTTACTGGTGGCACGCCTTTATGGTCCTATACGCCTTTCCACGCTTCATGCCGCCGTTTCGCTCGAACTTCTTCATACTGCAAGCCTTGTGCACGACGATGTGGTGGACGAAAGTTCCGAACGCAGGGGGCAGCTTTCGGTAAACGCCAGCTTTAACAATAAAGTGGCGGTACTTACCGGCGATTATCTGTTGGCTACCAGTCTGGTGCACGCAGGGCTTACGATGAACCACGATATCATTCAGGTTATTTCTTCATTGGGGCAGGATCTTGCCGACGGCGAACTGCTTCAGTTGTCGAATGTAAGCACACATACCTTCTCCGAGACCGTTTATTTCGACGTAATCCGTAAAAAAACGGCTGCGTTGTTTGCCGCTTGTACCAAAGCCGCAGTTTTGTCGATGGGAGCGGGAGAGAAGGAGGTTGAAAAAGCGCGTCTGCTGGGCGAGTATATCGGAATCTGTTTTCAGATCAAAGACGATATTTTCGACTATTCCGATAGCAAGGAAATCGGTAAACCGACAGGAAACGATATGGAGGAGGGGAAGCTGACGCTTCCGGTGCTCTATGTATTGAATACCACCGAAGATCCGAAAGCAGTGGAAACGGCTATCCGGGTGAAAGATGGAGTGGCCACTCCCGCCGAAATAGAGTTTCTGGTATCTTTTACCAAAGAAAAAGGAGGTATCGAATATGCTTTCAGGACGATGGAGGGATATAGGCAAAAGGCTGCGGATATTCTTGCTTCCATGCCCTCATTGCCCGATGTGTCGGAGGCTTTGAACAGCTTCTTGGATTATGTGGTCGAGCGCGAAAAATAGCGTTGTTTCGGAAGCGATAAGACTTTCGTTGTCGAAGTAATAAGATTTTCGTTGCCGACGAGGCGGATGCGGTTGGAAAACCCGTGCGGCATGGTTCGGGTGTGCCGTGTATAAGTTGTGCGAGCCTGTTTCAGCCGTTTACCCATATCGGCGGAAACAGGCTCGCATTGTTTAGAAGAATTTGATTTCTTCCCCTTTGATGTCCGAGAGCAACAGGTTTGCCAAGCGGCTTGTGCCCAGACGGAACAGTTTGTTGGTCAGCCATTCTTCTCCCAGCACTTCTTTTACGATGGTGTAGTAGACAATGGCGTCGTGCACCGTATTGATTCCTCCTGCGGGCTTGAATCCCACCTTACGCCCTGTTTTCTCGTAATAGTCTCTGATGGCTTCGCACATAACGTAAGCCGCTTCCGGAGTGGCTGCCGGCTGTTGCTTTCCTGTGGAAGTTTTGATGAAGTCGGCGCCTGCATACATGGATAGGAGAGAGGCCTTTTTGATGTTAGCGGCACTCTTCAGCGCACCCGTTTCGAGAATCACTTTCAAATGGCTTTCTTTGCAAGCCTCCTTTAGTTCCTCGATTTCGTCGCACATTGTTTCGTAGTCTCCGCTCAGGAATTTGCCAACCGAGATAACGATGTCTATTTCGTCCGCTCCGTCGGCAACGGCGAGCGATGTTTCGGCTATTTTTACCTCGATAAAGGTCTGCGAAGAGGGGAATCCCGCTGATACGCAGGCGATGTTTACTCCGTCCACTTGGAGTGTGTTCTTTACGATGGCGGCAAAGTTGGGATACACGCAGATGGCTGCCACGTTTTTCAGATCGGGGAATGCGTTGTCGAATTCGTTCACTTTCTCGGTGAATCGCATTACGCTTTCATCGCTGTCCGTGCTGTTCAGTGTAGTAAGGTCGATGCAGTTGAACAGGAACTTTTTCACTTCTTCGGTATTGTTTTCCGGGACATTCTGTTCTGTCAATTCGGCTACGCGGGTTGCTATATCCGCGTCTTTCAGATCGGTGTTATACTTGGCTAAAGTAGCCAGATATTTGTTGTCTTTTAAGTTATTTTCCTCCATGATCTTTCAGTTTTGGATTATTAATATGTCTTTGATTATCTCGATTCGTTTTCTTTTCCATGCTTTTTCTTAAAGCGTCGGTAAGGTCTACTCCCGTCTGATTGGCAAGGCAGATGAGTACCCAGAGCACATCGGCCATTTCCTCGTCCAGATTCTCCTTTTCACCCGGTTTGAACGACTGGTCGCCGTATTTGCGCGCCATGACACGTGCCAGTTCGCCGACTTCCTCGGTCAATACCGCCATGTTGGTCAGTTCGCTGAAATAGCGCACTCCGTATTGCTTCACCCATGCGTCTACTTGTTGTTGAGCTTCTTTTATCGTCATTTTATTCTTTGTTTTTACTGTCTATGCAAATCGTTACCGGTCCGTCGTTCAGAAGTTCTACTTTCATATCGGCTCCGAAAGAGCCTGTACCCACTTCTTTTCCCAGCGCAGCGCTCAGTTTCCGGCAAAACGCTTCGTAGAGAGGGACGGATACCTCCGGTTTGGCGGCTTTGATGTACGAAGGGCGGTTTCCTTTGCGGGTAGAGGCGTGCAGTGTGAACTGGCTGATGACGAGTATGTTTCCTCCCGTTTCCAGTATCGACTTGTTCATCACTCCGTTTTTATCGTCGAATATGCGGAGGTTGACGGTCTTCCGGCAGAGCCAGTCGATATCCTCCGTTCCATCGGCTTCTTCGATACCCACTAATATCAACATTCCCTGTTCGATAGCCGATTTACATTCCCCATTGATGGTGACCGATGCACGGCTTACCCGTTGAATTACGATTCTCATTGACTCTTTCCTTCGTGTATTTACGTTATGAAAGACAAAAATACAAAATCCGGGAGAGAAAACGGAAGATTGATCCGCTTTTTCTTTGCCGCAGCCGTCTATTTATCTTTAAGTGGAAAGAGAATGCTGCTTTTACTGCAACCAAACAACGCATTGCTTCCGGTGATTGGCTTTAAATGGAAAGAGAATACTGCTTTTACTGCACCGCAAACAACGCATTGCTTCCGGTGATTGGCTTTAAATGAAAAGAAAGTACCGCTCTGCCCCCCGGTTTGCGGCGGGTTGAAACGGTACTTCCCATATTTCTTTATACACGCAGGTTCTCTACTGCATGAAGTGGTGTATTAACCAGCCGTTCATGGCTTTAATGCAACGATTGTTCCGTCTGTTAGTATCTTTACAAGAATATCTTCAGGCTCAGCTTCAAGCTCGAAGAGATAGTACTCTTCATCCGGAGTTTCGAAGAAGTCGACATCGTCAATCGGGTAGGCTCCGAATTCCGATTCCTTCAATATATAGAAAATTTTGTGCGGAACATCCTTAACCTTTATTTCTGTCTTTGTATGCAGCCATGCGCCGTCGAGGCTCAGAAATACTTCGCGGCGGGCGATTCCGTCGATGATTTCCACTTCGATCATCTTGTCTTCGTATTCGATGTCGAGGATTCTTGCCTGCGGATATCGCTTGTTGATTGCCACGTGTATCTTTGCGGTGGCTTGTCCGGAGATAAACTTGTCTCCATCGTTCTCATCCTTATCGGGAACAGCTTTCACTAATACGCCTGCTGCCGTGAAATAGAGATCGTATTCTTCCGTCTTCTGTTCTACCTCTATCACGTAGATCACTTCCATATTGTTTCGTTCCACCATTTTGATGTCGTCGATACGCCATTGGGCATACGGGCTTGCTTTGAGCGCGTTGATGACTGCCTGCGGCAAGGATTGATAGTTGATTTCCGTCACCGTCATCTTCCATTCGGCAAGTAAGTCGAACCATGATTCGGCTTCGCCTTGCGGGTCGTTACGGCGGAATTCCGCCACGAAATAATCGCCTTTCTTCTCCCAGCTTATCTGCTGTGCATTCGGGTGTTTGGCTTTAAGCGCCTCCTGATACTTTGCAGAGGCTTCTGTCTTCTTGTTGTCGTCACTGTCGCATCCGTAGAGCGCAAAACCGCCCAACATTACTGCTAATAAAAGAATTTTAGCTTTCATAATTCAATGGTTTTTAGGGTTAATTATCATATTCTATCACGTTAAGCGATGACGTGGTAACCGATTCGGCTGTGTGCCGGTTGGTTAATTATCATATTCTATCACATTAAACTTCTTGTCGAACTTGATTTCTATGCCATTGTTCAGTTTCACCTCATACTCTTTGCTGTTCCGGCTGATTTTCACGATTTTCATTCCGGCATGGTTCCGGTTTATGTAGGTCGTGATGGCGGCGGGTACGATAGCGGCGGGAACCTCGTCTCTCATACAGTCTACTTCTTCCCAATTTCCTTTCCGGTCGAACTCTATTTTGCTTCCGTTGACGAAGAAGAGATCGTAAGACTTCCATAAGAAGAAGTCGCTTTCCTGTTTGATGTACGATATCTCGGTCCCTTTAAAGTGGGTATGGACGAATTTCTGCGAATTTTCGGGCAGGTTTTCAAAGCGTACGGGTTTTGAATTGTCGGCTTTGGCTGTGAAAGTAAATGTCATAGTTAAAGCGGTAATGGCCAATAGAATAATTCTTTTCATACTTTGTTCTGTTTAATTGTTTATGATGCAAAGTTGTGAGGCAAAACTGAAAAGATTTTGGAATTTCGGTCCCTTTTGCTTCAAATATGATGTTTTTAACTATTTTTATTGCATTTCGCTTTTCTCAGCTCGAAATGATGATATCCTTCTTCGAAGAAGTAGTCGATCTCGATGTTATAGGTTTTGCAGATGGCGTGTACGAGCGCCAATCCCAATCCAGTACCCGGACCGCTTGAGGTTTTCCGGTAGAACCTGCGGAAGATAAGTCCGGCGTCGAGCGGTTCGCCCGCAGCGGTGTTCGAGAAGCGTATGGCGCGGGCGGTCAGCAACACATGTATGCTGCCGTTTGGGCGGTTGTGGACGTATGCGTTCTTTATCAGGTTGTTGAACAATATGGTTGCGAGCATCTCGTTCATGTTCCTCCACCGTGCACCGGATGCCGAGATGCCGGTACGCATCGGCGAAGTTCTCCAATATGGGGGCAAGGAACTTTTGCACGTCGATCTGTTCGCTTTCCGGGAATTGCTGGTTCTCTATCCTAGCGAGTAACAGCAGTGTTTTGTTCAGCTTCGACAGGCTTTCTACGGCCTGCTTCGTCTTGAGTATCTGCGACAGTTGCGCTTCGGTCAGGGCGGAATCGTTCGATAGCATTTCGAGGCGGTTCTGTGCAATGGCGATAGGCGTTTGCAGCTCGTGCGAGGCGTGTGCGATGAATAAGCTTTGCTGCTCGTATATCTCCGCATTCCGGCAGGCGTTCCGGGTCAAGGCTTCCGAAAGTTTGCGGAATTCGGTGATGTCGGTGTCCACCTCGAGCAGGGGAGGAGTGTTGGAAAGCTGCACGCTGTCGAGCCATTTGAGCATCGTGTATAAAGGTTTCAGGCTGCGGCGGTGCACGAAAACATTAAGGATGATTATAGAGACTAGTAGCAACACATACAGCAGGATTAGCCAGTATAAGATTGTTTCTTTCAGGTCTTTTTTCTCGAATGTGGGGAATGTCACGGTAAGCTGATAGTAGTTGTCTTCCTTGTCTCTGAAGATGGTTTTGTAGATGCGTGCCGGCTCCGTTTCATTCTTCGACCGGATATAAACCGTTTGGTCGAGAAATTCTGTGGAAGGTGTCTGTAAGGCATATTCGCGAGTCACTTTGCTGATGTGATAGCTGTTGTTTGTGCCGTTGTCGTTTTCCGGCAGCTTTTCTCCGGTGAGGGCGCGCCTGATGATGTATTCGGAATATTCTTCGAGCGAGTCGTCGGTTTCGTCGTTGATTTCGTCCACGATGATGTAGTAGAACAACGTAGCCCATACGGCAAAGAGCAGCAGCAGGGCGATGGATATGTGCAGGGTGATGCGGTGGAGCAGTCTCATCGTAGTGCGAGTTTGTAGCCAAGTCCGTAGACGGCCTTGATTTCGATTCCGGCTCCGGCTTCGTTCATCTTCTTCCGGAGATTTTTCACTTGGGTATATATGAAGTCGAAGTTGTCTGCCTGGTCGATGTGGTCTCCCCAAACGGCTTCGGCAAGCACTGCTTTGTCTATCAGGTGGTTGGGCCTTGTCATAAAGTATAACAGGATATTGTACTCTTTCCTGTTCAGCTCGAGCCTGTTTCCGTCTACATAAGCTTCGTGCGTGGTGGGGTTCACCGTTACGTTTTCTAACCTGACGAGCGTATCTCCCTGAAGGTCTTTCCGTCTGAATACGCTTCGTATGCGGGCGTTGAGTTCGGCTAGATGGAAGGGTTTCGATAGGTAGTCGTCCGCTCCGATCTCCAGTCCGGCTACTTTATCCTCCACCGAATCTTTGGCGGAAATGATGATGACGTTCTGATTTTTCTTTATTTTCTGCAACTCTTTCAGCAGGTCTATCCCATCTCCATCGGGCAACATGATATCCAGTAAAATACAGTCGTAATCGTAGTCTGCTACTTTCGAGAGGGCGCCTTGATAGGTGTTTGCGCTCTCTACCACATACTGTTCTTTTTCAAGGAAGGAGGTCATTACTTCCAGCAACGATGCTTCATCTTCGATGATTAGAATTTTCATTTCTTCGGGTTTAAGTTTCTGTAATATCTGTTATGCTCTAACTCCCTTCAGCAGCTTTAAATCCGTTGGTTCTCAATGTTTTGTCCCGTTCGGCCTTGCAGCTTTGGCTTGTTCGGCTTGGGTTTTGTTCCGTTCGGTCTTGCAGCTTTGGCTCGTTCGCTTGAGCTTTGTTCTGTTCGGTCTTGCAGCTTTGGCTCATTTGGCTTGGGCTTTCTTCCGTTCGGTCTTGCTGCTTTGGCTTGTTCGGCTTGAGCTTTGTTCCATTCGGCTTTGCAGCTTTGGCTCGTTCAACTTGGGCTTTCTTCCGTTCGACCTTGCAACTTTGGCTTGTTCGCCGGGGCTTTCTTCTGTTCGACCTTGCAGCTTTCGCTTGTTCGCCGGGGCTTTGAGCTTTCACAATGTCGGCGTCATGCTACTTCGGGCTTGTCGGCCGGTGAGCCTTGCCCGTGTTTTGCCGGAAAACTGTTTCGTTCCGACGGTTGAAAAGATGCGGTGGCGGCTGTTGTTTCCGCGTGCCGCTCTTTTCTTCTTTCGCAAAGATAAATAATTGAGAATGATATGAAAAGGTTTTGGCCCGAAAAAGCTCAAAACCTGTCCGAAATCTTGCGGAGAAGCCATGGGTACGCGGGTATAAATGGCGGATGCAAGGGCCAGCGCGCGGCGGACGTCCCTCTCGGTTTTGGAGTACGCGGGTATAAATGGCGGATGCAAGGGCGGTTTGTTGATTCGGGCGTGGTGTCTCATCGCTTTCCTTCCGGTGAAAAGCCACGCTCTCCGAAAGGGGCATGGCTTCCGAAAAAACGCCTGTATGGGTGGGATGCGTTGAAAGCAGACGCAGGGCACCCGCCATAACGAGGGAAATGGGCCGTAAGCACAGGGAGTATCTGACGGGGCGTATAGCGATACGGAGGGGGTATAGCGCGCATACGCCGGGACATACAAGACATCACCGGGACGTACAAGATATACGCCGGAATATATGGATATACGGCGGGTATATATGGGGCATACTACGCCGGAACATATAGCACATACGCCGGGCGGTATAGGGCGTAGGCCGTAGGCATATAGGCGTAGCGTCGCAGGCATATAGATTTCGCTTTGTTTCCCACTGGGGAAACAAAAGTTTCCATACGGGGAAAATAAGGAGGTGTGTCGTAATGCACGATGCACTTCCTTTTTTGTTCATCGCTATACAAATCGGTTCATTATCTTTAAGCTGCGATATTTTGAAGATTTCTTTGAT